>Ga0207421_10000449_pt1 | contig 52743 bp, 53 predicted proteins | sample SodLakKL_010_SED_4_FD_187542 | JGI IMG/M metagenome (GOLD analysis project Ga0207421, IMG submission 187542) | Alkaline sediment microbial communities from Lake Tanatar, Kulunda Steppe, Russia - 8KL_010_SED (SPAdes) (version 2) | ecosystem: Environmental > Aquatic > Non-marine Saline and...
CGGAACCAGCACCGAAAGCGGCGCATCCACCGAAAGCACGGTGTCTATATCGGGCCGCAGGCTGGCCAGACTTTCAAAGGTTGCATCATCCGTCCGCGCCAACATGAAGTGGCGAAATGGCTCTACCACCTGAACAAAGGCCTCTTCCGGGGTAAGCACGCCGTCGTTCAACGGCACGATGCCGCCCTGCCAAGCCGCGACGAAGACCGGCTCCATCACGAAATAGGTCAGAAACAGCGCCAGTGACACGATCAGCATATTGGGCGGCGATTGCATCAACCCCAAAGCCTGACGCAAAATCGCAAGTACCGTAACGATGAAGGGAAAGCAGGTCACCATCACCAGAATGCCGGGCGCGAGACTCAGCAATGTCAGCACAACAAGCAGTTGCACGGCGCGCACGCTCAGCGCACCCTCATCGCCAAAACTCAGACTGACGTCTTGGGCCTGCGCAGCAACGCTGCCAGTGATCAGAAACACAATGGCATAGACACCAATGACCTGCAAATGATGTGCCATAGCCTTACAGCGCTTCGCGCAGATCGATGATTTCAGTCAATCGGACGCCCAGATAACCCGCCTGCTCACCTTCGAGTTCCTGCAATACTCCGCGCGCGACGAGTTTGTCACCAATATAAAGTTCGACCGGATCATCCACCCGACGGTCAAGAACAAGCACGGAATCGCGCCTCAATTTCAGGAGGTCGCGCACGATGGGGCGCGCACGCCCCACCGATATCGCAATCTCGATGGGAACCTGATTAAGTATGCCGCTGGTCAGATCACGGTCATCCATATGTTTTTTCCTGTCTGGTTTGCCAATTCTGGTGTTGAGCGAAGGCCGCGCGCACGCGGGCAAGCACGTCATCAAGATCAATCACCCGTTCCTGACTGCCGATGCGCAAGGATATCTGCGCCTCTGAAAAGCTGGGCTCCGCAACCAGTTCAATCTCGGCCTGTGTGCAGGACGCGATCCATGTGCCCAAGGTGCCAAGAACATTCGCGGAGCAAAGTATCTGCACCGAAGGCCGCGTATGCTGTTGGATCAATGTGTCCAACTCTGCCTTCAGGCACAGCGGCAAGGCCAGTCGCGCAGCCTCTGGCAGGACGCTGTCCAGAAGTGCCTGCGTCAACGCAAGGAACGAGGCCGACAGGGCTTGATGGGCTTCATTATAGCTAAACCCAATGGCTTGCAGTGCTTCTTGCGCCGCAATATGGCGCAGGTCATTTTCATTGCGCATATGTTCCAATGCGTCTTGCCAGCCTGCGGCATAGCCCTGTTCAAAGGCCGTCTCGCGCATTTTCTCGGCCTGAAAGGCATCAAGCAGGGGTGCCTGCTCATCCGGTTGCGCCACCTCGAACACTTCAAGCTTCAAAGTTGCCTGCCTCATGAGGGCTCCTTGCGTTCATCCATCCAGTGCCGCAACACCTGAACCGACTCGTCCCCGCGCGCCTCTATCAGTTGGCGCATGCGCTCTATCGGGTCTTCGCTTGGCGCGTCATAGTCGGATGACCGCATGGTTTCGGTCACACCCGAATCGGTGCTGGCCACATCCAACAGCGCCGGGGAATACCCATCAACCTGTTCTTGCGACGGCCTTGCACGCCCCGCCCCGGACCCCGCGCGCAGAATGGGCCGGAGAACGAACAGTGCGATCACCAGCACGGCGATCAGCAAAAATGCCCATTTGATTAAGGACATGACATCGAGAGTCGTCAAAGAGAACATGCCAGAGCTTGCCTCGGTGCCGATGGCTGATATCGGCTCGAACGGCAAAGATCTAAGCGTGATAACATCCCCCCGCGCCTCATCAAACCCGACCGCCGAGGCGACCAGTTCGCGCAAGGCCTCTAGCTCTTCGGCCGGACGAGGTGCCCAAACGGACGTGCCATCGTCCCCAAGGGTACGCACCCCGTCAATCAGCACCGCAACCGTCATACGCCGAACAGCACCGGGGTTGCGTTCAACCTCGCGGCGGGTTTCCGACACTTCGAAATTTGTACGCTGGCGTGATTGGGTTTCGCGGGATTGGGCACTGCCATCTGTGGCCGCTGCATCACCGTCAGGCAGATTGCTGGCCACAGTGACGCCCTGTTGGCGGGTATCGGTGTTGTTGGTGTTGTTCTCCTCTACCTCGCTGCTGATGGCCACGCGGGACTCGGGGTCCAGACGGCGTTCGTGTATGACCTCGCGGTCGGTCAGGGTTTCAATGCTCAGTTCAACCACCGCGCGGCCATGGCCGACATGCGCCTCAAGGATACGTTCGACATTGCGGCGCAGCTCTTGCGTCCGGTTGCTCCCCGGACCTGACAGTCCGGTGTCAGTTTCCGGCCCATGGACAAGCCCCCCTGCACCGTCAATGACCGACACATCCTCTGGGGTCATGCCGGCCACGGCGGATGCCACCAGGAACCGAATCGCCCTTGCCTGAGGGACAGTTAGCGCCGCAGTTGTCGTGGTGACAGTGACCGAAGCAGTCGGCTGCGTGCCGCGCCGAAAGCCGCTCGAACTGGCCTGAGCGATATGCACGCGTGCTGCGCGAATATGGGGACCGGCAACAATTGTGCGCGCCAATTCACCTTCTTTTGCCCGCCAGTAGGCAGCGTCAAACATCTGCGAGGTCGTGCCAAACCCTGTCAGGGAGTCGAGCACCTCATAACCTGAATGCGCGTTCGCGGGCAGTCCGTTTGCCGCCATCATCAGCCGCGTTTCATCGCGCACGCGCGCGGGCACATAAATCGCGCCCGCGCGCACATCATAGGCGATTCCGCGTGCCTCCAGCGACTGAATGACCTCGCCTGCCGCTGCCTCTTCCAGCCCTGCATAAAGCAGGGACATGCCCGGTGCTGTGGCAATTTTGGTGAGCATCATGATCGCCGCGAACATGGCAGCGCTGGCCCCTATTGCCAGGATGCGACGCTTTCCATCCAACGCATTCCACACAGACTGAAGCTGCTCCACAGCGATTCTCCTTCAAAACGGCTTCTGCCTTGAAGGTGGTTTTCGCAGGCATCGCTTAACATTCGGTTAGTTACATTCTGTCAAAACGAACCTGTCCGAAGTTTTTGAGATGATGCCATGTCCGAGATTGCCGATGCCCCAGACACCCCCGGCCCCAAGAAGGGGAGAATGTTGCCTTTGTTGTTGGGACTGGTCGGCGCGGCCCTATTGGGGGGCGGTGCGTTTTATGCCGTCTACTCCGGGTTGGTTCTGTCCCCCAACACCAAGGTCCAACGTGCCGAATACAGCCCGCAGGATTTCGACTTTGTCCCGATCGAAGTCATTACCATTTCGCTTCCACCCCAAAGCGGGGCCAGATTTCTACGATTCGCGGGCCAGATCGAAGTTGCCGAGACATCGCATTCCGAAATGATGCGTATGCAGCCGCGCTTCATCGACCTGATCAACACCTATCTGCACGCGGTCGATATTGACGATCTGCGGCGACCAGCGGCCCTGATCCGGCTGCGCGCTCAGGTGTTGCGCCGGCTTCAGATGATCGCAGGGGAAGGGCACATAAGGGACTTCCTAATAACTGAATTTATCCTTGATTAGAGGGCGATATGGAAATTCTGATCGATTTGACCATTGCATTCGGGGCCATTATGGCCGCTGCCTATTGCTTGCTGTTGTCGCGCCGCTTGCGGGCCTTGACGCGTCTGGATGGCGATGTGGGCAAGGCCATTGCCGTGCTCTCGAAACAGGTGGATGACCTGACCAAGGCGCTTCGGGCGGCACAGCAATCGAATACATCGGCCGGGGCCGCGCTTGACCAGCAAATCACGCAGGCCACGGCAACTGCCCGGCGGCTGGAACTGTTGATGGCAGCGGCGCAAAGTGGCCAAGCGGTCCCCGCAGCGCGTGATCGGCCAATGCCGACTGAACCAACGGGAGGGTTCGCCCCTCAGCTTGATCTCGACGCTTTCACACCTCTGCGCCAATCGACCCCACGCTCCGACACTGACACGCGCAGACGGGTCATGCGCACGCGCGAGCAGATTGGGGGAAATAGATGAAAGGGCCGTCCAACTACCAGACCGGCCGATCCTATGTTCTGGTCCTGCTGGCAAGTATGTTTTTTGTTGCGGGCCTGTCGCGTCTGGGGCTTGGGGTGGCCGAAGTGATCGCGGAGGAAGCGCGCGCTGATGCGGCTGAAACACACAGCCCCAGCGTGCCGCAGCTTGATGACCCCGGCGACCTGCTCACCGCCCTGCAAGCTCGCAAGGCCCAGCTCGATGAGTTTGAGGCAGCGCTCGAGACCCGCGCACAAACCCTGCGCAACGCCGAGGTCGATCTGCAACGCAATATGGATCAACTCGTGTCCGCCGAAACACGGCTTGCGGCAACCTTGCGGATGACCGAAACCGCCGCCGAGGACGATCTTGCACATCTGACCAGTGTTTTCGAGAGTATGAAACCGCCTCAGGCGGCTGAGCTTTTCTCACAAATGGATACTGAATTCGCCGCAGGCTTTGTCTCTCGGCTGCGCCCGGATTTCGCGGGCGAGGTCATGTCAGCACTCGACCCGCTGATCGCGTATGGCATCAGCGCGGTTCTGGCCGGGCGCCACGCCAGAACCCCGCGTCAATAGGCTATCTCACCCGCGCACCCCCGCTGTAAGCGCTTCTTAAGGTTTCTGTGCAAATCTGATGAAAAGCGACCTTCAGTTTCATCCCCCCTTTCGGGCTGCCCTCCTTCCAAATGATAGGTTTATCGTGTTTGCGTTAATTGGAATCATTGTTGTCCTCGTCATGGTCTTTGGTGGCTATCTTGGCTCTGGCGGAACCATGGGCATTATTCTAAAGGCCCTGCCATTCGAAATGGTCATGATTGGGGGCGCTGCGGCGGGCGGCTTCATTCTTGGGAACGACATCGGCACGGTCAAGGCATCTGGCCGCGATATGGTCCGCATTTTCAAAGGGGCAAAATGGACTCCTGAGGATTACCGCGATCTGTTGTGCCTGATGTTCGAGTTGATCTGGCTGGCCCGACAAAACCCTGTCGCCGTCGAGGAACATATCGAAGCACCCGGCGAATCGTCGATCTTTTCACGCTATCCCAAAATCCAATCGGATGCCGAGGTGCTCGATCTCATCTGCGATACGCTGCGCGCCGCATCAATGAACTATGATGACCCCCATCAGGTCGAAGAGGTGTTAGAAAAACGGCTTGAGGCGCGCAAGCACCATGCGCTTCATTCAAGCCACGCTGTCCAGATCGTCGCGGATGCGTTGCCAGCCTTGGGAATCGTCGCGGCTGTTCTTGGGATTATCAAGACAATGGGGGCCATTGACGAACCGCCCGCGATCCTTGGTGCGATGATCGGGGGCGCGCTGACCGGCACGTTCCTTGGTGTGTTTCTGGCCTACGGCTTCGTCGGGCCGATTGCAGGGCGCATGCGCATGATCACAGAAGAGGATGATCATTTCTACCAACTGATTCGCGAAGTTATGGTCGCAAATTTGCACGCGCATCCTGCCAATATCTGCATCGAGGTCGGGCGCCAGAACACACCGCACCATCATCGCCCTGAATTCAACGATCTTGAGGCCGCATTGCGTGACCTGAAAAAAAGCGCTGCCTGAAACATGCGCCATGTTCTCACAGTGCTACTGGCTTGCGTTGCAATATGTCTCAACGCCCATGCGCACGCACAGGCGACACCGGTTTTGGTGCGCGCGGGCGAGCATCGGGATTATACCAGACTCATCCTCGAGCTTCCTGATCAAAACCAATGGCAGTTAAGCAAGGGCACAGGCTCGGCGCGGCTTGATATCGAGGGGCCCCCTCTAGAATTCGATCTGACACAAACATTCGCACGCATCCCACGCACAAGACTGCGCGACTTGCGGGCATCACAAGGTGGCCTCGATCTTTACATCGCATGCGCGTGCGACATTCAGGCCCGCGAAGATATTCCACAGTTCCTGATTATCGACATCATCGGGCGTGGCACTCATGCCAGGTTTGCGCCGATGACAGCACCACGCCCACCAAAGCGCCCTGCCCGGTTGAGGGCAGACAGGAACGGCGGGACTGCTGATCCGCGACATGCGGGTACGCAACTGGCGCAAGCGTTGCGACGCGGGACATCGGATAGGGTGCTGCCGCATGCTCTGACACTCAGTGGTGTCATTGGCACCGCACCCATGATACCCGAACAGCCAATGAACAACGCCGCCACAATAGAGACGTCACACCGGGCAGCCGTCGCAATCGAACTCGGACATGTGCTGGCCAGTGCGGTATCTTCCGGCAAGCTGCAGGCGACGACGGATTTCACCGCATCCATTGATTCTAAACACAATCACAACGGCGACCCCCACCACGTCGAGGGTGATCTGGATGCACATTTCTCGATTCAGGCGCAAGCTCGGACGCGGCCAGAAAGCACTGTATCGCCTGCGCTGCACTGCCCCGATGCGTCATTCATTGATCCCTCAGACTGGTTCGCGCAAACTGATCCTGCCAAGGTTTCGCAGAACCTCGGAAATCTGTTCAATGACTTCGATCAGGCAGACCCAGACCATATACTCAAATCGGCGCAGCATTTCATTCTATTCGGATTTGGCGCAGAGGCGCGGATGGTCCTGTCACTGCTCCCCCAGCCAGATGCAGCGGCTGAGACGCTGAAGGGCATCAGCTATCTGGTCGATATGTCGCCATTGCCTGCAACAATCGATTTCGCGCTGCTGGACTCCTGTGGTCCGATGGGCAGTCTGTGGGCGTTCCTTGCCAGCCGTGACACGGCGCTCCCGGCGGGAACTTCCATCGACAATCTGGTTCAGGCCTTGCAAACCCTGCCGCCGCATCTGCGCCTGCATCTTGGACCAGAGGCCGTGCAGCGACTGGCCGCGCTGGGACGACGGGAAGAAGCGCAAGTCATTCTCACATCATTAGAGCGCATTGCGCACGCAGAGTCTGCCCAGTTAAATCTGGCAAGGGCGACCCTGGATTTGGCAGATGCCCGATCTGACAAGGCGCATATACTGGAAGGCACGCTTTCCCCGGCCACCTATGATGATGACCTGATTTTCTTGCTGTCACGCCGCGACGCGCAAGGAAACTCTTTGGAAGCCAGCCTTCTCGACGCTGCAACAACACGCCTTTTCGCCCTGCGAGGGACGCCGACAGGACAAGAAATTACACGTCTTCTCGTTCGCGCTGCAGGCAGGTCCGGTGACTTTCAACAAGCTTTCAAAATGTTGGATAGCCGCGACGCTGCTTTTGCAGAAAACGCCATCAGACCTTTGCGGATAGAGTTGCTGACAGACTTGGTCACGCGGGCCGAAGACACTAGCTTTATAACCGTGATGTTCGAACAGCGCCCTTGGGATCTGACCTATCTGCCCGAGGCGCTTGTCACAAAGCTCACCGCGCGTTTGCGCAGTTTGGGATTCGACAGGCAAGCCGGATTGATGGAGCGGCCCGCAGAAAACGAAGAATGGCAGGGCGCGCGAAGTCCTGCGCCTTCACACCTGACAATGACCGGCCCGACAAGTGCTCGGAACGCGCATATATTAAGCGTACAAGACGCCGCGCAGCAGGGGCACACAGATGCCCTGCCCCCACAGGTTCCAACATCAAGATCGCGCGCTTCAGACATATCCTTGGATGAGGCTGATATTCTGCGCGCCCGTGCAGCCCAAACTCAGGCGCAGCGTGAAGGGAATAGCACAGCACCAACTGCGCCCGCGCCAGAACCACTGGCCACATTGACGGGGGCGCCGGATGCTGAGTTTCAGGCATTGAGCGAACCAGATCAGCGCGATCAGAATGCCAACTCAGACACACGCGGCACAGAAGTGACGGATGCCGGGGCGGAACCGGGCATGGCCATCCTGACGCAGAGCCGCGACGCTCTTGGGCAAAGTGCTGAATTGCGCGCACGCCTTCAAAGCCTGCTTGATGATGGTATCGAGCGCTAACCGCCCTATAAAATCGGAGGTATATCGCTCCATCTGAACGAAAGTCATATGATCTGACCCCGAAATACCAGCCCGGCGGAGGTATTGTACGACCTGAAACCGGGGCCGCACATCAGGTACTGCCCGGCCTCTTCTGGCCTCACCGGGACGGGTTCCGCCGACATACCGCAAGAGCCTCGCCTATGATTTGCGTTCATTTCCAACACCAGCAGATTCAGAGGCGCAACACGCGCAAGATAGCGGCCAGCAGAAGGCAACAGACATGCGCCGCCTATGCACTGCTTTGCACTGCACGCCCTCTCTTGTGAGGGGGATCGGCTTTGCTTATGGTGGCCGCATGTCGCGCGGAATTCTTCATCATTTTCTTCCCGCCAGTTTCTACGGGCGCGCAATTCTGATTCTTATCATTCCGATCATCGTGATTCAGATCGTTCTGTCCGTCGTGTTTATCCAGCGCCATTACGAACGCGTGACAGCACAAATGACGACCAACATTTTGCGCGACATCAGGTTTCTGACCGGACGGCTGGACGCAAGCCCGGAGCCGCAAGCCGTAATGCTGTCCCTGTCGGATCTGGTGGAAATCTTGCAGATCGAAATCCGGCTTCCCTCGGACGCCGCGCCCATGCCTGCCGAAGATCAGGTTGCGCGGTTCGACCTTGCTGGCAAGGAAATCATCCGCGTGCTCAGATCCGAGTTGTCGTCCTTTCGCATGGCCGATCTGTTGCGCGAGTCGGGGACTGTGCGGCTTTGGCTGGAAAGTCGTCATGGCGTGGTGGAAATTCTGCTGCCGCGCAGGCTGGTGACAACCCCGAACCCGCATCAATTGCTGGTGATTGTCTTTCTGGCCTCGGGACTGATGACCCTGATCGCCTTTCAATTCCTGCGGCTGCAAATTCGGCCCATTCGCAGATTGGGTGCAGCAGCCGAAGCCTATGGCCGGGGGGAACGGGTGGCGCTGCGGCCCTCTGGCGCGCGCGAGATCAGGGCGGCGGCGCATGCGTTCATGGATATGCGCAACCGGATCGAACGCCAGCGCGCCCAACAAAAAATCATGCTCTCAGGGGTCAGCCATGACATGCGCACACCGCTGACGCGCATGCGCCTGATCCTGTCAATGATGCAAGATGACGAGGATCGCACGGCGCTTGAAACCGAGATCTCGGACCTGGAAGCGCGGCTTGACGGGTTTCTGGATTACACGCGCGGGCAAGTGCAGGATGAACAGCAATTAACCGACCCGCTTGCGCTGGTCACCAATCTGGTAGAGCGGTATCGCGCGGCGGGCCATAGCATCACGCTGGCGAAATTGCCCAAGCGGCCAAAGCCGATCATCCTGCATCCGGGCAGCATGACACGGGCGCTTGATAATCTTATCAGCAACGCCTTGCGCCATGCCAGCCGGGTGGTCGTCAGTGTTTCCATGCAGGATGGCTGGCTGGAATATTGCATTGATGATGACGGGCCGGGCATTCTGCCAGAGGACCGCGCGCGGGCATGCGACCCGTTTGTCAGGCTGGATGAGGCGCGCAATTCCGACAGTGGCGGCATGGGCCTTGGACTGGCCATTGCCGCAGAATCCGCGCGCGACCATGGCGGCACGCTGGTGCTGGAGGACAGCCCGGACCTGGGCGGACTGCGTGCCGTAATGCGGCTACCGGCGCGTCACAGTCTGTAAAGTTCAGTGAATTTGGCTTCCAGATAGGCCATCAGTGGCTCTTCATCGGGGGTGAATCCGCAAGCCTGTGAGATTGTCTCGGAGGGGCCGCGCAATGCGCCGAACTGCTGCAAGCGTGTGTTCAGCCATTCGGTCGCAGCACGGGTATCGCCCGCCGCCAACTGCGTATCCAGATCGGGCAGATCGGCGCGCAATGTCTTGTGCAGGCACCCCGCATAGAGATTGCCCAGGGCATAGGTCGGGAAATACCCAAACAGCCCCACCGACCAATGCACATCCTGCAACACACCGTTAGCAGGCTTGTCGACAGGATAGCCGAAATCAGCCTCAAAGCGGGTGTTCCATGCCTCTTCCAGATCATCCGCACTCAGGCTTCCCCGGATCAGCGCACGCTCCAGATCGAAGCGCAGCATGATATGCAGGTTATACTGCACCTCATCAGCCTCGGTGCGGATATAGCCTTTATTCACGCGGTTCACGGCGGCATAGAACGCGTCCGTATCGGTGATAGAGAGCGGCCCGAATTCCTGCTCCATCGCGCCATGCAACCAGCCACAAAACGCCCGCGAGCGACCAAGCTGGTTTTCATAGATACGACTTTGGCTTTCATGCACCCCCATGGACACGCCGCGCCCGATGGGCGTCAGCGCATGGGCGGGGTCAACGCCCTGTTCATAGGCAGCATGGCCGACTTCGTGGATGGTCGAGTAAAAGCAATTGAACGGGTCTTCCAGTGCGACACGGGTGGTGATGCGCACATCGTGGCCAGACCCAGAGGAAAACGGGTGGACAGCCAGATCAATGCGACCACGGGTAAAATCATAGCCGAAATGTTCGGCCAGCCTGCGCGACACACGCATTTGCCCGTCTTGCGCAAAATGCCCGGTCAAGGCAAGGGGCGTATCTGCGCCGAGTATCGCCTCGCGCAATGCAACAAGTCGCGGGCGCATACGGGCGAAGGTTGCGGCAACGGTGTCGGAATCCGTCTCGGGTTCATAGTCTTCCATCAATGCGTCATAGGGGTCGCCGCCGCCCGCGATGGCCTGCCCCTCTTCCACGCGCAAGGCGATCATCTGTTTCAGCCATGGCAGGAACGCCGCTACGTCACCTGCCAGACGCGCCTCTTCCCAAGCGGTTTGCGCGAGCGGCGTCACGCGCGCCAGTTCCGAGGCAAGGCGCGCGGGCACTTTGGTGTTGCGGGCATAGTCGCGGCGCAATTCGCGCAGATTGGCGGCACCTACTTCATCAGGGGCCTGTGCCTGTTCCAGCCAGCCCCCAAGACGCGGGTCCGTCCGGCGGGCGTGCAAAACATCTTCCAGCGCTGCCATTTCATCAGAGCGCTGCGCATTCGCCCCGCGCGGCATCATTGTTTGCTGATCCCAGCCCAAACGACCGGAAATCTGCGCCAAAGCTTCGGTCTGACGGGCAAAGGCCATCAGGTTTTGATATGCAGTCATGTTTTTACCCCTTGCCCGCGCAAATTGTCAAAGCGCGGGAATTGCGCCAGATGGCGGGCGCGAATGATGACAACCCACAGCAACACCGCCGTTGCCTGGTGCGCAATGCCCAATTGCCACGGCGCGCCATACAGCACCGTCACGATCCCCAAGGCGATCTGCGCGGCCATCACCGCGAACATGACATGAAACGCTGTGCGCGTTGCGGAATGGCTGGATTTGCGGCCCCGCAGCCAGACAACAAACGCAAAGATCGCCAGCAGATACCCGGCCTTGCGGTGGATGAATTGCGTCGTAGCCGGATTCTCAAAGAAATTTGTCCAGAGCGGCTGCATCGCCAGCAGTTCTGGCGGGATAAAGACACCGTTCATCATAGGCCAATCCGTATAGCCGCGACCCGCGTCAATGCCCGCCACCAGCGCACCAAGGATGATTTGCAGAAATGCGAAATGCATCAGCCCTGTGGACATGGAAAACAATTTGCCTTCGCGCGCACGTCGTGCCGCGATCAACTCTGCCTCAGGGCGGTTCAGAAGGAAGCTGTACCACGCGATCATCCCGAGTATCACAAAGGCCAGCCCCAAATGCACCGCCAGCCGGTAAGAGGCGACAGCCGTCATCCCTTCGGTCAGGCCAGAGGCGACCATCCACCAGCCAATCGCCCCCTGCACCCCGCCCAGCGCGCCAAGCGCAACCAAGCGCGGCGTCCAGCCTGTGGGAATGCGCTTGGTCAGCCAGAAGAACAAAAAGCCCACGCCCCAGACCAGCCCGATCACGCGGCCAAGTTGGCGGTGCCCCCATTCCCACCAATAGATGACCTTGAATTCCTCCATCGTCATGCCACGGTTGAGCAACTGGTACTGGTCGATCTGGCGGTATTTGTCGAACTCCTCTTGCCACATCTCGGCACTCAGCGGGGGAATAGCCCCGGTCACAGGCCGCCATTCGGTGATCGACAACCCGCTATCGGTCAGCCGGGTCATGCCGCCCACCACGATCATCACACAGACCAGCGCAAACAGTGACAGCAGCCAAAGCCTGATAGCCCCGCGCGCGCCCTTGGGGTGCCGGTCTATACCGCCGGTCTGAGGGGCGGTGCGGGCGGTCTTCGCCTCGCTCACATCTTCAAAAATCGCGCGTTTCCGGGCCATCTGGCGCTCCTGTCTCGTTCTCGCGGAAGCTAGTGTGTGCGTGCAAGGGGTTCAAGCGCAGAACAGCGCCTGCGACAGCCTGAACCAGCGCCTAGCGCTGCCCGCGCGCGCCCACAAGTTTGCGCAGCATACCATGCAGACTTTGTACATCCGCGCGCGTCAATGCCAGCCGCGCCCACATGTTGCGCAGGTTCAGTTTCATATGCTCGGCCTTGTCGGGTGGAAAGAAAAACCCGGCGGATTGAAGCCGCTCTTCGAAATGGTCGCCAAGTTTCTCGCGCTCGATAGATGTGGCGAAATCCGTGCCAGCCATTGTCATAACCTCGGCCGGGGCTTCCAGCCCCAGCCGGGCATGTTCATAGGCAATCAACAACACACATTGCGCCAGATTAAGCGAATAAAAGGCAGGGTTCACCGGCACTGTGATTATTGCATTTGCGCGGGCCACGTCTTCGTTTTCCAAACCCGCGCGTTCCGGGCCGAACAAAACCGCCACGCGCTTGCCCGCCGCTGCCATGGCGCGGGCCTCGATCATGGCGCGTTCGGGCGTCAGCACGGGCTTGGTCAATTCGCGCCCCCGCGCCGTGGTGGCATATACATAGTCGCAATCGCCAATCGCGGCGGATAGATCGTCAAACACACCTGCGCGGTCCAGCACCTTATACGCCCCCGAGGACATGGCCGAGGCTTTCGGATTGGGCCAGCCGTCGCGCGGGGCAACCAACCGCATACGAGCACAGCCGAAATTCAGCATCGCGCGCGCGGCGGCACCGATATTCTCGCCCATCTGGGGGCGCACCAGAACCATAAACGGGGTTGGTGCATCGAACAACTGATCATCAAGCGGGGTCATGGGGCCTCTGGGTCGGGGGGGTGAGATGTGCCTTAGCGCCCTGTTGTCGCTGCTTCAAGCAGGCACGTGCTTGTTTCCACACGATACGCGGGCTATGAGGGCGCAAGTTTTGCACAAGAGGCACGCCATGAGCCCAGAGACACCACAGCTTTATCTGATAACCCCACCTGCCATTGATCTGGAGCTGTTTCCAAACATCTTAGCACGGGTGCTGGATGCGCATGACGTGGCCTGCCTGCGCCTGTCGCTCGCAACCCGCGACGAGGATGCGATCCTGCGCGCGGGGGACGCGCTGCGCGAACTGGCACATGCACGCGATATTCCATTGGTGATTTCAGATCATGTTTTGATGGTCGAACGTTTGGGGCTGGACGGTGTACATCTGAGCGAGGGCAATCTGCGCATCCGCAAACTGCGCGAAGAGTTGGGCGCAGATGCGATCATCGGCGCGTATTGCGGAACCTCGCGTCATGACGGACTGAACGCGGGCGAAGCGGGGGCGGATTATGTCAGCTTCGGGCCGGTCGGCCACACAGCGCTTGGCGATGGTCAACTGGTCGAGCGCGACGTGTTTGAATGGTGGTCCGAGGTGATCGAACTGCCTGTGGTCGCCGAAGGCGCTCTGAGCCGTGATGTGGTCAAAGCCCTTGCGCCGATCACCGATTTCTTCGCGTTTGGGGAAGAGATCTGGTCAACAGATGACCCCGCGCTGACGCTGTCGGATTTGACCGCGCCCCTGCGCTAGCGCTCTGCCTCAAAGCCAGCGCGCACGCCAGACTCACAGGCCAAGGTCATGGCCTTTCGGTCGGGCATATCGGTCACAGCAATGGGCGGGTGAAACAGCACCTCTACCCGCCCTTGCCGTGGCGCGGCCAGTATGCGCAGCAAGTGACGCCCGAAATCCATATCGCCCCACCAGCCATAAAACCGGGGATCAGCGCCATCTGGCGCAGCATATTTCACGCTTACAGGCTGAATATGCAGCAGATCGCGCAATTCCGGCGCAAAGAATGCGGCAAAAAGCGTTGATTTGAAGGGCAAAACACGCTGGCTGTCGGAACTGGTGCCTTCGGGGAAGAACAATAGCCTGTGCCCTGCCCGCAAGCGCGCCTCGAACAGCAGCTTTTGCTGTGGTGCCTCGCGGCGGTCGCGGCGGATGAATACGGTTCCGGTTGCGCGGGCCAGCCAGCCGATGCCGGGCCATTGCGCCACTTCGGCCTTGGATACAAAAAACACCCTGTCCGCGGCGTTCAGCACAAAGATATCCAGCCAAGACGCATGATTGGCCACCATCGCGCCGCGCATTGCCATAGGCTGGCCCTGCACAGTCAATCGCAGCCGCAGTATTTTCAACGCGATGCGACACACCGCTTGGGTAATGAACGGTGTCATCGGGCGGCGGACACCAAATAGGGGCCGCTCTACCAATCGAAGCGCCATCTTTACGATCAACCCGCCAAAGACCACCCCCGCCAACAGACCCGCACGCCACAGGATACGCGGCCAGTCTAGGATGGATATTACGGCCTGCGGGGGTGGCACGTCGGAAGTCCAGGTCATGCCTGCCCGCTCTCGGCTGTGCCACGCAACGTGAACGCACGGGCCTGCGCAGACATCGCGGCGGTGTCCAGAATAATGCACACATCCGTGGTGCGGAATGCCGGGTCGACATAGGCCCCTTCGCCCACAACACCGCCCAGTCGCAGATACGCACGGATCAATGACGGCATCTGCGCCAGTGCCACCCGCCGGTCAAGCAGATCGCGCGCAAGCGGAGCAAAGCTGTTGGTTTGGCGTGCGCGCACGCGCAGTTCTTGCGGGGCAAGATGGTGGTGATGCAGCCAACTGAGCGATTGCGCCCAACGCTTCGGGTCAGCACCGTGAAAACTGGCCGCACCAAACAGAATATCAATGTCATGATCGAGCACATATTGCGCCAGACCTTGCCACAACTGAAGCATACCAATGCCGCCACGATGACTGCGATCCATGCATGATCGGCCAAGTTCCAGCAAGCGGCGGCCAGAATGGCGCAGCGGTGTCAGGTCGAATTCGTCATCGCAATAGAACTGTCCCGCCGGGGTCACACGCGTGTCCGGCAACAGGCGATACGCACCGACAACATGGTCCGAGGCTGCGGGGTCACGTGTTTCATCGATCAGCAAAAGATGGTCAAAGATTGCATCGAACCGGTCACGCTCCAACCGCGCGCCATGATCGACCAGATCACCCGTGCCGCCCATTTCCTCGATGAAGACACGGTAGCGCAACCGCTGGGCCGCGCGCAGATCGTTCTCATTGGCGGCAAGGCGCACAGTCAGTTGATGGGCCTGCGCACATCCCGGTCCTGCCATGCTCATCTGTGTCGCTGCTCCCGTGTTTTTTGGCACTTGTGTCACCGCGCTATCACAAAGTCCGCCGCGCGCTCATCAAAAATATTTTTCACGAAACAGGCTTGATTGCACGCCTTGGTTGTGAGACGCTCACATATCCGTGTCTGGAACGAGAATTAAAGCAACTTTTGACCCATTAATTACCTGTTTACCCGCTTCAACGAAACTGACTGTGACCATTTCGCCAATACGTGATTGAACCTGTCCGATACCCCATTCCGGGTATTGTGGGTGACGAACGAACATTCCGGGGGCAAGAATAAGATGGCTCATAATGCCATTCATAGCGCTGCGCATCACGCAGGGCAAATTAGAAACGCGCCGCAGGAATTATCTGCCTTAGTCGCATCTCGCATCTGCCACGATCTGGTCAGCCCTATGGGCGCAATCGGAAATGGGGTCGAATTGATGCAACTGGGTATCTCGACACCCTCGCCAGAGTTGTCGCTTATCGCTGAAAGTACAGGCAGCGCAACAGCACGCCTGCGCTTCTATCGCATCGCCTTCGGCATCGTCTCGGCAGGGCAGTTGATATCGCACCCCGAAGTCTTGTCTGTACTGAACGCCTTGCAGGCGCATCAGAAGCACAGGGTCATCTGGAACTGTCAGACCAACCTGACCCGCCAACAGATCAAGCTGATGTTTTTGCTGCTGATGTGTATGGAAACTGCGATTCCCTGGGGTGGCGACATCGAAATCAATTCGGTCCAAACCGGGGTGCAGCTTGTTGCACGTTCGGACCGGCTGAGGATTGATGACAAGCTTTGGGCCGCTTTGCACGCTGGCGGCTTTGTGGAAGATTTGACATCGGCAACCATTCAATTTGCCTTGGCTGGCACCGAAATCGTGACGCAGGGGTGTGCCGTGGTCATGGCGGAGCATGGAAATGCTTACGTGCTCGATGTTATGCTTGGATCATAAACGCAGTATAATTCCCATTATGGTTATGTCGCAACCATCTCGTCCAGATGACCGCTCCGCGCCAATGATGCGCTGGTTTTACTGTATGATCCTGACAAGACCTATTCCGGCCAATAGGCTGAAATCGGTGGGTTTCTGCCCATTGATTTATCAAGATGTGACAGCGGCGCAGAATATGTTAAGGTGGCCTTATAGAGACAGGGTTATGCCCGAAAGGAGAGAATACCATGAGACTGATCCCAATTACCATTCTCGCAGCCGCACTGACATTGGCCGGTTGCCAGATGACGCAGACAGAGCGCAGTGTCGTCGGCGGCGTCGCAGGCGCAGCAGGCGGTCTGGCTGTGGGCAATCTGCTTGGTGCAAATACCAACTGGACAATCCTGACAACGGTTGCAGGTGCAGCAGCAGGTACGCTTCTGGCGCAGAACCAGCAAACAGGCAGATGTGCCTATGCGCGCGGTGACGGCACATATTACGAGGCAGCCTGCCCCTGATTTCGGTCAGATAGATTGAAAAAAGCCCCGGTTTTTACCGGGGCTTTTTACTGGGCACAAATGCTAGATCAGGCCGCAGGCATGCGCTGTTCGGCAAGTTCCACCCAGAAACTGCACCCGGCGGGAATAACCGAATCGTTAAAGTTGTAGGCCGGATTGTGCACATCCGCCGTGTCACCATTGCCGACAAGGATATAGGCACCGGGGCGTTCTTCCAGCATATAGGCGAAATCCTCGCCGCCCATCACCAGAGGTGCTGCGGCACAATCGCCTGACACCGCGCGCGCAGCAGCAGCAGCGTATTCGGTTTCCGTCTCGGAATTCACCATAACCGGATAGCCGCGCCGGTAATCGACATGTGCCTGTGCGCCAAAAGCGGCGGCAGTGTGTTCTGCCAGTGCCTTGATCCGCGTCTCTGCCAACTCGCGCGTCTCGGTGCTCAGGGTGCGCACTGTGCCGCGCAGGGTCACATGCTGGGGGATGACATTGAACGCCTGCGATTCGGTCACGAAAGAGGTGACCGAAACCACAGCTTCCATCGTGGGATCAGCATTGCGGCTGACGATGGTCTGCATCGCCACAACCAGATGCGCGGCGACCACGGTGGTGTCGACACATTGATGCGGTTTGGCGGCATGGCCCCCACGCCCCTCGACCGAGATTTCGAACTGATCGGTTGCAGCGAAAAACGCGCCCGGTCTGATCGCAAATTCACCGGCCGGATTGCCCGGCCAGTTATGCATTCCGTAAACTTCCTGAATGCCGAAGCGCTCCATCATCCCGTCGCGGCACATCTCGTCACCGCCGCCGCCACCTTCTTCGGCGGGCTGAAAGATCACGACCACTGTGCCGTCAAAATTACGCGTCTCGGCCAGATATTTGGCCGCGCCCATCAGCATGGCCGTATGTCCATCATGGCCGCAGGCATGCATCTTGCCCGCTTCTTTTGAGGCATAGTCCACACCAGTCGCCTCATGGATCGGCAGCGCATCCATATCGGCGCGCAAGCCCACCACACGACCAGAGCCAGAGCTTTTGCCCCGGATCACACCCACAACGCCCGTGCGCCCGATCCCCTCGACCACCTCGTCGCACCCGAATTCACGCAGCTTTTCGGCCACGATCCCGGCAGTGCGGTGACAGTCGAACAGAATTTCGGGGTGGGCATGGAAGTCTTGCCGCCAGGCAGTAATTTCCGGCAGCATTTCGGAAAATCGGTTTTTGATTGGCATGTATCTTCCTCTGTCGTGCGTAATCCGGTGCTTGTGCACCATTTCTGCTGGCAGAGTGCCATAGTCAAAGGCGCAGGGCTAGAAGGACGCGCAAAAAACTTCACATGTTCACGCTTTAAGCGTGAAATTCGCCCAAATGATACCCTTGCAGATAGAGCAGCGCGCTCAGATCGCCATGATTGATGCGCAACGCGCATTGCGCGGCAACGCTTGGTTTTGCGTGCAGTGCAACCCCGGCACCCGCACGCCCCAGCATGCCCAGATCATTGGCCCCATCGCCCACAGCCATCACCTCGGCAGGCGAAATGCCCAACCGCGCGCTGATCTCATCCAGTGCTGCCACCTTTGCCTCGCGGCCCAGAATGGGGTCGGCCACAGTGCCTGTCAGCTTCCCATCTGCAATTTGCAGCGTATTGGCGCGATGCTCGTCAAAGCCCAACGCCTGCGCCACATGGGTTGTAAAGGCCGTGAACCCGCCCGAAACAAGTGCCGCATACCCACCATTGCGCTTCATTGTGGAAATCAGTTCGCGCCCGCCGGGGGTAAAGGTGATCCGCGCGGCCAGGACCTTGGCAATCACGCTTTCGTCCAGCCCTTTCAGCAGCGCCACACGTTCGCGCAGCGCCTCCTCAAACTCCAACTCGCCATTCATGGCGCGTGCGGTAATCCCTGCGACATAGGCCCCCACGCCCGCCTCATCGGCCAACTCATCAATGCATTCCTGCCCGATCATGGTGCTGTCCATATCGGCCAGAAGCATCCGCTTGCGCCGCCCTTCGGCGGCTTGCACGGCCAGATCAATGCCCAATGGCTGCAAATCCTGCCAGACCTGCCAAAGATTGTCCGGCATCATCGCGAGCGAAAATTCAGCGGCAACACCGGGGTTCAGCCACACCGCCGCGCCCCCGCCCCACGCATTGCGCAAGGCCTCGACCGTGGCGGCGTCCAGCTTCGGGGTGGCAGGATTGGTCAGTAAAGTGGCGACATACATGGGCAAAGGTCCGGGGCAAGTTTCCGATGGTGAACAGCCTGCGTCGTTTTTGCACGCTCAAGCGGCGCTCTAGTGCAATTTTCTATCTTGTGCCAGCCCGGATTGCCCCGTAGAGGCAGCGGTGGGACACCCTTCCCCAACGAAGGGCAAATATCTGGAAGGATACCATGTCTATACCTGTTCAACCGGCAAAGCGCCCGGCTAATCCGCGTTTTTCTTCTGGCCCTTGTGCCAAGATCCCCACATTCTCGCTTGACAAGCTTGCCGACGCGCCTTTGGGCCGCTCGCACCGCGCAAGTGTCGGCAAGGACAAGCTGAAAGCTGCGATTGACGGCACGCGCGAGATTCTGGGCGTGCCCGACGATTACCGCATTGGCATTGTTCCCGCCTCTGACACCGGTGCCGTGGAAATGGCCATGTGGTCACTCTTGGGCGCGCGCAAGACCACCATGGTTGCATGGGAAAGCTTCGGCGCGGGCTGGGTCACAGATGCTGTCAAACAACTGAAGCTGGAGGGCGAGGTCAAGACCGCCGATTATGGCCAGATCGTCGATATGGCCAGCATCGACTACGACACCGATGTCGTCTTCACATGGAACGGCACCACATCCGGCGTGCGTATGCCGCATGGCGACATGATCCCGACCGACCGCGCAGGCCTGACCATTTGCGATGCCACATCGGCAGCCTTTGCGATGGACCTGCCGTGGGACAAGCTGGATGTCGTGACCTTCTCTTGGCAGAAAGTGATGGGCGGCGAGGCCGCGCATGGCATGCTGATCCTGTCGCCCCGCGCGGTTGAGCGGCTGGAAAGCTACACCCCGCTTTGGCCCATGCCCAAGATTTTCCGTATGACCAAGGGCGGCAAGCTGATTGAAGGCATCTTCAAGGGTGAGACAATCAACACACCGTCCATGCTGGCGGTCGAGGATTATCTGGTTGCGCTTGATTGGGCGCGCGAGATTGGCGGCCTGCCTGCGTTGATCGCGCGCTGCGATGCAAATGCAGATGTGATCGCGCAGTTTTGCGCCTCACATGACTGGATTGCCAATCTGGCCGAAGACCCCGCCACAGCATCGACCACCAGTGTTTGCCTGAAGTTCACCGACCCCGGTATTACCGACGGTGCCGCTTTCGCCAAGGCCGTTGCAAAACGGCTGGAGAAAGAAGGCGTGGCATTGGACATTGGCGCCTATCGTGACGCGCCTGCGGGCCTGCGCATCTGGTGCGGGGCCACGGTCGAGACGTCGGATATCGCGGCGCTGATGCCTTGGCTGGACTGGGCCTATCACGCAGAGCGCGCCGCATTGGCCAACGCTGCCTGAACATAGCATAGCGGCGGGCCTGCCCCGCTCCTTTTTCCCTATCCCTTCATTCAAGGAGCCACATCAATGGCACCCAAAGTTCTCGTATCCGACAAACTCTCTGAAACCGCCGTCCAAATTTTCCGCGATCGCGGGATCGACGTGGATTACCTGCCTGATCTGGGCAAGGACAAGGAAAAGCTGCTGGATGTTATCAACCAGTATGACGGGCTTGCCATCCGTTCGGCCACCAAGGTCACAGAAAAGCTGCTGGAGGCGGCCACCAACCTGAAAGTTGTGGGCCGTGCGGGCATTGGCGTGGACAATGTCGATATTCCCGCCGCCTCGAAAAAAGGGGTGATCGTGATGAACACGCCTTTTGGCAACTCGGTCACGACTGCGGAACATGCCATCTCGCTGATGATGGCCGTGGCGCGCCAGATCCCCGAAGCCAACGCCTCGACCCATGCTGGGAAATGGGAAAAGTCGCGTTTCATGGGGGTTGAGCTGACCGCCAAGACACTGGGTGTGATCGGGGCAGGCAATATCGGTGGCATCGTGTGTGATCGCGCGCTGGGGCTGAAGATGAAGGTTGTCGCCTATGACCCCTTCTTGAGCGAAGAACGCGCGACCAAACTGGGTGTCACCAAGGTGGATCTGGACACGCTACTGGCGCGGGCGGATTTCATCACCCTGCATGTGCCGCTGACCGACAAAACCCGCAACATCCTGTCCGCCGAGAATATCGCCAAGACGAAAAAGGGTGTGCGCATCGTCAACTGTGCGCGGGGCGGGCTGATCGACGAGGACGCCTTGGCCGTAGCGCTGAAATCCGGCCATGTGGCGGGTGCGGCGCTGGATGTATTTGCTGTGGAACCTGCCACCGAAAGCCCGCTGTTTGGGATGCCAAATGTGGTTGTGACCCCGCATCTGGGCGCATCGACCACAGAAGCGCAGGAGAATGTCGCCCTGCAAGTGGCCGAGCAGATGTCAGATTACCTGCTGTCAGGGGCGGTGCAGAACGCGTTGAACATGCCTTCCGTTACGGCAGAAGAAGCGCGGATTATGGGCCCATGGCTGAAACTGGCGGCACATCTGGGCGCATTCGCAGGCCAGATGACAGACGAGCCGATTAAGGCCATCAACATCCTTTATGATGGCAAGGTTTCGGAAATGAACCTTGAAGCATTGGGCTGCGGCGTGATTGCAGGCATCATGAAGGCCACCAATCCAGACGTGAATATGGTTTCCGCCCCCGTGGTCGCCAAGGAACGCGGTATCAAGATTTCGACCACCACACAGGCGAAATCAGGCGTGTTCGATGCGTATATCAAGCTGACCGTTGTAACCGACACGCGCGAACGCTCGATTGCGGGCACGGTCTTCTCGGATGGCAAGCCGCGCTTCATCCAGATCAAAGGTATCACGCTCGACGCAGAGGTCGGCAATCACATGCTCTATACCACCAATGAGGATGTGCCCGGCATTATCGGCACCTTGGGCAACACGATGGGCGAGAATGGCGTCAATATAGCCAACTTTACGCTTGGTCGTTCCGAAGCTGGCAAGAATGCGATTGCGCTTTTGTATCTGGATGCGCCCGCGCCCGATCCTGTATTGGAGAAGCTGCGCGCCACCGGCATGTTCCAGCAGGTGCGCCCGCTGGTATTTGATGTCGCCTGAGACAGACACACCACGCGCGCCTCGGGGTTGACCCGAGGCGCGCTGGCTGCTTTGCTCTGCGCAAAGTGAAAATAGGAATGTTATGCGCAGCTACGCCATTGGCGATATTCACGGGCAGCTTGCCCTTTTGCGCCAGGCTCACGCTTGGATCGAGGCGGATCGCAAACGCTGTTGTGACCCTGATGCACCGGTGGTTCATCTTGGCGATCTGGTTGACCGTGGCCCGGACAGCGCCGGCGTAATCCGGCATTTGCGCGAAGGGCAAGAGGGCGGCGCGCCTTGGGTCGTGCTCAAGGGCAATCACGACCGCATGTTCGAAAAATTCCTGACCGATCCGGGCTGGCGCGACCCCCATATGCGCAAAGATGTCAGCTATCTGCACCCGGTCGTGGGCGGCGCGGAAACGCTTATGTCATATGGTTTGTTCCGGCCAACATCGTATCATATCAGCCGTGCACGCGCGCAGGTTCTGGAGGCAATCGCCCCCGAAGATATCGCTTTCTTATCTGCCCTGCCCCTGCAATATGAATACGCTCAGGTTTTACACGTGCATGCGGGCATTCGTCCCGGTGTACCCCTGTCAGAGCAAACCGAAGAAGATCAGATCTGGATACGCGAGCCGTTCCTGACGGATACGCGCGATCATGGGCCGCTCATCATTCATGGCCATACGGCCATTCCCGCGCCGACGCATTACCGCAACCGGGTGAATATCGACAGCCGGGCCGGGTATGGCGGCCCCCTGACTGCGATTGTTGTCGAAGACAGGAATATCTCGGTCTTGACCGAGACAGGCCGCATCCCCCTAGAGCCGCGTTAACCCCAAGGGTTCTGTGCCCGCTGGGGTGCAGGCGCGCTGATGCCGCTTTCCTGTGCCAGTCTGGTCAGTGCCGCAATGCGGTTTTGCGTGTTCGGGTGTGTCGAGAACAGCTTGTCACGCTTGTGTACATGCAGCGGGTTGATGATGAACATATGCGCGGTTTGCGGGTTCTCTTCGGCCTTGTCATAGTCAATGCGCGAGGCGAAACCCTGTATCTTTTCCAACGCCGAGGCGAGCCACATCGGGTTGCCGCAAATCTCGGCGCCCACGCGGTCCGCCTCATACTCGCGCGAGCGTGAAATCGCCATCTGCACCACAGCCGCCGCCAATGGAGCCAGAATCATCACCGCAAGCATCGCTATGACGCCCCCCGCCCCTTGATTGCGACCGCCACGAAAGAAGAATGCGAAATTCGCCAGCATCGAGATGGCACCGGCAAATGTCGCAGTGATCGTCATGATCAGCGTGTCATAATTGCGGATATGCGCCAGTTCATGCGCCATCACGGCAGCAACCTCTTCGCGCGACATGCGGCGCAACAGGCCGGTCGTGGCGGCAACGGCAGCATTCTCGGGGTTGCGGCCAGTGGCAAAGGCATTGGGCTGGTCCTGATCGATGACATAGACGCGCGGATGCGGCATGCCCGCATCATCGGCCAATTGGTGCACCATGCGCTGCAAATCCGGATGAACCTGACTGTTGCATTCCTGTGCATTGTGCATACGCAGCACGGCCTTGTCAGAATTCCAATAGGCATAGACATTCATACCTGCCGCCACCACAAAGGCGATCAGCAGCCCGGCGCCACCGCCCAGCAGATAGCCAACCCCCATAAACAAGGCGGTCATTGCGGCCATCAGCATGGCTGTCTTCATATACCCCATCAAGGCTCTCCATCCGGTATTGTTGCGCGGTTTCGTGGCAGATATGGGCGGCCAAGCCACCTATTGCAAGCGTTTGACGGCGAACATCACAGCACAACACATAGCGGCTGACGCCTTAGAAATTTTCCATCGCGCGAAAATCAATCTGCTCCAGCAGCGGGATCATGACATCGGCGTCCGCGCCCTCGGCTTGAACCAGAATACGGTTGGCGACAATGGCTTTCAGGCTTTGATCCTCGCGCAGAAAGCGCACGCGGTTGATCCGTTCGACCTGCCCGCCCATCTGGGCGATCATCGCCGAATTACCTAGCATCATACCAAGCTGCGCGACCATCGGATTATCGGCCATCAGGCTTAACTCAAACCGGCCCGCATCGCCCAAATAAACGGCCTTGGCCATGGTGCCACCGCCCATAAAGCCCATCATCTGGCCACCTTCTGTATCAATTTCGCGCGTCCAGCCGTCTGGCGCGGGGGGCAGAAAATTCGCCAGCCCTTGGGCCTTCATATCTGCCAGCACGCGCTGTGCCTGCGCCAGCTCGTCCTCGGCAAACTGAAGGTCGCCGTCCTGATACGCCTCAAGGGCGGTTTCCATAGCCTCGATGAACGGGTCGGCATGGGCGGGTGCGGTCATCAGAAACGCGGCAGCAATAGCGGGAAATATCTTGGTCATGGTCCTACCTCCGGCAATGATGACGCAAGCCTGCCGCAGTCCGCGCAATCGCACAAGAAATTTATGCGACTGCCAGCCCCGCTTTTTCAAAGGCCACGCGCAAATCGGTTTTCGGGCGCGCGCCGATATGGCTGATCACCTCGGACGCAGCGATCACACCCATGCGCCCCGCCGTTTCCAGATCACGCGCAGTGGCAAGCCCATAGAGGAACCCGGCGGCGAACTGGTCGCCCGCGCCCGTTGCATCGACAGGGACAGTGCGCGTGACCGGAACTTCCAGCTTGCGGCCCTGCTCGAATATCCAGACCGGGTCGCCCGAGCGGGTGCAGATCACCAGCGCGCAGTCCTGCACCGCTTGCGCCAAGGCATCGTCCAGATCATTGGCCTGATACAGCGACACCCATTCCTGTTCATTGCCAATGACGTAATCCATGTGATTGGCCACCAGATCACGAAAGTCAGCGCGGTGACGGTCGACGCAAAACGGGTCTGACAGCGCGATCCCGACCTTGCCTCCGGCCCCGCGACAGGCGCGCGCCGCTTTCAGGAACGCGTCCTTGCCCTTGTCCTTGTCGAACAAATACCCCTCAAGAAAGACAATCTTGCTATCGGCCATCACGCCCTCGTCGACATCATCCGGGCCGACCTCGGCGGAAATGCCAAGATAGGTGTTCATCGAGCGCTCCCCATCCGGGGTGACAAAGATCATACTGCGCGAGGTGGGCAATTCGCCGCCCTGCACCGGCGGATTGACAAAATCCGCACCCGTATCGGCGGCATAGAACTGACCCAGCGCATCGTCATTGACGCGGCCCACAAAGGCCGCTTTCAGCCCCAGTTTGCCCACGCCTGCCAGCGTGTTGGCAACTGATCCGCCCGACGCCTGCGCGCGGTCCTTCATCGCGCCATACAGCGCCTCCGCGCGCTCGCGCTCGACAAGCTGCATGATGCCCTTGTGAATATCCATCCGGTCCAGAAACCGGTCATCCACAGTTGTGATTACGTCGACAATCGCATTGCCGATACCTGCGATATCATAGGTTTTCATAGGGTTTTTTCCTCAAATTGGCATAGGTCGCGGATCAGGCAGGCACTGCATAGCGGCTTGCGCGCCTTGCAGATATAGCGGCCATGCAGGATCAGCCAGTGATGGGCATGAAGCTGGTATTCGGCGGGAATGTGGTCTTCGATCGCGCGCTCAACAGCATTCACATCGCGCCCCGGACAGATGCCGGTACGGTTGCCCACGCGAAAGATATGCGTGTCGACAGCCTGCGCGGGCATACGCCACCACATGTTCAGCACGACATTGGCCGTTTTACGCCCCACACCGGGCAGCGATTGCAGTGCGGCGCGGCTGGACGGAACCTCGCCGCCGTATTGTTCCACCAGAATCCGGCTGAGTTTAATGACATTCTTGGCCTTGTTGCGAAACAGGCCGATTGTCTTGATATGTTCGATCAGCCCCTCTTCGCCAAGGGCCAGCATCTTCTCGGGCGTATCTGCAATCTGGAACAAAGCGCGCGTGGCTTTGTTCACACCCACATCAGTCGCCTGCGCCGACAGGGCCACAGCCACGACCAGAGTGTAGACATTGACATGCTCCAGCTCGCCCTCCGGGGCCGGATCGGCCGCGTGAAAGCGGCGGAATATCTCGCGGATCGTGGAATAATCGAGTTGCTGGACCATGCGCTTCCTATGCAATGCAGATCAATCAGGGGCAAGAGCCTATGCCTGCGCCATTTTGCGCAGGTCCAGTGCCGCGCCATCTCGCAGCAGCGCACGTGCGGTGTCGGTAAAGAAATCCCCATCACCAAGATGCGCATCGCCTTGGTGAATGACCAAGGGCGGCAGCAGCGTGAACGGCGCACGCGCGCCCTTGCGGGCCTGAACAATGACCCGCCGCGCTGGACGATGCGCCCGCGCCGCCAATGGCAGCACATGGCAAGAGGCACGACCCGCAAAGCCCGCCAGCAGATCAGGCAACCGCTCGGCCAGATGGATCAGGGTGATGTAGCCCCCGTCGCGCGTGCGGCGCAAGGCAGTGTCGATCCAGATTGCCAAGGGCGTGTCTTCGCGCAATGCGCGGTCACGGCCCGCATCCTGCGCCGCGGGGCCTTGGGGGGCGTAATAGGGCGGGTTGGCGATGACATGGTCAAATCGTCGCGTCCGCAGTGCCGGTGGCAAGGCTTGCAGATCGCCCTCGACCACATCGAACGCGACGCCATTTTCAGCGCCATTGCGGCGCGCGAGTGCGGCATAATCGGCCTGCAACTCTACCCCCGTCATCACCAGACCCGGCACACGCGCAGCCAGACATAACGACGCAACCCCCACCCCGCAGCCCAGTTCCAGAACGTTCTGGCCCGCTTGCGCAGGCACAGACGCCGCCAGAAACACCGGATCAGTCGCGGCCCGGTAGCCATCGCGCGGCTGCCACGCGAGAACCCTGCCATCAAGGAAGGCATCGCGCGTCAGCTCTGGTTCAGTCATGCAAAGGAATGCCATTGTCGCGCAGGATCGAGACCGCCATGAAGTGATCTTCGCGCCGTACCAGCAAGCGCCGCGGCATCATGCCCAAGGTCGACTCGAGTGTGTGCATATGGACGTCTATATCAAACACCTCTATACCCTCGCCTTGAAGAATGGCCGTGGCGAAAGGGATGATTGTCGGGTCGGTTGTGCGGAGTAGTTCTTTCATGCACTCACCCTATGTCGTCATGGAATGGTTTGTCGAGACAGGACGCAACACAACATGGACACACAGCAATTGACCCAAGCGCCCCATGATCGCCTTGCAGCGTTTTTGCGCGATGATCTGGTGCAGGTCAATGCCCTGATCCGCGCGCGCATGGCGTCCGAGAACGCGCCGCGCATCCCCGAAGTCACCGCACATCTGATCGAGGCCGGCGGCAAGCGCATTCGTCCGATGCTGGTGCTGGCCGCAACGCATCTGTGCAACTATAAGGGCGCGCGCCACCACCATCTGGCCGCCACAGTAGAGTTCATCCATACCGCAACCCTGCTGCATGATGATGTGGTCGATGAAAGCCATCAGCGGCGCGGGCGGGCCACCGCAAATCTGCTGTGGGACAACAAATCATCTGTGCTGGTTGGCGATTACCTGTTCGCGCGTGCGTTTCAGTTGATGGTGGAATGTGGCTCGCTTCGGGTGCTGGACATCTTGTCCAATGCCTCGGCAACGATCGCCGAAGGCGAGGTTCTGCAACTGAGCACTGCGCAAAACACTGCAACCACAGAAGACCAGTATCTGCGCGTCATCCGGGGCAAGACTGCGGCGCTTTTCTCCGCCGCAACCGAGGCGGGTGCTGTTCTGGCAGACGCGCCCGAAGACCATGTTCAGGCCTTGTTCGAGTATGGCGATGCACTGGGTATCAGCTTTCAGATTGTCGATGATTACCTGGATTATGGCGGTGCGGGCGACGGCATCGGCAAAAATATCGGCGATGATTTCCGAGAGCGGAAAGTAACCCTGCCTGTCATCCGCGCCATAGCCAAAGCTGACAGCGAAGAGCGGGCATTCTGGACGCGCGTGATCGGTGTTGGTGCGCAGAATGACGGCGATTTCGAGCATGCGCGCGCCCTGATGACGCAGCATGGCACATTGGAAAGCACGCGTCTAGAAGCGCTGGACTGGGCACAGCGCGCAAAAGCGTCAATTGCCAAGCTGCCAGAGCATGACATCCGCGATATGCTGTCTGATCTGGCCGATTACGTGGTGGCGCGGCTTTATTGATGCGCCAGTAAGCCAGTTGCGACGACCCACCATTCGGGATGCGCGGCTTGCAACTCGCGCGCTGCGCGCTCTGCGTCATCCTGTCTGGCATACAGCCCGAAACAAGTCGCCCCTGATCCTGACATACGCGCCAGTGCGCAGCCCGGTGTTGCGCCCAACGCAGTCAGAACCTCACCGATTTCAGGGGCGATCTGACAGGCCGCAGCTTGCAGGTCGTTGCGCTGATCCGCCAGAAACGCAAACAGCGCTGCTGCGTCGTCCCACAAGGGCAAGGATGCGGGCATTGGGGAATTCTCGCGCTTTTCCAAGGCACGGAACACTTGCGGGGTCGGAACTTCGACACGCGGGTTGGCAAGCACCATCCAGAATGCTGGCAGCGGCGTTAGCGGGGTAATCGCCTCTCCTATGCCTTGCATCCGGCAGGTGCGCGGGGTCAGGCAGACAGGCACATCCGCCCCCAACCCAAGGGCTGCGCGCATGGCAGGCAGGGTCGTGCCCTCATGGCGCGCGACAAGCCGCAGGCAGGCCGCCGCATCTGACGACCCGCCACCAATGCCAGAGGACAGGGGCAAAGCTTTGTGCAAAGTCAGCGCAAGGTCGCGCGCGCCCATCAACCGTGCAGCGCGCAACACCAGATTATCTGCGCCAGCGCCAAGACCCGCCGCCTCCGGCCCGGTGATCGACAAAGACAGCCCCTTCAGCCGACGCGCCGTGATCAAATCGCCAACCTCGGCAAAGACCACAAGCGAATCAAGTAAATGGTAGCCATCGGCCCGTTGGCCCGTGACGTGAAGCGTCATATTTATCTTGGCCGGGGCAAGTTCCGCGGCAGTCATGGCTCCGCGTCAAACTCTTCAAGTGCGGGCTCTTTGCCGATTTCCAGCTTGCGGCGCACCAGATCGACATCCAGATCGGGGTGCGGCGCAAAGGACAATGCCCGCCGCCACTGAAAGCGCGCCTCGCGCGTGCGCCCGACAGCCCAATATACATCGCCCAGATGGTCGTTCAGGATAGGGTCGCGTGGCAACAGTTCAACCGCGCGCTCCATCACTGGCACGGCTTCTTCATATCGACCCAGCCTGTAATAGGCCCACCCAAGCGAGTCGGTGATATAGCCGCTATCGGGTTCCCCTTCGACGGCGCGCTCGATCATGTCGAGGGCTTCGTCCAAATTGGTCCGCTTCTCAATCAGCGAGTAGCCCAGATAATTGAGCACTTGCGGCTCGTCCGGGACAAATTCCAGAGTGCGGCGGAACTCAGGCTCGGCCAGTTCCCATTCGCCCATGCGCTCGTAGGAAATTGCGCGCGTGTAGAGCAAAACCCAATGCCGCGCCTCGATCTCGTCGATCAGATCAATGGCGCTGGTATAGGCTTCTGCGGCCTCTTCATAGCGTTCTTCGCGGCGCAGCATGTCCCCAAGCGAACTGAAAACCAGAACGGAATCGGGGCGCACCTCGCTTAGCGAGACCAAGCTTTCAACAGCATCCTCAACCTGCCCGGACTGATACAGCGCATTCGCACGCCCAAGCTGCGCGCCCAGATATTGCGGGTTGTCCTGCGGCATCATGCCATAGATCTGGTCGGCAAGATCATATTGCTCGACGCGTTCCAGCAATTGCCCTGTCAATAGGATTGCATCGCCATGATCGGGACGCAGAGCCAGTGTCAGTTGACCATAGATGATGGGCAACCAATCGCCGGGTTCCCCGATAAGCGCGCCAGCCAATGAAAAATAGACCTCGGCCATCCCATCGCGGGCAGAGGTCACGGTTGTGAATGGAACGGGTTGTTCCTCGCGCAGCGCATCCATCAGCAGCGCGGCATCATCATCAGGGGTGCCGCCGAAGATGGTTTCGCCCAGCTCCAATGCCTCACCAAAGCGACCAAGTTGCGACAGAATCGTCATATGTGTCAGCACACCGCGCCGCGACAGATTTACCGCAGTGTCACTCTCACCAGCCAGAATGTCGGCAGCGCGCTCCATATCTCCGACGAACGCATGCGCCAAGGCTTTGTGGTACAATGCGAAGGGTGCCAGCTCGACCCGTTCCGATATCGCAGCTTCAAACGCCGCAATCGCGTCGGACATGCTGCCCTTGCCAAGTTCAGCCCAAGCCACACCCATTGCATCTGTCAGGGGGCCAGACAGACGCCCCTCCTGCAAGCCTGCGATGACCGAGGCATAGGCGTCGCGCTTGAATTCATCGGCCTGAAGAATAACCGCAGCGATCTGCGTCATCTCGCCTTGTGCGGCGGCCTGGGCCGCCAATGCTGCTGCGCGCTCGAACTCGCCGCTCAGAACCCAGCCCTGCATCGCCAATTCGCGAAATGTCTCGTTCCCCGGATCAGCTTCCAACGCGGCATCATAGCTTTGGGCCATGCGCGCAAAATCATCGCTTGCAACAGCGATCCGCCCTGTCAGAAAAGCCGACGCAAAGCCCGGCTGGATAAGCGAGCCTTCCTGCGCTGCGACCGGTTGCAGGAATGTCGGAAGGCACATCGCGGCGATGGCAGCTATACGGACGAATGGGATTGGGAGGTTCACGAGGCGGCAGCTCCGTCATAAAGGGTTGCGCCTAACACTAGGCCGCACACTGCTCATAGGCAATCGCTATGGCCACGAAACATTGCCCAATCGCGCAATCTCACTGAATCGTCACGTTGCGTGTCACATATTGGGATAGTTCGGCCCGTCACCGCCCTGTGGTGTGACCCAGTGGATATTCTGGCTGGGGTCTTTGATGTCGCAGGTCTTGCAATGCACGCAGTTCTGAAAATTAATGACAAAGCGCGGGTCTTTGCCTTCTTCCTCGACCACTTCATACACACCGGCAGGGCAATAGCGCTGCGCAGGCTCTGCATACTTCGGTAGGTTGACAGATATGGGCACAGACGGGTCTTTCAGGGTCAGATGCGCGGGCTGGCTTTCTTCATGATTGGTGAAGGAATAGGCCACATTCGTCAGCCGATCAAAGGACAGCACCCCATCGGGCTTCGTATACTCCAACGGCTGATGGTTCTTCGCCTCGCCCGTCGCGGCGGCATCTGTTTTGCCATGCCCCATCGTGCCAAACAGCGAGAACCCGAGCGTGTTCGTCCACATATCCAGGCCACCAAGGCCAAGCGACGGTACAAGCCCCCATTTTGACCACATCGGCTTGACGTTGCGCACTTTTCGCAGGTCTTTGCCAATGGCACCTGTCCGCACATCCGCCTCATAGACCTCCAGCTCATCGCCCATCCGTCCGGCCTTGATCGCTTCATGCGCGGCCTCCGCTGCGGCCTTACCGGACAGCATGGCGTTGTGATTGCCCTTGATGCGCGGCACATTCACCAACCCGGCCGAACAGCCCAGCAGCGCGCCACCGGGGAATGTCAGCTTCGGGATCGACTGATAGCCCCCTTCCGAGATTGCGCGCGCTCCATATGCCACCCGCTTGCCGCCCTTGAGCAGCTCTGCCACCATCGGATGATGCTTGAAGCGCTGGAATTCCTGATAAGGTGCCAGATAGGGGTTTTCGTAATTCAGATGGACCACAAACCCGACATAAACCTGGTTGTTGTCGATATGGTAAATGAAGCTGCCGCCGCCCGCATTCTTGCCCAATGGCCAGCCCATCGTATGGGTCACGGTGCCCTCGCGGTGCTTCTCCGGGTCGATTTCCCAGATTTCTTTCATCCCAAGGCCGTATTTCTGCGGCTCTTTGCCTTTCGACAGCTCGTATTTTGCGATCACTTCCTTGGACAGCGACCCGCGCACGCCTTCCGAAAGGAACACATATTTGCCATGCAACTCCATGCCCGGCTCATATCCGTCCCCCGGTGTGCCATCGGCATTCTTGCCAAACTCGCCCGCCACCACGCCCTTGACGCGGTCGCCGTCGTAAACCAGTTCCGAGCACGCCATGCCGGGGAAAATCTCGACCCCCAGTGCTTCGGCCTGTTCGGCCATCCAACGACAGACATTGGCCATCGAGACGATGTAATTGCCATGATTGTTCATCAGGGGCGGCATCGGCCAGTTTGGCACACGAATTTGCCCCGCCTGCCCCAGCATGTAGAAATTATCTTTGCGCACCGGCACCTTGATCGGTGCGCCCCGCTCTTTCCAGTCGGGCATCAGCGCATCCAGTCCGCACGGGTCCAGCACAGCGCCCGACAGGATATGCGCGCCCACTTCCGAGCCTTTTTCCAGAACCACAACCGACAGATCGGCATCAAGCTGTTTCAGCCGGATCGCGGCTGACAAACCCGCAGGCCCCGCCCCCACGATAACAACATCATATTCCATCGCTTCGCGTTCAATGCCGGACATGGGGACTCCTGTTCTTGCGCGTGGCAGGGTTTGCTGGACATAATCTTTCGCGCCACCACTAGCGCACAGCCGCGACCCTGGTCAATGCAAACGCGGCGTCGCAGCAATCACGCGCGACATCGCGCCGCAATCGCCACGGACTGCACCTGCATGCGCATTCCTCTTGCAATCTGACCACGGGTGCGCTCAGATATGACAACTTGAGAGGACAGCCCCGGCCATGCTGCGGGCGGTCTTTTTTATAATATGAGGGGACACACGATGGAAAAACTGCCCCTGACCCGCGCAGGTCAGCAAATGCTTGACGCAGAGTTGCGAAAGCTCAAGTCCGAAGACCGGCCCGCGATCATCCGCGCCATCGCAGAGGCGCGCGAACATGGCGACCTGTCCGAGAATGCCGAGTACCACGCCGCGCGCGAAAAACAAAGCTTCACCGAAGGGCGGATCAAGGAACTCGAGTCCATTCTTGCGCGTGCCGAAGTCATTGATCCGGCGAAATTCACCGGCTCTGTCAAATTCGGCGCGACTGTGACCTTCGTGGATGAAGACACCGACGAGCAACGCACCTATCAAATCGTCGGCGAGGCAGAGGCCGATCTGGAGAAGGGTCTGTTGAACATCAAATCCCCCCTCGCGCGCGCATTTATTGGCAAGGAAGAAGGCGATAGCGTGGAAGTGCGCAGCCCCGGTGGCGCGCGCAACTACGAGATTCTGTCCATCGTATACAAATGACATGAGCGCCGACCGGCCAGACCCCGCACAACACCCCAAAGGAACAGGCAAGGCGCATGGGCTGGACCCACGCCTTGCGCGCAACCTTTCGGTAGCAGTCTGGCTGGTTGCGGGTGCAGGGTTTCTTCTGATGGCTGATTTTGGCCAGATGGACGCCTTGACCCTCGGCGCCGTGGCGCTTGCGGCCTTTATGCCAGCGATAATCATCTCTTTCGGCCTGCTGGTGGCGGCAGCGGCATGGTCCCTCAGCCGAGAGACGCATCATCTACAAGGGGCTGTCGATGAACTCCGCCGTGCTGTTCTGCAACGCGAGGCGGACGCGGGCGCGCTGTCACCTGTGGCGCAAAGCCGGCTTGAAGACCTCACCTCTGCGCAGGCAGAAACCGACACCCGTCTGACAATGTTTTTCTCGCAACGCGCGCGCAATCCCGCCCCTGCGCACGTGCCCCAGTCGGATATGCCCCCCACGCATGAGCAGCAGGCCACGTTCTCGCTGGGGGCAGATGTGCCGCTCACCGATGCGCCACTCCCGCCCGCAGACCTGATCCGCGCCCTGAATTTCCCTGAAAACGAAGATGATGCCGACGGGTTTCACTCCTTGCGCCTTGCGCTGTCCGATCCGCGTGTCGCGCCCCTGATCCGCGCGGCACAAGACGTGCTGACACGGCTGGCACAAGAAGGCATCTATATGGATGACCTCAACCCGGATCGCGCCCGCCCCGAATTCTGGCGCGCCTTCGCGCAAGGGACACGCGGGGCCATGATCGCCCCACTGGGCGGCATCCGCGACCGATCCTGCCTTGCCATAACCTCGGGCCGGATGCGCTCGGACCCAGAGTTTCGCGCCAGTGCCCATCTGTTCTTGCGTGAATTCGACCGGGTATTCTCGATCTTCAGCCAAGAGGCAGATGACAGCCAGATCACCGCCATCGCCGAGACCCGCTCAGCCCGCGCCTTCATGCTGGTGGGGCGCGTTACAGGTGTGTTTTCGCGCTGAAAACACCTGCTTGCAGCCCCCATGTTGCGGTATTAGACATGCTGAACAGATGAAGTAAATCTTCGGCATTTTCTTGCTCTAAATACTCAAATCCTTGCCCGCAGCGCCACATGAAGGGCAGGGAAATTCTACAGTGCAAGGGGCCACACAGAGAAGGGCAGGCATGGCTTTTTCCAAGGACTTCTGGCAAGGCGTGCGCGACGGCACTCCGTTTATTCTGGTGATCCTGCCCTTTGGGGCGGTGTTCGGGGTTGTTGCTACCGAAGCCGGGCTTAATCTTGCACAGGTCATGGGGTTTTCCGTGCTGGTCATCGCGGGTGCGGCCCAATTCGTGGCCGTGCAAATGATGGTCGATAACGCGCCCGTGCTGATCGTCCTTGCCGCCTCGCTGGCCGTAAACCTGCGCATGGCGATGTATTCTGCCTCGCTTGCGCCCCATCTTGGCAAAATATCATGGTGGCAACGCGGGGTTGTGTCCTATTTCATGGTGGATCAGGCCTATGCCGCCTCGATCCTGAAATATGAACAAACGCCCGACATGACGCCACAGCGCAAAATGTCCTATTATTTTGGCGTCATCACCCCGATCTGCCCTGTCTGGTATCTGGCCACCTGGGCAGGTGCCGCGCTTGGGACCGCAGTGCCTGCGGGTCTGCCCATTGATTTCGCGGTGCCGATCACCTTTCTCGCGCTGATCGTGCCCATGCTGCGCACGCTGGCCCATGTCGCTGCGGCGATGGTCTCGATCTTGGGGGTTCTGGTCTTTGCGTTCCTGCCTTTCAATCTGGGCCTGTTGCTGGCAGCGCTACTGGCTATGATGGCCGGGGCCGAGGTTGAACGACGCCTCGCCTTGCGGAGGCAGGCATGAGTTTTACCACCGCACAGATCTGGACGATCATCATAGGCCTCGGACTGGGGTCATACCTGTTGCGCCTGTCGTTCCTGGGCATCATCGGCAATCGTGATCTGCCCGAATGGGTCTTGCGGCATCTGCGCTACACAGCCGTCGCGGTCATGCCGGGCATGATCACGCCACTGATCCTGTTTCCACAAGCCACAGATGGCACGCTTGATCCTGTACGGCTGGGGGCCGCTGCGGCGACCATTGCCATCAGTTTCCTGACGCGCAACGCGACGCTGACGATCTTCGGGGGCGCTGCGGTGCTGTTCGCGCTACATTTCGCCATCCACTAGCACAGCGCCGGGGTTCATAATCCCGTGCGGGTCCAGTGCGCACTTGATCGCGCGCATGGCCGCAAGTTTGACCGGGTCGCCATAGGTCACCAGATCGCGGGCTTTCAGGCGGCCGATTCCATGCTCGGCACTGACCGAGCCGCCCATCTTATGCACCAGATCATGCACGCATGTCTTGATACACGCGCGTTCATGCTCATGCGCGCGGCGATCAACGCCCGATACCGGAAAGACATTGTAATGCAGATTGCCATCGCCCAAATGCCCAAAGCAATTGATCCGGTAAGTATTGATCCGCGCCAGTTCCGGCCCGGCACGGCTGATAAAGGTGCTCATTTCGGACAGTGGCAGCGAAATGTCGTGACTGGAAATCGCACCGATATGGCGGTTCGCCTCAGGAATGGATTCGCGCAAATTCCAGAAATCCTTGCGTTGTGCAAGGCTCGCAGCGATGACACCATCGCTGACCAACCCCTTCTCATGGGCTTGTGAGAACAGCCCCTCCAAGGCGTCTGTCGGGTCCAGCGCTTCAGGCAAGCCCAGATCAATCAGCACCATCCAGTCGGGCGCTTGCGCAAAGGGCTGGCGCACATGCGGCATCGTCTCGGCCAGAAACAACAGGCCCATCCCCGAAATCAATTCAAACGCCGAAATGCCGTTTCCCAGCCGGTCCTGCGCCAAGGCCAGCAACTCCAGCGCGGCATCGGGCCCCGTCACCACCATCAGTGCGGCACCCTGCGTGGCGGGGCGCGGCGACAGGCGTAGGCTGGCGGCAGTGATAACCCCAAGTGTCCCCTCGGAGCCGATCATCAGATGGCGCAGGTCATAGCCAGTGTTGTCCTTGCGCAGCCGCTTCAGCCCGTGCCAGATGCGCCCATCCGCCAGAACCACCTCCAGCCCCAGCACCAGATCGCGCGCATTGCCGTAGCGCAGCACATTCACCCCGCCCGCATTACAGGCCAGCAGCCCGCCAATCCGCGCCGACCCTTCCGAGGCCAGCGACAACGGAAACAACCGCTCCGCAGAGGCAGCAGCGTTCTGTACATCGACCAATACCGCACCCGCTTCGGCAATAAGCACATTTTCTGACGGGTAGATGTCGCGTATCGCCTGCATCCGTTCCAGCGACAGCACCAGCGGCACGGCCCCCGCCGTGGCCACCTGCCCCCCGACCAGCCCCGTCCCACCGCCATATGGCACCACCGGCACATGCGCCGCATGACAGGCCCGCAGGATCACCGACACCTCGTCCACATTGCGTGGCAGGGCCACGGCCCCCGCCTGCCCCGCAAGCCGCCCGCGCGGCTCTTCCAGATAGCGCGGCTCGGGTGCGGCCAGCGTATCGGGCGGTAACAGTCCGGAGAGCTGCGACAGGAATCCGGCATCACAAGAGGTCAACATGGATACTCCCTTCTCAGCAGAGCTGTGACAGGCGCAGTCAGAGCGCGAGGGGCTGTGGCGCAAGCCACAGCGCCGGGGGTGGGTGGGTGGGCGCTCTGACTGCGCCTGTCACAGCCCTGCATCCGTGCGCCCGCGCCGGTCATGGCGCAGATTGGCATAGAGGACATGATTGCGCCAGCGTCCATTGATCTGCAAATAGCTTTGCGCCACACCCTCATATTTGAACCCCGCCCGCTCCAGCACCCCGCGCGAGGCGGTGTTCTCTGGCAGGCAGGCCGCTTCGATCCGCGACAGGTCCATGACCTTGAACGCATGATGCACGACTGCGGCGATGGCTTCGCGCATATAGCCTTGGCGCAGGAACGGTGCGCCCACCCAATACCCCAATGTGCCCGCCTGCGCAGGCCCGCGCCGGATATTGTCCAGCGTGATCGCGCCCAGCAGGCTATCATCATCGCGGCGCACCAGAAACAAAGGCAAGGCAGTGTCCGCCTTGGAACAGCGCTGCGCCCATGCGACGCGATTGCTGAACGCGCGCCGCGTCAGATGGTCGTCCGACCATGTCGGCTCCCACGGGGTCAGAAACCCCTCGGACTGGCGGCGCAATTCGGACCATTGCCGAAAATCACCATGCGCTGGCAAGCGCAAGACAAGCCGTTCTGTCTCGATACGCAGCTTGCCGCGCAGACCCAACATCAGGCGGCCAGCCTCTCGCTCAATTCATACAGGCGCGGCGCGCGCTCGATCGGGCCATAAAGGGCAAGGGCCATGCCGCTGCGGTTCAGCAACTCCTGCGCGTGCATCCGTGTGCCCTGCATCGTAACCGCGTCTATGCGGGCAATCGCTTCGGAAATATCGGGCACACGCCCCCAGATCGACAGGAGCTTCGCCAAGCGTTCCGCGCGCGCAGACGGGCTTTCCAGCCCCATCAACAGCCCCGCTTTCATCTGTGCACGTGCACGCGCCACCTCGGCTTCGGTCATGTCTTGGGCGGCACGCTTGATCTCGTCGATGGTCAGTTCTGCCAATTCGCCAATCTCTGATGCGCCGGTGCCTGCGTAGATCGTGACCATTCCTGTGTCGAAATAGGCCCCCGATTGCGCAAAAACCGTGTAGCACAGCCCCCGATCCTCGCGCAGGCGCTGGAACAGGCGCGAGGACATGCCCCCCCCCAATGCGCCAGTGAACACCTGCGAGGTATAGAATGCCTCGGAGCGGTAATCCGGTGCCTCTATTGCCAGCGCAAAATGCGCCTGCTCAAGCGTCCGCGTCTCGCGGCGCTCGCCACTGTGAAACTTTGCAGGTGCGGCTTGCTGCAGCGGCTTTGGGGTCATGTGCCCGAAAAGTGGCTCTGCCAGACGCACCAGGGCGTCGTGATCAACAGCGCCCGCCGCAGACAGGATCATCTGCCCCGGCCCATAGTGATCGGCCACAAAGCGGCGCAGATCGCCTTCGGAAAAGCCAGAGACTTGCGCGCTTGGCCCAAGGATCGAGCGGCCGATAGGCTGGCTGGGATAGGCCGTTTCCTGCAACCAGTCGAAAATGATGTCATCGGGCGTGTCCAGTGCCTGCCCGATTTCCTGCAAGATCACACCGCGTTCCACCTCGATCTCGCGGGCCTCGAATGCAGGGTTCAGCACGATATCGGCCAGCACATCGACTGCAAGGGGCACATCCGCCTTGAGGATGCGCGCATAATAGGCTGTCATCTCGCGCGAGGTATAGGCGTTGATATAGCCGCCGACATCTTCGATTTCCTCGGCAATCTGCAACGCGCTGCGCCGGGCTGTGCCCTTGAAGGCCATATGTTCCAGAAAATGCGCAACACCGTTCTGCTCGGCCAATTCATGGCGCGCGCCTGCCTCGATCCACAGGCCGACAGCGGCAGATTCTAATCCCGGCATGAACTCGGTTACGATGCGAAACCCATTGGACAGGGTCGTGATTTGAACACTCATGCGCTGATCCGTTCTCGAATAAAGGCCTGCACCGCGCCCAGATCATTGGGCAGACGAGTCACACGCTCGGGGCGGTCAAACAGATCGGCCATGCGCGCGGGCAAGGCCGGGCGCTGGCCGGTCGCGGCCTCAACCGCATCAGGGAATTTGGCGGGGTGGGCTGTGGCCAGTGTGACCATCGGGGTTGCCGACAGGTTCTGTTCGGCCACATGCACGCCCACTGCCGAATGTGGGCAAAGAACTTCGCCGGTTTCCTGCGCAATGCGGGTGATGGTGGCGGCGGTCTCTTCCTCTGATGCGCGACCAGAGGAAAACGCCTCGCGCAGAAACTCCAAAGCGCCCTGAGAGATGTGAAACCCGCCCGTCGCCTTCAACTCATCCATCAACTGCGCAACTGCCGCCCCGTCGCGACCGTAAGCGTCGAACAGAGCGCGCTCGAAATTGGAGCTGACCTGAATATCCATTGACGGGCTGATCGAGGGTTTGACCCCATCGGTCACATAGCCGCCAGATGTTAGCGCGCGGTGCAAAATGTCGTTGTGGTTGGTGGCCACGATCAGCCGCTCAATCGGCAGCCCCATCGCGCGGGCGATATAGCCTGCGAATATGTCGCCGAAATTGCCGGTCGGTACAGTAAAGCTGACAGGGCGGTGTGGCGCGCCAAGACTAACCGCCGCCGAGAAGAAATAGACCACCTGTGCGAGAACCCGTGCCCAGTTGATGGAATTGACCCCTGCCAGCCGGACCCCGTCACGAAAGTCGAAATCGTTGAACATGTCCTTAACCAGCGCCTGACAGGTGTCGAAATCACCATCAATCGCCACAGCATGCACATTGGCATCCGCAGGCGTTGTCATCTGGCGGCGCTGCACTTCGGACACGCGGCCATGCGGATACATGATAAAGACATCGACATTTGTCAGCCCGCGAAACGCCTCAATCGCAGCAGAGCCGGTGTCGCCCGATGTGGCCCCCACGATCGTCACCCGCTCGCCCGAGCGTGTCAGCGCGGCCTGAAACAACTGGCCGATCAGTTGCATGGCGAAGTCCTTGAAGGCCAGTGTCGGGCCGTGAAACAACTCCAGCAGGAAATGATTGGGTGCCAGTTGCTTGAGCGGCGCGCGCGCAGGCTGGCCGAACCCGGCATAGGCCTTGGCGATCAGGTCCCGAAATTCATCATCGCTGAACGTGTCGCCAATGAAGGGGCGCATAACCAGATAGGCCTGCTCCTCATAGGTCAGCCCTGCCAGCGCCGCGATCTCTACCTGCGTCATGGGCGGCACATGCTCGGGCAGATACAGCCCGCCATCGCGGGCCAGACCTGTCAGCATGGTCGCTTCAAATTCCAGAACAGGGGCCGCGCCCCGCGTCGATATATATTGCATCTTTGGCCTGATCCTCAGTCGCGTTGCGTTCTGATACGCCACAGAAAGAAAACTGTCATCCCCACCCATGCAACTGCCATCAAAAACCATTGCACTGCGTAACCCAGATGCGGGTCGGGGATGGTGACATCATAGACAGGGACAGGGGTAATGGCAGGGTCCGAGGGCTGGGCCGCGCGCAGCACCAGATGCACTTCTTCCGTGTCCAGCAAAGAAGCCATCTCCGCCACGTCCCGCCCGAACAACAGATTGCGCCCTGCGTCATAGTCGGGTGTGTGCTGATTTATGTCGCGGGGCCAATGCAGATTGCCCGCAAGGCGTGTCGTTTCATCTGATGGGATGCTCAGACCCGCGCGCGCGCTTTCGGGCAGATAGCCGCGTTCCACCAGAATGCGTCGTCCCTCTGACGTCTCGAAGGCCTGCACCAGATGAAAACCGGGGCCAGCGGCCTTTTGTGCCGACAGCACGAACACATGCTGCGACAAGAACCTGCCCTCCACCTCGACTGGCAGATAGCGGTGCTGGTCCGGGTCAAGCTGCTGCGGCAGGTCTACCGGGGCATCGAATATGCGGGTTTCCAACTCTGCGATCAGCGCGGCTTTCTGATCAGCGCGGTCCAGTTGCCACAGGCCCAGGGCCACGAGCATAGCCGTGCCGACCAATCCGAACAGGGCTGGAATTATCATCCGGCGCAGCATCAGCTTCCTTTCATCCCTCGAATGAAAAAACGCGCACCCGCTGGTGCGCGCCTTTCTGTCTTGGGCGATCAAACGGGGTTACATGCCCCAGATATAGACCGCAAAGAACAGGAACAACCACACAACATCGACAAAGTGCCAATACCATGCAGCGGCTTCAAACCCGACATGGCGTTCTGCCGTGAAATGTCCTGCCCGCACGCGGAAATAGCACACAGCCAGAAAGATTGTGCCGATGATAACATGCACCCCGTGGAAGCCTGTTGCCATGAAGAAGTTTGCAAAAAACACGTCACCGCCGAAACTATAGCCGCGCTCAGTGATCAGATAGATATACTCATAGCCCTGCAGGAAGGTGAAGGCGATGCCCAAAATCACACCCAGCAGCAGCCCGTATTCGACATTCTTGCGGCTGCCATTATGGACCAGTTCGTGGTGCGCCCATGTGACCGCGCAGCCCGACAGCAGCAACACCAGCGTGTTGATGATGGGCAGTTCAAACGCGTTTACCGCGTAGATGGCAGGCTGCACATATTCTGTTCCGGCATAAGTATACATCGGATACATGGCATGCTTGAAAAAGCTCCAGAACCAAGCTGCGAAGAACATGACTTCGGACATGATGAACAGGATGAAGCCATAGCGAAGCCCAAGCACGACTACAGGCGTGTGATCCCCCGCGTGGGATTCAACGATCACATCCTTCCACCACTCGAACATCACATACAAAACACCGGTCAGACCGATCAGGAACATCCATGGTCCGCTGTCATGCATCCACAATACTGCGCCAAACAGCATGACAAACGCAGAAACAGCGGCCACGAAGGGCCAGATAGAAGGCGGGAGAACGTGGTAATCGTGGTTCTTTGCTTGCGCCATGGAAGGTATTCCCTCGATTCGCTCAGGTCTGTAATGCCCGAGTTCAGTTTGTCATTGCGGATTCCGGCGCGACATAGTCCGCAGGAATATCCGTGGGATGGAAAGTGTAGGACAGCGTGATCGTGTGAGTGCCGCGCCCATCGCGGTCGTCCAGAATATCCGGATCAACGAAATAGGTGACCGGCATCAGCACAGTTTCGCCGGGTTGCAGGACCTGCAACTCGAAGCAGAAACAGTCGATCTTGGTGAAAAAGCGCCCGGCCTCGTAGGGCGAGACATTGTAGCTGGCGGTGCCGGCAATCGGCTCATCCGTGGGGTTATAAGCTTCATAGAAAGCCAGACCAACCTCACCGATCTTGATCTCGCTTACGCGGTCGACAGGTTTGAAAGACCACGGAAAGTCACGTGCGACAGAAGCGTCGAAGCGGATGCGCATGGTCTGGTCCAGCACCACACCGGACGAAGCGCTGGCGGTGTTGGTGGTCCCGCCATAGCCTGTCACGCGGCAAAACAGATCATAAAGCGGCACTGCCGCCCAACCCATTGCCCCCATGAACAGCACAACACTCACGGTTTGCACTGTGGTTTTTTGGATACCGGTCAATTTGTTCCAGGTTGCGATCATCTTTGCTGAAACCTCACATTGTCAGGATCTAGAACAGGGCGGTAGGAATGGTCAAAGGCTTGAAGCGTATTGCCGCCCGACACTTTGGCGATTGTCAGCCCGAAGACCAGCGCGATGAAGGCAAGCAGCACAACAGCCAGCCCGATATTACGCCCTGAGCGCCGTTTGTGCAGGTCATGTTCGCGGGTAATCGCCATCAGAACACCTCCAGGAATTTGAATTGCATCGCAAATTCGGCGTAGATCGGCAGCCGCGCGAGCGCTGTCTCTGCCAGAATCGCACCGAAATGCACGAAGAGATAGTAGAGCGAGAACCGGAATACGCGTTTTTCCACTTTGTATCCGTCTGCTTCCGCTGTTCCCTCGTCCCGACGCCAGATCGACCACGCCCCATGCAGGAACATCAGGTTCAAGCCCAGCGCAAGCGCCAGATAGACTGGCCCACCAATCGAGGTGAACCCCGCCGCCAAGGCAAAGGGTATCAGGGCGATGGTATAGACCAGAATATGCGTGCGCGTGGCCTTGCGCCCATGCGTGACAGTCAGCATGGGAACCTTGGCCTTGTGGTAGTCGCTCTTCATGAACAGCGCCAAAGCCCAGAAATGCGGGGGGGTCCACATAAAGATCAACATGAACATAAGGCAGGCTTCAAGGCTGATGCTGCCTGTCACCGCGACCCAGCCAATCATGGGTGGGAACGCACCCGCCGCACCACCAATCACGATATTCTGTGGCGTGGCCCGTTTGAGCCACATCGAATAGATCACAGCATAGAAAAAGATCGTGAAAGCCAGCAGGAACCCTGCCAGCGCATTCGTTGCCAGCCACAGCATGATCACCGATATGCCCGACAGCGCAACGCCCAGTGACATCGCTTCCTTCGCGCCAACTTTGCCCGCCGGAATAGGGCGCTTGGCGGTGCGCTGCATGACCCGGTCGATATCGGCGTCCCACCACATGTTCAGCGCACCAGAGGCACCAGCCCCCAGCGCGATGAAGATGATTGCGGCCAAACCCTCGATCGGGTGCAGCCCGCCCGGAGCGACCAGCAAGCCGACAAGGGCTGTGAACACAACCAAGGACATAACACGCGGCTTCAGAAGGGCGATATAGTCGCCAAATTCTGCGTCGCCTGTCGACACATAGGTTATGTCTGTTCGGATATCGGACATTTAGCGATCCAGTCAGGAGTAGCTTGGCGAGGGAAGATCCCCTGCTCAGCTCAGTTCGACGCGGCAACCTCGATATGCCGCTCCATCCATGCAGGTGCGCCTGCAAATTCCGCGCCCTGACGCTCCAGCCACGCAATGTATTCAGCTTCGCTGACCACTTTGACCGTGATGGGCATATAGGCGTGGTTGATGCCGCACAGTTCTGAACACTGCCCGAAGAAAATCCCTTCTTCATCAGCATTGAACCACAATTCGGCCAGACGCCCCGGTACGCCGTCCTGCTTGACGCCGAAGGCCGGGATTGTCCATGAATGGATCACGTCACCCGCAGTGACTTGCAACACGACATTCTTGCCAACAGGGACAACCATCGCGGTGTCTGTCGCCAGAAGATAGAGGTCATCGGTGTAGCCGTAGTCAGCCAGCTCATCGCGCTCCAGCATGAACTGTGAGAACTGCACATCATGATCGACATACTCGTAATCCCAATACCATTGCAGGCCTGTCACCTTGATGGTCACGTCAGCCTCGGGCATGATCTGCTGGTGGCGAAGTGCGGGGAATGTGAACAGCGCGATGAACAGCAAGATCAGCGCAGGCACGACTGTCCACGCAACTTCGATGGACGTGTTGTGCGTGAACTTCGACGGTTCGGGATTGGCACGGCGATTGTGGAACACGATCACCCAGATCAGCAGGGCCGTCACAAAGATCGTGATTGGTATGATGATCCAGTTCAACAGGCTGTCGAGGAACACAACCTCGCGTGCGAGCGCCGTGTAGGGCGTCTGCAAGGACGTACCATCCGGCACAGGCGCGCCCAGCACAGGCAGTTCCGGCAACATGTCGTCTGCGGCCGCCTGAAACGCAGTCAGACCAACCGTGGCGATTGCCGCCAGTGACGAAAGGGCTTTTGAAAGTCGCATCTTCGGTTCCCGTTCTTTTTTACTGCAGCACAAAGCCGCGAATTGCAGCGCGATTCCACCTCTGCTGCGGCATGCAATGGAATCCCGTTGAGCTTTGTATTCGTAAAACCATATTAGAAGTGTCAGAACAAGCAAAACCGATGCGACAGATTGCCATTTGTTGATGTGGATCAATGACAGGCATATCCGAACGCGCCGCAGCGCAGCAAAACCAGAAAAGGCCACAGACATGAGCGACAGCGATTTTCGACCCTTTGAGACAGCCTTCGACAAGGATGATGCCCTCGCCGTTCTGCGTGCCGCCACGGATGGCGCAGATGATGGCGAGATATTTGCCGAGAAGCGCGTCTCGGAATCCATTCTGCTGGATGACCAGCGCATCAAATCCGCAAGTTACAACGCCTCGGAGGGGTTTGGCCTGCGCGCGGTGCGTGGCGAAGTGACGGGGTACGCCCATTCGACACATATGAATATCAATGCCTTGAGGCGCGCGGCAGAAACCGCGCGGCTGGCGGTCGCCGACGGGGGCGGCACATTGGCCGATGCCCCGATGCGCACGAATCAGCGCCTCTATACGGACGCTGATCCGATTGCCGGGGCGGCGTTTGCGATCAAGCTGGACCTGATGCGCGAGATTGACGATTTTCTGCGCGCGCTGGACCCACGAGTCGTGCAGGTGTCCGTATCGATGGCGGCGTCGGTGCAACAAATCGAAATCCTGCGACCCGAAGGCCTGCACCTGCGGGACAACCGCCCGATGAGCAGGCTGAACATCTCGGTGATTGCCGAACATAATGGCCGGCGCGAATCAGGTTCGGCTGGTGGTGGCGGGCGCACCGGGCTTGAAGGGGTGATGGCACGCGACGCATGGCAGGGCATGGCCCGCGAGGCGCTGCGCATCGCCCTTGTCAATCTGGAGGCAGAACCTGCGCCTGCGGGGATCATGGATGTCGTGCTTGGCCCCGGCTGGCCGGGCATTTTGCTGCACGAAGCGGTCGGCCACGGGCTGGAGGGGGATTTCAACCGCAAGGGCAGCTCTGCCTTTGCGGGCCTTCTGGGCAAGCAGGTCGCATCAAAAGGCGTGACAGTGCTGGATGATGGCACCATTCCCGACCGGCGCGGATCTATCAGCATTGATGACGAAGGCACGCCCTCGGCACGCAATGTGCTGATCGAGGACGGTGTGCTGACAGGATATATGCAGGACCGCCAGAACGCGCGCCTGATGGGGGTTGCGGCGACAGGCAACGGGCGGCGCGAGTCCTACGCTCATGCGCCCATGCCACGTATGACCAACACTTATATGTTGGGCGGCGACACGGCCCCCGAAGCGATTGTGGCAGACCTGAAGGATGGCATTCACGCCGTAGGCTTTGGGGGGGGACAGGTTGATATCACCAATGGCAAATTCGTCTTTTCCTGCACCGAGGCTTACCGTGTCCGGAACGGCAAGATCGTCGCACCGGTCAAAGGGGCCACGCTGATCGGTGATGGGGCAACTGCGCTTACGAAAATCCGCGCGCTTGGCAATGACATGGCGCTTGATCCGGGCATGGGCACCTGCGGCAAGGCCGGACAATGGGTGCCTGTCGGGGTCGGTCAGCCGACACTTATGATTGGCGGGCTGACGGTTGGGGGCAGTGCGACCTGAGGGGCAGCTTCCGCGGTTGCGGTAAAAGAAGCCAGCGGCACGCAAATTAATTCCGGTGCGCTGGGAAAATTTACCTCGTCTTAACTATCATGGGGCAATTTGGCATAAGAATGAGGCGAGGTTGATGGAATGGCGAAAGATTTGTTTTCTTCTCACCCACCCTTCACCCCACCCACGTCGGAAGAAGACAGGCTATCCTGGCTTCGCCTCATTCGCTCCCCCCGTGTGGGGCCTGCAACCTTTCATAGGTTGATGACGGAACATGGGTGCGCCGCCACAGCGCTGGAGGTGTTGCCGACGCTCGCCAAATCCGCAGGCGTCGACACCTATCAGCCCTGTTCGCACGCAGCGGCAGAAGCCGAGATTGACCTTGCCCGCGCCAAGGGTGCACGCATGTTGTGTCTGGGAACCGACGCCTATCCGCACACCCTCGCCAGTATTTCCGATGCGCCCCCAGTGTTGTGGTGCATCGGCAAACGCGCACCCATCCTGCGCCCGATGGTGGCACTTGTCGGCGCGCGCAACGCCTCTAGCCTTGGTACACGGATGGCGCGCGCGCTGGCCGAAGGACTGGGGCATGAAGGGTATACCATCGTTTCCGGCCTTGCGCGCGGGGTTGATGCAGCAGCGCATTATGCCAGCCTGAAAACCGGAACAATCGCGGTGATGGGCGGGGGGGTCGATGTCATTTACCCGACCGAGAACAGTGTTCTCGCCGCAGCCATCGCTGATCAGGGGCTGCGCCTGTCCGAACAACCCATGAGCCTGCATCCGCAAGCCCGCCATTTCCCGCCGCGCAACCGAATCATAGCAGGGCTTGCGCTGGCCGTCGTGGTGGTCGAGGCCGCCGAGAAATCGGGCACGCTGATAACCGTGCGCGACGCACTTGATCAGGGGCGCGAGATTATGGCCGTGCCGGGCCACCCGGTCGATGGGCGCGCAGGCGGTTGCAACCGGCTGATCCGCGAAGGTGCGACCCTCGTGCGCCATGTCGAAGATGTGCTTGAAGTGCTGCGCAGATTGCAAGCAGAGCATGAACACCCCGACAAGCCCGACCCGGATGAAACCCGCCCTGCCCCGCAAGTTGCGCCCGACGCGCCGCAATTGCACCGGCGCATTCTGGACTTGCTTGGCCCCAGTCCGGTCGCCGAAGACCAGCTTATCCGCGATCTGTCCCTGTCTGCTGCTGCAATCTCACCCGCTTTGGTGATGATGGAGATGCAGGGCATTGTGCGCCGCCATCCCGGCGGGCTGGTCAGCCGCAGCTAGGTGCGACATCTTCCGCGCGCCAACGCGGGACAGAGCGCGCGGATCGCTTGTCGAAACAGCCCCCATATGGCGCGGTAAAAAAGCAGCGCATTGACATTCGACCCCTGCCTCACACATGTAAGGCCAGTTGAACGGGCTGGAACAGCCTGCATTTACCAGAGGAATTTCATGGCAGTTGTCGTCGTCGAATCGCCAGCCAAGGCCAAGACAATCAATAAATATCTTGGTCCTGGTTACACAGTTCTGGCCTCTTACGGCCATGTGCGCGATCTGCCACCCAAGGACGGCTCGGTCGATACCGAGCATGAATTCGAGATGCTGTGGGAAGTCGCGAGCGACTCGCGCAAGCACCTCAAGGCGATTTCCGACGCCTTGAAAGAGGACAATGAACTGATCCTCGCAACCGACCCCGACCGGGAGGGCGAGGCGATCTCGTGGCACCTTACTGAGGCACTTGCCAAATCACGCGCACTGAAGAAAGACACGCCCGTCAAACGCGTAGTGTTCAACGCAATCACAAAATCCGCGGTCACAGAAGCGATGAAAAACCCGCGCGATGTGAATATGCCGTTGGTCCATGCCTATCTGGCGCGCCGCGCGCTGGACTATCTGGTGGGGTTCAACCTTAGCCCCGTTTTGTGGCGCAAACTGCCCGGCTCTAAATCGGCGGGGCGCGTGCAATCCGTCTGCCTGCGCTTGATTGTCGAGCGCGAAATGGAAATTGAGGCGTTTCGCGCACAAGAATACTGGAGCGTGAGCGCCGCATTGGCCACCCCACGCGGACAGGATGTCAGCGCCAAACTGGTCAGTCTTGCAGGCAAGAAGCTGGACAAATTCGACATTGCCACCGGAGAAGCCGCGGAGCTGGCCGTGCAGGCTGTCACCTCGCGCGATCTGACCGTCACCTCGGTCGAAGCAAAGCCCGCAAATCGCAACCCTTCCGCGCCCTTCATGACCTCGACCCTGCAACAAGAGGCCAGCCGCAAATTCGGCATGGGTGCAAAACACTGCATGTCCACAGCGCAGCGCTTGTACGAAGCAGGCTATATTACTTACATGCGGACAGATGGCATCGACATGGCGCCGGAGGCTGTGATGTCCGCGCGCGATGTCATCAAGGACCGCTACGGCGCAGACTATGTACCCAAAAGCCCGCGCATGTATAAAAACAAGGCCAAAAATGCGCAGGAAGCGCATGAATGTATCCGGCCCACAGATATGGCGGTCAGCCCGGACAAGCTGAAAATCGCGGATAGTGACCAGCGCAAACTTTATGACCTGATCTGGAAACGCACCATCGCAGGCCAGATGGAGGCTGCGCGGCTGGAACGCACAACCGTCGAGATCGGCAGCAAAGACGGGCAGGTCGGATTGCGCGCCACGGGTCAGGTGGTGCTGTTTGACGGGTTCCTGAAAGTCTATGAAGAAGGGCGCGACGATGTCATCGACGACGATGACAAGCGCCTGCCACAGATGGCGCAAGGCGACGCGATGACCAAACATGGTGTCACGCCGGAACAGCATTTCACCCAGCCCCCACCCCGCTATACCGAGGCCACGCTGGTCAAGCGCATGGAAGAACTGGGCATCGGGCGCCCGTCCACCTATGCCAGCATCGTCACCACCATTCAGGATCGTGGCTACGTCACCAAGGACAAAAACCGCCTGATCGCGCAGGATAAGGGGCGGTTGGTCACGATCTTTCTGGTCAATTACTTCCGTCGCTATCTGGAATATGATTTCACCGCCGACCTTGAAGCGCAACTCGATGATGTCTCGGCGGGCGACCGTGACTACAAGGATGTGCTGGCCCGGTTCTGGCGCGATTTCTCGGCGGCGATTGCCGAAACATCCGAATTGCGCATCACCGAAGTGTTGGAGAAGATCGACGAGGTTCTGGCCCCGCATCTCTATCCGCCGCGCGAAGATGGCACCGACCCGCGCATTTGCCCCAAATGCGGCGAAGGGCGGCTGAACCTGAAGACGGCACGCTCTGGCGGGGCCTTTATCGGGTGCAACAATTACCCCGACTGCCGCTACACCCGCCCGCTTGCCGGCGAGGACGAAGGCAATGCGGAATTGTCTGGCGATGGCAAATTGCTGGGCCATGACAATGGTGATCCGATCAGCCTGCGCACTGGCCGGTTCGGCCCTTATGTGCAGCGCGGTGAAGCGACCAAGGAAGAACCCAAGCCCCCGCGCGCCTCACTCCCCAAAGGGTGGGAGGTTGACAGCATTGATCTGGAACGCGCGCTGATGCTGCTGGCGCTGCCCCGCCCTGTCGGCCCCCATCCCGATGATGGCGAGTTGATTGAGGCAGGCATCGGGCGCTACGGCCCCTTCGTCAAACACGGCAAGAAATACGCCAATTTGCCCGAGGTGGACGAAGTCTTCACCATCGGCATGAACCGCGCCGTGGAGGTGCTGGCGTCAAAACCCGAACGCGGCCGCGCCGCCGCTGCAGAGCCAATCAAAACACTGGGCGATCACCCCGATGGCGGCGCGCTGGCGGTGATGAAAGGGCGCTATGGTCCGTATGTGAAGTGGGAAAAGGTCAACGCGACCCTTCCCAAGGACGTGGCACCCGAAGACCTTACACTAGAGCAAGCGATTGAACTGGTGAATGCCAAGGCTGGTGCCAAGCCAAAGAAGAAGGCAGCAGCCAAGAAACCGGCTGCGAAAAAGCCTGCGGCAAAGAAGCCCGCAGCCAAAAAGAAACCGGCGACAAAGGCTGCAAAATAAGCCGATGCAGGCGATAGGTTGACTTCGCTGCAACGCCGCGTCACTTATTTCGCAACCATGTGACATGAGGGAGTTGCGCGATGAAAAAGGTCTACGGCTCTGCGAATGAAGCCCTTGATGGGCTGTTATTCGACGGGATGACGATTGCGGCGGGCGGGTTTGGCCTGTGCGGCATACCCGAACTGCTGATCGACGCGATCCGCGCGGCGGGCACGAAAGACATCACAATCGCCTCGAACAATTGCGGGGTGGATGATTTCGGGCTGGGTGTGCTGCTGAAAACGCGCCAGATCAAGAAGATGATGTCGTCTTATGTGGGCGAGAATGGCGAATTCATGCGCCAGTATCTGAGTGGCGAGCTGGAGCTGGAATTCAACCCGCAAGGCACGCTGGCTGAGCGTATGCGCGCAGGGGGTGCTGGTATTGCAGGGTTCTACACCCGTACCGGCGTGGGCACTGTCATTGCCGATGGCAAGGAACACAAAGAATTCGGCGGCGAGACATTTATTCTGGAACGCGGCATCTTTGCGGACCTGTCCATCGTCAAGGCATGGAAGGCCGACACCACCGGCAACGCAATCTTCCGCAAGACCGCGCGCAACTTCAACCCGCCTGCTGCCAAATGCGGCAAGGTCTGTGTCCTGGAGGTTGAGGAAATCGTCGAACCAGGCACGCTGGACCCCGACAATATCCATCTGCCCGGCATCTATGTGAACCGGCTGATCCAAGGGCAGCACGAGAAACGCATCGAACAGCGCACTGTGCGCACGGCTTAAGGGGGAACGACACATGGCTTGGGACCGCAACCAGATGGCCGCACGGGCGGCGCAGGAATTGCAGGACGGGATGTATGTGAACCTTGGTATCGGGATTCCGACGCTGGTGGCCAATTACATTCCCGAAGGCGTGCAGGTCACGCTGCAATCGGAAAACGGGATGCTGGGCATTGGCCCCTTCCCCACCGAGAATGAAGTCGATGCCGATCTGATCAACGCAGGCAAGCAGACCGTCACCGAACTGGCGCACACCGCCTATTTTGACAGCGCCGAAAGCTTTGCGATGATTCGCGGCGGCAAGATCAACATGGCAATCTTGGGCGCGATGGAAGTGGCCGAGAATGGCGATATCGCCAACTGGATGATCCCCGGCAAGCTGGTCAAGGGGATGGGCGGCGCGATGGATCTGGTCGCAGGCGTCAAGCGCGTGATTGTGGTTATGGACCACACCAACAAGGCAGGCGAATCAAAGCTGCTGAAATCCTGCACCCTGCCGCTGACCGCGCAAGGCGTGGTCAAGCGTATCATCACCAATCTGGGCGTGCTGGATGTGGTCGAAGGTGGTCTGAAGATCATCGAGACCGCCGAGGGTGTCACCGAAGACGAGATTCGCGCCGCGACCGAGGCTGCGATTGTAAACTGAAACCGGTAGGGCGGGCGCTCAGCCCGCCTGCCCGATCTTGAACACACAGCCATCTGTTGGCAATTCCGGCACAGTCGCGCACAGCCCCCGCGCAACCAGCCATGCGGCCAGTACCTTGGGCACATAATCGCGTGTTTCCGCGAAAGGAGGCACGCCGTTATTGCGCCGCACAGCCCCTTCGCCCGCGTTATAGCCCGCAAGCGCCAGCACCACATCATTGTCAAAATGCGTCAGCAACCAGTCCAGATACTGGATGCCGCCGCGAATATTCTGGCTTGTGTCAAATGCATCCGAGACACCGAATCGCTCTGCCGTGGCGGGGATAAGCTGCATCAGGCCTTGTGCGCCAGCCGAACTGACCGCGCTGACCTGGCCTGCCGATTCGACCGCAATCACCGCCAGCGCCAAGGCAGGCGACACATTTGTCCCGACCGAGGCCCGCAGGATATGTGCGCCATGCGCGCTCGCGATGTCTTGCAAAAATTGCATGCGCGGGGCGCGCACGCTGCGCCCCTCCACCGGAGAGTTCAGCGCAGCGACGGCTGACAGAAAACGACCCGACGAATCTTCCAGCTTGGGCGAGACCTTGTCCCAGAACCACGCATAGCCTGACGCGGGCGCCTGCTGGCCCGGCGCTCTGGGGGTGATGATCGGCGCGACCCTTGGGGTGACGGCCAGTAATCTGGCCTGCTCTTCCGGGTCGATCTGCACAGTTATCCGGGGCCCGGTCTGCGCGGGCGCGACGGGCACGCGCCGAAACGAGAAATCATTTGTCGCGCCGCGCGTTGCAGGCGCAGGGCTTTCGGCCCGGACCAGCGGGGCACTGGTGACAACCATGCCCAAAGCCAAGCATGGCACGAAAAGCGTGCGACAGAGCCACAATGACGACATTGAATTCACTACTCGTTTATTCTTTTGCGGCAGTATGCAGGGTTGAAGCAGGTCTGACTACATGTTTCGCGCATCAGCTTGGGAAACAGCGTCATGGTGTTGCGCCCCCGCAATTTGGTTAATTGCAACTGTTGAAGCAACAGTGCTGCGCACGGCGCCCACTTTTCTTCCAAACAGAAACAATGCCCCGAATTGGGCGAAAACAAATCCCAGTATCGTCCGAATCCCGCCCCATTCTGAACATTGTTCAAGGGCTATATCGGT
>Ga0207421_10000450_pt1 | contig 52731 bp, 38 predicted proteins | sample SodLakKL_010_SED_4_FD_187542 | JGI IMG/M metagenome (GOLD analysis project Ga0207421, IMG submission 187542) | Alkaline sediment microbial communities from Lake Tanatar, Kulunda Steppe, Russia - 8KL_010_SED (SPAdes) (version 2) | ecosystem: Environmental > Aquatic > Non-marine Saline and...
GCGACATCTACGCCTCTGCGGATGAAGTCGCCGGTCTCTTCAGCGATCCCTTCTAAAGGTCTTTGTATGCCGTCGTATATCTGCTCTATAAGACCGGGGCCGAGTTCAAGTGAAAGAGGTTCTCCGGTCCTTTTTACAGGTTCTCCCGGCCTTATGCCTCCCGTTTCCTCGTAAACCTGTATGGTAGCTACGTCTTCATCCAATTCGATGACTTCGCCGATAAGACCTTCCTCGCCGACTTCCACCACTTCGTACATCTCGACGCCTCTTAAACCGTCGGCTTCGACCACGGGACCTGCTACATGTATGATCCTGCCTTTTTCTTCAGCCTCGGGTTTTTTTATCTTACTTATCCTTTCTTCTGCTTCATCTCTCATACTTTACTTCCTCCTGGGTGGATCTTGAAACGGGATCCGTCTTGAATTTAGATGTCATATACATTTTATTTTTCCTCCTGCGTACTTATATCTACACCCACAGCTCTCTTTATCTTGTCCTGTAGCGGATCTTCTTTACCTTTCACGGGACCTTCCTTATCCGGTAACTCCACTATCACGGGATAGATCTCTTCTCTTCTCTTCTTTTTTTGCCGCAGATGTTCTCTTATCTCTTCGGCTATACTCTCCGAGAGCAAGATGACTCCTACATCCGGGGTTTCGAGTGACCTGTCAAGTATCTTTTTCGCCTCGTAATCGTCTTCGGGAGTGAAGACTTCGTTCACTCCAGCCAGTGAAAAGCCGACAGTCATGTCCTTCTTTCCGATCACCACAACTTTCATCCAGCTCCCTCCATAATCATAAGATCAGTCATCTTTTCCGGGTCCATACTCTCTTTGACTCCTCTTATCAATATCTTGAGGTTCCTTAACTCCATCTCTTTAGCGATCGAAAATTTGAGTAAAGGACCGACAGTGAGTATATCCTGGCTGTGGATCTCTGAAACGAGGGCTAGAAGTTTTTCATCCAATTTTTTTTCCAGTTCAAAGTATGACATAGAAGATTTTGCATCTCTGAGTTCGCTATAAGAAGTGCCTTCAAGCTCTATAAGTGCCTCTTCTATACTGTTAGCTTCTATCATATTCTCCAACTTCCAATCCTCCAATTCTCTCCCTGACGGAAGCAATGATCCTTTCAAAGTCTCCTCGTCTATATCCTCTCTCAAACCCCTCAATACTATCTTAAGATTCAAAACGTCGGTATAATATCCGAAGAAATAGCGCACCGTAGATCTTTCTTCACCTTCTACTTGGTTGACTACACTCCTTATCTTTTGAAACAAAAATCTATCCAATGCCACATCGATCTCAAAAAAATCATCCACTTTTTCTTTGCCTTTCAAAGGTTCTCCCATATCAGTTTCCTTCAAAATGGCTATCAATTCCTGCAGATTTCTAGCGGACTTCATCTCCTCTAATTTCTCCTCATCTATCCTTTTTACAGGTAATAATTTTTTATTTATATGTTCGCTATCCCTCTCTTTATATATGCCTTTCATGGCTCTTTTAACCATCTTTAGATCATATTTCAGCAGCCAAGTGTTCACGAAAGGTTTGAAGTTCGTCGGAGCCGCCATATATGCCTTTTTAAAATCTTCGATAACGTTTTCTTCAAGTTTCTTCTCTATTGCAGGCAGATCATCAGTTTCTTCTTTGGGAATATCATAGTTTTCTTTTCTTATCTGGGAAAAAATTTGATTCACGTTATTGCTCCCAGCAAGAGGCTTTAGTACATCCCTCTTTATGAACGGATTTCCCCTAGCTCTGATCTTCGCATTTGGAAAAGTGAAGTTCGTTATCGATATGAGGACTTTAAAATAGCTCATCAGTAAGATTACCACTATCAAGAGAGATGTGCCTACAACGATGAGAACAAATGTAGGCATACCCAAAGTATCGATCAAACTTTCTAACACCTTTCAATCCTCCTCTTCTTGTTTAAACAATATCTCCGATATTTCTTTTCTCAGTTCTTTACGTTTCCTTTCTAGGTTAGCTTCAAAGGTAAAGTCTACAGTAGAGCCTCTCTCTGAGAAGGCTTTAATTCCCCCTATTGTATCTAATCCAGCTTCGACCTCGATTTCGGGATTTATCTCTCCCGTAAGTCGTTTAACTAATTCTTTACTTTTCGGATCACATTCGATTTTGATCCCGCTCTTCAGTATACTATCGACTTCCTTGACCGATTGTTTAAGATAACCTCTATATTCTTCTGGCTCCTTTGAATCTATGCGGGTTTTCACTCCTTCAAAAACCTGGTTTATCATCTCCTCTCTAACCTTCAATTTTCTCTTTTTTGTCTCGAGTTTAGCCTGTGAGATGATCCTGTTCTTCATGGTCTTTATCTCTCTTTCCTTCTCCTTTCTAAGATCGTCTAGTTTTATTTCCTTCTCCTTCTCTATTTCTTCTTCTATCTCTTCCGCCTTATCTTTCCCTCTCTGGATAATGTTATCTATCTTATCCTGCGCTGCCTTTTCGATCCTTTCGATTATCTTTTCCATCGGCATATTATTACCTCAATCCTATTTTCACATGAACCCGAGGAACACGATTATGAATATCGCTATCAGCAAGCCGAAGATCGCGAAGGTCTCCGACATCACGCTGAAAATCATGCCCTTACCGAAGGTCTCTTCTCTTTTAGATACTGCGGCTATAGCGGAACCTGAAGTGATACCCTGGCCTACACCAGATACGCCGGCTATACCTATGGCAAGACCGGCTCCTACCGCGGCTATCCCCATCTGTATACCGGCTCCTTCAGGATATACGCCTCCAAGCATACCGCTGAATACCATCAATAGGATAGCGATCAACATGCCGTATATAGCCTGAGTTTCCGGTAATACAGAAAAGACCATACCTCTTCCAAACATCTGTTCGTCTTCCGCCACAGTAGCTATTCCACTTCCCGCGGCTATACCCTGGCCTATACCTGAAAGGCCGGCTATACCTACCGAAAGCCCGGCACCTACGCCGACCAATCCGATGAAGAGCTGTATCTCTCTCGTTTCGCCGAGCAGTACGGGATCGCCTAAAAGACCGCTGAATATCATCAGTAAGATAGCTATCAGCATTCCATAGATGGCTTGAGTCTCTGGTAACACAGAGAAGACCATACCTCTTCCAAATACTTCTTCTTTTTCCGCTACACTCCCTATACCGCTTGCGGCGGCGATACCTTGACCTATACCCGAAAGGCCGGCCACACCCACGGCTAGACCTGCACCTATCCCTATGAGACCCAACCCTATGCCGGATGATCCCACCATGGCGTCGATAACGCCACCTCCAAGCAAGCCTGAAAACACCATGAGTAAGATGGCTATCAATAAACCATAGATCGCCTGAGTTTCAGGCAAAACTGAAAAGACCATGCCTTTACCAAAGAGATCCTCTTTTTCGGCTACACTCCCTATTCCAGCTCCTGAGGCTATGCCCTGGCCTATACCTGAAAGGCCGGCCACACCTACGGCGAGTCCCGCGCCTATGGTTATTATCGCTACCCCCAGACCCTTTTCCCCCAATAAGTCGGCCGAAATATTACCACCCAATAAGCCAGTGAACACCATTATCAGTATACCGATAAGTAGACCGTAGATCGCTTGAGTTTCAGGCAAAACTGAAAAGACCATGCCTTTACCGAACAATTCTTCCTTCTCGCTGTAGGCCGCGATGCTTCCGGATGCAGCGATCCCCTGACCTATAGCCGATAAACCGGCGATGCCAACCGCTAAACCGACTCCGAGAGAAGCTATACCGATGGTGAGCGGGACGAAACCTTCTCCTCCTATTACCCCTGTAAAGAGTAGTAAAAGTACCGCGATAAGCAAACCGTAGATCGCCTGGGTCTGTGGAAGGGCCTGGAAAACCAAGCATTTTCCAAACTTGTCCGGTTTTTCAGCTATCGTGCCGGCCCCTGCGGCTCCAGCTATACCTACACCGATACCGGCTCCCATTCCCGCGATGCCAACGGCAAGACCGGCACCTATAGCCGTAAGAAACGTACCTCTTTCGTCTTTCTCTATCTCCACAAAAAGTTCGTCCATATAGATTCTATTGCTTTCTAAGTCCTCTACGGACAGAGTTACATTATAGGTACCTTCTTCAGTAAAAGTATGATTTACTAGTCTTCCTTGGTTCTCTTCTCCATCCCCGAAATCCCATGTTATGTTACCTAGATGTTCGATATTCTTTGCCGTGAAATTAAACCTGATCTCTTCACCCTCTTCATGAGCCATGTATCGTTTTACGTGATCTCCTACATCTCTATACTCTCCATCTTCATAAACAAGTATATCTATCCGACCCTCCACTCCGTTCTCTTCAGATTGTATTTTAGTATCTTCTAAACCCTGGACCGGTACGACACCTAACAAGAACAAGAGTAGGGTCACAACGGTCAAGGATACTAACACCTTTGAATTCATCTCTACACTGAGCGATCTCATCCTTTCACCTCTCTTTTTATTTTAGTATGCTCTCTCTCAACCTTGAAGGGTTCGTATTCAGACCCTCCACCTTCATAGAAGTAGCTGAAAAATTCCACGTACTGCAACCTTAAAGAGTGAACAAAAGACCCTAAAGCTTGAAGAACCGCATTGCCTAGATGACCTACGATCATGACCACAAGCCCAAGGAAGTAGAACGGTATTCTAGGATCTAATATCCCTGCATACCCCATAAGCCCGATCACACCCAATATAGATATGATCACACCCATACCCCGTAGGATCTTACTGGAGTCCATCGTTCCTTTGATGACCAAAACTGCTCCTGCCACCAGTATCATCACGGCTAAGGGAAGATTTATCGGCGCGCCGGAGACAAGATCAGCAAGAACGTTCACCGTAAGTGCTATTCCAGAAGTGGCCAATCCCAAAGCGAGTATCCTAGAGAATGAAAGGAAGTCTCCTATAAAGCCTGTCAGATCGAAAAACGCAAGGCCCTTCGCCCTGAAAACCATCAGCACCAAGCCGATCCCGGTCAGAACGACGCCGATCAGGTTGACCGGTCCTGTGAGTTCGAACAATAACTCCGTACCAAAAAAGTGATCCCATCCAAAGAGATAGCCAGATATGAGTATGGCTCCTCCTAACTGAAGTGTCCACCAAGAAACACTTTCTTTAATGACATCCGCATAGTCATTATCCTTCAAATATTTGACGAACTGGAGGAAGATACCGGCGTTAAGATAGAATAGTCCAATCAGTAAAGAGATTATAAGCAGGATAAGAGGTCCTTCACCTTCCAAAGTCTCTAAAACGGCCATGTCATTGATAAAATCTAACCCCAATCTACCGAAAAGGTTGGTATGAGTATCCTGCGCCGGGCCCAAATAGCCGCCCTGAAGAACTCCAAATATGAATGTACTTATACCTGCGCCCATCAATACCAGGGAAAAATTTTTAGTTCCTTCCTCCACTTTTCCGATCCCCTGGAGTAGGATGAAAGAGGTCAGCATTATGAGCAAGCCGTATACAGCGTCTCCAAGCATAAGACCGAAAAATATCACAAAGGCCGGAGCCAGAATAAAAGTTGGATCTATTTCATCGTACCGCGGAGGAGCGAACATGTGTGTCAAAAGTTCAAAGGGTTTGATCATTTTAGGATTGTCCAATTTAACAGGCACTTCGTCGGGGTTTTCAGGCTCTTCGATCACTACCTCGGCGTAGCCATCGGTGGCTACTTCCACCATTTTTTCTACTTCGTCAGTATCCTTTTCGGGTGCCCATCCTTTCAGTATCGTGGTGGTTTCAGTATTTCCAAACTTCTGGAGCACTTCTTTTTTTTCGCGATGGATACCGAGTTCTTCTTTCAAGGCACGATATTCTTTTTCGTAGTCCTCTTTTAATGATATCAATTTTTCTAAAAGGTCTTCTCTACTGTTTTTCAGATCTTCGATTTTGGAGGATAGATCATCTAAAGCTTCATCCGGTTTGCCTTTTAAATCTTTTAGACCTAAAGGACGGATGTCGCTCTGTCTCAATATAGATTGAAATTCTGTTTTATCCCTGATAAAAGCCGCTGCGATCACCACGTACTTCTCTTCTTCCTCCTGGATCCTTTCGATCTCGTAGAAATACGATTTCAGATCTCTGATATTTTTTTGGAATTCATTTGGATCTTTAGTGATACCTGCCTCTATCACTGTGAAAGATGAATACCCAAGATGACCCAGATCTATATCTAAGAATGATATCAATTCTAAGTCGGTTTTCTTCTGTTGAAGGTTTTCTATTTTTTTATTTATCTGAGCTAGTTTATCATCAAGGTTCAATATCATATCACCGTGATCTTCGAAAACCTCGTCTATCTCTGAAAGAAGACCCTCAAGCTCCTTCTTTTCCCTATCTATCTTTTTGACCTCTTCGGGAGATATAAATTCCTTTATTGCGCCCTTTTCTGGCTCCAAACTATCAAATATATCCAATATCGAGGTGATCTTGATTTCATAATCTGTGATCTTGCTCAGTCTTTCTGAGATGCCCATGGGTTCGACCAGCTTTTCAATTTCATCATCCCTATCAACACCGCTTATCTCAGCTATACCTTCCTCATGTAAAGAGTCTATGAGCTCATCTACCTCATCGTCATGGACCAGGATTGTAAGATCCTTCATCCGTTCCGGAAAGAACACCGCTTTATACCTCCATCACTCTTTTTATCACGTGATCAACGGCATCGGAAAGACCTTCTTCTGTGGATCTTCTTATCTTTTCCACTTCTTTCTTACCCTCTTCCCTTATCTCTTCCGCTGTACTTTCAGCCTCCTCTTTCGCTTTTTCTTCCTTCTCTTCCAATTCTTTTCTGAGAGAAAAAAGATCGTTCTCTTTCTGCTGTTTAGCCTTCCTTTCGGCCTCTTTCACGAGTTCTTTAGCCCTCTTCTCCGCTCTCTCTATCCTCTTTTGGGCCTTCTTCTCAGCCTTCTTTATCTTCCTTATCTCATCCACCGACACGGTAAAACCTCTTTTGGGATCGGTATGTAACGGTCCAGTTCTTTAGTGGACGCGGGTACATTTGCGGGTAACTTAAAAGGGGTTATAAAGATTTTGGTGGGGGTTCAAAGACTTAATAAAAGAGCGTCCCTATGATATACAATAAAAAGCTAATAGAAAGAATCTTGAAAAGGGAGTGTCTGTAAAAGATGTCGACGGATCTAAAAAGAAGAAAATCATCGGCCGTGGCGGTATCTCTTCTATTGGTTGTCTCGATAGCTTTAGTGGGTATCGGTCATTCAGGATCTTCAAGAGATCATGCCGATGAAGAGAACGAACAGATCATCTTGGTCGAAGCAAGCGGTGAAAAGGAACTCATGCTCTTGGACCATATGGATCTGACAGAATTAGACACATACAACGATTTTAAACTTATAGAAGCCGGAGAGACCGCTATCAACTCTCTGAAAGCAAACGGTGTACGGGTCAACACTCTGCCCTCTCGTACTGAGATCTCTGTAAAAGGCCATACCTTCGATATAGCTGAAGGAAGTCCTGAACTCGATCCCGACCTCTCTATAGAAGAGTACGATAGTGGAACCGAAGGACTTTACATCGTTCACATGCTCGGACCGATAAATCCAGGATGGCGTGAAGTATTGGAAGGAAAAGGCGTAGACATGATAAATTACGTTCCTAATTATGCATACGAGGTGAGTATGACTCCTGAGATAGCGGAGGAAGTAGAGGACCTCTTCTTCGTGGATTGGATAGGCATCTATCAGCCGGAATTCAAGATATCAGATTCTCTCCCCGAGAATTATGAAGAAAAAACCACAGTTAACGTCAGACTGGTCGAAGATCCGGATCCTAGAACTATCCATACTATAAGTTCGGAATTCACTCTGAACCGTTCTCTCGAGGGAAGAGATACTAGAGATCTTAAACTCGACGTGACTTCAGAAGAAGAGATCGAAGAATTAGCTTTGATGAACGACGTTTATTTTGTCTCGCGGTACACAGAACCCGAACTTCACTCCGAAGTAGACAGTCAGATAATAGGCGGCGGATTGTGGTTCATGGACGATGAGCACGACGATCCTGGTCTCCCCTATAGAAAGCACGGGGATTTTGGTGCCTACATAAATCAGATCGGTTATGCAGGAAAGAACGTTACCATCGCTATAGCTGACACAGGCATAGGTAACGGAACCATAGGAGATGCGGGCCACCCCGATCTGACCGGTAGAGTCATAGGAGGATACGGCTTCGAACATTTAGACGAAGATCACTGGGTAGACGGACACGGACACGGTACTCACGTGACAGGTTCCGCCGCCGGAGACACGTATGGAGCTATAGGCGAAGAGGGCGAATACCCCGGTTTCGGCCCCTACCTGATGGGACAGGGGTTAGCTTACGATTCTGAACTCTACGCGGCGAAGATATTCGACCCAGGGTGGGTAGGAGCAGATTATTACGAAATAGTTCAGATACCTAAAAGGAAAGCTGAGGCCTACATCCACAGCAACTCGTGGGGAGCCAGGACAAGCGGAGAGTACACCGAATCCGACGAAGCTTTCGATGAAGCGGTGAGAGACGCTGATAGAAACACCACGGGAAATCAACAGATGGTGATAACCGTTTCAGCGGGCAATTCTGGACCCGGGGATCAAAGTACAGGGAGTCCCGCAAATGCCAAGAACGTGATAACCGTAGGAGCGACGAGGAGCTTCATGCCTGACGGCAGTTACTATGGTGGAAGAGATACCGACGACCCTTTCAGCGTAGCTAGATTCAGCTCCCGAGGATGGACAGAAGACAACCGGATCAAACCGGACGTCGTAGCGCCAGGAGAAAACGTTCTTTCACTTGATAATCCTAATTTCCGGGTGGGAGGAACTTATGACTGGAAGTCCGGAACCTCCATGTCGAATCCCGCGGTAGCGGGAGCTTGTGCAGTTATCGTCGAGTGGTACGAAGAAAACCACGGCGAAACTCCGAGTCCCGCTATGGTGAAATCGCTTTTGATAAACACGGCCCGAGACGTACGCAGGGAAGAGTGTGACGGCGAACCCATACCCAACAAAGACGTCGGCTGGGGCATGGTGGACATCTCGAAGCTCGAATATCCTAAGGATGATCCTGTTCCTTTCTTATTGGAAGATCAAAACAGTCCCTTGGAAACCGGTCAAAAAGATATCTATAATATAGAAGCGGAGACTGAAGACGATCCTCTAAAAGTATCTTTGGTCTGGACAGACAAACATGCGGCTGAAGGTGACGATCCTACGCTCAAGAACGACTTGAATCTAGAAGTGGAATCACCGACAGGTGAGCTTTACCGTGGGAACGCATTCAGCGGAGGCTGGACACAAGCGGGACAAGACGCGATGACCCCCTTCGATTCAGACGGCGACGGTTATGATGATGTGAACAATGTAGAGAACGTTTACATCCATCCCGACGAGGTGGAAAACGGTGTTTACAACATCAGCGTCGAAGGTTTCAACGTCCCAGAAGACGGAAACAACGACGGAAACGCCAGTCAGGATTATGCACTGGTGGTTTACAACGCCGCTGCACCTTCAGTCGAGATAACCTCACCTTCGAACGATGAAACAGTCAGAGAAAACAGCCTTACGGCAGAATGGATCGGAGGGAGGAAATCATCCAGCCGGATAAAGTTGAACGACGCTGAACCCATCGATGTTGGAAGTGGTGACGAATACACCTTCGATGGTTTGGCTGATGGAAGATATGAGCTGAAAGTGATGGTCACCGACGACTACGGTAATCAAGAAAAAGATATCGTCGAATTCATCGTAGATACAGACCCGCATATCGAGATCGTCTCTCCGAGAGAGGAGGAAGTAATAAGAAAGGACGAAGTTACTATAGACTGGAACTCTCACAACGTTTCTTCTCAAGAACTGAGACTAAATGACGACGATTGGATCTTCAAAAACGATACGTCACATACCTTTGAGAACCTAAGTTCAGGGTATTATACGATCGAAGTCAAAGCTTCCGAACATGAGCATATGATAAAGAGTGCGAACTTCTCCATCGATACTTCGCCTCACATCGAGATGATCACACCCGAGGATAAAGAGATCGTGAGCGGTGGAGATGTAAAAGTTGAGTGGATCTCCGAGAACGTAGATCATCACGAGATAAGATCATCTGAAGGAGACTGGATAAACGTTTCCACCGAGACTTCTTATCACTTTGAAGACCTGTGGGGAGGGCGTCATAGTATAGCGGTTCGAGCTGCGGGTGAACCAGAGACTACAGTGACCGTAGATTTGATCTATTACGAAACTAGAGGACCTATAATGATCGAAGGCGATCACGATCTTGCTGCGAAAGCAGAGGAGAACGGATGGGCCGGTGAAGGCACCGAAGACGATCCTTATATGATCGATTGGTACGAGATCGACGGGGAAGAAAAAACATCAGCTGTACACATAGAAGACGTGAGCCTTCATTTCGTCATAAGGAACTGCAGACTCCTGAATTCAGATCGAACAAGTGATGAAAATAAAGAAAACAGTGGTATCTCGCTTCACGGGACGAGCAACGGACTAATCGAGGATAACGAGCTGAGGCTGAATTTTTACGGTATCCGACTTGAAGAGTCCAGCGATAATTCGGTGATCAATAACACTGCCGTAAACAATCACGCCGGCATACACACCATCGACTCGGAGAACAATGAATTTTTAAACAACGAAGCCTCTAAATTCAAATATCCCACCTACGGTCAAGGTATGCTCGTCGATGATTCCGACGGAAACGAGTTTTCGAACAACCGTGCCGTCAACAATGACGAAGGCATATTTCAAACTTCTTCAGACGAAAATCTGCTTTTGAACAACAACTTATCCTTCAGTTCTATAGGACTGAGGATCGAAGACTCAGAGAAGAACACTGTAAGAGAGAACTATCTTTCCGTAAATTCTCGCGGCATGTACGTTAGACATTCTGATGAAAACGAGATCGAAGATAACGAGGCTTTCAAAAACGCCTACGGTGTCTTCTTTTCATATTCGAATAACAATACTCTTTATGAGAACTCTTTCAGGGAAAATTACTACGGTATAAGGTTATCTTATTCTGAAGACAACGAGATCGAAGATAACAGTATCCTTGAAAGCGTGAGTTACGGCATCTATCTCTTCTCTTCCGAAAGGAACCACTTCACCGAGAACGAGCTGGTGGATAACGGACTGTATATATGGGGTCAGAACGTGGGATCATGGAATACCCATACCATCGATGAAACCAACACGGTAAACGGTAGACCGATACTGTACCTGAAAAACCAGGAGGGCATAACGATAACTGAGGACGACGAAGCCGGTCAGATCATACTGGCGAATTCTACAGGGATCACTATAGAGGGCCAGGAGATCGTAGACGGCGACGTGGGAATACTCCTGGGCTTCTCGGACGATAACCTCATAAGAGATAACGTTATGAAAGAGCAAATTTACGGTGTGGCTCTCCGTTATTCTAACAGGAACACTGTGAAGAGAAATCATATCTATAACGGTACCGCAGGGATATATCTTGCCGATTCTGATAGGAACACCATATCCGAGAACGATCTTATCGAAAATATCTGGCCAGGTGTTTATCTCGCCTCTTCGGAGAAAAACTTAGTGTTTGGAAACAATCTAACTAACAATCATGTTTATAGCATATACCTTACTAGGTCAAGAGACAACACTATCTATCACAATGAAGTGACCAACGAAGACCTACCGGAAGAGAACGAAGGTCAGGCGTACGATAACTCGAACAACCGATGGGACGACGGCTCAGAAGGTAACTTCTGGTCGGATTATCTAGAGAGGTATCCAGATGCATCGGATAAGAACGACCTAGGCGTATGGAACATGTCTTATGAGATCGCTGGAGACGGGAACGAGGACCATTACCCCTTAAAATCTAGAGACTCTTTGGGCGAACTACGAGTTCAAGTCCTGAAGCCCATAGACGGTGAAACGATGTTTTCTTCCGAAGTTACTGTCATATGGGCGTCTAAGGGCGGCGCTGGAGATATAGAATACAGTATCAGGTTGAACCAGGAAGGATGGCAAAACACCGATGAATCGAGGTACACCTTTCACGGATTACAGGACGGAGAACATAACGTTGAGGTTCAAGCGGAAGATGAAGATGGAGAAACTTCCACACATGAAATAACCTTTACAGTAAATACCGGTGTGAACGTCGAGATCACCTCTCCTGAAGAGGGAGAGATAATAAGGAGGTCGAGGGTTACGGTCGAATGGAGCACTGAGAACGCTGAATTCAGCGAGGTAAGATTAGACGGCCCCTCAGGTGAGGAAGGCGAATGGCAAGCAGTGGGAGAAGAATTTGAATACACCTTTGAAGACTTAGAAGACGGCGATTATACGGTGAAAGTACGTTCAGGTGACGGAGAAGGTAATCTAGCCTCTGACAGTGTAGAGTTTTCTTTAAGAACCGTATCGCTGGAGATCATCTCTCCAGAAGACGGTCAAGAGATAAATGAGGGTTCCGTTCTTGTAGAATGGACATCAGAGAACGCTGAATACCACGAAATACAGGTCTGTGGAGGACGATGGGATGATGTTGGAAACGCGACGGAGTACGAGATCACCGGCTTGAAGCACGGAGAATACGAAATTTCTGTAAGAGCTAGGGATGCCGCAAGACGTATCAGTACCGACAGCGTTTCATTTACAGTAGAATTTCCACTGGTGATCTCACCTGACGACGGAACGATCTTTGGTACCGATAATGTCACTGTTCAGTGGGGACTGCCTTCACCAGAAAAGTATGGTAGTCTATATTACGAGATCAGCCATAACGACGAATGGAAAAACGTGAACGATTCCACACAATACACTTTTGACGGATTAGAAGACGGAGAACACACTGTAAGGATAAGGGCGTTAGACGATCATGGGATCATCGCTTCCGACCGGATCACTTTTTTGGTAGATACTCGACCACCCGATATCAGGATCGTTTCACCTCAAGACCATGAAGTGGTAACGACTTCAGATGTTACGGTGGAATGGGAAGGTGAAGACGAGATCAGCGGTATAGATAGATACCAGATAAGGATTGACGGAGGCGAGTGGAAAGAGCCCGATTCGGATTCAAGACACACCTTCGTGGGACTTCAAGAGGGAGAGCACACCGTGGAGATCAGGGCCTATGATAGAGCCGGTAACGCCGCAAATCGAACGGTCACGTTCGAACTCGAGGTAGAAGAAGAGCCTCCTTACTTTATATGGTTTATAATCGGTCTTTCTGTTACCGCTGGGGCTCTTTTCCTGATCCGAGTCGGTCTTGTGATGATGAACAAAAAAAGAAAGGAAAAGGTCATATCTTCTAAAAAAACTTTACAAGAGTTAGAGGAGGAACACCATATAGTGGGATACGATGAATATGAAGAGGAATATAAGCTGTAGATATATCGAGAGTGAAGAGGCCATAGGAGATGAGAAAATTGCATCCTAACGTCAAAAAGATCTATGTTATCATCGGAATCATCCTAGCCTCTTTCTGGGTACTATTGTTATCCGGGATCATCAGATTCGGCTGGATACGATTTTTTCTACTTGTGATATTTAGTGTTCTCATATTTTTATCAATATTCACGGAACCAAGGTCCTCCAGCGGCGAAGAATATGAAAACATATTCAGTGGGCCATGAAAATAAAGCAAAATTGATAGAATCGATAATTTTATAATCGATACTTCTTTGGTCTTGTTAAGATGAGATCATCCGTGACCAAGTTACTGAGGCCCGAGTACTCTTCGAAGATAGCAGGAACGATCTTTATAGCCCTTTCAGCTTACCTTTTCTTTTTCACCGATCTCACCAATGCGGCTTTAGGAGCTTTTTTCATCGGCATTTTTACAATACTTATAATACATGTACCTACCGTCGAGGAGGACACCGCTCTAGCGGGGTTGAAAAGTGGAGTGATGTCCATACATCATATGCTGGAAGATATGGATGTATCGCAATTTGGTCTTTTGGTCCCTCCTCAAAAAGGTCTTACCGAGACCAGGGTATATATACCCGCTGGAGAACTCGAAGGCGTACCGGATCTTTACGACGAGATGTTCATCGTCTCAGAAGGTAAGGGCAAGACTGGAGTCTCTTTGATACCCCCTGGAAAATCTCTTTTGGACGAAGCTAAAGGTAAGATGGAATATGATATAGAAGGGCAGGACATCGAAGCCGGAAGAGAATGCATGGGCTATCTCTCCCAGGGTATGGGCCTGGCCAAGTCATTCAGCTTTAGAAAGAAAGAAGGAGATGTTAAGATAAGGATCACCCTTGACAGATACGATAGCTATTGTGAAGAGATCAGAGAGAAGGCGGGGGAATTATGTTCCCGTACTGGATGCCCCCTCTGTAGTGCTTACCTGTGCGCTGCTTCAGAATCTCTCTCTGAAAATCTGAAGATCGTCGATTTTGAAAAGGAAGGCGAGCACATCAAGTACAGCCTGGAGGCGGTGTGATGCAGGTGAGCCAAAAGATCGCCTTATCCATGGCGATCTGGACCGGCTTGATCTTGGTTTTCGTAGGAGGTCAAAGCTTTGAATTATTCTTTATCCTGCTGCTCATAGGTCTTTTGATATCTAGGGAGCTTTCGAGCATTTACATAAGATCTTCAACGGCGGACAGGCTCGATGGCTTCATCCAAGTCGGCATAATAGTGTTCATAGCCATCGTTGCTCGGCGTATACTATCCATCCTTAACCTACTGTGATGGTGTGTTACGTGATCTTATCTAGTTAACCCTTTCTTTCACATATAACTCCTGGGACCTCTCGAGTGATCTTCTCCACCTTCTCTCTCTTCTTTCTGCTTCTTGATCTTCTTGTAGGCTTCGTCGAAGTGTTTCTGTTTTATCCTTGTCTTTTTGATCTCTTCGTCGTCCATCTCTCCTCCTTTCTCTAGGTACTCTCGCATCGCTAGCATAACAGCCTCGTTGCATATCGAAGCTATATCGGCGCCGCTCATATCCTTCGTTTTCTTGGCTAATTTCTCTATATCTAGATGGTCTGTGACGGGTTTTTCACGGGTATGGACCTCAAATATTTTTCTTCTAGTCTCCTGGTCGGGCATAGGTATGGTTATCCTCCTATCGAATCGGCCTGGTCTGAGAAGAGCAGGATCTATGAGTTCGGGCCGGTTGGTCGCTCCTATGACTACCACGTCGTGAAGTGCCTCTAGACCGTCAAGTTCTGTCAAAAGCTGGGAGATCACCCTTTCAGATACGTTGGAATCTGAACTCGATCCTCTCTCTGGAGCAAGAGCGTCGATCTCGTCGAAAAAGATTATGGTAGGTGCCGCCTGTCTTGCTTTTCTGAAAGTTTCGCGCACCGCCTTTTCACTCTCTCCTACCCACTTTGAGAAGAACTCCGGGCCTTTCACGGAAATAAAATTCGCTTCGCTCTCGTTGGCCACTGCTTTTGCGGTGAGAGTTTTACCCGTTCCTGGTGGACCGCTCAACAGGATCCCTTTGGGAACTTCAGCATCCATGTGCTCGAACAACTTCTCATACTGTAAAGGCCATTCCACCGCCTCTTTCAACTCCTGTTTAACCTCGTCCAATCCTCCGACGTCTTCCCAGGTCACGTCCGGTGTCTCGATAACAACTTCCCTCATGGCCGAAGGTTCCATCTCTCTCAGTGCTATGTTGATATGTTCTTTCTTGACTTCCAGACTTTCCAAGACCTCCGGTGGTATCTGTTCTGCTTCCATATCTATATCCGGAAGAACGTCTCTCAAAGCTCTCATAGCAGATTCTTTGGCTAAAGCTTCTATGTCGGCACCTACGAAACCGTGTGTGTGTGCCGCGATGTCTATTATATCGATATCATCAGCTAGAGGCATACCTCTCGTGTGTATCTCCAAGATCTCTTTTCTGCCTTCTCTATCTGGCATCCCGATCTCGATCTCTCTGTCGAATCTTCCGGGCCTGCGTAAAGCCGGATCAAGGGCATGCGCTCTATTGGTGGCTCCTATCACTATGACTTTACCTCTCGCTTCAAGACCGTCCATCAGAGAGAGCAGTTGAGCCACTACTCTCCTTTCCGTTTCTCCACTCACTTCGTCTCTCTTTGGAGCTATAGAGTCCAGTTCATCTATAAATATTATAGATGGTTGATTCTCTTCCGCTTCTTCAAAGATGTCTCTCAATCTGCCCTCGCTCTCACCGTAATATTTCGACATTATCTCAGGACCACTTATCGTGAAGAAATTCGCATTGGTCTCAGATGCCACGGCCTTCGCCATCAGTGTCTTTCCCGTACCCGGAGGACCGTGCAGAAGAACTCCTTTAGGTGCTTCGATACCGACCTTGTCGAAAAGTTCAGGGTGCCTCAAAGGTAACTCCACCATCTCTCTTACTTTTTCTACTTCGTCTTCCAAACCGCCTATATCTTCATAAGAGACCATCGGCGCTTTAGCGATCTCCTCTTTACTGATCGGTTTTTCTGAGATGGAAACCTGAGTAGTATCAGGTTTTATTATTACGGCTTTTCTTGAAGGAGAATATGACTTAACGATCAATTCTATTTTATTACCCATTATGTTAAGAGTTATAGAATCGCCCTTAGTTATAGGTCTGTCACGCAGCGCTTGTTTTCTCAGGTATTCTTCCCCTCCCATCAATCGTACGGGCTGCGTGGGTGCGAAGGTCACTTTAGTGGCGGTGATTGGTTCAACTTTCTCTATACCCACCTTCTCGTCTATTTTGACCCCCGCGTTTCTCCTGGTGGGTCCGTCTATCCTTATTATGCCGGTATTCCTGTCACTTTCGTCCCCGGGCCAGACTTTGGCCGCGGTCTGTTTATTGCCATATATCAGTATGATATCTCCGCTTTTAAGCCCCAATCTTTCTTTGACTTCAGGGTCGATCCTTGCGAGACCTCTGCCGACGTCACTGGACTTGGCTTCAGCTACTTTAAGAACTTTTTCATCTTCTTTCATCCAACTCACCTCACAACTATACAATGATATGTTGTTATATTGTTGTTGTATACTAACATATTGGTCCTATTTAAAGGTTGTGTACCTCTAGAAACGAGGTTAATCAAAAAAATTATACTCGAAGAGACATATTCCTAAACCATGTCCCTCTCACCTATACTCGTGATATCCTTCGTCATAGCTTTCCTTGTTGGATTAATCGTGGGTATCGAAAGGTCATACAGAGCACGGACTGAAGACGCCTTGAAGGGAGCAGGGATAAGAACTTTCATACTTGTTAGCGTAACCGGCTTTTTATTTTCGGAGGTGTTCAAAGACGATCCATTCACTCTCGTCATCTTTATCGGTGGATTTTCTATCCTTTTTTTTACCCTCGGTATGATACGTGCTTTTGAACAGGAACCCGGGATGACCACGCCCGTAACGCTGCTGATCGTCTTTTTAGCCGGAACCGCGGTCGGTCTAGGTTATCCTTTCACCGCGTTATTCGTCGCCGTGGTCACTCTTGCGCTGACTTCCACGAAAGGGACCCTTCATCGTTTCGCAGACCTGTTATCTTACCAGGAGATGGAGAGTGCCGTTCGTTTTTTAACGGTAGCTCTAATCCTGCTGCCTATAACTTACACCTTGGGGCCATTACATCCGCTCATCGGACCGGGGCGCATATTCGATCCCATGAAGGCGGTTCTGATGATACTTTTCGTATCCAGCATCTCTTTTACGAGTTATTTGGTGATGAAATTTTTTGGAACAGGTAAAGGCATGGAGATCTCCGCTTTTATAGGTGGGTTTGTCAGTTCGGCCGCAGCGACCGCTTCGATGTCTGAAAAGTGTAAAAAAAATCCGGCTCTCGAGATGATCTCTACAGTAAGCATACTCTTGACGAATTCATCCATGTTCATAAAAGACTACATCATAATCGTCACCATGGGGGGTTTCATGTTGGCGTTGGATTTTACAGTGCCCATAGTGGTATTATCGGGGCTGACGGTTCTTCTTTTCATCTATATGATAAGATCGCATCGGGAAAAAGAACCAAAGACACTAGAGCTCGAACTAGAGAGCCCCTTTGCACTGAAACCCGCGGTGAAGTTCGCGTTTATATTCAGTATCATATGGGCCTCCTCATATGTTCTCCAAAATCAGTTCGGCTCTTTTGGAGTTTACGCCGTTTCAGTAGGAGGACTCATATCTACGACCTCCGTTTCGGCATCTATGGCAACGATGTACGCAAGCGGCGAGATCGGTTCTTTGACAGCGCTTTCTACAGTACTTCTTTCCTTCGCTCTCAGTTCCATCTCGAAGATATTCATAGCTAGGAGTTATTTTAAGGGCCTAGGTGCAAGAGTCGCTGCACCTATGATCTCAACTAGTGTAGTGACTTTCATTATGGTCGTCTCGCTGAATTTGTAGGAAAATAGTTAAATAGACAAGTCCGATGAGTGTGGTACGGTACAGATGTTGAGCACGGGATTCGTAATCGCACTGCTGTTGATCTTCGGTTTCGTCGGGGCCATTTTAGTACTCGACAAGTTCGAATACTTGGAACCTTATGGCTTAGACGTTTCCGGTCCTTTTCTGATGTGGAAAACAGAAGGAGGGAAGAACTTTATAAATAAACTCGCGGAGAAAAAACGTTTTTGGACCAATTATGGATCCCTGGGATTGATCATAGTTTCTATCTCAATGATCATCATATTTTTTTTGGTCGCCTGGTCCGCCTACTTGGCAACCTCGATACCCGCGGAGCAGGCCCCTGAGACAATTGAGATATTGGCACTCCCTGGTATCAATCCTTTGATTCCACTTTGGTTTGGAATATTAGGATTGGCCGTGGCGATAATAGTACACGAATTTTCTCATGGTATCCTAGCACGTGTCGCCGATATAGATATTAAATCGCTCGGACTGATATTTGTAGTGGTACCTATAGGCGCTTTCGTAGAACCGAACGAAGACCAGATGGAAGATCTTGAAAGTATTAAAAGAGGCAGAATATACGCGGCAGGCCCTACAACTAACATCATATTGGCTCTAGTGGTCGTGTTGATTTTTTCCACCCTTTTCATGGGAGCTATATCAGCTAGAGAAGAGGGCGTAGTAATAAGCGGTATCGTCGAGAACTCTCCCGCGGCGGCAAGTGATCTTCGTGAGGGAGAACAGATCCTGTCAATAGGGCACGAGCGTATCAGGAACAGAGATGATCTAAACTCCGTGAATATAACGCCGGTTGAAAATGTAGAAGTAGAAACTCTGAGAGGCGATAGTGAACACAGCCATAGTATCACATCTGGGTTGGTAGTTGCCGGCATGGTAGCCGGTTATCCCATGGAGAGAACCGATATAGAAACAGGAGATATCATAACGGCGATAGACGATTCTACCGTGAAAAATTACGACGATTTTTCGGAGTTGTTGGATAGTAAGGAACCCTACGAAGAGATCAAGGTGACCTATCATAGTAAGAACGAAACGGATTACGAAGAACACAACGTTACTTTTGAATTGGATGAACGCAACGGTGATGCATACATGGGTGTGATGGTCACATATCTAGGTGTAACTACCTGGGAAGTTGATATGATCCCAAAGTTATTATCTCGACCCTATGCCGATGCGGAGAACCTACAGGACTATGTCCAAAGTTCTTTAGAATATATCGCTCTACCTTTCCTTGGCTTATCTCCTCTTCCCGAGGAGATCGCGGAACTTTACACCATCGAAGGTCCTCTTTCCGTTCTACCTTCGAATTCTTTTTGGATCATCGCTAATTCACTCTACTGGATATTCTGGTTAAATCTGCTGGTTGGTTTATTCAATTCCCTGCCTGCAGTACCGTTAGACGGGGGTTTTATATTCAAAGATGGTATGAAAAATTTAGTCAAAAAAATCGGCCTCAACGACGATAAAGGTGAAAAGGTATCCTCCGCCATCGCTTATGGCCTAGCTCTAGCCATCCTATTTCTCCTGCTGTGGCAGTTGATAGGACCCCGGATATGAGACCAAGAAATTTTTTATGCATCTTTTCTTTTCTTCGATACGATTGTAATGTTATCTTTCGAAGAAGTCGCCGTGATCGATAAAAATTCGGCTTTCAGAGGAACGCCCCCTGAAGAGCTCATGGAGAACGCCGGAAAAGGTTTGGCGGAAGAGATCATGGAAAGATATTCAGAACGAACAGTCATCTTTTTCTGCGGTACCGGTAACAACGGCGGCGACGCCTATGTTGCGGCCCGTTATATTGCGGAGAAGTGGAGTAAAGAAAATATAACGGTATACTTGATAAAGGGCGAGGAGAACGTGCGGAGCGATATCGCTAGAAAAAATCTAGATAAATTGGACCCTGAGATGATCGTGGAAAAAGACCTAGACCTACTGCAGATAAAAGAAAGATCTATTTTCGTAGACGCTTTACTCGGAACGGGTATAAAAGGTAAGATCCGAGAGCCTTACAGGAAAGTGATCAAAAAGATGAACGAGGAGAACAACCCCGTGGTTTCTGTAGATGTTCCAAGCGGGTTGGGAGCGGATCTCAACGTGAATCCCGATCTAACGGTAACATTTCACGATGTGAAAGAAGGCATGTCTAAAGAAAACTGTGGGGAGATCATCGTAAAAGATATAGGAGTGCCAAAAAAGGCCAAGGACCACACAGGCCCCGGGGAGATGTTCTTATATCCCCGACCGACGCAGCATTCTCACAAGGGTGAAAACGGAGAATTGATGATAGTCGGCGGAGGACCCTATACAGGCGCCCCCGTTCTAGCGGCAAAAGCCGCCTACCGCACCGGAGCGGACCTAGTTCATCTAGTGGTCCCTTCATCTATAGCCAGTATAATAGCGGGATTCTCTCCTAACTTCATAGTCCATCCTATGGAAGGTGAAAAATTGGAGATGCGGCACGTCGATAAGATATCGAAGCTTTCCAAGGAGTGTGATTCTATGATCATCGGACCTGGACTGGGGGCCGAAGAAAAAACGCTAAAAGCGGCGGCTAAGATCATCAAAGACGTGGAGATACCTCTGCTGATCGACGCGGATGCATTGAAGGCGTTTAAAGGCGATAAAAACGAGAAGGAAGAAGACATCATACTAACGCCCCATCGTGGAGAATTCGAGATGCTGGTCGGTGCCAAAACAGAAAAGCTTAAGGAAGAAGCCGATCATTTTGCCAAGAATAACCGGGTTACGTTACTGCTAAAAGGTGAGAAGGACTATATCACGAACGGTGAGGATTACAGATGGAACGATTTCGGTGATGCGGGCATGACGGTAGGGGGAACGGGAGATACACTTTCAGGGGTAGTCGGTGCCTTGATGGCTAAAGGTTTGAACGCCTTCAAAGCCGGAAGATTAGGGGCCTACCTGACCTGTGCAGCCGGAGATGAAGCTTTTAAAGAATATTCTTGGGGTCTACTACCTGATGACTTGATCGAAAAGATCCCTGTATTTTTGAATGAAAAATAAATTCGGTCAAAATAGCACCACAATAACACAAAACTATTTATAGCACGAACGACAAAATAATATAGTAGGTAGTTAAGAAGATAAAGAAGGTGAACTGTAAATATGGCTGACGAAGATGGAGAGCACTCTATGGGTGTCGATGACCCTCGGAACAGAACTTTGAAAGTAAATGACCTGACAACCGCCATAAAGAACAGTATAGACGAAAGAGGGATGGAGACAAGTGCGGCTCAGATGATGGCGGAACACGTTCTTAATTTCTTTGGGTTCAACGAAAGGATAATAGATAACATCTTGGAGCAAGAAGACCGAGACGTATTTTACATGTTAGAAGACGCAGGATTACTTACGACTGAGCGTGAAGAGACCACTCTTTATGACGGAAGAGAATGGAGGATACATTACTGGTTGTTCGAAAAAGACAAGATAAATGAACTCATCGAGAGCCAGTCTTTAGAAAAGAAGGCGGAAAAAAAAGAAAACGACGTATACGATGAAGTCCCCGAAGGAGTCTGGTCCTCTAGAGGTTGAAAAAAAACAGATAAATTTTTGTCTGTTAGATCATCTTTTCTAGGTATAGGTTAATTCAGGATTTTACAGGAAGGATATAGTTACATGTACGATTTGAAGGTGTTTAGAAGAGGTAAAAAGTGAGTGTGATGGGCCCGCCGAAATTTGAATTCGGGTACCGGCGTCCCGAACGCCGAAGGATCGACCAGGCTACCCCACGGGCCCTGTTTGATCTTGAGAACAAAAATAAGGTATAGGATAAAAAGGTTACTGACTTACAAATTCTTTCAACCTGATGTCTTCATCGCCTTTGAACTCTCTTATAGAGTGCACTGCCGTTCCTATATCGTCTTCTATCCTAAAAAGATGCGAATCACATCTGCAGTCGGAACATCCGAATCCTTCTATCTTTCGATACTTTTTTCCTAAAAGCGATGCCGTCTCACATTCTTTCTTCTTCTTTTCTTCGTATCCCATCATGTCCAGTATCTCGCTATTTTCCAAGATATAGTCTATGTGCCAATGTTTTCTTTTGTCGTCGCTGATATGTCTTTTCACCCTGCTTTCGATACCGCTCTGGGCCGATCCAACGTAGATGTAGTTTCCCTGTTTAAATCTGATCTTTCTCAACGAACCCACTTTCTTAGTCACAGGTCTTTTTAAATGAAAAAAAAGGAGATATATGCCCCTCACGACCATCACATCACGTTATATCGATCCTGAATACCACGGTTCCTCCCCCTGTGTAACTTTCCCCTGGATCCACACACTGCACGTAGGCAACGTTCTCGTCTTCTTTGTTCAATCCCAGCTCTAAGGGTTTTACTCCTTTTTCCAATGCGGTGGAGTAATGCAGGATCGTAGCGAGCGCGTGCGTACACAACCTGTCAGTTCTTTCCAAAAGTATCTCCGGATCTTCAATGAATATTTCATCGCCTTCGTCATATACGGGGCAGTCTCCCTCTATCTCTTTGACTTCTATCTTCAACATACTTTATCCCTTTTGATCTTTTCTTTGAGCAGTCTAGAAGCTATCTTGAGTCCGTCTCTAGTCTTCAACTTTGATTTGCCCTTCCTCTTATCGTATCTTATTCCTATCTCAGATATATCTCTATCTGAAAAGACAGTGTGGAGGCCCGCCTCTATCTCGAAACCTTCCGCGGAGATACTTCGAGCTTCTAAACCGTCCTTCTTGAATCCCCTCAAGCCGGTGCAAAGATCTGAGACCTCTGTACCATACAATTTGTTGGCTAGGGCCGTAAGTATCTTGTTGCCTATCTTGTTCTTGGTGCTCATGGCCCCTTCGCATATCTCGCCATCGAATCTACTCGCCAAAACCATATCGGACCCGTTATTCAGCCGATTCAACATTTCTGGTATCCTTTCGGCCGGATAAGAACCGTCGCCATCTATCAAAAAAACCTTATCGCCGTCTGCCTTCTCTAGGCCTTTTCTTACTCCTTCCGCCTTCCCTCTATCGGCATGAAAAACATCTATACCCATTTTTTCTACTTTCTCTACGGTCCCATCAGAGGAACCTCCGTCCACCACGAAGATCTCCACGTCATATCCGAGTTCATAGATCTGTTCCTCGGGTATATCTTCTATCACCTCTACTATGCCCTCTTGTTCGTTAAGAGTGGGGATGATCACGGTGACTAGATTTTCTGAATCCATCATTTGACCTCGTCTATCGATAGTAACATCGGTCTGTAATCATTCAAGATGGTATTTAATCTCTCGTTTTGCTATATCCGGTCTATACTTACGTATTATCTCTATGAACTTATCCTTCTGAGTGCTTGCTAAAACCCCGTAAAGATCGTTAAAAACCTCCTGCTCAGCCATATCCTTAACGATTAGCCTTTTCTGTGCCTCCGTTAATTTGCTCTTTCCTCCTTTAGAATCTTCATTCTTCAAATACCTTTCCAATTCAGAAAGTTTATCCACATAAAAACCGATCTTTCGCGGTCTGTCCGGACCTATGTTCCTGACCAGCCCACACTTGTTACAGTAGGGATGAGGAGCTAATGTCATCTCCGACTTTCTTCTGAGCAAGGGTAGCCAATCATCATCTATGGATCGATGTCTGCATATAGGTTTTTCCATATCCTCACCACCTTTTTCTCTCATACTATATTACGGAGTATAGCTATATATCTTTTTTCCAAATCGCAGTAGTTTGTATTATCTGCAAAAGATTTCCTAAAATATATATTCAACACATATATTCTTAACCATTTGAATGCGAGGGGATATCGACCTGATGAATTATATTTACCCTCCTTCTTTTGCCCGATACAAAGGGCGAAGAATTCACATTTATGAACTTTACAAAGTGCGTAATTACAACAATTATGACGATTGCAAAGGTTTATATTGTGAGTCCACGTTCTTATCATCATGAGCGAGGACGTTTATCAAAAAATTGCATTCTATAACCATTGGTGGTCAACAGGAAAGGTAAAAAAAGGATTGGCTAGATCATTCAAGAGATCTCTGTTCGATAAACTGGTTGAGAGATTGGACTATCCGAGGATACTGGCAATACTGGGTCCAAGAAGAGTTGGCAAAACAACCCTGATGTACCAGCTCATACAACACCTCCTCTCAAAGAACAACGTGGATCCTGAACATGTACTTTATATATCCATGGACGAGATCGGAGTAGAAGATCTAGATGAACTTTTCGATACTTATCAAAGATTTGTACTGATGGACGAGATAGGCGAAGAAGAAATATATTTTTTCCTTGATGAGATACAATTCATAGATGATTGGCAGCTGATGTTGAAGAAATATTTTGATCAAAAGTTTGATATCAATTTCGTAGTAAGTGGGTCTTCATCCATGGATATAACAAGGGGGACCAGCGACAGTCTTGTAGGAAGGATCGATGAGCACATACTACTGCCATTTTCTTTCAATGAATACTCACATTTCAACGGAAAAGACACACTGCCAGATGATCTTACACTGTCTTTCAACTACGATGATCTACAGAGTCAATACGGCTCATTATTAAAACATAAAAAAAGATTAAATATAATACTCAACCAATATCTTTTAGAAGGAGGGTTTCCAGAAGTCAACCAATATGAAGATCTCATGTTGAAATATGAATACATATGGAAAGATATCTTTGAAAAGGTAGTTTATAAAGATATACCTTCAGTTTATAATATAAGAGACCCTAAATTGTTACGAGGTCTACTGGAAATAGTGGCGAAAGAGACCTGTCAAAATGTGAGTTATACTAATCTTAGCAATGGCCTTGACGCCAAGAGAGAAACTATTTCAAAATATCTATCATACCTCGAATCTGCATATCTCATAGATCTATCTACCATCTACTCAAAATCCAAAGTTAAAGAACAGAGGGCAAACAAGAAGGTTTATCTTACGGATATCATACTCAAGAATGCCTTACTCCGTACAACTGACCTCTCTGACAGATCTGAATTAGGAAAGAGTGTTGAGACCATCGTTTACAATCATCTAAAATATATCTCCCGGAAAAATAGGGATATAAATATATCCTACTGGAGGGAGAGGAACAAAGAAGTCGATATCGTCTTTGAGGATGGTGAAGAGACCATCCCGATAGATGTAAAATACAAAAACGATATTTCAAAGAAGGACCTCAAAGGAGTTATCCATTTTTGCAAAAAGTTCGGAATAGAGAAGGGAGCTGTAATCAATAAAGATGGATTAGATAAAAAGAATATAGATGGTATAGACTTAATCTTCATACCTCTCTGGTTCTTTTTACCCATAGCAGAAAGAAAAACCTGACCTCCGCCCCTCATATTCCATCTGATCAGATGGTTCAGTAGATCATAACTGCCCCCAAAGAAATATGCGCCTCATGGTAGAGAAGGTATTCGCCTATATACTCAGAGAAAAAGGTGAACAGAAACAGTTGTTGGCCTTTGCTCACAAGGACTTCCAAGATATCTCTCTTCAGGTGCTAGGAGGTGCGCTGGAGGTATAAGGCCCCCGCAGTTCCGAGATCCACTAATCGAGGAAAAAGAGGACGAAGTCCTCGCATCCTCACTGACACTGCGGATCTTTAGGATTGTATCCCTTGATCCTCGGGCAAAGCCCTGAGGATCCGATGGCATTCTGCCTGATTTTACGTAAACGTCGCGAGCTTTAGATTTTTGCCTTCTCTATACCTTTCAACAGTCCATATAACGTCCTGTTAGCCGGGACCGAAATGTCCACTTCTTCCGCTTTTTGGATCACGGCTCCGTTGATCTGATCTATCTCTGTCTTTCTCTTATTTTCTATGTCTTGAAGCATGCTCGATCTGTTGTCTCTAGTATTTTTAGCTACCCTCTTAGTCTCTTCAAAAGGATCATCGACCGGAAGTTCCGTATGTTTCCGAGCAACTTCTGCGGCTTCTTCTACTACTTCTTTCAATACTCCTAGAAGAATCTCATCATCCAATAAAAAACCGTTTTTCACTCCAAGAAGAGCAGTTATAGGATTGATGCCCGTATTCACTATGACTTTCTTCCATATATGGCCCAATATGTTATCGCTTACTTCGGTTTTCAAACCTGCCTTGTTCAGCAGTTCTGAAGTTTTCTTTACCTCAGACTTTTCCGGATCACCTTCAGGATAGGCACCGATGACAGTTTCACCTATCCCCGCATGTCTGACTTTGCCGGCTTCTATGTAAGTCACTCCGTGACTTGTTACACCGCCTATCGTCCTCTCTTTTCCCACAAAATTTGCGATGATCTCCTCGTTCATCAGACCGTTCTGTAGAGAAAGAACAGAGCAGGATGGATTCAAGTGAGGTGCAATTCTTTCAACAGCTTCCTCCGTATCGAACGCTTTGGTGGTGATCAAGACCAGATCGACTGTTTTCAGTTCAGTAGGATCTGTGGTGAAATAAACCTTGGAAACTAGTTCCGTTTCACCCTGAATCCGGATCGATTCAATATCCTCCTTGTGTCGACCCAATAACGTGACTTTATTTTCTCTAGCTAAAAGGCCCGAGAGAAAACTTCCCATAGCTCCAGGACCCACCACGCCTATATTCATACATTACCTCCTTTTCGAAGAGAACTTTCACGGTTTTATAACTTTATCTACTTCGCTGGTCAAAAGGTCCATCTGATTATCTTCGAGTGTGGTCGGGTTCACGGGTATCATCAAAATAGACCTGTTTATGGCTACCTGGTCTTTTATCGATTGTATAAGATGTAAAACCGTTCGGAAATCATTGTTAGTGATGAGATATTCCAGTCCGTTGAGCAGGATAACACCTTTTTTTCGGGTCAAAAAATTTTCTATGGTCAAACTGAATTTTTCAAGACTTTTCGGCCTTATAACGTCTTCCCTATCAACATTAGAAAGCCATATTATATCTACATCTTTCAGGCCGTACTTATCTCTGACCTTATCGGGATAATCTCGAGTGACACAAAGTCCTTCCTTTCCAGCATCTAATATGTCTTTGAACATCTCAAAAGACAACGACTTGTCAGAACCTCTTTCATCTACCAGGTAAGTAGAGCTTATGGAGATGCCTTCAGGGAGTGGTTTCTTAATTTCTTCTTCAGTCGGTTCTTCATCTGTGCTAGCAGGCGCTTTCTCACTCTCCGGGGTGTAGTCCTCTCCTCTCTTTTCGCCTTCCGTCTCTGCCGCCTTTTTTTCTCTTTCCTCAAGAGGCGGCTCCATGACGCCAAGGCCCTCTCCTTCTTCCCCCGCCTCATTAGCTTTCTCTTTTATAGATTGTACCATACTCCTCGCGAGGCTTCTTTTCACTCCATCTACACTGGATATCTCAGAGGCCGACGCCTCTGTCAGGGATTTTACCGAAGTGAAACCAGCTTCGTAAAGATTTTTCGCTATCTCGTCCCCTACACCCTTGAAAGTTTTGTAATACTCGGTGAGTTTTGTTTTGTAAAGAGGTACTATCCCTATATCCACTTCTTCTTCGTTGATATCCCAGCTGTAGATGTACTCCAGATCTTCCATATCCTCTTCGTCGAAACTGAGTTCTCTTACATCAGCGCCTTCGATTATCATTTCTTTGTGCTCTTCCAATGCACTTATCACTTCGTCAGAAGCATCAATATATGCCTCTACTTCGTCGTCCTCTGCAAGATCGAAATCCTGACGCATGTTTTTCAATCTGAACATAGTCTCTTTAGCCATCATCTCGTCCCATATATCCGCATATATGGTCAGATCGACGTATATCTCATGGTACTCACGGACGATCTCTTCAAATCCTTCAGGCAGCTTCGCTTTGAAGGTCACCATCCCGGGTTTGATCTCTATGATCTGCCCCTGGATCCCTATACTAAAATCATCTCGTTCCACGCCCTCTTTGATCTCTTTAGGGTCTCTCTGGTTTAGCATGGTAGCTATCCTACTTTTCCACTGCTTGTATACATTTCCTATGGCTTTTTCGTTAGGATGTACCTCCAATATCTTTTCATCCCATTCGTCTTCAGGTCCCAAGACTTCAATATTTTTCACTTTGGCTTTATCTTTGATCATCTCCTCGAATCCCTCTATTGTGCCCATGGCTTCCGTGGTTTTACCTTTGTAAACTATCAGGTCTAAAGGCCATTTTTCAGGGATGTCGGTCCTGCGTTTGATAAGCTTTATATCATCTACTATCTTTCTTACCTCTCTCATATCTTCTTCAAGCTCCTGCTTTTGTATGAGCTGGTTGGTTTCAGGCCATTCACACATGAATACAGAATCTTTTTTTCCGTTCAATTCATCGTATATATCCTCAGCTATGAATGGAGAGACGGGTACCAACATCTTAGCCGTAGATACCAGTGCTTCGTAAATGACCTTCAATATCGAGGATATAACATCGTCCCCTGCACTCTCTTCTAACCTGACTTTTGCCCGACTAAGGTACCATTGTGCTATATCATCCATCACAAGCTTACCGAGGTGCTCTATCGCTTCGTCGTATCGGGCGTTTCTATATGATTCTTTAACTTTGGTCTTGGTGGATTCTACGCTCGAGAGAAGCCACTCGTCTTCCATGATCATGTTTTCTCTCAGGAATTCTAGGGTGGTCTCGCCGGGCTCCACATCGTATTTCTCTATCTGATCGGATAAAAAGCTCTTCAGATTCCACAGGACCCTCACGATAGGATGCGGGTATTGAAGATCGTCTCCTCTGATCTTACGACTTTCCCATGGTGGGTCCCCCGAAAGCATGTAAAGTCTTAGAGAATCGTAACCTTGCTTATCGGTCAATCCTCTCACGTCTTTGTAATCTATCTCGCTTACCACGGGTCCCTGCATCAGCATCTTTTCGAAACTTTTTTCCTCAAGAAGTGCCGATGAAAGCGTCACGGCAGCTGTCAGTAGATCGTCTCTCTTTGCATTCTTACTTATGAATATCTCTCCGGGCCACCAGGATTGATATTCTTTCTCATCTTTAGGATAACCCAGCTGAGCCCAAGGCGAAGAAGCCTGAAGAAATATTGGATTCAATATCTTGCCTTCCCACTCCATATCCTCTCCGCACTCTCCACATCCAACCTCCACTTTCGATACGATGTCAGGAGTCGTTGGTTCCTCTTCGTCATAATCGGAATTATCTGCTAAGTCCGAGCGATCGGAGGGCACGAAAGAATTTCCACACCTGCACACCCAAAGAGGAAATGATATGCCCCAGCGCTTCTTCCTGGTAACTATCCAATCCTTTAAACCTATATCCTCATCAGGTGGGATTATATCTATATCTTTTAGCAAGTTTTGGATGGTCTCTTCTTTCTTCGAAACGTCGAAGAACCATTCTCTGTGGGGTATCTTGACTATCTTGTTAAGACATGCGGCACAGAACTTGACTTTTTTTCTTTCGGAAGTTCTTGAAAATAACAAACCCTTAGATTCCAAGTCGTCTAGAATTATCTGATCACTCTGAGGTGCAGATAACCCTGAAAATTTATTTTGTCTTACACCTGAATCGTAGTGAGCATTCTTTGCAACGGAGTTGAAGATGGTCAAACCTTCTTCTTTGGCTATATCCCAATGCTCCTCATCATGGGGAGGCGTAAGAAAGAACAATCCAGTTCCTTCTTTGCCCTCTTCGCCGATTTTCTCAGAACACATTATCTTGTGTATGTATTTTCCTTTTTTCTCTGTATGCGATTGAACCTTATCGTAAAGAGGATATTTGAATCTCAATCCTTCGATATCCTCACCTTCAACTATATTTATTATCTCATAGTCCTCTATTCCCCCCCGTTCCATCAATTCATCCACCCTCTCTTCATTTAAAAGTATCTGAGTGGACTCTCCTTTCTCTGAGATATATCTCACTACTGCGTAACTTTCATCAGCGTCGGCTGCGATGGTCATGCCGGAAGGCAGCTTCCAAGGATCCTCCAATTCGACGAGAAAATATCTGTTTTTTGAGCCAGAAGTAGGTACCTTTAAAAGGGCTTTTTCTTTCAATTGCTCTTTCTGGATGATCTCCGTATCCACCACAGGGGATTTACACCTAGGGCACCAACTGACGGGTTTTTCTTCTTTAACCAATAAGTCCTTCTCTATCAGCTCTTTTACGGTCCACCATATCGAATCCACAAAGGAATCGGACCTTGTATCGTATTCAAAGTCGGGGTTGATCCATAGTCCAAAGTTTTGGAGCTGTTCTTTCATCTGGTTTTTGAATTCGTCGGACCTCTCGTCCATCTTATCGATGGTCTCACCCCAACTTTCCTCTTCAAGACCTCCAAGAACCTTCTGATCGTCATTCGATTCTTCGAGAACTGACCTTTCCACCCTTAAGTTGTAAGGATCGTAACCGATCCCGTGTCTCACATTAAAAGTATCCATGCTCTTGAACCGGTTCCAAACGTCATATAAAAATATCTTATATAGATCGTCCCAGTTGAAGTCATCTTTTACTGATAAAGGAGGGTATACCGAATAGTAGTTCCTGCCACCTTTTCTTTCTTCATTAACTTCCTTATTGATATCTCCTGATTCCAATCTTTTTTTAGTCTTCTCCTCCACTTCGCGAGGATTGAAATGCGGAATGCTGCCCATCTTATCTCGACCCCATAATACACTCCTATATTAAATTAATTTCCTTTTTTTCTTTTCTATTGAAGCATGTTTAAATATTTATAACTTTTCATATTTTCTCACAAAACCTATATATCTTTAAAATATATAATATCACTAACCTCTGGTGAAACAGTTGAAAAAAGACCGGCTCAAATGTCCTGCATGCGGCAGCATGAATCCCTCTAGCGTTGATAGATGTGATATCTGCGGTAGTCTAGTGAATATAGACCAGGAGGAAAAACAGATCCTGGATAACCTAAAGCGGATACCGGATGTCGGTAGGAAAAGAGCCGAAAAGGTGATCACATACGGACTTTCGCGCGTAGATGATCTAGAGAAAGCTGGTAGAGATGATTTCGCCTCCATCGAGGGTATCGGAACGGCCACCGCTGAAAAGCTCTATAGTTACCTACAAGAAGTAAAAGATAGAAACGGCAGGATGAAACTCTGCAGCGTATGCGGTTCGTTGATCGGGGCTAGACAAAATAACTGTCCAAGATGTGAGGAAAAACAAAAGGAGCAAAAAGAGAAAGAGCTGGATATGGAAGTTGCAGGAGAAGTCGAAGAGGAGACTACTAGGGATATAACCGAAAAGGAAGCGCCGAAGACCTGTCCCGTATGCGGTACTTCTCTAGAGGATGTTGAGGACTCATGTCCTGTGTGTGGAAACTCATTTATTGGGAAAGATGCGTCCGAAAAGAAGGAAAGAAAGGGGAAACAGGTCGAGGAGGAAGAAGTTTGTGACATATGCGGTACACCGATGAAAGAGGAGATGGAGCGTTGTCCCGTCTGCATGTCCACCAAATCTCCGAGCGAATCGAAAGGCGATGTTGGGCCTGAAGTCATCGGAGAAGCGATAGAGATAGGAGAAACAAAAGAGGACAGAGATGATAGAAGCATCGAAGACCATTTCGATCCATCAGATATCGAAGATGTAGAGGAAAGTGAAGAAGAAACGAAAGAGATAGGAGGAACAAAAGAGGACAGAGATGATAGAAGCACCGAAGACCCTTTCGAACCACTAGATATCGAAGATGTGGAGGAAAGCGAAGAAGAAGTGAAAGAGTTTGAACACACAACAGAGCCAGAAAGATCAGAAGAATGGAGGAGACCAGAAGGGTATCCTGGGGAACTAGATGAAGATAAGGAATATATCAAAAGTGTTTTGAACAGTATAGAGAACGATGTGATAGACACTGAAAACGTACAGCGGGAACTCGATAAGCTATCATCCTATGAAAAACAGGGAGAATACGCTAAAGCATCGGACCTTTCTCTAGAGATCCTGTTAGATATTGAAGACCTGAAAAAGCTTCATGACCTTCTATCAGGTCTAGACGAGACAAGAAGAAGGATCTCGACGGACAAAGGATCGTTGGAACTGTCAAAAAGGGTCGAGGAGATCAAGAGAAAATGCAGAGAGGGCGAGTACTCTACGGCGGTGAAGATGGCAGAAAACCTAAGCGAAATACCGGAAAAGCATGACGAGAAAAAGTTGGAGCAGGAGTTCAAGAAAAAATTGATGAAAGTCCGTGGAAATCTTCGCATCGCTAGAGAGACCGGGTTGAGTATGAAAGGAGTAAAAGAAAATTTGAAAAGCGCTTTAGAGGCGGGAAAATCGGGAGATATGGAGGAAGGCCTAGAAATACTGAATCAAGGCTTGGCTAAACTCCAAAAGGTGCTTGTCTTTTCGTCTCTGCTCGAAGGAAGTAAAGACGAACTGAGAAAGATACGGAAGATGGGAGGAGAAACCACCGAAGTTAGTCGAAGACTTAAAAAGATAAAGATAAAAGCCGATAGAGGCGACTTGATAAAGGCCATAAAAGAGATCAATAACTTATTTAGAGAGTTGGAAGAAAAAAAGAAAGAACTTGAAGAAAGAGCCGATTAAAAATCAGCCCGAATGTACGCTTTCTCGGAAAACGTTCTCCGCCGCTTCTTTCAAAGCCTCTGAAAAAGTCGGATGTGGGTGTATCATATCAGCAAATTCTTCTGCGGTCATGCCTTTCTCTAAAGCTGCGGTCCCTTCCATTATCAGGTCCGTCGCTCCGGGGCACGCGAGATGTATGCCTACCAACTCGTTTCCGGGACCCGCTACCATTTTTGCCAGCCCCATCCTTTCTCCTGTAGAGGAACCTCTTCCAGTTCTCGAGATCGCGAACTTACCGATGTTGACTTCGCTGAACTCTTCTTTCGCCTCTTCTTCCGTCGATCCCACGCTGGCCAATTCGGGATGGGTGTATATACCCGCGGGTACTACAAAATCGCTGAAACCTTCTGTTTCTTTACCCAATATATCGTTAACTGCTATCTCCGCATGTTTGAATGCGGTGTGAGCTAACATACCCTTGCCTGTTACGTCACCTATGGCATAAAGATCGTCCACAGGTGTTCTCATCTTTTCATCCGCCTCTACCTCTCCCCTTTCTCCGATTATATCTAATGACTGGTCCAACGGCGGTGGAGTCGGCTTTCTGCCTACAGAAGCGAGGACCTTATCTACTTCCACTTCCTTCTCCGCATCTCCCTCTATCTTTACTTTCATATTTTCCGCTCCTTCTTCTACTTCCACTACCTTAGAACCTGTGTGAACCTTTATCCGCTTCCTCTTCATCATCTTTTCCGCCACACCGCTTAGATCCTTATCCATAGTGGGTAACAATCTGTCTTCTAATTCGACTATGATTATATCGGTACCTAACGCCGAGAAGATGGATGCCATCTCTAGCCCGATGTAGCCTCCACCTATGATCAACATGGATTTCGGGTTCTCTTCAAGGCTCAAAGCCCCTCTGCTGGATAGTATGTTCTCTTCGTCAAATTCTATCCCTGGAAGAGAAATCGGTTCCGAACCGGTAGCGATTATAGTTTTGTCGGAGTCGATTGTTTTTGTGCCTCCCTCATCTAATTCCACTTTTACCTTTTCCGGGCCGATCACCTCTGCGGTGCCCTCAATCACCTCTACATCGTTTTTGTCTAACAGACCTTTTACGGCCTTTCTTGAGATCTTGACGGCCCTTTCCTTTTTACTCATAACTTTTTTGAAATCGACATCTTTGAGTTCAACATCGATACCGTCTCTTCGCGCGCCTTCAATGGTCTCTATCTTCTCAGCGGTAGAGAGCAGTGCTTTTGACGGTATGCATCCATGATTGGTACAAACACCTCCAACGGTTTCGTTTTCGATCATGCGAACGTTCAATCCGTTTTTCGCTCCCAAAACCGCTGCTACATAACCGCCAGGGCCGCTACCGATGATCGTCAAAGTTTTACTCATATTATCTCTTCGCCCTAAGGAGAAAATACATATATAAAAATTGGCTCTAGTTCTATTATAAAAATCTATTCTATCCATAAATATTAATAAGAGTTTGTTAATTATGGTTCGGACGAAAAGTCATATGAGGAGATGAACTATGGAATCATTAGTAGATGAAGCTCTTTCCGAGAAGGATAAAGAAGCGGCACAAAAAGGATATAAAGATGCGGAAACGGACGAAGAATTGAGAGATGTTCTGGAATCCCTTAGAACAAAGATCTACATCGTGGGTTTAGGTGGTGCTGGTTGCAACACTATAGATCGGGTATCAGAGGAAGGAATACACGGCGCTCAACTTATTGCGGGCAACACCGATGCTCAGGACCTTCTGACCATCCGGGCTAACAGAAAAGTTCTCATGGGAAGAAACTTGACCAAAGGCCTAGGAGCCGGTGCAAAACCCGAGGTCGGAGAGAAGGCGGCCCAGGAATCCAAGGAAAAGTACGAAGAACTGCTTTCCGACGGGGATATAGTATTCCTCACCTGCGGACTCGGCGGCGGAACCGGTACAGGATCCGTCGAAACTGTAGCAAGAATCGCTAAAGATGCCGGCGCCCTGACCATAGCGGTCCTGACACAACCTTTCAGTGCAGAAGGGAAATCAAGGATGAAAAATGCAAGATGGGGTATGAAACGTATCCGCAACGTAGCCGACACGGTGATCTTGATACCGAACGACAAGCTTTTAGAACTTGTTCCCAGACTGCCTTTAAAGCAGGCCTTCAAAGTAGCGGATGAAGTACTGATGAAATCCATCAAAGGCATGACGGAGATAATAACCAAGCCTGGTCTGGTGAACCTCGATTATAACGACCTGAGGACAATTATGGAAGGTGCAGGCGAAGCCATGATAGGCATGGGTGAATCCGATGCAGGTGGAGATAAAAGAGCCCTTGAAGCCATCGAAGGCGCGATAAACTCGCCACTTTTAGATGTGGATATATCTGGAGCCTCCGGCGTATTGATCAACGTGACCGGATCTCAAGATATGAGCGTTCACGAAGCCGAGATGGTGGCCGAAGAGGTCGAAAAGAAGGCGGGTGAAGGCGCAAACATAATTTGGGGCTGCAGCGTCGATCCAACTCTAGAGGACAAATTGAAGGTGATGATAGTAGCTACCGGTGTAAAATCGAAACAGATAATCAGCACTCCTGAAGAGATGAGGAAAGAAGGGATAAAAGAGGTCAGTTAAGTCAGTTAAACGAGCAGCATTGGAAAGTGGGAAAAACGATCGGGACCACAATAAAGTGGTTCTACCAGTCTTCAGTCAGCTTTCGGCTTTCTCTAGCACCTATCATATCATACACTAATCGAGCCGATAGATTGGACGTTATACCCGAGCTATCATATTTTGGGCACACTTCCACCACATCCATCCCTACAATATACGGAGTAAGCTCATAGATCAACTCTTTTACAGTCCTCGGTTCAAGGCCGAAAGGCTCCGGATTTCCCACACCAGGAGCGTAAGCGGGATCCACCACATCCATGTCGATGGACAGATATGTTGGGCGGCTGATCTTTTTTAGTTCTTCTTTCAGTAGTGGTCTACCTTCCTTTTCATCGCTAGAGTCTTCTTCTATCTCTTTAGATGTTAAAATAGTAGGGCTGACTTCGTCAGGATAATTTTTCGCCGCCGATCGTACCCCGTAAACCAGAGTTTTTTCAAGACCTACGGATTCAGAAATCCTTTTTGTAACCGTGGCATGGCTGTGCTTTAAACCTTCGTACTCGTCTCTAAAATCCAGATGTGCATCTAGTATCAAAACGTCTAGGTCGTCATATTCTTCTTTCAAAGCCGAAACAACTACGGGAGAGATCGAGTGTTCACCGCCTATCAGGATAGGAAATACTTCATGATCTACCATTTTTTTTACTTCTTTTCTCAACTCTTTCTCCAACACTGAAAAATCTTCTATTGAAGTTATATTACCTTGATCATGTAATGCTATATCATTTAAAGAAACATCGTATTCTAAAAGGTACGGTTCGAAGCAGTAAGATGCTCTTCTTATACTATCGGGAGCTTTCGCACTGCCCAAACGGAAGGAAGATGTTCTGTCATATGGAACACCTAGTAAAGAATATCTGGAATTAGCGAAATCGGAGCTACAGCCCGCAAACTCGAGTTTTGAGTTCATCTACTAAGATATACTATATCCTTTTAGTAGTTGGTTATCTTTTTCCGGCCCATGGTTTCAAGGTATCTGATCTCTTGACCCTGATCCAACTCTTCGTAGATCTCTTCGTCGATATCGAGTTGGAAAGTCTGGTAGCTGTCCATATCCATTATGTTGACTTCACCGTTGGCTTTGTTGACGACCTGTCCTTTTCTCCTGTCGATTATCGGAGTTCTGACCTTAGCGCTCACTGGGTTCAACATGTTGTGCTTCTTTCCGTCGAATATGCCTACAGCGTCTATCCGTGCTTTAGATTCACCGTGTTTTCCTGGTTTTGAAGTATCTATGCTCTTGATCTTACACGGTTCGTCATCTATGATGACATAGTGATTTTCCTTGAGGTTTCGGACCTCTTCTTGTTCCCATTCCATGGTATCAGAACCCGATAATGCCTTTTGGATTAAAAATATTACGTTCAAAAAAGGGAAAAAAGGGTTTTAGATCTTTCCCGTTTCTTCTGCTAAACTTTCCATCCTATCAACGGTTTCTCTTATCACCGATAGGCCGCGCTGCCAGAAATCCGGGTCGGTTATATCCACGCCTATCTGTGCAAGAAGGTCTTTGGGATCTTCAGACCCTCCAGCCTTCAAAAGATCGAGGTATTGTGGTACGAATTCCTCGCCCTTTTCCCTGTATATATCATACAGAGCGAGGACAAGTAATTCGCCGAATGCATAGGCGTAACAGTAGAATGGATAGTGTACAAAATGCAGTACGTAACTCCACCACCATCCGTATTCGTCTCTCAGTTCTATCGAATCGTGGAATTCCATTTGGTTAGCCTCTATCCAAAGTTCATTGATCTCCTCGCTTTTGAGTTCGCCTTTCTCGCGTCTAGCTTCATGCAGCATCTGTTCGAATCGGGTCATTATCACTTGTCGGAAGACGGTAGCAAAGTCCTTCTGAAGTTTATCACCTATCAATCTTAACTCAGTCTCGGCGTCCTCGACTTCCTCTAGAAGTTTTTCGAAGAGTATGGTCTCGCCGAACACACTAGCCATCTCAGCGGTGGTTAAAGGCGTGCTTTGTTGGAGAGCTCCCTGCTCCCTAGCCAAGTATTGGTGGACGCCATGTCCGAGTTCGTGGGCCATGGTCATGGTATCTCTCGGCTTATCCGTAAAATTAAGGAGTATGTAAGGATGTACCGAAGGTACTGTACTCGCACTGAACGCTCCACCTCTTTTACCTTCTTTTAACTCGGCGTCTATCCAGCCGTTTTCAAAGAATTTTTCAGCCACCTCTTTCATCTCCGGGGAGAAGGCTTCATAGGCTTCTAATACCTTCTCTTTGCTCTCATGGTAATCTGTTTCAGGCACGCTGCCTGGTAGAGGGCTGTACCTGTCATAATCATATAATGTATCGTGACCGACGATCTTCTTCTTCATCCTGTAGAATTTTTTTACTATGTCCGTGTTCTCTTCAACGGCTTCCATCAGCGCATCTACAGTCTCTCTATCTACTCTATTGTCTAAATTTCTTGGAGTCATGGGATCGGGATAATCTCTGAATTTACAGATGGTTGAATGGTTCTGGACTATGTTGTTGTAGATGAAATTCAGAAGTTTGTTTTCATCCTTCAAAGCTTCAGTCACAGCATCGGCGGCCGCCTTCCTTTTATCTCTATCCTTTTCGTATAGGACAGATAGAGCTTGATCAAGGACCATCTCGTAAGATTCCCCTTCATGTTCGAATTCAACGGTTATTCTCCCTATGGTCTGGTCGAAGAGTCTCTTGAATGCCTCTCGGCCCGTAGTCTGTAGAGATTCAATTATCTGTTCCTCGCTCTCGGAGAGCATATAAGGCGTATATCTTCTCCAATGTTTCAGGTAGCTTTCATAGTGATCCAATTCTTCCGACTCTAGATATTTTTCCACTTCCTCATCCGATAAACTCTGCCATTCCAGCTCTAGAAAGATGAGTTTGTTTTTCGTCTCGCTCCCGATCTCTTCCGCTTTTTGTAGGAGGGCGCCTCGATCCGGGTCTTGTGTGTCTACTGAATGATACAAACTTGCGAATGACCTTATCTTGCCAAAAAGCTCGTATATGTCTTCGTACTCCTCTATAACTTTTTTTAGTTCTTCGGGTTCTAATTCAGCTTTTTCTATCTCGCCCTTGTACTTTTCTCTGAATTCCTCGGCTCTCTGGATCAGTTCGTCCATATCATCTTTTAGATCCGTATCTTCATGTCCTTCATAAAGATCGGTGAGGTCCCATTCGATCCCGTCCGCGCTCGTAGATTGACCATTAGACATAGTATCTCACGGAAAGGGATTATACGGGGTAGAAATTAAACTTTTCTCGGAAAATCGGAAAGAACGGAAAAGAATGGGCCGAGGCGGATTTGAACCGCCGATCTTCGCCTTTCTGACCGTATTTACTACGGTTGTAAGGGCGACGTCATGACCCCTAGACCACCGGCCCTTGAAGGATCGGTAACGAGTGAACGGGTCCCCTACGGGGAATCAAAAGGAAGTGATATCTTTATTTAATCCTTTTGCCGGTCTTTTTTCTCTTTTTCTAGAAACCTTACAAAAAGGTCTTTATAGCACTCTTTAATAGCCTTACGGTGCTTTTAGATATGATCGAAATACGTTTTCACGGCCGAGGTGGACAGGGGTCGGTCATAGCCTCCGAACTGCTAGCCCGAGCCGCGTTCGCCGAAGAAAAAGATGTACAATCATTCCCTATGTATGGAGTGGAAAGAAGAGGTGCACCCGTGACCGCTTTTACCAGGATCGACGAGAACGTCGTTAGAGATAAGTCCAAGATACATACACCGGATATTGTGATAGTGCTGGATATGGCACTTTTGGACTCGGTGGATGTTACTGAAGGGCTTAAACCCGACGGAAAAATCATACTCAATACAGGAAAACCTCCTGAAGAGGTCGACCTTGGAGTGGATAATCCGAAATATACCGTCGACGCTAGCGAGATAGCGGTCAAACATGGGTTGGGTTCGAAGGTTGCTCCCATCGTCAATACCGCCATCCTAGGTGCGGTGGTTAAAGCTACAGGGATCGTAGATATAGAGACACTGGTTGATGTGATAAAAGAACACGCTCCAGCAAAAAAAGAAGAAAATGCAAAAGCCGCTGAAGAGGCTTACGAAAAAGTGAGAGGTGAAAAGGATGAGTGAAGAAGAAGATGTTTTTAGGATCGTGATAGACCCTAAAGATCATAGAGATCTGCCTAGAACAGTTATAACCGACTGCCCTTCAGACCTGATGAATAAAACCGGCAGCTGGAGAACACTCAGACCAATTGTGGATAAAGACAAATGTATAAAGTGTGGAATATGCTGGAAGTTCTGCCCCGACGTTTCTATACATGTTAAAGAAGAAGGTGCCGAGGTAGACTATGACTTTTGTAAAGGATGTGGGATATGTGCTAAAGAGTGTCCCGTAGACGCTATCGAAATGAAAAAGGAGGAAGACTATGTCTGAGATGAAGATCGTTTCCGGTAACTATGCAGCTGCATACGGATCTAAACTTTCAAGAGCCGAAGTGGTTGCCGCCTACCCCATAACACCTCAAACCGAGGTGGTAGAAAAGATAGCCCAGTTGGTAGCGGAAGGAGAGATGGACGCTGAATTCATCAAGGTGGAGAGTGAGCATTCGGCGATGGCAGCAAGTATAGCTGCCTCTAACGCCGGTGCGAGAGCTTTCACGGCTACCTCCGCTCACGGACTAGCACTGATGCACGAACTTTTGATGTGGGCTTCTGGAGCTAGACTTCCGGTCGTTATGACCAATATCAACAGAGCCATGGGACCTCCGTGGAGTGTCTGGGCTGACCATCACGACACATTAGCTCAAAAGGGAACAGGACAGTTACAGTTCTTCTGTGAAAACAACCAAGAAGTTCTAGACAGCGTGATAATGGCTTACAAGATATGCGAGGATGAAGAGATAATGCTTCCTGCCATGATAGTTGAAGATGCTTTCATTCTCAGTCACACCAAAGAACCTGTTGAGATCTACGATCAGGAATTGGTGGACGATTTCTTACCATCATACGACCCAGATTATAAACTGGACGTAGACCAGCCTTTGGGCTTCGGTTCTCTAGGCATGCCGGATTGGTACATGGATTTCAGATATAAGATATTCGAGGCCATGGAAAAAGTACCTGAAAAAGTTGAAGAGGTTAACCAGGAATTCAAAGAAGTCTTCGGCAGAGACCCCGGTGGATTGATCGAAGAGTACAAAACCGACGGCGTAGATGTCTTGATAGTGACCATGGGCTCTATATCGAGTACTTCAAAGGATGTGATCGACGAACTGCGAGAAGAAGGACACAATATAGGTCTAGCTAGACTACGAACGTTCAGACCGTTCCCTGTGGAGAAATTCAGAGAATTGATAAAAGGCGTGAATGTTGTTGGCGTACTCGATAGAAATTACACCTTCGGCCATGGAGGAGATGCGGCTAGAGAGATCAAAGACGCCATATACGGTCACCACGAACCGATAGTGAAGGATTACATCGTCGGACTCGGTGGAAGAGACCTTACGCCTAAAATACTCAAGAATATCATGGAAGATGCCATCGCTTTGCAGGATAAGGGTTTAGATAAGGAGATAGAATGGGTAGACCTTAAAGTTAATCAAAAAAGATGGAGGCGATAATTATGGCAGATATACCCGAAAAGGAGCTTATGAGGAAAGGAACTACTGCTTGCCCAGGATGTGGTGCAGCACACGCTATGAGATACGTGCTCAAAGCGGTGGGTGAAGAGTCGATAATCAACATCCCAGCGTGCTGTTGGGCTGTTATCCCTGGAGTTTATCCTTCGAGAAATCTCGATATACCGCTTTTGTACACCGCCTTCGAAACAACTGGTGCTTCTTCCTCCGGAGTGAGGGCTGCACTGAACGCTAAAGACGTAGATCCAAGAGAGGTAACAGTGGTAGGTTTCGCAGGCGACGGCGGAACCGCAGATATAGGGATACAAGCATTCTCCGGCTGTGTGGAGAGAGGGACAGACACCATACAGATAATGTACGATAACGAGGCTTACATGAATACCGGTATCCAGAGGAGTGGTGAAACACCCTACGGGGCTTGGACCACTACAACACCTGTAGGCAGTGAAAAAGAGTGGAAGAAACAACCAAAGAAGAACATGATGGAGATCGCAAATGCCCACGGCATCCCATATGCGGCTACAGTCAGTGTAGGCCATCCTGAACTTATGATAGAGAAGATAAAGAAAGCAAAGGAGATACCCGGGCCTAAATTCATACACATCTACGCTCCATGCCCGACCGGTTGGAGATCTGACCCGTCCAATACCATAGAACTCTGTAAATTGGCTGTAGATAGTTGTGTATTCCCTCTCTACGAGATAGAGAACGGCGAATACAACATATACAAGAAACCTAAAGATAAGGTGCCGGTCAAGGAGTACCTTAAACTCCAGGGCAGATTTAGACACCTCCCGGGGGAGGAAGTCGAGAAGATACAAAAAAATGTTGATAGAGAATGGGAGCTCCTCCTTGAGAAGGAGAAGTTCACCAAAAGAGAGAACGAGGAATAAAATCAAACATATCAGAAGGTGAACAGATGAAAGAACTTTTAGAAGACGAGTCCGGAAAGAAAATACTGCTTTTAGGTAACGAAGCCATAGTTCGAGGAGCGTTGGAAGCGGGCATAGGACACGGCTCCACTTATCCTGGAACGCCCTCTTCTGAAATAGGCAACACTTTTGAGAAGATAGCCAAAGAGTATGGGATGTACTTTGAATACTCGGCCAATGAAAAAGTAGCCATGGAGACCGCTGCGGCAGCCGCGGCATCAGGAGTCAGATCGATGGCATGGATGAAACACGTAGGAGTCAACGTTGCCAGCGACGCTTTGATGACCCTCATGTATTCAGGAGTCAGAGCGGGCATGGTGATAGTCGCCGCAGGAGACCCTTCTATGCACTCCAGCCAGAACGAACAGGATACTCGTTTTTATTCCCAACTAGGAAACATCCCGATGCTTGAGCCTACAACGCCTCAAGAGGCAAAAGAGATGGTCAAGTACGGGTTCGAGCTCTCAGAAGAGTTGGAACTGCCAGTCCTTATCCGAACCACTACTAGAGTCAACCACGCTAGAGGCGTAGTTACCTTCGACGATCTACAGGAGGCGGATGGAGACGGACATTTTGAAAAGGACCCCGCTAGGTTCGTAGCGGTACCTCAGAACTCAGTTAGGAACCATCCTAAATTATTGGAACGTATGGAAAGAGCCGAAAAAATAACTGAGAAATCGGAATACACATATTCGATAGGAGTTGAAAACCCTGAGCTTCACGTGATCTCTTCGGGAGCGGGTTTCAACTACATCAGAGAAGCGAAAGAAGAGTTCGACCTACCCATATCTATTCTAAAATTGGGTATGACAAATCCTCTCCCTATAGATACGGTGAAGGATTTCATCGAGGATGCAGAACGTCTTCTTGTCGTTGAAGAACTAGAGCCCTTCCTCGAAGAGAAGGTTAAGGCTTTAGCTAAAGAGGTGAATCCTTCTCTCGACGTCTACGGAAAGAAGAGCGGACATTTTTCAAGGCTTTATGAGTACAATCCAGACAGGATCAAAGATGCGCTTTCCGATCTTATGGAATTCGAAAGAAAAGAAGAACCACTGGAGACCGAGGAACACGATCTTCCTATAAGACCTCCTTCACTATGCCCCGGCTGTCCACACAGAGCTACATATTATGCGGTCAAAAAAGCCCTCGGCGATCGTGAAGGTGTTTTTTCAAGTGACATAGGATGTTATACCCTCGGTGTTCAGGACCCCCTGAACACAGCTGATTACTTATTGTGTATGGGCTCCAGCGTCGGAGCCGCAGGAGGTTTTTCTAAAAACACTGACCAGCAGGTCTTCGCATTCCTTGGAGATTCGACTTTCTTCCACTCCGGTCTTCCCGCTTTGGTGAGCGGTGTCTACAACCAGCACGACTTCGTTTACGTCATAATGGATAATAGAACTACAGCGATGACTGGACATCAACCCCATCCGGGGACTGGAAAGACGGGTATGGGCGATCCCGCTCCTATGTTATCGATAGAAGATTTGGCAAGAGGAGCAGGGGTAGAGTTCGTGGAAACCATCGATCCCTATGATATAGAAAAGACCATAGAAGTCTTCGAAAGGGCCATAGAACACGACGGCATATCCGTAGTCATTCCAAAACATCCCTGCGCACTGATAGAGCAGAGAGAAGTCAGATGGGAGCCTTATCAAATCGACCAGGAAGAATGCAAACAGTGCCATATATGCACGGATAGATTCGGATGCATAGCACTGGTTCGAGAAGGTGACGAAGTGATGATAAACGAGACGCTCTGCGTGGGATGCGGTCAATGCGCCCAAGTGTGTCCTTTCGATGCCATAAAACAGGAGGGGAAATGATGAAAAGAGTGAACTTAGAGATAGTCGGTGTAGGCGGTCAAGGTATTTTAACCTCATCTCAAGTGATAGGTGGAGCTGCCCTCAAGAAGGGCCTAGATGTCTACATGAGTGAAGTTCACGGCATGGCCCAAAGAGGCGGTGTTGTCGTTACTACGGTCAAGATAGGCGAAGAGGTATACAGCCCTTTGATAGGTAAAGGTGAAGCCGACGTAGTCCTGGGTTTCGAACCCGTGGAGACTTACAGGGCCATAGAACAGGCCTCGAAGAAAACTTGGGTCGTCACAAACACCACACCCATAGTACCGTTCACTGTTTCCGTAGGCGATGAAAAATATCCTAGTATAGAACATGAGATAATCCCTTCGCTGCAGAAGGCAACAGACAAACTCGTAACACTCGACGCTGAGGCACTAGCTAAAGAAGCCGGAGCGGCCATAACTCAAAACATAGTCATGATAGGTGCACTGACCGCTACGGACGTGCTGCCGTTGAACGAGAGCGAGATTAAAAGATCCATCGAAGATAACGTACCGAAAAAGTTCGTAGATATGAACATAAAAGCCTTCGACAAAGGATACCAGCGAACTAAAGATATCATGGATCAGTTGTAGGACCTTATCATCATAAACGGATCATGGCGTAATCTTTATTAGGATTATCCCTATCATTTTCAACCATGAAAGCCGTGATACTGTCTGGTGGATTCGGGACTAGGATGCGACCTCTAACTTACACTACACCCAAGCCTTTACTGCCCCTGCTGAACAAACCGCTTGTGATGCACGTGATCGATTCTTTGCCGGAAGAAGTCGATGAAGTTGTTCTCGCTGCTAACTACAAGATAGATCTACTGAGAGATTTTTTTGACGAAGTGGAGACCGATAAAAACGTCCACGTGGTCGACGAACCGGAGCCGAGAGGTACCGGTGGAGCGGTAAAGAACATCGAAGAGTATCTAGACGAGACTTTCTTTGTGATAAATGCGGATATAATCTCGAGCATAGACCTAGAAGCTTATCTAGATTTTTTCAGTTCGAAAGGAGGTATCGGCGCCATATCCGCGTGGAGAGTAGAAGATCCCTCAGAATTCGGTATAATGGAGACGGACGATAACCATCGGATCAAACGTTTTCAGGAAAAACCGGGGCCCGGGGAAGCCTTTTCAAATCTTGTCAACGCGGGTCACTACATACTCGAACCAGAAGTTTTGGATCGGATTCCTTCCGACCGTAAAGTATCGATGGAGGACGAGATATTTCCCCGATTGTTAGACGACGGACTCTACGGCTATAGATTCAAAGGTTATTGGGTGGACTGCGGAAGACCTTCCAGTCTCTTCAAAGCCCACCGAACTCTTCTTGATGAGAAGGGAAAAAAGACTCTCATCGGCGACAGAAGCGTAGTGGATACGGAATTGGGCGACTACGTTACCGTAGGGATGGACTGTACTCTAGAAGGATGTGATGTATCAAACTCTATGCTATTCGACGGTGTGGAGATATCCAAAGGCTCAACGGTTGAAAACAGTATCTTGGGATATGACGTCGTTGTGGAAGAGAACGTTACGATAAAAGACTCGATAATCTCGGATGAACTATACATCGAGAGTGGAGAAAAAATAATAGGCGAGAAGTTAGAACCATCGGAGGTAGAGGATGACTGAACTTTTCGGAACCAACGGCGTGAGAGGCATAGTCAACGAAGATATGGATGCTGAACTTGCACTTAGGTTAGGAAAAGCTATCGGTTCCTGGGTCGGTAAAAATCGGACCGTCGCTATCGGCACCGACACCAGGATATCCAATCAGATGATCAAGAATGCAGTTTCTTCGGGTCTGATGGCCACGGGATGTGACGTTATAGACCTGGGTGAAGTTCCTACTCCTGCTATACAATTTTATACTAAGATCGAGGAAGATGTAGATCTTGGCATCGCGATAACCGCTTCGCACAATCCGCCGGAGTTCAACGGTATCAAGTGTATAAGCGGCGATGGCACGGAACTCGTGAAGTGGATGGAAGAGGAGATAGAAGAGATCTACTTTTCGGAAGATTTCAACCTTGTGGATTGGAGTGAGGTAGGTGTAAGAAAAACTGATGATCCTTTAGAGATGTACAAAGAGGCCATAAAAAATAAAGTGGATACGAAGCTGATACAAGAGGCGGAACCCAAGGTCATATTAGACTGTGCCAACGGAGCGGGATGTTATCTTACGCCGTATTTACTCAAAGAATTGGGTTGTCGGGTCATCACCTTGAACGCTCAGCCAGATGGATCTTTTCCCGGACACAACAGTGAACCGGTGAAAGAAAATCTTCAAGATCTTATCGACCTGACTAAAGAAACCGGGGCTGACCTAGGCATAGCTCACGACGGTGACGCTGACAGGACCATTTTCATCGACGAGGAAGGTAACTATGTCCATGGTGACAAAACTTTGACCCTTGTGGCGAAAAAGTTGGTAAAAGAGAACCGGGGCGGCATAGTGGTCACTCCAGTCTCTTCTTCGAGCAGTGTCGCCGATGTTGTTGAAGAATATGGTGGAAAGCTCATCTACACTGCCGTAGGTTCACCGATCGTGGCAAAACGTATGAAGGACGAGAACGCTATATTCGGTGGAGAAGAGAACGGTGGACTGATCTTTGCGGATCATCAGCACTGTAGAGATGCGGCCATGACTGCGGCCCAGATAGTCGAGATCATATCAAGAGAAGGAACGTTATCAGAATTGATAGCGGAACTTCCGAGTTATGTATTGAAAAAAAGAGGAGTCAAATGTCCCGAAGAATTGAAGAATCCGCTTTTGAAAGAGTTGAAAAAAGAGTACAGAGATGAAGAGTATGACGATACAGACGGACTGAAGATATACTATGATGACGGTTGGGTCCTCATACGTCCGTCCGGTACTGAGCCTAAGTACAGGGTTTACTGCGAGGGAAAAGATGAAAAGACTGCTGAAAAGATGGTTTCGGAACATCAGGAGAAGGTCCGTGAGATCATTGAACAGATAGTCTAGAGCTTGATCTATGTATGACGTTTTTTCAGATCGTGTCGAAAATTATATATACTTGGCAATGCCTATTTATTGTGTCGGACGAATCGTCCGACGTATTTCCGATGGGATAGGATGCGCCTAACAAAGAGAAAGGAAGATCCTGCAACTAGGAAGTTAGAAGATGAGGGGTTATTGAGACTGAGTTCACAAAAAAAGAGCCGTGTAAATACACAGAAGATAAAAGAGTTCGGCCAGATAACTTACGATTTTTGGAGCGGTGTCAAATATATCGTAATACTATCGGCTCTGCTTTGGTGGATACCGCTCTTTGGACCGATAATAGCGGGCTACGTAGGAGGTAGAAGGACCGGCGGGCCGAAAAAAGGGTTGATCGCCTCGATCGTTTCCTTAGGTATAATCGGTGTAGTTTATTACGTGCTAGTTCAAGGATACTTACCGGTCACCTTAGAGATGATCCTGAGTTATCCTGCCGCTGTCGTCTCGGCCGCTGAAGCACATTCCTTTTTCGGTCCCTACTTTGAATTCATCAAACTCTATTGGAGCACCTTCTTCGCAAGGGTAATGGCCGGCGTGCCTTTTGGCACCAACAGCTACGTACTGACCGTGATATTCGCATACATAGGAGGTATCATCTCCCTCGAGAAGAGGAAAGAATACACCGACGGTATAAGATGGTCTGGTCGTGATGAAAGTGAAAAGACCATCCGAGTGAAGCATCCTAAACGTTCTGCAGCGATTCCTGAAAGAGCGTCTTATACCTCAAGAAGAAGGCTTGAAGACCTGAAACCTATAAAGTTGGAGAGAGGCGGTAAGAGCATTAAAAACCGAGGGAATTCTAAAAGTGATTTGAGAAAACAACTGTCAGACAAAAATATGAAAAGTGGAGATAAAGCAGAGCGTGGCTTCCAAGATGAAAAACCCATGGAAAAAGTGTCTATACAACACCATTCTAGGAGTAACGGAGACGATTGGGAGCTATTGTAGGAACGTATCAAAGTAAAAAGCTCATATCCGAAGAACAAATTTTAATAAAATAAACTATTCTATCCAAATAGATGAGTCCCAAATCCCGTAAAAATAGTGTCAATGATTCGCAAGGATTCGTGGATAGAGACGAGACATTGATGGAATTGGATCATTATAGAGAGTTAGTAGTATCGGGTGAAGGGATGTGTGTTTTTCTTAAAGGTGAAACTGGGGTGGGAAAAACCTGCGTAGCAGAAGAATTCCTAAAGTACTGTAACAAGAACGGTTTCGAGGTTCTTAGGAGCCGTTGTCTTTACTATGAAAGTACAGAACCCTATCTGCCTTTTTACGAAGCTTTAGACCAATACATAGGAGAGGAAAAAGAGGAGGTTGAAGAAGAAGCCATGGGACCGGGTTTCATAGGACAGGCCACTCCCTCAAGTTCTTCCGACGCAACACCCATGAGCTTTATAGTAGGTGAAGAGGATGATGAAAATGAAGTCCATAAAGATACATCACTCTCAGACCAGCAGGACATGATGTTCAACAGGATAACCGATCTTTTGGTGGATATATCTAAAGATCGACCAGTGGTTTTCTTCATGGACGACCTCCAGTGGATCGACGACTCGTCAGCTCAACTGCTTCATCACCTAGCTAGGAACATATCCAACGAGCGCATATTTTTACTGGGCGCTTACAGACCCGAGGAGCTGCTTCACGAAGAAGAAAGACCTCCTCTTAAAGATACGTTGGACAGGATGAAAGAAGAGAAGATACTCGATATCATCAATATCTCAAGATTGGACCAGCGCTCGGTTTCACAGCTCGTAAAAAATTACCTGCAGCGTGAAGACCTACCTGAAGAATTCACCTGGACTTTGTATCGTGAAAGTGAAGGCAATCCCTTTTACGTGATAGAGATTTTGAACTCGATGATGCAGGACGGCGTTATAGACCCACACTCTTTCAAATGGGACCCGCACGAAGAACTGTCCGACATAACGATCCCCACTTCCATCAAAGATATAACCAGCAGGAAGATAGAAGATCTGAGTAAAGAGGAAAAGAAGGTATTGATGTTCGCCTCACTGCTGGGTACCGAGTTCAACTTTCAGATATTGGAAGAAGTCGTGGACATGGACGTCATACAGCTTCTCGACTTGATAGACAGTTTGAAGGACCAGGGCTTGATAGAGGAAGTGGGAGAGGATGAAGAAGAACTCTACAGATTCCACCATCTTCAAACCAAGACCGTATTGTATGAAGAGATGGGGCGAAGCAGAAAAAGAGTCTCTCATAGGAAGATAGGCGAGATATTGGAAAGGATATATGAAGACGAGTTGGAGGAGCACTATTTTGAGCTTAGCAGACACTTCTTCGAAGGAAAGGATTACAAAAAGGCCTACGACTATTCCAAAAAAGCGGGAGAAAGGGCTCTTCAAGGGCTGGATTTCTCTACCGCCTTAGATCATTTTCAAAGGGCTTTAAAATCTGTTCGTAAGGGTAAGAAGATCGACGATCCTGACGAAAAAGGTTTTGAGCTTTTGAAGCGTATAGGCAGCCTTTACTTCGATATCAGCGATTTTGAATCGGCCAAGAAGATATATAACGAGATGATCAGGAGAGGTAGAAAAACAGGAGATAAAAGGATCGAAGGAAGAGGATTGATGAGGCTGGGACACATCTATAAAAATATGAACCAATCTGAAAAGGGAGAAGGATACCTAGAACAGGCTTTAGAAATATGCAAAGATTTAGATGATCTGGAGGGCATAGCACAGTGCAACAGAGGACTAGGCTATTTAAGGGGAAGAGAGGGCGAATTCGATGATGCGGAGAGATATTATCAAGAAGGTGTAGAAAAAGCCAAAGAGGCTGATAGCGATAAAGAACTGGCTCTCAGCTATCTAAATCTTGCCATCGTTTACGGTCAGAAAGGCGAACATGACAAATCGATAGAGTATTTTAAAAAGAGCCTGCCGCCTTTAAAAGCAAGAAACTCGTACCGCCAGTTGGCTAGAGCGCATAACAATATAGGCGATCAGTACATGAAAAAAGGAGAGATGGACGAAGCTATAAAATACTTCGAGAAATGTATAGAGTACGCAGATAGGATAGGCAACAAAAGGTTCCAAGGTTGGGGTTCTTTCAATGCCGCTGAAGCTTATACACGAAAAGACGATACTGAGAAGGCATCCGAGTATATCGAAGGCGTGGAAGAACTGATGAAGGATATAGACGATAAAAGAGGTTTGGCCGCAGTACATCACAAAAAGGGTATGATCCATCATAAGAAAGGGGAACTAGATAAAGCCATCGAGCGATACAAAAAAGCGATGAATATAATGGAAGACTTGGAAGTGCCCTTCAATACCGCTGAATACAGATTGGACTTGGGTATAGTTTACAAGGAGAAGGGAGATGACGAGATCTGGGAAGATGAATTGGATAAAGCGAAATACCATATCGAAAAGGCATATGATACATTTAAGAGGATCGGAGCTACAGAAAAATTTGTGGACAAAGCAGAAGAGGCTTTAGAAGATCTAGAAAATTTGCGGGGTTGACTTAGCCGTTGGTGGATAAATTTTAATAAAATAAACTCTTCTATCCCTATAGATGAGTCCTCAGCCCCTAAATGATGATGTCAACGATTCGCACGGATTTGTCGATAGAGACGAGATCTTGATGGAATTGGATCATTATAGAGAGCTGGTAGTTTCGGGCGAGGGTATGTGTGTTTTTCTTAGAGGGGAAACCGGTGTGGGAAAAACCCGGGTGGCGGAAGAATTCATCAAATATTGTGATGACAGCGGATTCGAGGTGCTTAGGAGCCGTTGTCTTTACTATGAAAGTACTGAACCCTATCTGCCTTTTTACGAAGCTTTAGATGAGTACATAGGAGAGGAAGAAGAGCGAGAAGAAACCATGGGACCGGGATTCATGGGGCAGCCCGCTCCCTCCGGCTCCACAGACGGTATCCCTATGAGCTTCATAGTAGGCGAAGAAGAGAAACAAGATGAAGTCCATGAAGATGCTTCATTTTCCGACCAGCAGGACATGATGTTCAACAGGATAACCGATCTTTTGGTGGATATATCTAAAGATCATCCAGTAGTTTTCTTCATGGACGACCTCCAGTGGATCGACGACTCGTCGGCTCAACTGCTTCATCACCTAGCTAGGAACATATCCGACGAGCGCATATTTTTACTGGGCGCTTACAGGCCAGAAGAGCTGCGTTACGAAGAAGAAAGACCTCCTCTTAAAGATACGCTGGACAGGATGAAAGAAGAAAGGATACTGGAGATTATCAATATCTCAAGATTGGACCAGCAATCGGTTTCGCAGCTCATCAAAAATTACCTGCAGCGTGAAGACCTACCAGAAGAATTCACCTGGACGCTGTATCGTGAAAGTGAAGGCAATCCCTTTTACGTGATAGAGATATTGAACTCGATGATGCAGGAGGGCGTGATAGACCCACACTCTTTTACCTGGGACCCGCACGAAGAACTGTCTGACATAAAGATCCCTTCCTCCATCAAAGATATAACCAGCAGGAAGATAGAAGGGCTGAGTAAAGACGAAAAGAAGGTATTGATGTTCGCCTCACTGCTGGGTACCGAATTCAACTTTCAGATATTGGAAGAAGTCGTGGATATGGACGTCATACAGCTTCTCGACGTGATAGACAGTTTGAAGGACCAGGGCTTGATAGAAGAAATGGGGGGTGATGAAGAAGAGCTCTACCGATTCCACCATCTTCAGACTAGGACCGTATTGTACGAGGAGATGGGGCGAAGCAGAAAAAGAGTCTCTCACAGGAAGATAGGCGAGATATTGGAAAGGATATATGAAGACGAGTTGGAGGATCACTATTTTGAACTTAGCAGACACTTCTTCGAAGGAAAAGATTACAAAAAGGCCTACGACTATTCCAAAAAAGCGGGAGAAAGGGCTCTTCAAGGGCTGGATATTTCCACCGCGATAGACCATTTCAAAAAAGCTTTAGAATCTGTGCGTAAGAGTAAGAAGATCGACGATGCTGAAGAAAAAGGTTTTGAACTTTTGAAGCGTATAGGCAGCCTTTACTTCGATATCAGCGATTGGAACTCAGCTAGAAAGATATATACCGAGATGATCCGGAGAGGCCGGAGAACAAAAAATAAGGATGTAGAAGGAAGAGGATTGATGAAACTTGGCCACGTTTACAAAGAGATGAGAGATCCCGAGAAGGCCGAGGGATATCTTGAACAGGCTTTGAAGATATGCAAGGAATTAGATGATCTAGAAGGTGTAGCCCAGTGTAATAGAGGTTTGGGATACCTGCGTTGGAGAGAAGGAAAATATAAACTGGCAGAGGAATACTACCAGGACGGTATCAAAAATGCGAAAAAAGCCGATAGTGATAAGGAGCTCGCTTTGAATTATTTGAATCTTGCCAACGTTTATGCTCAAAAAGGCGAACACGATAGGGCTATCCAGTATTATAAAAGAAGTCTTCCTCCGCTCAAGGCGAGGAACGTTTATCGACAGCTGGCTAGAGCACACAATAATCTGGGCGACCAGTACATGAAAAAGGAAGATTGGGACAAAGCCATAGAATATTTCGACGAGTGTATAGATTACGCAACAAAGATAGATAATAAAAACTTCATCGGCTGGGGATCTTTCAATGCGGCAGAAGCTTTCGTCAGGATGGGAGAAATAGAGAAGGCTTCAGAGTATATCGAAGGCGTAGAAGAGCTGATGATAGAGATAGACGATGAATTAGGGTTGGCTGCCGTGAATCATAAAAAAGGTATGATCCATCATAAAAAGAATGAACTGGATAAAGCCAT
>Ga0207421_10000451_pt1 | contig 52701 bp, 52 predicted proteins | sample SodLakKL_010_SED_4_FD_187542 | JGI IMG/M metagenome (GOLD analysis project Ga0207421, IMG submission 187542) | Alkaline sediment microbial communities from Lake Tanatar, Kulunda Steppe, Russia - 8KL_010_SED (SPAdes) (version 2) | ecosystem: Environmental > Aquatic > Non-marine Saline and...
GCCACGATGACCGAGCGAGCGACCTCCTCGAGCCCTTCCGCTGGGGGGAGACGTTTCTCACCCTGAACGAGGAGCCCCTTCGACGGTACGCGGCCTGTGACGACTCGAGTGCGGTCGTCGCCGTCCAGGACGACTACCTGGCCGAGGAGTGATCGCTCCCGTCGGCCTCAGCGATGCCCAGCGCCCGTTCGATTCGCGACCGATACACGCCCACCAGGATGAACGTCCCGAGCCCGGTGAGTGCTGCCGGCGGCAGGACCACGAAGCCGAACTCGAGAGCGCCCTGCTGGACCAGCAAGGCGAAGATGGCGAGTCCGGAGGCAAAAAAGCCGACCCCGATGCCGATCAATCCCCAGCGCGCGAGGCGTGCGCTTCGCGACGAGCCAGTGCCGTCGGCCGTGGACATACTCGTGTGCACGCAAAGCTCGATTGTAAGGGTTCCGTCCTCAAGCGACGGCCGATACGGAGTGATGGCGGACGATCGATGGTGGTGTCGGCCGGCAGACACCGTACGGTCGGCGCCGCGAATCCCCACGACGGATGGGAGACGGCGGACCACAGCGGTTATATACGTCACCGCACAACCAGCGGTATGGCCAGTTTCGACGCCGCAGAAAAACGAATGCTCGAGCGGTTGATCTGCATGAAATGTAACGCCCGCAACTCCCCCCGTGCGAAGCGCTGTCGCAAGTGCGGCTACAAGAACCTCCGTCCGAAGGCGAAGGAAGCCCGCGCAGCCTAATTGCGTCTCCCTTTTGTCCCCTCACCCCGCCGCCAGCGACGCCACTGGGTTTCGGTCTGCAACAACGGTCAGTCACGCACGACGCTGGAACCGCGAAACACCACCCCGACCGCCGGAACCGAACGCCTGAAATGGACCCCCTCGAAACGCCCCGCCATGGGAACGCCACGTGAATCGCGCGCCGAACAGGCCCGCGAGATCGTCGACCGGCTCGAGGAAGAGTACCCCGATTCGACCATCTCGCTTCGGTACTCGAACCGCCTCGAGTTGTTGATCGCCGTCATCCTCTCCGCGCAGTGTACTGACGAGCGCGTCAATGGGGAGACGCGCGAGCTCTTCGCCACCTACGAGACGCCGGAGGACTACGCAACCGCCCCCCAGGCGGAGATGGCCGAGGCCCTGAATTCGATCACCTACTACAACAACAAAGCCGAGTACATCCGCACCGCCTGTCAGCAGATCGTCGACGAACACGACGGTGAGGTGCCGGACACGATGAGCGAGTTGACGGACCTTCCCGGCGTCGGTCGCAAGACGGCGAACGTCGTCCTCCAGCACGGCCACGACATCGTCGAGGGAATCGTCGTCGATACGCACGTCCAGCGACTCTCGCGACGGCTCGGCCTGACCGACGAACACGCGCCCGAAAAGATCGAGCAGGACCTCCTCGAGATCGTGCCCGAAGACCACTGGCAGCAGTTCACCCACCTCTGTATCGATCACGGGCGGGCAGTGTGTTCGGCCCGGTCGGCCGACTGTGAGGCCTGCACCCTCGCCGATATCTGTCCCTCCGAGCAAGGCGACAGCGACGTCGACCTCGCCTCGGGCCAGCCCTGGTGAGGGGGTCGAAGTCTGCCGACGCGGCACTCGAGAGTTACTTAGCCGCGACCCACGTCAGATACCACAGCAGCGCGATGCCGGCGAGGACGCCAACGAGCGTCGTCAGTGCGATCAGCTCGAGGCCACCACCGGCCTGGACGCCCATCATCGTCCCGGAGATGCCGACGAGACCCACGAACCCGAGCTTTAGTCGTCGAATGTCGGTCGCATCGAGGGCACTTCGTCCACCACCAACCATCAGCGCCGCCTCCGAACACCGCGAGTGAACGGCCCCATCGATGGACCGTGTCGTCCACGCCCCTCAGACATCACTCCCACGCACATACCTGCGGATTCGCGTCGACGGGCAAAGAGCCTGCGAAAGCGATTGCCACGCCTCTGTTCGAGCGGGTAGCAGCTGTCGACGGAGCGAGTGCTCGAGAGTGTGTAAAATGCGTTCAGCGTCGTCTCACGACGACGAACTGAAAGAGTTAGTTGCGGACGACGTTCGTCGCGCGTGGGCCTTTGGGGGCCTGTTCGATGTCGAATTCGATCTCGGTGCCTTCTTCGAGGTCCGGGCCGCCGACGTCTTCCATGTGGAAGAAAACGTCATCGTCCGCGTCGTCCGTCGAAATGAAACCGTAGCCGCCTGTGTCGTTGAAGAAATCAACGTTACCTTTCGCCATTACGAACAAATGTATGCCCACCTTACGGTTAAGGCTTGCGAGTGTCGCGGTACCACGGCTGTATGGTGGACATTCTAGCATCTATAAGACAGATATCAGGGCTGTGTAGCCGCCTATCCGGGGATCACGAAACCCAGTGTGGGTCAGTAGCTGCGGACTTTCGGCTCGTAGGTCTTCGCTTCGCCCTCGAGGATCACGGGCCGATACCAGATCGAGGGTTTGCCGCCGTTCCAGGAGATCAGCGTGTGTTTGAGCCAGTTCTCGTCGTCGCGCACCTGGTTCTCGAGTCGCCAGTGGGCCCCGCGGAACTCGTTGCGCACGAGTGCCCCGAGCGCGATCGTCTCGGCGATGTCGATCAGGTTGCGCGTCTCGTAGGTCATCTGCAGGTCCGTGTTGAACGTCCGCGATGGATCCTGCACGGCCACCTCCTGGTACAGTTCGCGACACTCACGGATCTCACGCAGGGCGCGTTTGAGTCCCTCCGCTTCGCGGAAGACGTTGACGTCTCGGGTCATCGCACGCTGCAATTTCGCGCGGACGTCGGCGTGTTTGACGCCGTCCTCACGCTCCATCAGGCGCTCTGTTCGGGCGCGTTCGGCCTCGACGGCACGCTCGAGGACGTCCGCTTCGTCGAGGACCTGGCCGCTGCCGTCAGCGGCGACCGCCCCGCCAGCAGGCTCGAGGCCGGCCTCGCCAGGGGTGACCGGCAGGTCGGGGTTGGTCTCGTCCTCGACGTCCTCGCTGTATCCCGTCTCGATTGCCGCCTCGCCCAGGTCCGCGCCAGCGGCGTGATAGCCGGCTCGCTTGCCGAAGACCACGAGTTCGGGCAAGGCGTTCCCGCCGAGGCGGTTCGCCCCGTGGACGGAGACACAGGCACACTCGCCCGCGGCGTAGAGTCCGTCGATGCAGGTCTCGCCGTTTTCGTCGGTCTCGATGCCGCCCATCTCGTAGTGCTGGCCGGGTTTGACCGGCATCGGCTCGACGAGACCGTCGACACCCTCGAAGTCCTCCGCCAGGTGCAGGATGTTCTCGAGGCGGTCCAGAATCCGTTCGGCACCCAGATGGCGCATGTCGAGGTGGACGTACTCGTCCTCGACGCCACGACCCTCGTTGACCTCCGTCAACTCGGCGCGGGAGACGACGTCGCGGCTGGCGAGTTCGCCGTCGTTGTTCGCGTAGCCGTGTTCGAACATGAACCGCTCGCCGTCTTCGTTGTAGAGGATCCCACCCTCACCGCGGACCCCCTCGGAGATGAGGACCCCCGTCGAGGGAAGGGTCGTCGGGTGGAACTGGACGAACTCCATGTCCTCGAGCGGGACGCCCGCGCGGTAGGCCATGGCTTGCCCGTCACCGGTACAGGAGACGGCGTTGGTGGTGTGATCGAACGCCTGGCCGGGACCACCGGTCGCGATGATGACCCCGTTTGTGGCCTTGAAGCCCTCGATCTTCCCGGACTGGACGTCGTAGGCGACGACGCCGTGGCAGGTCCGGTCGTTCGGGTCGGGTTCGTCGGTGACCGCCAGGTTCATCACGAACCACTCGTCGTAGACCTGGATGCCGCGTTTGACGACCTGCTCGTAGAGGACGTGCAGGAGGTGATGGCCCGTCTCCGCCCCGGCGTAGGTCGTTCGGGGGAACGAGAGGCCACCGAAGGGGCGCTGGGAGACCGTGCCGTCGTCCTCGCGGGAGAAGGGCATGCCCCAGTGCTCGAGCGTGATCGTATCCTCGGGGGCGTCCTTTGCGAGCGTTTCGATGGCGGGGGCGTCGCCCAGGTAGTCCGAGCCCTTCATGGTGTCGTAGGCGTGGAGTTCCCAGTCGTCGCCCTCCCGGAGGGCGGCGTTGATGCCACCTTCGGCCGCGCCGGTGTGGCTCCGGACCGGGTGCAGTTTCGTGACCATGGCCACGTCCGCTCCCGCCTCGTGTGCTGCGATTGCCGCTCTGAGGCCGGCACCGCCGGCGCCGACCACGATGACGTCGTGTTCGTACATAGTTACCAGAATTTCAGGTTTTTCTTGACTGCCTCACGCTTGAGCTCCTGAATGTGCTCGGTGAGTGGGATGTCCTTCGGACAGACCTCCGTACAGGAGAACTGGGTCTGGCAGCGCCAGACGCCGTGTTCCTGCTCGATGATGCGCAGTCGATGCTCCTTGATCTCCTCGTCTTCTCGCTCGTCCATCGCGAATCGGTAGGCCTTGTTGATCGCTGCCGGCCCCAGATACTGATTGTCACCGGCCGCGATGTTGCACGAGGACATACACGCCCCACACCAGATGCACCGGGTGGACATCTTGATTTTCTCGCGGTTTTCGCGTGACTGGCGCATCTCCGCTAAGTCGCCCTCGGGGAGGTCCTCCTGTTGCATGTAGGGTTCGACGCTGTGCATCTGGTCGTAGAAGTGTTCCATGTCCACGACCAGGTCTTTGACGACCTCCTGGTGGGGAAGTGGCTCCACGCGAACGGGCTGGTCGAGTTCGGAGAGCTGGGTCTTACAGCCCAACCGCTGGGAGCCGTTGACGAAGAAGGCGTCAGAGCCACAGATCGCCTGCCGACAGGAGTGTCGGAAGGTCAGCGAGGAGTCGTACTCGTCGCGGGCGTAGATCAGCGCGTCGAGGACGGTCATCCCGCGCTCGAGGGGGACGTGGAAGTCGTCGAAGCGCGGTTCCTGCTTGTTCGCGACCTCGGGATCGAACCGGAACACCTTGAGGTGGACCGTGTCTCCCTCGAGTTTGGCCTCGTCCTCGGCGGCCTGGCGTTCGCGTTCGGCCAGGTTACTCGCCTTGCGCTGCATGCGCCGTTGCTGGGGGGAGGCCGGTGCGCGCTGTTCGACTGGAGCCTCCTGGCTCTCGGGTTCTTCCGGTTCCGTATCGGGTTCTGGTTTTTGTTCTTGTGTACTCATAGGATCAGCCCTCCGCGCATCTCGATGGCGACCCAGATGCCCTGGCCGACCAGGGCGAGGCTCGCGAGCACCAGGATCGCCAGCACGACCTTGCGTGGGGTGCCGGTGAGACCCTGGTTGATCAGGGCATTGTAGACGCCGTTGACGCCGTGGAACGTTGCCGTGATCAGGAACAGGATCATCGTGATGAAGTAACCTAGATCCTGCATCCGCGCTTGCGTCCCGGCAAACTCGATCTCCCAGGCGTGGTTGACGAAGTGCAACAGGAAGAAGTGAAATGCCAGCGCGAAGATCAGAAAGACTGCGGTCACGCGCTGGAGTAGCCATGCCGTCCCACCCGGTGTGAAAGAGGAGTAGCGTTCAGCCATTAGAATCCCACATCCGTCATGAACGTTGGCACACTCGCTACCGCGATCGCGCCCGTGATGAGCAACGATAGGTAGAACGACTTATCCTGTGCGTCGAGGCCAATGCCGAGGTCCACCATGAGGAGGCGAATACCGTTCAGGATGTGGAAGACGGCCACCGCCAACAGACCGACCTCCAGCAATCGCACGACGAACAGGGCCTCGAGACCCTGCAGCGTTTCGGTGTATGCCTCCGGGCCCGCGAGGGCACTACTCAATACCGCGATGTGGGTGAACAGGTAGCCGATGAGGACCCACCCCGTGAACTTGTGGAAGATCCACGCCCACATCCCGGCCGAGAACTCCTTCCACCGTCCGAAGTCCTCGATAAGGCCGCGGTTGTAAGACTGACTCATGCGTTCTAGTTGGGCGTTAGGCCCTGGGGGTATAGAAGTTACCGTTGGCGATCTCCCGCGGGTTCTGTCAGCCGGTGACGGCGCGTGGATCGATACCGGACTCACTCGGCCCGCACGCTCGCCGATCCACGGGAACACCGGTGTCAGCGGCGTTCGAGGCCGAGAGAACGATGATCACTCGAGGGTCTCCAGAAACGGGTCCTGGTGCTCGAGTTCGCGCTCGAGCGCGTTGAGAATGGTGTCGTTCAGACCCACGAGGTGACAGATCGGGTTGCCGGGGTAGACGACCGGATTCTCCAGGACGCCAATGACCAGACCAGTGAACGGAGCCTCGACGGTCTCGATGTCGTCTTCCTCCTTGAACGGGTTTGTGATGGCGCAGATCGTCTCGCCCTCCCGGACGAGATCGCCACTCGAGTGTTTCATGTCGACGATGCCACCGGCGTCGGCCCGTAGCCAGGTCTTCTCGCCCGCGTCGTCGATGATGACCCGCCAGCCAGGCCAGTGGACGGGGGCTTCCCGGTGGCAGCCGACCTCCGCGAGGACGCTCGCGACGCCCGTCAGCGCGCGATCGATCAACTGACGCTGAAACCGGTGGGCCTCGCCCATTTCGACGGTGATCGTCGGGATCCCCTCGGCGGTGGCCTCCCGACGGAGGGTGCCACTCGAGCCCGACCCGGCGATGATGACGTTGGAACTGAACGCCCGAGCCAGCCGCTCGACCGTGGGGTTCTCTAGTTCCGCGCGGACGTGGAGCATGTTAGTCCGCCCGCGAGTAGAGGTGTGAAAGTCGATGCCGAGGTCGCAGGGCTCGATGAAGTTCGTGAAGATGCGGTGAGCCATCCGGCGGGCACTCGTACTGTCCTCCCGACCGGGAAACGATCGGTTGAGGTCGCGGTCGTAGATGGGGAGATAGCGCTCCTGGGCGAGGAAGCCTGGGACGTTCATGACGGGCAGACAGACGAGCGTCCCGTGTAACTCGCTGTGGTCCCAGTCGTGGGCCACCTCGCGGACGACCTCGATCCCGTTGAGTTCGTCACCGTGGGCCGCTGCCGAGAGAAAGACGGTTGGGCCAGGGTGTTCGCCGTTGATCACGGTGACGGGGATCCGGACGGGATCCCCCAGGTAGGTCTCGCTGATACCGTAGCGAATGTTCGCCGACTCGCCGGGGTCGACGCGGCCGCCGTTGTAGGTGAACGCCTCGTTCGCATCATCGCCCGCCCAATCCTCGACGCCACCGTCCGTAATGGTCGTCTGCGTGCGGTCGGCGGGAGCTTCGTGCATGCTCGAGCAATGGGCGTCGGAGCCTATATAAATGACCGGAGTGCTCCCCGGCCGGGAACGGCCACGGTGAGATCGGTCGCGGTGAGCGGCCACGTTGACCAGTGGCGATCCGCAGGATGGAACGGGAGCCGTCCCCCGGCGACACCGTATCCGGATATGGAAGCTGTAGAAGTTGTTTTCTATCTGGGGCGTGAACGTCCAGATATGAACGTTCGTGAAGCAAGCGCCGGCGACCGTGAGTCGATCCACACCATCGCCCGTCGTTCACTCGAGGAAACCTACACGGACTTCCTCGACGAGTCGACGATCGACGCGGCCACGACAAACTGGTACGGGGCGGAAGGCGAGATACACGAGTTGCTCGAAGACGATGAGCATCTGGTCCTGGTAGTCGATCGCAACGGCGAGGTAATTGCCTTCTCCGAGAGTCGCCTGCTCGGTGACAATCACGCGACTGGGCGCATCAACTGGATTCACGTCGACCCCGACAACCGGGGGGAGGGGCTGGGCGCGCGGTTGCTCGCCAGAACCAGAGAGGCGCTCTTCGAGGCCGGCGCGGATCAGCTGCAGGGGGCCGTCCTCGCGGGGAACGAATTCGGCAACGAGTTCTACCGCGCCCACGGGTTCGAACGCGTCGACGCTCGCGAACTCGCCGTCGGTGACGAAACGCACACGGAGAACGTCTACGTCGAGGCAGACGGTGACGTGGACGACGACTGGCGTGCACAGGCAACCGTCGAGGAAGACGGCCTCACGTGTCACGTGAGCTACGGCGAGCCCGCCCGCGGCTCGAAGGCCCCCTTCTACGCGGCCTACGCCGACGTGGACGCCACCGACCGCTACGGATGGTACTGTGGCAACTGCGACTCGCTGGACAACGCCATGGACTCGATGGGCCGAATCCAGTGTAACGACTGTGGGAATCGCCGGAAAGCGACCCGGTGGGACGCCGCTTACCTCTAATTGCCAACGGTATCGAGGTTGCCGCTCGAGCGGGATCCTATCAGAACGAGAGACGAGTGCAGTAGGGCCGTGATAACTGCTTTTCAGGGGTTAAGGCAGCGGGAATCGCCACTCGAGTCAGCCGGCACCCACTCGCGGACGAGTACGGATCGGTGCACGCGACCCAGTACTATGGGCGCTCCACGATGTACGAATCCCCTGACGAACCCGCCGTTGCTGTACCAGCTCGCTAACAAAGAGTCGACTCGAGGAAGCCCCGTCCGATGCGTGGACACCACCGACGGATCAGTGCGTTCGCTCGCCCGTCACCCGTTCGTCGATCGCTCGAGCCCCCGGAGCGACCATGGTGAGCAACGGGCACCGAACGGTCGTCCTCGGGTTCGATGCGCTCGACGCACGATACCTCGAGCGATATGCTGAGCATCTGCCGGCCTTCGAGACACTCCGCTCTCGCGGGGTAGCCGCGCCTCTCGAGTCGACACACCCGCCCTGGACCGGCAGCGCCTGGCCCTCGATGTACACCGGCTGTGACCCGAGCGAACACGGCGTGTACGGGTTCTTTCAGTACGACGGGTACCCCAACGACGGGAGGTTGGTCTCGCGCCAGGACGTCGATCGGCCGGCCCTCTGGGATTACTGTTCGCACCTCGGCCGACGATCCATCGTCGTGAACGTGCCCGTGACCCATCCGGCCGACCCGATCAATGGCATCCTGATTCCGGGCTATCTCGCCACCGAGGACGCGCCGGCACACCCCCCTGACGTCGAGGACCGCCTTGAGGCGGCCCTGGGGGAACCCGCTCGCCGGTACTCGAGCCACGAGGTGAGCGACGACAGCGAGGCGAAACTGGCCGGCTACCTCGCGTTGATCGACCAGCGCGGGCGGGTTGCGCGGCACCTCCTCGAGACGGAGTCCTGGGAGTTCGCGTTCGTGCAAGTTCAGAAGACCGACGCCGTCTTCCACAACTTCGACAGCGACGACGCCTTCAGGGCTGTTTACGAGGCCGCCGACCGGGTGCTCGAGGGGGTGCTCGAGAGCGTCGGTGAGGACGTCAACGTCGTCGTCTGCTCTGACCACGGCATCGGGCCCGTGACGGGATACTCGCTGTACGTCAACGAGTTGCTCCGTCAGCACGACTTCCTGGTGCCGACAGCCCAGGGTGGAACGGGTCTCGACTTCGCCGGGGAGAAGACGGCACTGACGGGCGACACGGCACCCCAAGATGGTCGGGCGAACGGCGACGGAGACGACGGGGGATCCTCGACAGTTGACCAGGATCAACCCGACGAGGCCCCCCTCGTGGCTCGAGCGGCAAAGCGCGTGCTCGACCGAACGGGGATCACGCCGGCAACGGCCTACAACGCCGCCGACAGGGTCGGCCTGGGCGAGGTGGTCAAGCGCCGCCTGCCGGAGTCGATCCGGCGAGCGGTCGCGGAGGGGATCGACTGGCGACGCTCGAAAGCCTATTGCACCGAGGGAACCCGACTTGGCGTGCGGATCAACCTCGAGGGGCGTGAACCCGCTGGCGTCGTCGCTCCCGAGGTGTACGAAACGGTCAGGGACGACCTCATCGAGCTCCTGTCTGCGTTCGAGACCCCGGATGGCGAGCCGGCGTTCGAGCTGGTCTGTCGGTGCGAAGAGGTGTACGACGGCCCCCATACCGACCGCGCCCCGGACATATTGTTCCGCCCCACGGAGATGAACCACAACGTCAAGACCGACCTCTATGGGACGACTGCCGTCTCGATCGACGTCCACGATCACAAGCGGGAGGGGGTGTTCCTCGCGGCCGGCCCGGACATCGACCCCGACTGGACCGGTGACCCGCTCTCGCTCACCGATGTTGCCCCAGTTACGATGGCCCTACTGGGCTGTTCGGTCCCCGAAACGATGAGCGGACACGTCCCACCCGGACTCCTCACCGCCCCCCACGGGCGGGCGGCCTACGATGGCGTCAGCTTTGGGACGGCTCACGGACGGGCCGGGGATACCGAGTCCGTAACTAATCGGCTCGAGGATCTGGGCTATCTCTGATGGCCGATCGCGAGCGGGAACTCTCGGCGTTGCTCTCGAGTGCCGTCCTCGTCATGGTGGGTGGCGTGATGGGGGCGGCGGCGAAACTCGGCGAGCGCGTCGTCATCGGGCGACTCCTGTCACCGGACGCCTACGGCGAGGTGAGTCTGGGTCTCGCCCTCCTCATGTTCACGACGACCTTGGCGATGGCGGGCTGTACCCAGGGAGTTTCCCGGTTCGTGCCCCGATTCGACGACGATGTCGACCAACGGGGCGTCTGGGTGAGTGGCATGGCCGTGACGACGGGGCTCGCCGCGGCGTTCGCCGTGGCGATGTTCCTCGGTGCCGAGTGGATCGCAGGCCTCTTCTTCGAGTCCGAGGCCGCCGTCCCCTTCGTGCGGGTACTGTCGTGCTCGATTCCGTTCGTCGTCGGCTTCCGAATCGCCATCGCCGGCATCCGCGGACACGAGAACACCGTCTACCGGACGCTGGCTCAGGACGTCCTCGATCCGTTCCTCCGGATCGGGCTGATCGCGGCGCTCCTGCTCGCGGGCTACGGCATCGTTGCCGCGGGCGTCGCGTACCTGCTCGCGGCCGTCGCGACGTTCCTCGCGGCCCACTACTTCCTGCACCGACTGCTCCCGCTCGTCGGGCCCTACCGAACCCATACCCGCGAGCTCGTCACGTTCTCCGCGCCGCTGGTCGTCTCCACCGTGGTGAGCGTCCTGCTCACCCAGACCGACACCCTGATGCTCGGGTACTTTCGCACTTCGGCGGAAGTCGGCCTCTACAGCGCGGCCTACCCGCTCGCGAGTGGCCTGCTCGTGGTGCTCACCGCCTTTGGCTTTCTGTACCTCCCAATCGCCTCGCGGCTGGATGCCGAGGGCGATCGGACGATGCTGGACGACATCTACGCGACGACGACGAAGTGGGTTTACGTCGTGACGTTCCCGGCGTTCGTTCTCTTCGTCGTCTTTCCCGCGGACGTTCTCGGACTCGTGTTCGGGAGCGAGTACACCCCAGCCGCGACGGTGTTGCCGATCCTCGCAATCGGCTTCTTCCTCAGTGCTGCGGCGGGTCGCGACCGGGAAACCCTCTCGGCGCTCGGCGCCACGACCTGGATCGCCGCCGGCAACGTCTTTGGCCTGGGGCTCAACGTGGTCGTCAACGTCGCCCTCATTCCTCGACTCGGGATCACCGGGGCCGCGCTGGCCTCGGTCACCTCCCTGCTCGCCGTCCACGTCGTGATCTGTGGAATCCTGGCCGTGAACTACGGCATCACCCCACTCTCAGCCGAGGCGGGGCGGGCCTACCTTGGCCTCCCCCTGATCGTCCTCCCGTGGGCTGTCCTCCTCTCTCCATGGGTGAGCGTGACCGCCCTCACCGCTCTGCCGGTCCTTGTGGCCCTCGGCTGCCTCTCGCTCGTCGTCGTGGCTCTCGTGGGCGGCCTCGAGCCCAGCGACCTCGTCATCGTGACCCTGCTCGAGGATACCCTCGGCGTCACGATTCCGTACGTTCGACGGTGGATTCCCGGTGACGGGGAGCCAGCTATCGCGGCGTCAATCGCGGACTGACCACGGCTCGAGGGACTCCTCGGCACGTCGGGGCTCCTCTTCCGTCCCGGCTCGGCCAGCCGTCACGTGCCATCCATTCCGCCTCGAATTTGACCAAGCCCCGCCTCTCTGCGAACCACGTTCACATTCGGCCGCCGCACGCGCATTTTTACCTATGGCGTCCGAACGCCGGCTATGACCACGCGTATCGAGCGCTCCTTCCGGGGCATCTCCGAACGGCTGACCGTTCGATACCTCGAGAACCTCGGCGGGGAGCGAACCGATGACGACGTCGTCGAGGGTGACGACTGGCGAGCGACGTTCTCGTCCCGAACCGTCGGCATCGGGCCGTCACTGACGCTGACCGAGGTGACAGTCGTCTTCGAGGGCGAGTCGGCGACCCTCGAAGAACTGATCCCCGCGTTCGCCAGGAAGGCCATGCGGGCCGGTGGCTGAGATGAGCGCCGATCCGATCGACGGCCAGATCATGCTGTTGACGGCCGCGAAGGCGAGCGTTTCCCCCTCGCGGGTTCCCGAACTGATCGAGGCCGTCCAGGCGCACCTCGGGCCGGACCTCGAGACATACCTGCACTCCACCGAGTGCATCTTCGAGGACGACCGGCGGCTGGCGTTTCTCCTCGAGCGGGGGTTCTGGAGCGAGCTCGGGGCCGACCTCGGGTTGACCAGACACGAGTGGGACGCGGTCCGACGGGCACACACCGAACAACTGCGCCGGATCGGCCGCAAGACCGATCGCCACGAGGAGTTCGACGCCGCCCTCGAGATTCGCGATCCGCTCTTCATCGGGCGACCGAACGATCCTGAGGAGAGGACGGTCCCCGGCGCCAGAGAGCAGTAGTCCACATCTTGAAACCGGTTAGACGGCGTCCAGAAACGTACACAGCTGGTCGTTGACCGCTGCCGGCCGGTCCACGTTCACCCAGTGGCTGGCATCCGAGTACCGTTCGATCGCGAGCTCCCGCACGTACCGGTCCAACCCCTCGAGTTGGCTCGTCGAGAGCGCCACGTCCCGTTCGCCCCAGATCACGAGCGTCGGCACCGCAATCGGGTCCACGTCGTCGGCGAGCCAGTCGCCGATCACCGGAATCGCCGCAGGTATTTCCTCGACGGTGTGGTGTCGAAACAGCGCCCGGTAGTACGAAATCGCCGATCGCATGGCCCCAGGGCGTCGGAACGCCGCCTTGTAGCGCTCGATGTCCGCCTCGCTGAAAGCGTCGGCGTCGACACGCTCGTCGGTGAACATCGCCTCGAGGGCGGCGTAGTCCCGTGCAGCGAACGCTGCCTCGGGTACCCAGGGGAGCTGAAACGCCAGCGCGTACCACGACCGGGCCAGTTGCTCGAGGGTCAGTTCGCGGGCGTACTTCACCGGATGTGGGGCGTTCATTACGGTGAGGCTCTCGAGGATCTCCGGTCGTTCGAGAGCCGTTGCCCAGGCGACGACCCCACCCCAGTCGTGACCGACGAGGTGGACACGCGCGGCGTCGGTGCCGTCGGCGAGGCCCACCACGTCGCCGACCAGTTCCTCGAGGCGGTAGGCGTCGATCCCGTGGGGTTTCTCCGAGCGATTGTATCCGCGCATGTCTGGAGCGACGACGCGATAGCCAGCGTCGGCGAGGGACGGGATCTGGTATCGCCAGCTGTACCAGAACTCGGGGAAACCGTGGAGACAGATCACGGGTTGGCCGTCGACCGGGCCGGCCTCAACGACGTGCAGGCGAACGTCGTTGACGATCCGCTGGTCGTATCGCAGGTCGACCGACTCGAGTGCGTTGGCGCTCATCGTTGGTCGCTTCGAGCCGCTCGGGGAAATTCGTACCGTCGTCGGGCCCCAGGTCTTTGTCCCTCGAGCACCAAGCGGAGGACGGTCGTGACACCACCAGTCACCATGGAGATCGTCGGTTGGCCAGCCGACGGTCCCACCCTGGCGCTCCACCACGAGCGCTTTAGCTACGCCGGCAAGTTCGTCATGTCCAACACGGGGAAGGCAGTCGCCCGGCTCGAGTCGGGCAGTATTGATCTTCCGCCGGACGTGCCAACGGACGCCAGCGCCACGGGTACACCCGCCTACGAGACGGACGTCGTCGCCGCCGTCGCCTTCAACGAGGATCGCACCGACGCCGACACCTGTTGGATCCGGTACGTCACCGTCGAGCGCGACCACCGCGGGCAGGGCATCGGGCCGCGACTGACCGCTCACGTCAGGGACGCCGCCCGCGACCGAGGCTACGATCGGCTGCGGATCGCCGTCAACAATCCCTACGCCTACGACGCCCTCTGGAAGGCCGGCTTCGGTTTCACTGGGCGGACGACCGGCCTCGCCGAACTCGTCCTCGAGCATCCCGCCGACGACCCCGCGAGCTATCGTCGAGGACTCGAGCGGTTTCAGACCGGGGATCGCTCGCTCTCGAGCGAGGAGGTCGCGTTCGTTCGGGATCGGCTGGATCGAGGGCCGCCCGATCGGGAGGGATGATCGGGGCCGAGGGCGTAGCCGCAGCGGTCGATCGGGTGTCGCGTGTGGTCGGAATCCACCCGGTGGCGATCGGAGCCGTGCCTTGCCCGTCACTGCGACCGTGTCCCGTCTGCCGCAGTGACAACCATTACACTCCTGCCCGGAGAGCGTCCAGTATGGAACACGTCTCACTCACCGACGTCGAGTCCACCGAAGCCGCCGACGGCGTCCACCTGGCCCTGATGGCAGGCACCGACTCGATGAACGTCCAGCACTTCGAAATCGAGCCGGGTGCCGTCGTCGAGGAACACAGCCATCCCCACGAGCAGACCGGATTCATCTACGAGGGAACGGTGACGTTCGTCTCCGATGGAGACACACTCGAGTGCGAGCCTGGTGATGCCTACGCCCTCCCAGGGGGCCAACCCCACGCAGCCGAGAACCGCGGAGCTGAGACTGTCCGCGGCGTGGACATCTTCAGCCCGCCGCGGGAGAACCCGAGTTGGCAGTCAGAGTGAGGCGTAGCCACCGAGTGTCAATGCACGCCTGGTCGCCATACGTATCGGCGGTCAGGGTGTGAATCGTTTCCGTTGTTACTGCCGGGCTCGGGTGACTGACCGTCACTCGACGTCGTGAGTCGTCCCTTGCACTCCCTGGGCGTAATGTGAATCCGTCCACGAACACTCGAGGAGGTCCGTACAGTGCGCTCGCGATTTGGATCGTTCCCTTTCACCTCACTCCCTGATACAAATCCATGGTGCCGGTTTCACGGCTCAGGAAATGTCGCCGGAAAACAGGTGTGACGGACGTGAGCGGCCGCCGTGCGTTCGCGAGCTGCGTTGCAGCGATGAGACGAGCATCGCGAGTCGGACGGGCGCGACGGGATTTGAACCACGGTCGTTCCGCGTTGCTCCACTCCCTGATTCAAATCCCGCGTGCCGGTTCGCTCGTCACTCCGTTCCTCGCTGCACGGGCGCGACGGGATTTGAACCCGCGACATCTTGGTCCGGAACCAAGAACTCTGTCCACTGAGCTACACGCCCTGTATCAGGTCACACCCACCGAACGCTGATAACGCTTCGGTCGACGGCCGAAGATACCGCGGCCACAACCTCCTGTCTCCCCCTGCCAACCTCGCTCGAGACTCCAGACACTCGTCGCCTCCTGTCCCACGCAAACGGGTTCTTGCCGGTTCGTACCAGCGGTTGCCGACCCGGTACGGCCAATCGACGGTGGAAAATCACTGCAAGACGTCTCAATCCTCGAGTGCCGCGCCGCCATCCTCGCTCGCACTCGAGCCCTCACCCATCGGTGAGTCGACCACGTCCTCGTCGATGTACGCCTCCTTCCACGTCCCTCGAGTGAACCAGGCGACGCCGACGATCGCCCCGAGCACGTTCCCCATGGCCATCCCGATCCAGACGCCAGTGGGGCCCATTTCGAGGGCCGCCAGCGTGATCCCGACGCCGGGAACGGTGATAGACCACGAGAACGCGAGGACGAAGACGCTGGCGACCCGGCCGACCCACAGCGTGAGGATGGAGATAACCATCGCGGTTTTGGTGTTGCCAGCCCCGCGGAACGCCCCGAGCATAACCTGCGAGACGCCGATGAATGCGAACTCAACCGATCGAATCTGCACGTACTCCACCCCGTAGGCGATCGTCGCGGGGGCGTCGGGAACGTCGCCCAGGAACACGCTGACGATCGGTTCGGTGAACGAGACGGCGATCACGGCGACGACGAGCATGACACCCGCCCCGGTGGAGGCGGCGATCCAGACCGACCGAGCGGCTCGATCGGCCCGATCGGCCCCGAGATTCTGGCCGACCATGGTGTCGATGGCTCGACCCAACCCCATCGCGGGGAGGAAGACGAGCGAGATGAGCCGGTTACCCAACCCGTAGGCGGCGACCACCGGTGGCGAGAACGTGACGATCATCGCCGTCAGCATGATCATGGCCATCGCGCTCGTGGTCTGTTCGACCATCGTCGGCACCCCCAGTCGGACGATGTCCTCGATGAACTCGAAATCCGGGTAGAGGTGCTCGAGGCGGACGTCCGGCCCGCGAGCGGTTCGAAAGAGGAGCCAGATGCCGATGCCGGTGGCCCCGCCTCGGGCAACGATTGTCGCCAGCGCGGCCCCCTGGATGCCGTAGCCGGTAAAGCCCGTCATGCCGAACAGCCAGGCTTCGAGCCCCTCGAGGTTGAACCACAGGAAAAGCGGGTTGTCGGCGAAGCCGAAGATGAGGAACGGGTCGAGAACGACGTTCAGGACGACGGAGACGACCATGACGAACATTGGGGTGCGGGTGTCGCCGTAGCCCCGCATCAGCGCCGAAAAGACGAAAAAGCCGAACATCAGCGGGATGCCGAGGAAGATGATCTCCATGTAGTCGGCAGCCAACGGGATCACGCTCTGTGCGGTGTCGGGATCACTCGGGAGGATCTCGAGGGCAGGCCGGGTGTAAAAGTAGCCGGCGACGCCGATAAGTACCGAGAGAACGGCGACGAACGTGAGCGTCTGGCCGGCGACCAACCCCGCCGAGCGGTCGCCCTCGGCACCGGTGTACTGGGCGACGAGGATCGCTCCAGCAGTGGTGAACCCGCCGGCGACCGCGATCAGGAGGAAGATGAGGGGGAAGGCAAGGCTAATGGCACCGACGGCCTCGGCCGAGAGCCGACCCAGGTAGAGGGTGTCGGCGACGTTGTAGGTGACCTGCAGCAACTGGATGACGACGATGGGCCAGGCGAGGTGAAAGAGCGGGCGGAGGAGGCTGCCCTCCGTGATCGACTCGCGTGGGTCGCCCTCACCGTCCTCGTCCTGACTGGCCTCCTCGCGGGAGTTCTCGTCCCCATTGCGGGCTTCTTCGCCGTCAGTCACTGCCGATCACCACCGGCGAGTGTCTTGAGGGACCCACCCATCGAGTTGAAGTCGGGACCAACACCAGTGCCAGCGGGATCGGTGGCGCCACCGGAAGCCCCGCTGTGAGGGGCTGGAGAACCGACCTCCCGGCACGCGAGTTCCGGCACTGGGCGTTCACCATCGATGCGTGTTCCCGTTAGAGTCTAAACGTTTTGGATGGGGATGACGCCCTCGCTGGCCCGAGGAACTCACTCGACCAGTCGCTCGATCTCGGTGACCAGCACGTCGCTCGCGCCGGCTTTTTTCACCTCGGTGATCGTCTCGAAGACCTGCCGTTCGTCGACGACGGCGTGGACCGCCACCTTGTCGCCGCCGTTGGCGATGTCCATGATCGTCGGGCCACCCATCCCGGGAATCACGTTGCGAACATCCTCGAGGGCGTCCCGTGGGACGTTCATCATCAGGTAGCGTTTGCCGTCGGCCGCGAGTACAGAGGAGAGCGCTGTGCGAATCTCCTGGACTTTGGGGTCATCCCGGACGTCCTCGTGAGCGAACAGGCGGACGGAACTCGAGAGGACCGCCTCGACGACGGCGAGGCGGTTCATCTTCAGCGTCGTCCCCGTGCTGGTGATGTCGACGATGGCGTCGGCCATTTCGACGTGAGGGGTGAGTTCGGTGGCTCCCGTCACCTCGACGATCGTCGGGTCGAGCCCGCGTTCCTCGAAGAACTGGCGGGTGATCGTGGGGAACTCCGTGGCGACGGTCTTGCCCTCGAGGTCCGCGGGAGACGTGATCTCACCGTCCTCCGGTGCCGCGAGAACCAGGCGACAGCGGCCGAACTGGAGGTCCAGCAGGTCCGACACGCCGTCGGCGTCGGCCTCACGCACCTGATCGAGGCCCGTGATGCCCATATCCGCAGCCCCGTCGGCGATGTACTCGGGGATGTCAGCCGCTCGGGCGAAGAGGATCGTCACGTCGGGGTCGACAGTCTCGGCGTAGAGTTTCCGGGCGGCCCCGTTCTCGAGATGGAGGCCGGCCCGCTCGAGAAGGTCGATCGTCGGCTCGTGCAGGCGGCCCTTGTTGGGGACGGCGATACGCATTGGCGGGTGTAGGATATGGGGAGGGAATTGCTTTTCCATCTGGGGCGACCCTCGAGGAGGGACCTGGCGATCAGGAGCGATAGCGCTCGTGCTCATCTCGGTCCGTACGAGCAGCGTCGGAGGCCGCGGTGTCCGCTGGATCCCCGTCTGTCGATCCGATGCCGGCTGCTCCGCTACCGTCCGATGCAGAATCGTCGCCACTCTCGCGCAGGTGACGTGGTTTGTATCGGGAGTGATCCCGACTGGAGGATCGCTCCGAACGCAGCGCGGAGTCCGCTCGCGGGGAATCGTCGTCGACCCCGGCGCTGCCGCGGTCGGCAGTGGTGGCCCGGCTCGCTTCCGTCGGCGCTCGATGGGCATCGTCCAGACGCGTCGGCGGTTGGTCGCCACCGGCACCCTCGGGCACCCCATCGGTTGTCGATCGATCGTGGTGGGGGTCCGCCAGGGACCTTGCCGAATCCGCCGTCGCCGATTGTCCAGCCGTTCGGTTGGACTCGAGCAGGCTCGAGCGAACGGCGACGAGCGCGCCGAGGGAGGCGAAGACGGTAACGAACGCGACCGTCGTCAGGATCAGTCCGGCGTCGGTCCCGATGGTCAGCTCCTCGACCTCTTGACCTGGCCCTCCGGTGTTGTCGCCCTCCGGGGTGTGTTCGACCCAGGTGGCGAGGGCAACGGTCAACAGGACGTAGGCGGGCGCAATCGTGAGGGCCGTTGTGACCGTTTCGGGGACCGTTTTCGGCCGAACGTGTCGGGCCAGCACGTAGCCAGCGATCACAAAGGTGATCGCGGCGAGTGGCACGAGAACGATCGCCGCCAGGCCGATGCCGCCGAATATCAACGGGACGTTGTCGACCGCTTCAGTGAACGTCCCGCCGTGGCTGACGAGAAAGACGAAGCCACTGAAGACGGGCGTGGAGGGGTCGCTCTCCTGCGCGGTGCCGCCGAACCGAGCGGCGGTCGTCAACAGGTACGCGAAAACGGACACGAGCACGAAACACCCCGCGGCCACGGCAGACCCCATCGTGAGACGGTCGGCGAGTGGGGAGTTCTCAGTGTCGTCGTGGACAGGGTCGTGAGCCCGGTGGGGGTGATCGTGCCTGCTGTCACTCTCGGGAACCATACAGGAACGTCTCGATAACCTGACGTGAATCTTGTGGTCGCCGGAGAAAACAGGAGGACGGGTACAACCCGAGCGGGGACCGGGCCGTTCGGTGGTCGTTTACTCGATCTTTTCCATCAGCTGCTCGATCGGGTCGGGCCAGGCGTAGAGCAGACCGCCAGCGATCGCGAAGATGGCGGGCATCAAGACGCCGGCAAACAAAATCGCGTCGGAGGTAGCGATTGCGTAGGTCGTTTCGGCCTCGCTCTCCCACTCGGAGAGGAACGCAAACACGACGGCGAGCAGAAGCCAGCCGGGCACGGCGAGGGCCGACGCCTGCGCTGCTTCGGCCGAGTCTTCAGCGCCGGTGTACTTCGCGAGACTGTAGCCGACGCCGATGAGCACGACGATCGCGATCACTCCCACGAACAGGCTCGGAATGGCTAGGCTACCGGCACCGGGTGCGGAGGTGATTGAAGCAACTTCCCCGCCCTCCTCGAAGCCAGCGCCGAGGCCACTCAACAGGACCCACGAGGCCATCTCCCAGGTCGCCGCCGAATCGTCGGCATCAACACCGTCCATGGCCATCGCACCCATCACGAGAGTCAGCACCGACACGTAACTCAGCAAGAATCCACCGACGCCGAACAGTGCCCCCTCCTTCAGGGGGAGATCACTCTCACTCTCGACCGCCGGCTGTGCTGGTTGTGCTGTCGTGCCCCCTGGTTCGTCCTCGTACTCGAGTTGACTATCGTCTGCCATCAACGGTGTATCCCACAGGACTGGTTTATAATTTGTGGCATGACGATCCAATCATTAACGCTGTCCAGGTCACGATTCAATAATTATCGGAACTGAGAGGTTAATTTAGCGATATGCCAGACGTGAACGGGCCGGACAATCGAGACCACACAACACGAACGGCGAATGTTGCGGGTTGCGCGATACTCGAGGGGACACCATCCAACCGATGAACCCAGCAGCGGATCACCTCGAGAAGAGGCTGGTGTGAACCGGCGCGAATGCGTCGGGCTCGGGCCGTTCGACCGTGTCGGTGATCGTCCGGGCCTCGAGACCGGCCTCGAGCAGGCCAGCGAGCGGGGGGCCGACGCTCTCGGGTTCGACGAGGAAGGCGTCGTGGCCGTGATCGGAATCGACAACGTGGTGGGCGACGTCGATTCCGCGTTCGCGACAGGTCTCGGCCAGTGCTTCTGCCTGCTCGGCGGTGAAATGCCAGTCGCCGGTGAACGAGAGCACGAGGAGGTCGCCCTCGAACGCTGCCAGGGCGTCGCCGTCGGATTCGTAGCCCGCCGAGAGGTCGAAGTCGTCCATCGCCCGGGTCAGGTAGAGATAGCTGTTGGCGTCGAACCGATCGACGAACTGGTCGGCCTGGTAGTCGAGGTAGGATTCGACCTCACGGTACGGGAAAAAGCCGGCTGCGGGGTCGGGTGGTCCATCGCGTGTCGCCTCCCGACCGGCCGCTCGCCGTCCGAACTTCCGGTCCATGGAAGCCTTCGAGAGGTACATAATGTGGCCGATCTGTCTCGCTCGAGCGAGTCCTGCGGTCGGTCCCGGCTGTTCGTCGTCACCGGTGGCTGGGCGCTCGTCGCCGGCGTCGCCACCACGACGAGTGTCGTAGTAATGGCCACCGTTCCAGTCAGGGTCGCTCGTGATCGCCCGTCTGGCGACGGTGTCGAGAGCCAGACACTGGGGGTCGAGTCGCGGTGCCGTCGCCACCGCGCCGGCGCACTCGACGTCGTCCGGATACCGTCGAAGCCAGTCCAGGACGTTCATGCCACCGACGGAGCCGCCAATGACGGCCCGGAGCCGACCCACCCCGAGGTCGTCGAGCAGCCGGCGCTGGGCGCGCGTCCAATCGCCCACCGTCACCGGTGGGAAGTCCGTCCCGTAGGGTTCTCCAGTCTCGGGGTTCGTGCTCGAGGGGCCCGTGGTGCCATAACAGGAGCCGGGGACGTTGGCGCAGACGACGAAGTATTCCGTCGTGTCGATAGCTTTGCCCGGACCGACGACGTCACCCCACCAGGCCCTCGCCTGTCCGGCGGTCTCGTCGCCGGCGTCCGGTCGACGGGCGACGTGGGCACTGCCGGTCAGCGCGTGACAGATCAGGACGGCGTTCGACCCGTCGAACTCGCCGTAGCTCTCGTAGGCGACCTCGAGCGTGGGGATGGACTCCCCACACTCGAAGGTGAACGTGCCGAGGTCGACGGTGTCTTTCGCGGTCATCGCCGTGACCCCCCATCACGCACCCTGATGGCCGTCTCGATGGCCTGCTCGAGGTCCGCGAGCAGGTCAGCCGGATCCTCGATGCCCACGGAGAGCCGGACCAGGTCGTCGGTGACGCCCGCGTCGGCGCGCTCCTCGGAGGTCAACTGCCCGTGGGTCGTACTCGCCGGGTGGATGATGAGCGTCTTGGCGTCGCCGATGTTGGCGAGAAACTGGGCGACCTCGGTCGCCTCACAGACGGACTTCCCGGCCTCGTAAGCCCCCCGTGGGTCGTCGCCGCCCTCGAGACCGAAGGCGACCACGCCGCCATAATCGGTGAGGTATCGATTCGCAGCCTCGTGGCTCGGGTGGTCGTCGTGACCGGGGTAGGTCACCCAGTCGACGTCGGCGTGGTCGGCGAGGTACTCCGCCACAATGGCAGCGTTCTCGCAGTGTTTCTCGACGCGAAGTGGGAGCGTCTGGATCCCCTGTAACGTGTTCCAGGCGTCGTGGGGGGACTGCTGGTTGCCGAGGCTCCTGGTCCCCCGGTAGCGGACGGCGGCCGCTAGCGGGGCGTCGGCGAAGTCCCGCGAGAAGTCGACGTCGTGGTAGGCGTGGTTCGACCCGGCGAGTTCGTCGTACCCGTGGGTCCGCCAGTCGAAGCTCCCGGCGTCGACGACGACCCCGCCGACGGTCGTCCCCGCCCCGGTGAGCCACTTCGTCGTCGACTCCCAGACGACGTCCGCGCCGTGTTCGAGCGGGCGACAGAGCGCGGGCGTTGCGAACGTGTTGTCGACCACCAGCGGGACGCCGTTGTCGTGGGCGATGGTGGCCAAACGCTCGAAGTCGGGCGTCACGAGCGACGGATTGCCGATGGTTTCGACGTGGACGAACGCCGTGTCCTCGTCGATGGCGTCCTCGTAGGCGTCGTACTCGAGCGTCGGGACGAAGCGAGCTTCGACGCCACGCTTGCTCGCGGTCTTGTCGAGATACGCGGTGGTCCCCCCGTAGGTATCCGTCGAACAGACGACGTTGTCGCCCACGGTCGTGAGCACGAGGGCAATGGAATCGAGTGCGGCCATGCCGCTGGCGGTTGCGACCGCACCGGCTCCGCCCTCGAGGGCACTCAAGCGTTCTTCGAGCACCTCGACGGTCGGGTTCGAGATTCGCGAGTAGATGTGTCCCTCGCGCTCGAGGGCGTACAGTTCGGCGGCAGCCTCCGCATCCTCGAACGCGTAGGAGGTCGTCTGGTAGATCGGGACCGCCGCCGCGCCCGTCGCCGGGTCCCCGTCGTAGCCGGCGTGGACGCTCCGGGTGGCCAATCCCGACGCCCCTTCGTCCGGCCTCGAGCCTCGAGTCATGTTTTGTATGCATACTTCCACACGTTCTTATGCACGACAGTAACGGCAAAAACCGACATCGATTGGCTGTGATTGCCACCCACGTACGGGCGTGGACACTCCCGATCTCGTGCGTTCGCCACTGTCGATCCTCCAGTGCCCGACGGTTCCGTGTGCTCCTCACCCTGGCGTTGACTTCAGCGGGCGATCCACGTCACCACGTCGAGAGTGGCTCCCAGACAGCTCTCAGGCAAGGGTGTCGGCCAGCCTTCGAGCGGAACTCTCGTCCCCAAGACGACGGCTTTGATAGGGACCCACACCAATCGACGGGTGTGCACGAGCACGATCGGGACCGCGTCCTCCTCGCCACCGTCGTCTTCGCGGTGTTGTTCTCCCAGCTCCTGCTCTACCCGGGGCTCGAGGAACTGGTCTCGGTCTTCGGCGTCGGGGGGGCAAGTTCGCCGTTCACCGCGACGACGCTCGATGCAGGCATGTGGTTCCTCGTTGCGGAATTCGCCGCCTACGTCGCCGCCGTCGGCCTGTGGGGCGTCGCCAGTGACGCCGCGGGCAGGCGTATCCCCTTCATCGTCGTGGGAGCCGTCGCCGGCGCCGGTGGGTACGCCAGCCTGGCGATCCTGGGACTCGTCGGGTCGATCCCCTTCGAGGGCGTCCTGCTCCTCCGGGCATTGCAGGGCGCGATGACCGTCGGCGCACTCTCGCTCACCATGACCATGCTGATGGATCTCGAGGGTGGTCACGGCCGAAATATGGGGGCAGCGGGCATCGCCATCGGTCTCGGCGCGGCGACTGGCGCACCCGCCGGTGGGCAGTTGACCGCCGTCGATCCCCTCGCCCCGCTCGTCGCGGCCGCCTGTCTCCTTGGACTCGTTGGCCTCACCGTTGGTCGGGTTCGCGACCGGGCCCCCGACAGTCGACGCGGGGCATCGGCAATCGTTCGGGGGCTTCGTCGTCGACCCACCCTCTCGATCCCCTACGCCTTCGGCTTCGTCGACCGATTGACCGCTGGCTTTTTTGCCCTGGTGGGTACCTTTTATTTTCGAGATACGTTCGCCCTCGACGCCGCGACGACCGGGCTGGTGCTGGCCTGCTTCTTCGCCCCCTTTGCGCTCTTGCAGTACCCGATGGGGATCCTCTCCGATCGGATCGGCCGAGCTGCCCCCATCGTCGGCGGCTCGCTGTGTTACGGCGTGGGGATTCTCGCCGTCGGCAGCGCTCCAACGGTCGTCCTGGCTGCGGCCGCGATGGTCGCCGTCGGCGTTCTCGGGGCCTGTGTCGCCCCGGCAACGATGGCGCTCGTCACCGACCTCGCCGCCCCAGACGAACGGGGACTTGCCATGGCGGGATTCAACCTCGCTGGCAGCCTGGGATTCCTCGGGGGCTTTCTCGTCGGTGGCACACTCGCAACCACCTACGGTTACGGGTGGGCATTCCTCGTGGTCGGCGGCCTCGAGATCGCCATCGCCCTGGTGGCCATCCCGGCGTTCCTCCGGTTGTCGATCGGGCTCTCGGCGCAGGTCTCACTCGAGGACGAGCGGTTGTAGTCATGAGCTATGATAACGCCTGCCATCGGTTCCGAAGGCTTTCAACTTATACGTGGTCGTCACCTAATTCGGGTATGACGACAGACCGTCGCTCCCGACGTGCGGTACTGGCATCGACCGGGCTTGCAGCCGCCGCCCTCGCCGGCTGCCTGGGTGACGATGATGACGGCGCCGACGCCGACCCCGAGGACTGGGAAGGTGTGACCGAGATCGAACTCGACGGACACACGAACAACTGGACGGGACTCTCGCCGGATCCGATCGACGGCGTCGAAAACCCCACCCTCGTCCTCACCGCGGGCACCGAGTACACGGTGACGTGGTACAATCAAGACGGCGCAGAGCACAACATCGCACTCGTGGACGACGATGGTGAGGCGATCGAGGCCTCGGAGTGGACCAACGACGACGAGCAGACGTTCACCTTCGAGGCCACCGAGGAGATGGTCGAGTACCTGTGTGAGCCCCATCGAACGACGATGGTTGGCGACGTCGACATCCAGACGGACTGATACGGATTCGTGTCGTCTCTTACCGGTGATTGCCCATACCGGGTCGGCAATCACCGATAAAAAGTTACAGCAATCCGTATGAGAGGGTCTGGGCGCTTTTCTGGTGATTTCCCGTACTGAACAGAGACGCCACCAGCCCGTGTGACAGGGAACGTTGGACCACCGTGTTCCGCCCGGAGCGACCCCTCGCTATGAGCCGCCGGGCTGACCCGTCGAGTGACCACCGTTCCGTTCCCGTTCGACCGTATTGGCGTTAGTTCCACCTAGTGGTGAAGAAGGCGTCCTCGAGCCCCGATGGCGGCATGTCGCCGTGACCTGGCACATGCAAGTGGCCACTATTTTCCTCCGGTTGGAAAAGCTGGGGGTATGGTCCAACACTCAAGGCGACGGATCCTCGGCATCGGCGGTGTGATGGTTGCGACGATCATTGCGGGCTGTGGCGGCCCCGGTGAAGAGGACGATGTCGACGACCCTGAAGACCCCGACGATGATCCGGTCGACGACACGGATGATGAAGAGATGGAAGACGAAGAGATGGAGGACGAAGAGATGGAAGACGACGAGGAGATGGAAGACGACGAGGAGATGGAAGACGACGAGGAGATGGAAGACGACGAGGACTGAGAGGGCTCGCCGACGTCACGTCACGGTAAGCACAGCGCCCGTGGCGGACACTCGCCGGGACAGCGGTACACTAATTCCCCTGACCGAACAGTCTCGAGTCACCAGCTGTCAGGGCTCGCAGCCGGACTACCACGCCCGGTCCACGAGCTGAGCGGCGACAGCGCGTCCATTCCAGGGCGATCTCGGCGTTACTGGCGACGCTGGTGACGCAGCGACTTCGAGTAGCCGCTCGAGTGCGGTTCAACACGCTCGGTGTCGTCGCCTCTCGGTGATCTCCCCACCGGTTGCGGACCACCGATACACGGTGACGACAACCGCGCTCAAAAGAGGGTCACTGAATGTGGCCTTCCCGACGGAGCTGATCGGCGTCGGCCTTCTCGTAGCGCCAGGTGATGTCAGCCTTCTCGTCTTGCCAGTCCCAGGGAGAGACGAGGACGACGTCGTCCTCGCGAATCCAGATGCGCTTTTGCATCTTCCCCGGGATCCGTGCGGTGCGCTCCTTGCCGTCGGCACAGCGCACGGTGACGCGGTTTGCGCCGAGCATGTTGGTGACGGTCGCGAAGACCTCGTCGTCGTCTGGCATGCGAAGGTTCTTTCGACCACCCTCGTCATCGCTCATATGGCGGGGTTTGCTCGCGGCACGGTTAAGGGTTTATCGTTTCGTCACCAGGCCCTGAACCCAGCGATTGGGGACGAATCCGCCCAGCGTAGGGGCCGACCCATCGACAGCCTCGAGTCCCCATCACCCCCGCTTTTCCTCCCTGATCGCGGTCCTGAAGATGCGGGCGATACCAAGTGTCGCCACGAAACAGCCCATGAAGAGGATGCCGACGAACAGCACCAGTCCCAGCCCACGAGCCCCGAGGGCAGCGTGGGCGAGAAACGGCGAGGCGAAGCGGTAGCCGAACAGACAGGCGAGAACGCCGATGGCAATCCGAATCGCCCCCTGCCAGTAGGCACTGTAGGCCTCGGGCGAGTGGTCCATACGCCGAACTGTCGGCCCCGGATTAAAAACCCTTCTCGAGGCCCGCGAGGACGTGTTCGGCGACGCGCGCCCCGAGGAGCTGATCGACGCGCTGGCGCTCGAAGACCGCTCGAGCGCTGGCGACAGCCTCGGTGTCCACGTCGAACGAGAGTGCTGGATAGGAGACAGCCGTCAGCACCAGCGGTTCCGGCGGTGCCGGGGCCACACCCGCGTGTCCGGGCAGCGGTTCGGGATCGAGCGCCCGCTCGATGCGCTCGAGTGGGGCCCCGCATCCGACCTCGACCGCCAGGGACACGAGGCGCCTGACGAGTTCGCGGGCGAAGCCACCGGCGGTGACGGTGATCTCGAGGACCGGGCCCGAACGCCTGGCTTCGAGTGTGACCTCGCGCTCGGTGCCCGTCGAATCGGGCGTCAAATTGTGAAAGTCGTGCCGGCCCGAGAGCGCCTCGAGCGCCCCGTGGAAGCGATCGTCGGCAAACGGACCACTGTCGACGCCGAGAGACTCCAGCGCGGGCGTCGCCGATCCCTCGGGTGCATAGAGGTGGTACGTGTACGTCCGCTCGCGAGCGTGATGGGTGGCGTGAAAACCCTCGGGTACGTCTGCGACCGCCCAGGCCCGCACCGACGGGGGAAGTTCGGCGTTCCAGGCTCGCGGCTCGAGCCACTCGGGAGCCTCGAGAGCGACCGTTTGCGCAACCGCGGACACACCCGCGTCGGTCCGCCCCGACGCGGCGTATCCGGCTGGTTTAGCGGTGTCGAGCACCTCGAGCGCCCGGAGCGCGTCGAAGAGCGTATCCTCGACGGTGGGGACGTCGGGCTGGCGCTGAAATCCGTGATAGGGGCGACCGTCGTAGGCGATCCGATAAGCCCGCAGCGACCTCGACATCGTGTTCGGACGAAGGAAATACTTGGAGTTAGGCGCATCGATCACATTGAAACCACCATGCATACGCCGGCCCGGTGTCCTTCCACGACCCCGATGCACAGGTGGTATGGACGACGGGGAACCCTCGAACGGACGTGATGGAGAGAGTCATACCACGGTGCGGGACGTCGTCGTGATCGTACTCGACACCGCCAGCGCCGGGAGCGTGACGCGGGCGACGATGCCAACGCTGTCCGAGATCGCGGCCTCGGGCACGACGTTCGAGCAGGCGTACTCGAGTGCGCCCTGGTCGGTGCCCTCTCACGCCTCGCTGTTTACGGGAACCTACACGAACGAACACGGGACCCATGGCGGCCATCCGTTTCTGGATCCCGATCAGCGCACACTCGCCGAGGCGTTCCAGGACGCCGGCTACCGGACCGTTGGCGTCTCGAACAACACCTGGATCACCGAGGAGTTCGGGTTCGACCGCGGATTCGAGACCCTACACCGGGGCTGGCAGTACCTGCAATCACCTGTCGACATGGGCGCAGTGGTTCGCGGCGAGGACCGCCGGGAGAAACTCTTGGCGGCCCGCGAGCGACTGTTCGAGGGGAACCCGCTGGTGAATCTCGCCAACGTCCTCTACAGCGAGGTACTGCAGCCGTCAGGGGACGACGGGGCCGCTCGTTCGACCGACAGACTGCTCGAGTGGCTGACCGATCGGGACGACGATCGACCAGTGTTCGCGTTCTGCAACTACATCGAACCACACGTTCCCTACGAACCACCCCGAGAACTCGCGAGTCGGTTCTTGCCCGAGGACTGGTCGTTCGAGGCTGCGATGGCGATTCGCCAGGACCCCCGAGCGTACGACTGTGGTGAGTACGACCTGACCGACGAGGAGTTCGCCGCGCTTCGCGGGCTCTACCGCGCCGAACTCGCCACCATTGACCGCCATCTTGCCCGGCTCCGGGCCGGATTGCGGGCGGCCGACCAGTGGGAGGAGACGCTGCTCGTCGTTTGCAGCGACCACGGTGAGAACGTCGGCCACCACGGCTTCTTCGGTCACCAGTATAACCTGTACGACACCCTGTTGCACGTTCCGCTGGTCGTCCATGGTGGGCCGTTCACGGGCGGCGGAACACGCGACGGCCTCGTCCAGTTGCTCGACCTGCCACCCACGCTCTGTGACGCCGCTGGGATCGAGGACGCGGCCATGACGGCCCAGCACAGCGGCCAGTCACTCGTCGCGGGGAGTGAGGCCGCTCGCGAGTCCGTTTTCGCCGAATACGTGGCACCACAGCCCTCGATCGAGCGTCTCGAGGCACGCTTTGGTACCCTTCCCGAGCGCGTCTACCGGTACGACAGACGCCTCTGGGCGATCCGCACGGCCCAATACAAGTACGTCCGGGGCGGCGATGGGTTCGAGCGCCTCCACGATCTCGACGCCGATCCGAACGAGGAACGTAGCTGCCTCGAGACGCGACCCGATCTCGCACGGGACCTCCGCGATCGGCTCGAGACGCGCCGTGTCGACCACGATGTCGAGGCGCCCCCCGCGGATCGAGCCGAAACGCCACCCATGCGCGATGCGACGAAGGAGCGGTTGGCGGACCTCGGCTATCTCTGACTCGATGGACCGCGTGGCTAAGCCGGCAGGGAGACTCGGCTAACCGGCAGTCGATACCGACCGTCGACGAACTCGAGTTCGGAGATGGTAAACCGGATCGGGTCGAGCTCGCGTTCGGCGAGGCGACTGGCAGCCGCGAGGTCACCGCCACGAGCCAGCGTGACGTGGGGGACGTAGTCCTCGCCCTCGAGGCCCTCGACGGGGTCGAACGTCTCGGTCAGATCCAGATGAATCGACTCGAGGCCTGGGCTCTCGACGGCCAGGTAGACGACGGGGGCCGACCCGAGCGGTGGATCGGTGAAGAAATCCACCCCGGTGATCGCGGCCTCGACGGCTGGGGCACCCTCGAGGGCCCGGTGGGCCCGCTGCTGGAGCCGTGGGACCTGCGGGTCGGGACCCGTCTCGAGGCGCTTGAGGAGACAGGAGTGGTCCTCCCTGACGGAGTCGAACGCGACGAGTTCGGGATAGAGCTCGCCGGCCAGAGCCTTAACCCGCCCGGGAACAGGGACGTTGAGGCTGAACACGGTGAACAGATAGCGCTCGACGGCGTATGAGTGTGGCGAATGGATGGTGGCCACTGACGAGTGAACCACGATACTGACCCCCGAGAATACTGAGTCGGTCGCCGACAGCACACTGACCTGTCGGTGTACGGGCTCGTTATCGTGCCCTGAGTCGGAAAGAGCTATTTACGCGGCACCGTGAACTTGCAACGATGGACGTGTGGGAGCACCGAGCGCTCCTCTGTGCGCTCGTCGTGCTCGGGTGTCTGTGTGCTGGTGCTGTGGCGGCCGAACCCGGTTCGCTCGAGGGTGACGATGGTGCACCCGCCGCCCTCGGAGCGATGGATGACGCGACAGCGGACACGGATGCCGCGAGTGCGGGCATCGATGCAGCAGCTGATCCCGTGTCGAGTGACATCGATGGCGGCAGTGAGAGCGATCAATCGGCACTCGGTGCAACCCAAGAAGCGGACAACGAGACGACCGAAGAAGACGGAGACGAGACGACCAGTGATGACGGGAATGAGACGACCGAAGACGACGGGAGCGACGAGGCGGAACCAGACAACGAAACCGCCAGTATCGGACCGACACCACCAGGCTACGACGAACTCGTGGTCGACATCGACGTCCTCGAGAACGGAACGGCCATCTGGACCCTCGAGTATCGCTACCGACTCGACGGGAACGACAACGCGAGCGATCGCTGGACGACTGTCAAGGACCGAATCGAGGAGAACCCCGAGGACCACCGCGAACAGGTGGAAGCCAACTGGAGCAATCACGTCGAAGGCGTTTCCGAGGACACCGGTCGGGAGATGTCCGCACACGGCTACGAGGTCACCCTCGAGGAGACCACGACGCCCCACGAGACGGGCACCGTGCAGTACCGATTCTACTGGGAGGAGTTCGCCCACGTCGAACTCAATCAGCTGACAATCGGGGACGCATTCGGTGGGTTCGCTCTCGACGACCGGACACAGTTGATCGTGCGATGGCCGAGCATCTTCGAAGCGACCTCGATCGACCCCCTGCCCGACGACATGCGCGACCAGGCTGCCATCTGGAACGGCGACGAGACGGACTTCCTGGAGGACGAGCCTCGAATTCGGTTGACCGAACAGCCCTCGGGTGACGAAGCGGCCGAGAGTGAGGGCGAATCGGTCCTCCCCTCGGGATGGCTCGGTGTCGGCACGCTCGCACTCGTCATTGCCGCAATTGTCGCGGCGTGGGCGTTCGCGCGAACAGGCTGGATCGGCGATTGGACAGGGGCTGGATCCGAGTCGAATGCCGCTGGCGGCGGGACGGAAGCGAACCATCCCGATCGAGGAGTTGCGGAGACCCCAAAGGGAACCGTCGCTGGTGGTGTCGACACGCTCCCCAGCGAGGACCTGCTGAGCAACGAAGAGCGCGTCCTCAAGTTACTCGAGGAACACGGCGGGCGGATGAAACAGCAGGATGTCGTCGCAACACTCGACTGGACGGAGGCAAAAACCAGCCAGGTCGTCAAGGGGCTCAGAGCGGATGGCGAGATCGACGCGTTCCGCATCGGCCGCGAGAACGTCCTCCGACTCCCGGAGGCCGACGATATCGAGGGCGAAGCCGCCGATGAGTGAGAGAGATAATACGTTTTCTGCCAACGGTTCACACGCCGGCGTAACAATTGCCCAGCAAGCAGCGTTTAAGTCCCTAGAGATTCTACGGATGGGCAGATGAGCGCTCTCGGTCCACTCGCACTCGCACGTTCGGACAGCGAGAGCGCCACCGCTCCGCGACGACCGCGACCGGGCCGTTAGGCCCACTATTACTCCATCCCCCGGTCCCGGTATATTGCAATGCTGCTGGAAACCCCGTTTGTCCCGGTTAGCGTCCGCGACACCATTAAATTACAAAATTAAAACCAACGAATTTAAGTCCTGTAACCGGTTTCGTTCGAGTACGACATGACACGCGTTGCACTCGCGTTCTCGGGTGGACTGGACACGACCATCTGTGTCCCGCTGCTCGAGGAAGAATACGGATACGACGACGTCATCGGCGTCACCGTCGACGTTGGCCAACCGGCCAGCGAGTTCGACGAGGCCGAAGAAACAGCCGAGGCCCTCGGCCTCGACCACTACGTCGTCGACGCCCGAGCGGAATTCGCCCAACTCTGCCTCGAGGGCGTCCGCGCGAACGCCACCTATCAGGGCTATCCGCTAGGAACCGCACTCGCCCGGCCCGTGATCGCCTCGAAGATTCTCGAGGTCGCCACAGAGCACGACTGCACGGGCATCGCACACGGCTGTACGGGCAAGGGCAACGACCAGCTTCGCTTCGAGGCGATCTGGCGTGACTCGGATCTCGAGGTCATCGCCCCAATTCGAGAACTGGGACTCACTCGCGACTGGGAGAAGGAGTACGCCGCCGACAAGGATCTCCCAGTCCAGGGTGGCAACGAGGGCGACTGGTCGATCGACACCAACATCTGGTCGCGTGCGGTCGAGGGGAACGAACTCGAGGACCCCGCGTACGTGCCCGGTGAGGAAATCTACGAGTGGACGTCCGCGCCCACGGGCGAGACCGAGACGGTCGAAATCGGCTTCGAGAACGGGTATCCCGTCTCGCTCGATGGCGAGGAACTCGACGCCGTCACCCTCATCGAAACGCTCAACGAGCAGGCCGGGGCCCACGGCGTCGGGCGGTCGGACGTGATGGAAGATCGCATGCTCGGTCTGAAAGTTCGCGAGAACTACGAGCATCCCGCGGCGACGACGCTGCTCACCGCCCACGAGGCGCTGGAGGCGCTCGTGCTCACCCAGGAAGAGCGCTCGTTCAAGGCCCAGGTCGACCAGCAGTGGGCCGAGAAGGCCTACGAGGGACTCATCGACGCCCCACTCGTGGACGCTCTCGAGGGGTTCATCGCCGAAACCCAGAAGCGCGTGACGGGGACGGTCACGATTCGCTTCGAGGGCGGCCAGGCACGTGCGGTGGGCCGGGACAGCGAGTACGCCGCGTACTCCGCGTCGGCGGCCTCCTTCGACACCGAGTCCGTCGGCGACATCGCCCAGTCGGACGCCACTGGCGTCGCGAAGTACCACGGCTTCCAGCGCCGCCTCGCGAAGCAAGCGGTGAAGGCCGCCGAAGAAGACCAGGAAATCGAACTCACACCCGACGGTGGCACGATCGACTGAGATGAACGGGGAGGAATCCGACGAGAGCGTGATCCGTCGCGACCGCTTCAGCGGCGGTCCCGCCAGAGGGTTCCTCTCATCGCTCGAGGCGGACGCTCGCATTTTCCCGGCTGACCTCGCGGTCGACCGTGCGCACGTGGTGATGCTCGCCGAGAGTGGCATCGTCGACGAGACGACCGCCGGTGCCATCCTGCGCGCGCTCGATGCGATCGAGGTCGACGGCCACGACGTGCTGCCCGACGGTGAGGACGTCCACGAGGCCATCGAGACGGCCGTCATCGAGGCCGTCGGTCCCGAAGGCGGGGCGATGCACACCGCCCGTAGCCGCAACGACGAGGTGGCCACCTGCATCCGGTACCGCCTCCGTGAGGACGTCCTCGAGGCACTGGAGGCCACGCTCGTCTTGCGCGAGGCACTAGTAGACGTCGCGAGCGAGCACCGCGACACCACGATGCCCGGGTACACCCACCTCCAGCCCGCCCAGCCCGTGACCGTGGGTCACTGGGCCCTGTCCTACGAGCAAGCCTTCCGCCGGGACACCGGACGCCTGCTCGATGCCTACGACCGGATCAACGTCTCCCCACTTGGCGGGGCGGCGTTCGCGGGCACGACGTTCGACATCGACCGCGAGCGGACGGCCGAACTGCTGGGCTTTGCGGGGGTGCTCGAGAACTCGATGGACGCCGCCTCGAGTCGGGACTTCCTGCTCGAGACCGTTCAGGCGCTGTCGACGCTCGCGACGACGCTGTCCGGGCTGGCCGAGGACGTCATCATCTTCGCGAACCGCGGGTTCGTAGACCTCGCCGACGACTACGCGTCGACGTCGTCGATCATGCCTCAGAAAAAAAACCCCGACACGCTCGAATTAGTTCGGGCCGTTGCGGGCGACGCCGCGGCCGGCGTACAGGGGTTGACGACGACGCTCAAGGGACTCCCGCGCGCGTACAACCGCGACCTGCAACGGGCGACGCCCCACGCCTGGTCGACGGTCGACGCCGTCACGGAGGCGACGCGGGTCTCGGCGGGGGCAGTCACAACGGCCGAGTGGACCGAGGCCGACCTCGCCGCGGCGGCAGGAGCCGGCTTCTCGACGGCCACTGGCCTGGCGGACCTGCTCGCGGCCAACGGCGTGCCGTTCAGGACGGCACACGAAATCGTCGCAACGGCGGCCGAAGCCGGTGGCGACGTCGCCGCCGTCGAGGCGGCCGCAAACGAGGTCCTCGAGGACCCCCTCGATCACTACGTCGGTCGGTCGGCGCTCGAGGCGGCACTCGACCCAGAACGGAGCGTGGCGAGTCGCGATTCCGTCGGTGGCCCCGCACCCAGTGTGGTCGCAGATCAACTCGAGTCCGCGGAGGCGGCTCTCGAGACCCACGAGGTTGCCGTTGGGTCGATCGAAGCGGCACTCGAGACGGCACACGAGGAGCTTCGCGACGAGGTGATGGCCTATGTCTGAGTGGGCGGCTACGCCGCGTCGACTGCCGCCGCGACGGCGCCCGTCCCCGCCCGGGGACGAACTACTATTTCGATGATATTCGAAACAAGATCTGCCACAAAATCGCCTTCTAACACGCTTAGAGCGAGCTATAGATAATATATTTACTCTGATACTTTCGAAGGGTTTAAGACCGATCGTCACGGAGTGTGGCGTACAATGACCCAATGCGTCGAGTGCGGGGCGGACCTAACCCTGCACGACGATCTGGAAGTGGGAGAGATCGTGGACTGTACGACCTGTGGCGCCGAGCTGGAGATCATCGACACCGAGCCGCCAGTCCTCGAGCGAGCCCCGGAGCTCGAAGAGGACTGGGGTGAGTGAGCGTGAAGCTAGGCATCCTCTACTCCCGGATCCGCAAGGACGAAAAGCTCCTGTTGAACGAGCTTCGCGAGCGGGGCCACGAGGTCGAAAAGATCGATGTCCGCAAGGAGAGCTTCGACATCGGCGAGGCCAACGCGGTGTTCGCCGACCTCGACCTCGTCGTCGACCGCTGTCTCGCGACGAGTCGCAGCCTCTATACCACCAAATTCTGTCACGCCTACGGTGTTCCCGTCGTCAACAACCACGAAACGGCCGACGTCTGTGCCGACAAAGTGAAAAACAGCCTGGCCCTCGAATCCGCTGGCGTTCCCACCCCAGCGACGAAAGTGGCGTTCACGAAAGAGAGCGCTCTCGAGGCCATCGAGTCCTTTGGCTACCCCTGCGTCCTCAAGCCCGTCGTGGGCTCGTGGGGTCGCCTGATGGCCAAGGTGGACTCGCGGTCGGCAGCCGAAGCGATTCTCGAGCACAAGGCCACCCTGGGACACTACGAGCACAAGGTGTTCTACATCCAGGAATTCGTCGAGAAGCCCGGCCGTGACATTCGCGTGCTCGCGGTCGACGGCGAGCCCATCGCCGCGATGGCTCGCTCCTCGGAACACTGGCTGACCAACGCCGCCAAAGGGGCCGAAACCGAGGCGTTCGAACTTGACGACGAGGCCCTGACACTGGTCGAAGGGGCCAGCGACGCCGTCGGCGGCGGCCTGCTGGGCGTCGACCTCATGGAGGCCGGCGATTCATACACCGTCCACGAGGTCAACCACACGGTGGAGTTCAAGGCGCTCGACGATGCCGTCGACGTGGACGTCCCCGCCGCCGTCGTCGACTGGCTCGAGGCGAAAGCCGAGGCGGGAACCGACACCCACGAACTCGAGGTGACGGCCTGATGGTGACGGGGGTACAGACGACAGACGCCACCGAGACGGGGACCGAAACCGTCACCGTCAGCGTCGTCGGTGCCACCGGCTTCACGGGCGGCGAACTCCTCCGTCTGCTCGCCGGACATCCGAAGTTCGATATCCAGCAGGCCACCAGTCGGTCGGCCGCGGGCAAGAGTGTGGGTTCGAAGCACCCCCCACTCCGTGGAAGCGGGCTGCGATTCACCGACCCAGGGGACCTCGAGAGCGTCGACGTGCTCTTTGTGGCGACCCCTCACGGCGTCTCGATGGATCGGATCGACGAGTTCTTCGAGATCGCAGATACCGTGGTCGATCTCTCGGCTGACTTTCGACTCGACAGCGAGGGGCAGTACGACGAGTGGTACGACGGCCACACCAGTCCCGAGTACCTCGAACAGGCCGAGTACGCCCTCCCCGAAATCAACCGCGAGAACCTCGCGGGTGCGGACCTGATCGCCGGCGGCGGCTGTAACGCCACGGCTACCATCCTCGGGCTCTACCCCCTGTTCGAACACGATGTCCTCGCCGGTGGTGAACAAATCGTCGTCGACGTGAAGGTCGGCTCCTCCGAGGGCGGGGCCGGCGGCGGCGAGGCCTCGAGTCACCCCGAGCGCTCGGGCATCGTGCGCCCGTACGCCCCCACAGGACATCGCCACGAGGCCGAAATCGAGCAGTTCCTCGGCACGTCGGTGGCCTTCACCTGCCACGCCGTGGACATGGTCCGTGGGGCGAGTGCGACGGCACACGTCTTCCCCACGGGCCCCGTCTCGAAGGCGGACCTCTGGGGAGCCTACCGCGAAAGCTACGAGGACGAGCCGTTCGTCCGTCTCGCGGGCGGTGGCTCCGGGGTGTATCGCTACCCCGAGCCAAAGGCCGTTGCAGGGACGAACTACGGGGACGTCGGCTTCGAACTGGACCCCTCGAATAAACGCGTGGTCGTCTTCTCGGCCATCGACAACATGATGAAGGGGTCGGCCGGACAGGCCGTTCACGCCGCGAACGTCGCACTGGGGTTCGAGGAGACGGCTGGCCTCGAGTTTGCGGGACTGCATCCCGTGGGGGCACCCTGATGACGGGTACCGAGAGCGAGGCCGTCGTCGTCAAGATCGGCGGCGCTCGCGCGGTCGACCCCGCGGGCGCGCTCGCGGATGTCGCACACCTCGTTGCCAACGGCACCGACGTCGTCGTCGTTCACGGCGGGTCGACCGCCGTCGACGACACGCTCGAGGCCCTCGGCGAGGAACCGACCTACGTCGAGACGCCCGGGGGCGTGGTCGGACGCTTCACCGACGAGGCCACCATGGACGTGTTCAAGATGGTCATGCCCGGCAAACTCAACACCGACCTCGTCGAGGCACTGCAGAACGAAGGGGTCGACGCCGTCGGATTGTCGGGTGTCGACGGCCAGCTCCTCGCGGGGAAGCGGAAATCCGCCGTCCGCGTCAAAGAGGACGGCAAGAAGAAGATCAAGCGCGGCGACCACTCGGGGACCATCGAGGACGTCAACACGGACCTGCTCGAGACGCTCATTACAGGCGGGTACGTGCCCGTCGTCGGCGGCCCGGTCCTCGGCGCGGAGAGCGCGGAACAAAGTTCCGCGGATACGTCGAGCGGGCAACGCCCGCGAGATCACGGCGGGTACACCGCCGTCAACGCCGACGCCGACCGCACCGCCGCCGCCGTCGCCGGCGCGCTCGGGGCCGACCTCGTCCTCCTGACTGACGTCTCCGGCATCTACGCCGACCCCGACAACGAGGGGACGAAGATAGACGTAGCCGAGACGCCTGAGGAACTCGCGGCCGTCGAAGACGCCGCCGAGGGATTCATGACGAAGAAGGTCATGGCCGCCACGGAGGCCCTCGAGACGGGTGCCACCTCGGTGGTGGTCGCCGACGCGAACGCGAACGATCCGGTCACGAACGCCCTCGCTGGCCACGGGACGACGCTCGCGCCCGGCGCGCTGGGGGTCGATGACGACGATGCTGACACAGCGGCCACCGATGCCGACGAACTCGAGGTGAGCGGCCAGTGAGCGACGCCAGTTTCGTCTTCTCCGAGAAGCCGATCGACATCGCCTCGGGCGAGGGCGTCACCCTCACGGGCGAGGACGGGACGGAGTACCTCGATTTCGGGGCGAGTTACGCCTGCACGCCGACGGGTCACTGTCACCCACAGGTCGTCGAAGCCATTCAGGACCAGGCGGCCAAACTGCTCTACGTCCAGGCCTCCTACCCCGTCGAGACGCGGACGAGCCTCGAGACCCGCCTCGCCGCGCTGGCACCGGGTGATCTCGAGAAGGTCTGGCTCTGCAATTCGGGGACGGAAGCCAACGAGGCGGCCCTGAAGTTCGCCCGCAGCGCGACCGGCGGGACGACGATCGTCGCCGCCAGGCGGGCGTTCCACGGACGGACTGCTGGGACGCTCTCTGCAACGTGGAAACCGAAATACAAACAGCCGTTCGAACCGCTCCTCGAGGACGTCGAGTTCGTCACTTTCGGCGACGGCGAGGAGTTGGCGAACACAGTGGACGACGATACCGCCGCCGTCATCCTCGAACCGATCCAGGGCGAGGGTGGGATCCACCCCGCACCGGACGGGTACCTCGAAACCGCCCGCGAAGTCACCGAGGCGACCGGGACGGCACTCGTCTTCGACGAGATTCAGACCGGCCTGGGGCGGACGGGTGCGACCTGGGCCTGCCAGCACGAGGCCGTCGCAGGCGCAGGCGTCACCCCCGACATCCTGACGACAGCGAAGGGGCTTGCCAGCGGCCTCCCGATCGGGGCAACCCTGTGTGCCGACTGGGTTGCCGAGGAGGCGGGCCCGCACGGCTCGACGTTCTCGGGAAACCCCCTGGTCTGTGCCGCGGCGAACGCCACCATCGACGTACTCGTCGACGCGGACCTGGCGGGCAACGCCGCCAAGGTCGGGGATTACCTCACCGAGCAACTCGCCGACAGCGAGATTCCGCTTCGTGATGTCCGCGGTGAGGGCCTGATGCTCGGCCTCGAGGTCAAGCGCGGCGCCAATCGCGTGCTCCGAGACCTCGCCCTCGAGCATCAGATCCTCGCGCTACCGGCTGGACGCACCGTCGTTCGACTGCTGCCGCCGCTGGTCCTCGAGCGGACTCATGCCGACGACCTGCTCGAGGCGCTGGGCGACGTGCTCGCCCCGACAGCCGAATCATGAGGGAGAGATGACGACCGAATCCAACGCCACGGAATCCAATACTGCCGACGCCGGGGCTGAGAGTGACGCCACCGCCATCAACGGCAACACAGCCGACAGTGACGCCGCCACCAGCAAGGGCACAAGCACCGACAGTAACAGTAGGGTCTCGAGGGAGGCCGCTCGCGAGTTGCTGATCGACCTCGTGTCGATCCCCTCGCCCTCCGGCGAGGAGGCGGCCGCTGGCGAACGACTCGCCGAGTTTTTCGTGGCAAACGGCCGTGAGGTCTGGATCGACGACGTCGGGAACGTCCGGGCCCCCGCGGACGACGCCGTCCTCCTGACCTCCCACATCGACACCGTGCCGGGAGACATTCCGGTTCGCGTCGAGCCCGCAGGAGCGGATGGGCCGAGCGGTGTCGCCGCCTCCGGTGACGACGTCCTCTGGGGTCGCGGCAGCGTCGACGCCACCGGCCCACTGGCCGCGATGGCCGTTGCCGCCGTCGAAACCGGCGTCTCCTTCGTCGGGGTCGTCGGCGAAGAGACGACGTCCAGAGGCGCACGCCACCTCGTTGCGGATCGGGAGGCCCCCGAGGCCGTCGTCAACGGCGAACCGTCGGGCGTCACCGGGATCACGCTGGGGTATCGTGGCTTCCTCTCGGGCACCTACGTCGCGACCAGCGAATCGGGCCACACCTCCCGACCGGAACCGAACGCCATCCAGCAGGCGATCCGCTGGTGGTCGAGTGTGGAGGCGGCCTTCGAGGGCGACGACTATGGCCCCATCTTCGAGCAAGTCACGGCGAAACCGGTCGACCTCGAGGGTGGCACGACCGTGGACGGTCTCTCCGTGGAAGCGACGCTCGAGGCCCAGTTGCGGATTCCGCCCAGCCTGGACGCCGACCGCGTGCGTGAAACGGCCGAAGCATCCCTCGAGGTGGGTACGGTGTCCTGGAAGGAACCGATCCCCCCGGTCATGAAGAGCCACCGCAACGAGGTCGCTCGAGCCTTCCGCGTAGCGATCAGGGCCCAGGATCTCGAGCCACGCCTCCTGCGAAAAACCGGCACGAGCGACATGAACATCTACGCCGACGCGTGGGACTGTCCGATGGTCACCTATGGGCCGGGCAACGCCGACCTCGATCACGCGCCGGACGAGCGGCTCTCGCTGTCGGCGTACGATCGATCGATCGACGTGCTCGTTGACGTGAGCGACAGCCTCGGGGGTGATGCCGATGCCGAGTAACGGAACCGGTGACGGCTCGACACCCGACTCACACGCTCGACGGTCGGCAGTCGAGGCGACCGACGGGACGGTTCGCCACCTGCTCGACATCGACGATCTCGATCGGACGGAACTGTTCGCGGTCCTCGATCTGGCGGCCGATTACAAGCTCGCCCAGAAGCAGGGACGCGACCACGCCGACCTCGAGGGCCAGACGCTCGGGATGCTCTTTCAGAAACCCAGCACCCGCACCCGCGTCTCTTTCGAGACGGGGATGACCCAGCTGGGCGGTCACGCCATCTTCCTGGGCGCCGACGACATCCAGCTCGGGCGGGGCGAGCCCCTGAAAGACACGGCGCGAACGCTCTCGCGGTACGTCGACGCCGTCATGGCGCGGGTGTTCAAACACGAAAATATCGAGGTGCTGGCCGAGTACGCCGAGGTGCCGATCGTCAACGGACTCACCGACGACGCCCACCCCAGTCAGACCCTCGCCGACCTCCTCACGATCCGCGAACGCTTCCCCCACCTCGAGGACGTCTCGGCGACCTGGATCGGTGACGGGAACAACGTCGCCCAGTCGTTCGTCCTCGGCTGTGCACTGGCGGGGATCGACCTGACAGTGGCGACACCCCCGGATCACGGTATCGACGAGTCCGTCCTCGAGCGAGCCGCGGAATTGGGTGCCGCGCCGACCACGACCCACGATCCCGTCGAGGCCGTCACTGACGCCAACGTGGTGTACACGGACGTCTGGATCAGCATGGGCCAGGAGGACGAACGCGAGATCCGCCTGCGGCGGTTCGACGGGTTCCAGGTGAACGAGGCCCTCCTCGAGTACGCACCCGAGGCCGCCGTGATGCACTGTTTGCCAGCCCACCGTGGCGAAGAGATAACCGATAGCGTCCTCGAGAGCGAGCGCTCGGTCGTGTTCGACCAGGCCGAAAACCGGCTGCACGCCCAGAAGGCACTGCTGACCTGGCTGCTGGAGTAGCTGCCGGCCGCGTTCGGTGAGAACGGGGCGATGACCGATCGCTGTGCCGACGGTTGCGCGACGGATACGCGCCGAAGAATCACCAAGAATTATATATTCAACGTGGTTAGTTGTGTGTAGCAGCACGTTAGACAGGCTGCTGTGCACCACGTGTGGGCGTCCGCTGGATGCCCGGACGCGTGGGCGAGCAATGGTAGGGAGCAATCCCACTACCGGTCTGGGGGGACCGCGTACACCATCGCTTTTTGCAACCGCCGATCGAACAGCGACGTCGACGATCGAATACCCATGTGTATTAGGACCATATATTCCCTCTAAATGTAGGTGCCAAAGAACTAAACCCCCGAATCCGGACACTCGAAACGACAACCTTTCCATGAGTTCGACCCAGACTGCCTCCGTTACCTACGTTCCCAAAGTCTGTGCATACATCACGCGGAACGACGACGAACTACTCGTCTTCGAGAGTCCAGAACACGACGGCCTCCAGATTCCGAAGGGCACGGTCGATCCCGGTGAGGACCCTCGAGCGGCGCTCTGTCGTGAAATCGTCGAGGAGAGCGGCCTGAGCGCCTTCGGTCCGATTCAGCCCGTGGCCCACGACGTGTGGACCAGATATCACGCGCCCCCGAAGCGATACGTGCGTCACTTCTATCACGTGCCAGTCCACGAACCACGAGATGCGTGGACCCACACCGTAACCGGCAGCGGCGAAGAGGTGGGCCTCGAGTTCGAGTTCTCCTGGGTGGACGTGGAAACCGACGAACGGTTCGCCCTGGATCTGGACGATTACGTCTCACAGCTGTGAGCGCCCTCAGCTCGGAGTTCTCACGCTCCCTGCGGCCCGCTGGTCGAGGTAATCTCCCAGTCACCTGGAAGGCCTAAATATCTCTTCGGTGTACCACCGGCGAACGCAAATGTCTCCCCCCCACTTCCCCACTGCCCGCTCGAGCCGAACGGGCGACGACCCCCACCACCATCTCGCAACCGCCCGCTCGAGCCGAAAGACTCAGGACGATCACGACAATTGCCTGGAACGATGACCGACCACTCCGCGATCGTGCTGGCCGCCGGCGAGGGGAGCCGGCTCCGACCCCTGACGAAACATCGGCCGAAGCCGATGTTGCCAGCCGCGACGAAACCCATCCTCGAGCACGTCTTCGACACGCTGATCGACGCCGGCGTCACCGACATCACCGTCGTCGTCGGTTACCAGGCCAATCGGGTCCAGTCACACTTCGGTCCGACGCACCGAAACGTCCCACTCACCTACGTGACCCAGGAGAAGTTACTGGGCAGCGGCCACGCCCTTCTCGCCGCCGAGTCCGCCATCGACGGCCCGACGCTGGTCGTCTACGGCGACCAGCTCGTCGACGGCGACATCATCGCGGACGTCCTCGACACCCACGCAGTTGCCGACCCGGCTGCAACGCTCGGCCTCATCCCCACCCGTGACGTCGAGGAGTACGGCGGTGTTCGCGTCGATCGATCGCACGACGAACCCGAGAACGGGACCACGGTCACCGAAATCGTCGAGAATCCACGGGACGACCGAGAGTATTACCTGAACGCTGGCGTCTACGTCTTCGACGAGCGCGTACTTGATGCGATTCGGTCTGTCGATCCGGCCGTGGGGGAGTCCTCACTGATCGACGCGATCTCGAGCCTGCTCGCGTCCGAATCAGTCGTCGGGGCGATCGCCGACGGCGTCTGGGTCGACGCAACCTACCCCTGGGACCTGCTGCAGATCGCCGACGACTTACTCACCGAGGGCGACGTCGAGAGCCAGGTAGCAGCGTCCGCGTACGTCCACGACGCGGCGACAGTCGTCGAACCGGTCGTGGTTCCCGAAGATTGTGTCATCGGCCCGGGTGCGGTCGTCGGCCCGAACGTCTGTCTGGGCGAGAACGTCACCCTCGGCGCGAACGCGACCGTTACCCACGCCGTCGTCGATTCGGACACCCGCATCGAGGATGGCGCGACCGTTCGAGACTGCGTCACCGGTCGCGGGGTGCTGATCGGCCCCGGCTCGACCGTCGTCGGCGGCCCGGCTGACGTCGAAATCGGTGACTCGATCCACCGGGACGTCGACTTCGGTGCACTCCTCGCGGATTACGCCACCGACGAGGGTGGTTCGACGTTCGTTCCGGGCGCGGTGGTCGGGGCCGACGCCACCGTTCAGGCCGGCTCGGTGATCCGGGGCAACATCGAGGACGATCTCGAGGTGCGTGGCTGATGTGTGGGATCATCGGCTTCGTGGGTCAGCCGGGTAACGACGCGCTCGACGTGCTGATGACCGGCTTATCGGGATTGGAGTATCGCGGCTACGACTCGGCAGGTGTCGCCCTGGCGAACGCTTCGATCGAGGTCTACAAGCGCGAGGGCGAGGTGTCCTCACTCGAGGCGGCACTCGAGAATCACCAGGCTGGTGGGCAATCGGTCGGTATCGGCCACACGCGATGGAGCACCCACGGGCCGCCCTCCGATCGGAACGCCCACCCACACACAGACGCCGAGAACCGCGTCGCGGTGGTCCACAACGGTATCATCGAGAACTACGAGGCGCTCAAATCGTCACTTCGGAATGACGGCGTCGTCTTTACCAGCGAGACCGACACGGAAGTCGTTCCTCACCTGATCGCCCGCGAGCTCGAAGCGGGGCGGGACCCGAAGACGGCGTTTCGGGAGGCGATTGGCCAGTTAGCGGGGAGCTACGCCATTGCGGCGGTGTTCGAGGGGTCCGAAACGGTGTACGCCGCCCGCAACGAGTCACCGCTCGTCCTCGGCATCGGCGACGACGGCCACTACCTCGCGAGTGACGTCCCGGCGTTCATCGAGTACACCGACCGGGTTATCTACCTCGACGACGGGGAGTACGCGACGATCACCGCGGACACCGTGACCGTCACGGATGCCACCGGCCAGCCGATCACCCACGATATCGACACGATCGAGTGGGACGCCGAGGACGCCGGCAAGAGCGGCTACGACCACTACATGCTCAAGGAGATCAACGAGCAGCCGACGGCCATCCGTGAGTGCCTTCGTGGTCGCCTGAACGAACTCACCGGCCGGGTCGAACTCGAGGAACTCGCAGGCCTCGATCCCGACGGGGTGGTGACGTTCGTCGCCTGCGGAACCTCTTATCACGCGGCGATGTTCGGCGCCACCCTCCTGAACCGGTGGGGGGTCGACGCCAGAGCGGTACTCGCCAGCGAGTTCGACGGCGGGAGTGTTCCGCTCGGGCCCGACTCAGTGGTCATCGGCGTCACCCAGAGCGGCGAGACGGCAGACACCATGCGGGCCCTTCGTGAGGCCAACCGTGCGGGGGCGACGACGCTCGCGGTCACGAACGTGGTCGGCAGTTCGGCCGCTCGTGAGACCGACTACACCCTTTACATTCGAGCGGGACCCGAAATCGGCGTCGCGGCCACGAAGACCTTCGCCAGCCAGCAAGCCGCGCTGACGATGGTCGCCGCCAGCCTGACAGACCACCGGTCACGAGAACTCATCCAGAGCCTTCGATCGGTGGCAAACGGCATCCAGCAGGTACTCGACGATTCGAGTGCGCGAGCGATCGCCGAGGCCTATACCGAGGCCAGAGCGTACTTCTTCATCGGGCGTGGACTCGACTATCCGGTCGCCCTCGAGGGCGCGCTCAAGCTCAAGGAAATCTCGTACAAACACGCCGAGGGGTTCGCTGCGGGCGAGTTGAAACACGGACCGTTGGCGCTCGTCGGCGAGGACACCCCGGTATTCGCGCTCGTGACCGGTGGTGGCAAGCGGGCCGAAAAGACCATCGGGAACATCAAGGAAGTCGAGGCTCGCGGCGTGCCAGTGGTGGCGGTGACGGACGGCCAGACGGAGGTCGACCGCTACGCCGATCACGTCCTCGAGGTGCCCGAACTCCCCGAGGTGGCGAGTTCGATCGTCGCGAACGTTCAGCTCCAACTCCTGGCCTACTGGATCGCCAACGATCTCGGTCGGTCGATCGACAAGCCTCGACACCTCGCCAAGAGCGTCACGGTGGAGTGAGACGGCTGGATGACGGCCCCGGAGCGAACAGGGCCTCGGCAGATACGAGCGCGCTCGAGTGCAAACTGATGTAAACCGATGCAGCGGGACAAACAGCAGACACAAAGCCCTGGCCCCGCCACGGGAAGGTATGAGCGAGTCGTTCGACGACACCGGTGACATGTTACAGGGCTACATCGACCAGAATCACGAGTTCCTCTCGTGGCTCGGGACCACCGTCGGACACGTCGGCGACGGCGAGATGTCGATGGCCATTCCTTACGACGAGAAACTGACCAACACGCGTCCCTCGGCACAGGACCGCCGCCCTGACATTCACGGGGGCGTCGCCGCGACCCTGATCGACACTGTCGGCGGACTGGTCTTTCACACGACGTTCGACCGCCCAACGGAGAGTGGCGCCGCGACCATTAATCTCAACGTGAACTACCTGCGACCCGCGACCGGCGACCTCGAGGCGACGGCCAACATCGTCCGCGCCGGCTCGAGTGTCGGTGTGAGCGAGATTACCGTCGAGAGCACGACGCCGGACGGAACGACTCGCGAGGTTGCGACGGGACAGGGCTCCTATCGGCTGTTTCGTCCGGAAGAGTGAGTGGCGAGTGCTCCGTCTTGGAGCCTGTGTTTTGGGGACTGGCGTTTGGAGCCTGCCGCCTGCGGAGTGGGGCTTGAGGCCTGCATCCTGTGGCCTGAACCTCGGAGACCGCATCTTGCGGCCTGAACCTCGAGCGTCGGTCATTTCGCCGTCTTTATACGTCGAATTCCCCTGGAAATCGATACCATGTGGCCGCTTGGACACCTCGCGATTGCCTATCTCCTCTATGCGCTCTGGACGCGTTCCCGTGGGCGGATCCCGACAGCAATACCGGTCGTGATCGTCGCTGTTGGAAGCCTATTCCCTGATCTCGTGGACAAACCCCTGGCGTGGTATCTTGACGTCTTACCGACCGGGCGAACGCTCACACACTCGTTGCTCGTCCTCGTCCCCCTCTGTCTGGTCGTGTTCGCCGTCGCCGATCGATACGACCGTCGCGAGTACGGCATCGCCTTCGGGATCGGTGCGCTCTCCCACTCGCTGGTCGACGCCGCCCCGGCACTCTGGGGCGGCACCGATGCCGGCTTTCTGCTCTGGCCGCTGGTTCCCGTCGAGGCGTACGAAGATGGCGCCCCCAGCGTGATGGAACTGTTGCTCGCGTCATTGTCCGACCCGTACTTCCTCTCGGAGTTCGTCTTCGCCGCGATCGCGTTCGTCGTCTGGCGGGCGGACGGCTACCCCGGTCTCGAGGTCCTGCGCCCGCCCATCGGTCGGCTCTGGAGGGATCCCGAGGGTGGGGATTCCGACTGACACTCGAAACGCACCCTCAATCCGCGAAGCAGACCCGTTTCACGTCGGCCATACCCGCCCGACGCACCACGGCCCGCACCGGATCCTGCACGCCGTCGAGATTCGGCGACTCGCCGTCGAGCAGGAGTACCCGACCGACCGCGCCGACCTCGAGGACGCCGTACTCGAGGTCGAGCAGTCCGGCCCCGTTGACGGTCGCCATGCGCAGAATCTCGCGGGCGGGAACGTCGGTCAGTTTCGCGAGGACGGCCATCTCCCGGAACATCGACGGACTGTTCAACATGACGTTGTCCGTCCCGAGGGCGACCGTCGTCCGCTCGAGGAGGGTCTCGACGGGCGGGACGCCGACACCCGTCACGAGATTGGAGCGGGGGCAGACCACCACCGGTACGTCCTGGTCGTCGATCCGCTCGAGGTGTCGATCCTCGGGATGGACGACGTGAATCAGGAAATCGGGCTCGAGGTCGAGTGCAGGATCGAGGTCGCTGGGATCAGCCTCCCCGGCGTGGATGGCGAACGGCTTACCCGCGGCCCTGGTCGCCGCTCGCTCCGCGGCGAACTCGTCGTCGTTCGCGCCGCTGGCCCCGAAGCCGTCGCCGGCCGCCATCGCCTCGACGGACTCACGGGCAAACGCGAAGGTGTCGATCGCCAGTCCATTTGCGGCCTCCCGCAGGTACGAGACGCCCTCGACGCCACCCTCACGGAAATCGTAGCAGGCAGCCGTCCCCCCCTGTTCCATGTACTCGAGGGAGGTCGCGATACCCGCGATCAGTTCCTCGGGGCTCGCCGCCCGGAGGAGCTGGTGCTTGAGTCCGTCAGGCGGGGCGACCAGTTCCTCGAGCGTCAGCCCGCCGCCGGCGTCCTTGGCGATGGAGTCCCCGAGGTGGGTGTGGGCGTTGACGAACGCCGGGAGCACGATATCGTCGCTCTCGACGGTCGTTTCCTCGATCGCGTCGATCCGACCGTCCTCGCCGATCACGAGCCGGCCCTCGACGGGCTCGAGTGTCGGGCCCCGTAGGATCGTTCCGGTCAGTTCCATGGGGGCACTTGCGGGGAGAGCGTCTTGAACGGTTCGTCGGGGATCGACTCCAGCTGGCGAGTGACGGAGCTCTCGAGACCCGCCGACCACGGGGTTTTTGCTCGTCGGCTCGGTGGTGTCGGGCATGACACTCGATCCGGTCCACTTCGACGGGATCGCCCGGCTGGCCCAGCGGATCGACTACGGGGCTGACGAGCGCGACCACCGCCAGTTCGCCGACACCGTCTGGCAGGAGTTTCTCGACCCGCTCGTTCACGACGGTCGAGTCGTCCTCGAGCCACTCGAGTCGGTCTCGAAACACGTCGTCGGGCTGGAGACGGCAGCCCTCTGTGATCCCCCGTATCCGACGGAGCATGGGCTCGACGCGGGAACGATCAACCCGACCGTGTTCAAGAACGGGCTGGTGATCGACATCGCCCAGGCGGCAATGAGCGCCAGTCCCTCCGACCTCGACCTCCACCGGTCGCGAACCGTCGTCGCGACGGTCCACTCGAGTGACGCGACCGCCACCGTCGAGGAGGGGTGGGAACCATTCGACGACGGATACAGCCGCTCCCAGGCCGTGAAGGTCCCACCGCTGCCCCGCTTCGCCGAGGGCGTCGTCCACGCCCTCGCGCTCTACCTCGCCGAGAGTACTCACGCTCTGGAGTACGCCGAGTGGGTGTCCGATCTGCTTGTCCTCGACGGCCCGCTGTATCCACGTGGCTTGCTCCGCTGGTCGGACCAGCACCCCGACCTGGCGACCTTCCTCGAGGAGGAAGCCCAGCCAGCCGAGGTCCTCGAGAACTACGTCCGTCTCGTCGAGACGTTCGTCGACCGAGACGTGCCGCTCGTGGGGTTCGTGAAAAATCCCGCGACCCGTGTGCTGACCCGCACGGTCCGCGCCAAGTCGGCAGAGGCACCGTGGGGCGACGATGCCACCTTCTTCACCCGCATTCTCGAGCGCGGTGAGTACGTCGAGGACGTCGACGGGGATCGATGGGAACGTGACACCGACCACCTCACCTACACTGGTTGGTTCCGCTCGAGGGGTGGTGTCGATCACCCGCTGTCGGCCGAGGGTGACGCGCTCGGTGTCGATCGCCGGCTCAAGCCGGCCGTCTACGAGGTGTGCTTTTTCGTCATCTACGACCCTCGAGACGACCTGGTGTATCGAGTCGAGGCACCCTACGGCGTCGTCCGGGACGACGACACACGGTCGGCGCTGACCAGACAGCTCCTGCAGAACGTCGCCGTCGCCCACGGACCGCCCCAGAGTATCGAGAAGGCGGACGAACTCGCCCGGATCAGCGCGAACGAGAAGCGGTCGCTCAGAGAGACCCTCGAGGCCCAGTTCGAGACGGCCGCGAGACGGAGCTACGACGAGAAGCGGTGGGGAGAAGAGTACGCCTAAGACAGGTCACAACCGTCGAACCGGACCTAGGCGACGTCGCCTTCGATCGGGTCGCCGGCATCCGCCGGCAACTCGTCTTTCTCGACGTCAAACTCGACGGCCTCGCCCCCCAGGCCAATCCGAGTGAACTGGGTTCTGATGTGCTCTTTGGCGGCCTCGAGTGCCTGCTCACGCGTGTCGAAGCCTCGGGGCATGGGTGATTCGAAGGCCACGTTGACCTCGCGGCCCTCGACCTCCTGGACCGTCCCGCCACTTTCGACCTCGTAAAATTCGTCACAGATCCAGATGTAGGCGGCGTCCTCGTCGGGGGCCCCGCGAAACGAGGGGGCGCGCTCCCCGCGTTCGTAGAGCGTCCCGGTCAACTCCGTCCCACCGGCACGGCCGCGTACGAGTAACATACATTCGAGTAAGGGCCGCCACACGGAAAAACCGGCTGGTTGGTGAGTGTTCCCAATAAGTGCGTGCCAACCTTCCGCCTTCGGTAGGCGCGTATTGGCCGGATGAACGGGTTGATTACCGCGTCCGTCAAGCTCGAGAGACGTGACGATACCAACCGTTGTTGTAGCCATGTCATCCCGAGTCCGGATACGAGAATCTATCGAAAGACCTCAGCTTCGTGGCTCCATAGCCCCCGGAACACGCCGGAGGAGTACCGAGGAGTCCGATCCAGAATTGGAAAGCTATTAGTGAGTTGTATCGCAGATGAAATCCATGGCTACTGATCAATCCAGTGAGTACGAGGGTACTCACGATTCGAATGTCGACCAGAGTCGCCGTCGCTTTCTCGGCACCACTGCCGGCGTCTCCCTGGCCGCGCTCGCCCCCGCGAGTGCCAGTATCGCCGCCGAGGCCGACGAGGACACGATCACGATCGTCCACGACACACATTTCCACGGTCGGTTCCGCGACGCCGGTGCCGACGACCTGAACATCGCCCGGTATTACACCGTCGTCCAGGACATCCTCGAGGACGCCGACAACTCGATGTTCCTCGGCAACGGTGACGACATCGCACCGTCCCTGCTCGGTCTCGAGTACGAGGGCGAGCACATGATCGAGGCGCTCAATTACATGGACCTCGACGCCGTCGGTGTCGGTAACCACGAGTACGACTTCGGCGCGGACGTCGCCGAGGAACGCTTCGAGGAGAGCGAGTTCCCGTGGCTCGTCGCGAACCTGCTGACCGACGAGGACGAACCGGTTCCCGGTACTGAACGGTGGACGACGTTCGAGGTGGGCGAGCACACCGTCGGCGTGTTCGGGCTGGTCGTGGAAGGCTTCCACAGGATCACGGACTATCCCGAGGAGTGGCAAGTGCTCGAGTACGTCGAGAGCTCCCAGGAGGCCGTCGACACCCTTCGCGAGGAAGACGGTGCCGACATCGTGGTCTGTGCCTCACACGTCAGCAGCGGCGTTCACTTCACCCTGGCTGAGGAAGTCGATGGACTCGACGCCATCGTCGGCTCGCACTCGGGTGTCGTCTTCGATGAGCCACAGATCGAACACGGGACGATCATCAGCGAATTCGGTGACGAGTTCGCCCACGTCGGGGCGATCACCATCGACGGCGAGGGGGAACTCGTCGACTGGCAGCGGGTCGACCTCATGCCTGAGTTCTGGGATCCCGCGGACGAGGTGGACGAGTACGACGAGATCACGACGCGCGCGCTCGACGACATCGAGGAAGATGAGGGACTGATGGAACTCTACGAGGAGTGGCAGGTCCCCCTCGACGACGAACTCGAGCAGCCGTTCTTTACGAGCGAAACCGACCTCAACGGTTCGTATGACAACTACGCCGTCGAAACTGGCTTCGGGAATCTCATGACCGACGCGATGGCAGAGGTTGGCCGGATGGGAGATATCGACGTCGACGCTGTCGTCCAGAACGGTGGCGGTATCCGTGCGGAAACGACCTACGAGGCAGGGGAAATTTCGGGGTCTGCGGTCATGGAGACGCTTCCCTTCCCCAACGAAATTGAAGTCGTCGAGGTGACGGGCGAGCAACTGATCGACTTCCTCATCGGCGAACAGCGTCCACATCCGAGCGACCAGTTTGGGACCCAGCCGGCGCTCCAGGTCTCTGGCATCTCGTATGAGTGGTGGGGCCACGAGGACGACCACGGCATCGACGACGAGTGGTACCGCGACGGTGACTCAGCGATCGCCAACGTGTTCATCGATGGCGAACCTATCGAGTACGACGAGACGTACAATCTCGCCAGCAACGACTACGTCATCGGTCGCGACCCGGTCCTCAGTGAGGCCGAAGTCCTCCTCGAGTCCGGACAGTTCCAGGGTCCCTGGGTCCTCAGCATTCTCGAGGAGTGGGGTGAAGTCGCGCCGGAGCGCGAACACCGCATGATTCGCGTCGACGAGGACCTCGGATCGGCCGAGGTGTACGACAACGACGACACGGTCGACCTCGAGTTCGCCTACCCGGCTGGTGGCGAGGCACTCCTGGCCGACACGTTCCGGGCCGTGATCCGGACCGGGGACGCACTCGAGGCCCACGACGTGAGCGACGACGGCGACACCGTGACCGTCAGCTTCGACGCCGCAGACCTCGAGGCGCTGGCCTCGAGCGTCGACGATCCCGTCCTTCGGGTGTTCGGCGAGTACGAAGCGGACAACGACGCGTGGGACTACGGTTTCGACATTCCAACGTCGGACGGGTACGATAACCTCAAGCTCAAAGCCAGCGCGGACGATGGAGCCGTCCTCGAGGCAGTGAGCGACGAGGACGAGGATGACGACCCTGCTGACGAGGACGAGGATGACGACCCTGCTGACGAGGACGAAGATGACGACCCTGCTGACGAGGACGGAGATGATGGGCCGATCGACGAAGACGACGAGCCAGACGACGACGTCGACGACGGCTCGCCAGGCTTCGGTCCGTTCGCCGCGCTCGCCGGCGGGGCTGGTGGTGCCTACCTCTACTCCCACGTCCGCGGCGATGAAGAAGACGAACCCGACGTTTGAAATCGCCAATTGGCCATCCCAGCAACGACCTGCCGGCGGTCGTCGATTTCACTCGACACCAATCGGACCGTCGTGGCTCCGTTCCGACGCGTGCTAACTTGGTTGGCGATAGACACCCGCACTCGAGCAACGTCAGTGGTGACTATACACCATACCGCCGCGTGCCCACTGGCTTGACCCAACGCAGTTTATGGAAAGAACAGGCGCAAAACCTCGCCCTTTAGGGCGGGGAGGATGTCAACTGGCGAGTGCCGCTGTAAGGGGAACAAGTAAATCGACGAAACTCTAGGCGTCCGATACGAATGGTCGAGGACACACCTCACACGCGTCGACAACTGCTCTGGAGTGCCGTGGGTGCCAGCACCGTCGCCCTCGCTGGCTGCATTGGGAGCGACGACACGGACGAGGAGGGGGACGACGAGCCGTCAGATGACAGGGTCGACGACGAGAACGGCTTCGCCTTCCCGGAGGTCGAGGATCCGCCGGATGCCGTCTACCGGCCGACCCACCGCGAGGAGATGTTGATGGTCGAACCGGTCGAGGCCGGCGACTACCTGTTCGGCCCGATGCTCACCTACGCTCATCCGTTCTGGTTGACCGAGGGCTCGAGTATCGAGCACGTCGAACCGTCGGCCGACGACGACGTCCACCTGATGGTGACCGCCTGGGACGCCGAGACGGGAATAGTGCTCCCGCTCGACTCGAGTCCGCTGTTCGAGATCAGTCACGTCGATGGCGAGTTCACCGACGAGGAACGCCCCTGGTTGATGATCTCTCAGCAGATGGGGTTTCATTTCGGGGACAACATCGCACTCGACGAGGACGGGACCTATCGCGTCGAGGGAAGCGTATCCCCCATCGACATCCGCAAGACAGGCGAGTTCGAGGGCCGGTTCGAGGAGTCCGTCGAGTTCGAATTCGAGTTCGAGTTCGATGACGACCTCCGGGCGCTGCCGGCACAGATCGAGTACTTCCCCGAAGAGGAGTGGGGGGAACCGGGAGCCCTCGAGCCGATGGATCATGGGGATCATCACGACGACGGGGACGATCACCACCACGACGACGGGGACGATCACCACCACGACGACGGGGACGATCACCACCACGACGACGGGGACGATCACCAC
>Ga0207421_10000452_pt1 | contig 52699 bp, 37 predicted proteins | sample SodLakKL_010_SED_4_FD_187542 | JGI IMG/M metagenome (GOLD analysis project Ga0207421, IMG submission 187542) | Alkaline sediment microbial communities from Lake Tanatar, Kulunda Steppe, Russia - 8KL_010_SED (SPAdes) (version 2) | ecosystem: Environmental > Aquatic > Non-marine Saline and...
CGTCAAACGGACGATGCCTCACCCGGCTGGGTGGCAGAGTGGTTATGCAGCGGCCTGCAAAGCCGTGTACGCCGGTTCGATTCCGACCCCAGCCTCCAATCCTCCCGATCAGACGCGCGGCCTGTGCCTGGCGGCGCGTCTGGGTGTCAATCCGCGTCGTCCAGGGCCTTGTGGATCGACGCGAAGCTTCTTACCCAGGGTTGCTGGCGCTGCACGGCTGCGGGCAACTCCGTGACCGCTGCACGCGCCCGCGCCACGCTCGGGTACGGGCCGACCACCAGGGTGTACCAGTCGCGCCCCTCCCGCCGGGTCTGAAACCAGGCCAGTTCGGCATCCAGCCTCAGCGTTCGCGCCAGCTCCTGCAGGGCCTGAAGATCGTGGCTGGCCACAATCTGGACGCTCAGATGATGGGCATTCTGATCCCGTAGCCAGTTCGTTTCCTGCAAACGGGCCGGGGTTGCTGGGTTGGCTTTCGAGGCTGGCGGTTGTGCCAGCGGCTGCGGTTGCGACGGTTCCGGTTCGGCTTCGGTGGATGCCGCCGGTGCCGATTCGACCCGGACGCTGACGGTTGCAACAGGGACGGCAGGGGCGGTGTCGGCTGGGACGGCGCGGGTAGGCACGGTGTCGGATCTCAAGACCTCGGAGCTGGTGATTTCGGACCCCGCGACCTCGGAGCCAGGGGCCCCCGACCCAGGGACCTCCGAACGCCGGGCCAGGGCCGGGTCAGCAGCATCGAGGTTCCCGGGTGCCGCGTCGGGCGCGGAGGCCGGGTGCGCGTGTGGGACGGTTCCCGGATCCGGAAGGGCCAGAGACTCCGTCAGGGCGACCAGACCCGAGTGCGGGCGCGATAATGGTACGTCCTCGGCCTCCCATGCCGCCGGGGCATCGGGCGCCAACGTCTCGGCCGAAGCCGCCTCGGTGACCACCCATGCCTGGGGTTCCGACGTCAGAACCTGCGGCGATACCGGGGCTTTCCGGGGCTCCTCTGCGGGCGGGGCCAGGGTCGCCTCGCCAAGGGGCAGCGCTGCGGCCCGACTGGCGTCCGAATCATCCGGAAACCGGGGCAGGCTGCTGATCAAGACGAGCAGCACCAGCCCCCCGAGGGCGCCGGCCAGCAGCAGACCTGCCGCGCGAGGGTTCCGCAGCAGCGCCAAAATCCGGGAAGGAACGCCGGCGCCCAGTGGGCTCACGGTATATGCCGTTGCGGTCGGCGTCGCCGGATCTTGCAGGTAACGGTTGGCAATGCGATTGATGTCGCGGGGGTGGCCGGCGCTTTCCTGATGGATGGCGCGGGCGATCGCACCGTCCAGTAGATCCGGTGCCTTCGCGCCTGCAGCCTGCAGGCGGTGGCGCAGATAGGCCTCGGTTTGTTCCCTCGTCAAGGGTTGCAGAAAGAGTTCCATTCGCGCTGCGACCGCCGCGTCGCCATCGACCCCTGCCTCGATCAGGCGCCCGAGGTCGGAGGTTCCGGCCAGCAGCACACCGGGGCTACGGCCGCAGTGCCGCCGTACCTCCTGACGAAGCTCCTGGATGGCTGCCAACACCGCGGGTGCCAGATGATGGGCGTCATCGATCACCAGTATCGGGCGTTCCTCTTCGCGGCACAGACTGCTCAGGAATTCGGCGACCGGCATCTCCGTGCGCCCCTGCGTCGCCGGCAGCGTCCAATGCTCGCGCAGCGCCGTTTCGATAGCGGCAAAGGTCGCGCCGGGGGGGGCGTGGAAGGCGCAGAAGAACCGCGCACCGGCGCCCGGCTCGAGCAGACGCTGCACGTGCGTGCTCTTGCCGACACCAGGATCCCCGATGAGCAAGAGCAGTCGGTCATCGGTTCGTAGCCGATCCCGCAGCAGCTTGATTTGAACATCCATCGCCGAATCCCGGTAGACGAAATTCGCATTGGGAAGACCGTCGAAGGGCTGACTCTGGAAGCCATGGTGACGCAGATGCGCCTGGCTCAGGACGGTGCCATTCGGCTCGGTGGCATCAGGTGCAGGCATTGGGCTTCTCGAAAGAGCAAGGGTCGGTGGATCCGGGGGGCAAGGCCACCGTGAGGCTGGCATACCCCTTCACACCCCAAATATAGAATAAAATAAATTCCTAAGATATAGAACCTTAGATAGTTCTCGACGCGATAAAGCCCCACCGGAGCCCACGATCGCCGGTCATCGATGTCAGGGTTGCGGTTTGGAAGGCAGGATGCGCCAGAAACCACCGTTGAAAAGGGCCGATCGCATACCGATTCCACCGCAGCCCCCTACGGGAACCGCCATGGCGGCACGGGGTTCCAATCGGGACCACAGACATCTCCACTGCGCATTGGGGGCGAAGGAGATCCGGATGGCCAAGATGGTGGCGATGGTCCTCGCAGGCGGCGTTGCGCTGGGCGCGTATCAAGCCGGCGCCTTTGCCGCGATGGGCACGCGGTACCACGAGCGCCTGCGCTGGATCGCCGGGTCGTCGATTGGCGCCGTGAACGCCGCGATCATCGCCGGCAACGCCCCGGACCAGCGGATTGCTGCGCTCGACGGCTTCTGGGCGGCGGCGGCGAGTCCGTCCCCGTTCGACCGGTCGTTGCCGTCGTATGGACCCTGGCGCCAGATCGTGGGGTGGCTCAGTATCGCGCAGAGTCGAACCCTCGGCCGCGCCGGTCTGTTCGCGCCCCAACTCCCCACCGGAGTGCTTCGAGGCGAGGCCCTCGGCCTGTACCAGCTCAAGCCCCTGATCCGCCGGCTCGAGCGCTTCGTGGATTTCGAACGCTTGAACGCGGGGGCGCTTCGCGTGAGTGTGATCACCACCGATATCGACACCGGCGAGCCGGTGATCTTCGACACCCAAACCGATGTGATTCAGCCGGCACATCTGGTGGCGAGTTGCGGCCTGTTGCCGGCCTTCGAGCCGACCGAGATCGAGGGTCGGTTGCTCGGCGATGGCGGACTGGCGGCGAATGCACCGGTCGAGCTCGTGCTGGCGGATCAGGCGGGCGATCAGGACCTGGTCTGCTTCGTGGTCGATTTGTTTGCCCGCGACCTCGGTCGACCGACTTCTCTTTACGGCGCCGCCGAACGGCTCCGGGATCTGCTGTTGAGCAATCCCACCCACCGCGCCCTGGACGGCCTGGGTCGCGAGGACGCGTTACGTCGCCTACTGGCGGTGGCGGCAGAACACATCCCGCGTGAGCGCCAGGACGATCCCGCGGTGACGCCACTCCTGCAGGCCGCACGCCGGGGCGCCACCACCGTGCTGCATCTGAGTTATGCGGCGGATTCCGGCGAAACGGGGCCGGAAAGCCAGTTCGACTTTTCGTCGATGAACCTGTGCCGGCGCCGCGAGGCCGGTGCCCAGGACATGACCGAGGCGATGGCGCGGCTTCAGCAGGACGCCGAGGATCCTGTCGCGGGCTTCCGGCTCCATCGCATCCGGCGGCATCGGGCGTGACGGCGGTGAGGGGGCGCGGCGGATTCGCCGCAAGGCTCGGCGAACGCCAACGGTCGATCGCGCTGGAATGTGCGAATCCAGGCAAAAACCAGTACCCTGCGGCCTGCTTTGAATCAAGGCGTTGGGCGGGACCAACCCCCCTGCGCCCGGGCAACCCCATCGTCAATGAAGAGGATTCCGATGCGTGAAGAGGCCGTGACCCGCCAGCCGACCCTGCCCCGTGGCGTGATGCTGAACGCCTATCCGGACAGCATCGGCGAACGCCTGGCCGACGTGGTGGCGCTGCTGAAGCGCCCAGAACTCGAGGGCGCGTTCTCGCTGTTCTACATCCTGCCCACCTTCTTCAACAGCGACCTCGATCGCGGCTTTTCGATCATCGATTACGACCTCAACGAGGCGCTGGTGACCCGCGAGGATCTGGAGCAGCTGGACCGGCTGCAGATCCTGTTCAAGCTCGACCTGGTGCTGAACCACCTGTCGGTGCGCTCACCGCAGTTCCAGGACCTGCTGCTGCACGGCAATGAGTCGCCGTACAAGGATTTCTTCGTCGACTGGAACGAATTCTGGCGTGCGCACGGCGCCGAGGGTCCGGATGGCCGGGTGACGCCGAACCCCGAACATCTGCAAAAGCTGTTCATGCGCAAGCCCGATCTGCCGATCCTGAAGGTCCGTTTTCCGGATGGCGCCTGCAAGCTGTACTGGAACACGTTCTATCAAGAGGTCACCTTCGGCGAGATTGCCGCGGAGGATTTCCTGGCGATCGAGGGGCTGACGCCGGCCCAGGCGCAGGAGATCGCCGAGGCCGTGCAGCACGCGCTCGGCAGCCACGAAGACCCGGAGGAACTCGATCTGGGGCCGCTCACCCCGTTCAAGTACCCGGTCCTCGAGGTGCTCTGCCACAAGCGGGAGTACCTGGGGCAGATGGATCTGAACGCGCGTTCGGAGACGGTCTGGGAATTCTACGACGAGACGCTGAAAAAGCTTCGGGATTACGGCGCCAAGATCATCCGCCTGGACGCCTTCGCCTACCTGCACAAGGCGCCGGGTGAGCCGAACTTCTTCAATCGGCCCGGCACCTGGGACTACCTCGAACGGCTGAAGGGCATTGCGCGCAAGTACGACCTGATCATCTTTCCCGAGGTGCACGCCGAGTACGGCACCCGGCTGCACGAAGAGGTGGCGGGGCAGGGCTTTCCCATCTACGACTTCTTCTTTCCCGGCCTGGTGATCGATGCACTCGACCGCGGGTGCAACGACGCGTTGGCGCGTTGGATCGTGGAGATCCAGGAGAAGGGACTGAAGACGATCAACATGCTCGGCTGCCACGATGGCATCCCGATGCTCGACCTGAAGGGCAAGGCGATCGGCGGGGTCTGGAGCCCGGGGTTGTTGAGCGACGAGCAGATCGAGACGGCGATGGAACGGATCGTCGCCCGGGGCGGACGGGTCAAGAACCTGTTCGGTTCCGATGGCCGCAAGATCGCCTATTACCAGGTCAACGCGACCTATTTCAGCGCGCTCGGCGAAGACGAGCAGAAGCTGCTTCTGGCCCGCGCGATCCAGATGTTCATGCCCGGCATCCCGCAGGTGTGGTATCTGGATCTGTTCGCCGGTCGCAACGACTACGCGGCGGCCGATGCGGGCGGCGCGGCCGGGCACAAGGAGATCAACCGCACCAACCTGAGCCTGGAGGAGGTCGAGGCCCGGCTGGACTGGCCGGTGGTCCAGAATCAGCTTCAGCTGATCAAATTGCGCAACCAGTCGCCGGCCTTTGCCGGCACGATGACCGTGCTGCCGACCGATGCGCAGCACCTGCACCTGTGCTGGCGTCATCAGGATGACGTGCTCACGCTGAAGGCCGACCTGCGCGATCACGGCTTCACGATCCACCAGGGCGAGGGCGACGGCGAAACCCTGCTGCTGCGCTTCGATACCCCCGTCCAAACTGCGAAATCCATGTTATGAGAATTCTTGCGACCGACCTGGACCGAACCCTGCTGCCGAATGGCCACTGGCCCCCTGATCCCGATGCCATCGACCGGTTCAACGACCTGACCGAACGCCACGAGGTCTTTGTGATCTATGTCACCGGCCGGAATCTGGATCTGGCCGAGCGGGCGATCGCCGAATACGGGGTCCGGCATCCGCACATCCTGATCGGTGACGTCGGCACGACCATCCGCCGCCACACGCCGGCGGGCTGGGTCGCGCACGAGGGCTGGGAGGCGCACGTGCATCGCAGCAGCCCCCGTTGGGATCGCGCCGCGATCCGCGAGGCGGTGGCGGGCCTGCCCGGCCTGACCGAGCAGGAACCGGAACACTGCGGGCCGTTCAAGCAAAGCTACTACGTCGAGCATGAAGACCACGAGGCCATCCTGACGGCGGTGCGGGAACGGGTCGAGGGCCGCTTCGACGAAGCGATCATCTACAGCTTCGATTCCCAGGCCGGCGTGGGCCTGCTCGATTTCCTGCCCCACAGCGCCACCAAGCAGACCGCGCTGGAGTATGTAAGCCAGGAACTCGGCGCGAACAAGCCGGATGTGGTGTTTTGCGGCGACAGCGGCAACGACATCGATCCGTTGACCGCTGGTTTCGCCGGGGTGCTGGTGCGCAACGCTGATGCGCAGCTGGTCGCCAAGGTTCGGGAGGCGATGGCGGCGAACCCTGCGCTGCAGGTTTATTTCGCCCAGGGCGGTTGCCAGGGCCTGAACGGCTACTATACGGGTGGGGTGATCGAAGGCGCCTATCACTATGGGGTCTTCGTCGAGAACTAGCCCGCCGGTCGGGATCGCGAGGGATCAGGAGACACACGTTTGGCGTCCTTTCGCTTCTTGCATGCCGCGGATATCCACCTCGACAGCCCCTTGCGCGGTCTGCACGGGCAGGAGGGCAGCGCCGCGCAGCGCATTCGAGGCGCGACCCGGGAGGCCTTCGGGAGGCTGATCGACGCGGCGCTCGAACACCGGGTGGATTTCCTGATCATTGCCGGCGATCTCTACGACGGCGATTGGCGCGACTACCGCACGGGTCTGTTCTTCGCCGCACAGATGGGGCGCCTGCAGGCCGCCGGGATTGCAGTTTTCCTGGTGCGCGGCAACCACGACGCCCAGAGCCAGATCACCCGCAGCCTGGCCTTGCCCGAAAACGTCCGGGTGTTCGATGCCCGCGCCGCCGAAAGCCTGCGCCTGGACGCGCTGGATGTCGTCCTGCACGGCCAGAGCTTCAAGCAGCGCGAGGTACGGGACAACCTGGTGCCCGGCTACCCGCCGGCCGAGGCCGCCCGGTTCAACATCGGCGTGCTGCACACCGGGCTCGGTGGGCTTGGTGGCCACGAGAACTATGCCCCCTGTTCGCTGCAGGACTTGAAGGCCAAGGGCTACGACTACTGGGCCCTGGGGCACGTGCATCAGTACCAGATTCTGTCCCGGCATCCGCATGTGGTCTTTCCGGGCAATCTGCAGGGACGCCATATCCGCGAAACCGGGGCCAAGGGTGCCGTGCTGGTCTCGGTGGCGGACGGCGCCGTCACCGACGTGACCCTGCAACCGTGCGACGTGGTGCGCTGGAATCGGGTGTCGGTGTCGGTCGAGGGGGCGGCCGGTCGCGCCGAGGTGGTCGAGCGCATCCGCGTCGGCCTCGAGCGGGTGTCGCGAACGGAGGCCGACGGGCGCCTCCTCGCGTGTCGGGTCGAACTGCGCGGGCGCACACCCTGGCACGATCCGCTGGTGGCCGACGCGGACGGCCTGTTGGCCGAGGCGCGGGCAGCGGCGCTCGGGCTGGGGGTGGACGCCGCCTGGATCGAGCGGGTGGTGGTGGCCACACAGGCCGAGAGGGGTGCCGACACCCTCGCGGCCCGCGACGATGCCCTCGGCGCGTTGCAGCAGATGCTCGATCAGGCCGCCGCCGATCCCGAGTTGCTGGCGCAACTGGCGGAGGATCCGGGTCAGATGCTCCGGCACCTGCCGCACCCGGTGCGGGTCGACGTCGACCCCGACAGCCTGTTGCAGGCGGCGCTGGACGAGGATCCGGCGGCGCTGATCGCCGGGGTGCGGCCCTTCCTGGCCTCGCGCCTGCGCGCCGAGGACGACTGATGCGCCTGCGTCGACTGGAGCTGCTGCGCTACGGCCACTTCACCGACCGCTCGGTCGAGTTTCCGGCGCCGACGGCGCGCGCCGGGAACGGCGACGGTCCCGGCGATCTGCATATCGTCTTCGGGCCCAACGAGGCCGGCAAATCCACCGCACTGATGGCGATCGAGGATCTGCTGTTCGGCATCCCGACGCAGTCCTCGTTGAACTTCACGCACGATTACAAGGCCATGAGGCTTGGTGCGGTGATCGAGGACACGGTGATCGAGGACCACCGCGCATCGCTCGCCTTCCGACGTCGCAAGGGGTTGAAGGACACACTGCTGGGGCCGGACGATTTGCCGCATCCACAGGGGCAGGGCGCGCTGCAGCCCTTCCTGGCCGACGCCGACCGCGCCTTCTACGAACGCATGTTCAGCCTGGATCATCGGCGCCTGGAACGCGGCGGCCGCGAGATCCTGGATGCCCGTGACGAGATCGGCCAGATGCTGTTCTCGGCCAGTGCCGGCATCGCCGGATTGCCACAGCGGCTGGCGACGCTGGAGCAGGAGGCCGATGACCTCTGGGGGGCTCGGCGGGCCTCCCGGCGACGCTACACCCAGGCGATGGACCGTCTCGAAACAACCGAGAAGGCGCTGCGCGAGCGCACCCTCACCGCGGCCCAGTGGGAGGAATCCCGGGATGCCTACGCCGCGAGCAAGGCGACCTGTGCGGCTCTGGAAACCGAATTCGAGCACCTGGACGCCGAGGTCCGGCGCCTGGACCGCATCCGCCGGGTCTATCGTCACGTGCAGGCGAAGGCCGATCTGGCCGCGCGCCTCCAGGCGCTGGGGACGGTGATTCCCTTGCCCGAGGGCGCCCGGGAGGCGCTGCAGGCGGCCGAACGCCGGGTCTTCGAGGCCACGACGCGGTGCGACACCTTGAGTCAGCAGTTGCAGCGGGTGCGTGCGGAACGCGCGGCCCTGGTCGGCGACGCGGTTCTGCGGCAGCGTGCCGAGGAGGTGGAGTCGCTGCATGAGCGGCGGATCGAGGTGCGCCAAAAAAAAGGCGACCTGCCCCGGCGTTTGAGTGAACTGGAGGCCGCCGAGCGGCAGTTGCGGGGGTTGCGCAATGAATTGGGCTGGGCAAGCGCCAACCCCGAGGCGCTGTGTGCCGACATCCCCACCCGGACCCAACTCGCGCTGGTACGTTCCCTGCTGGGCGAACGCGGCGAATGGGCCGCGGCGGTGACCACCGCCCGCACGAGTCTCGCGGAAGCGACGGCCGGCCAGCTGCGGCTGGAACGGCAGTGGGCGACGCGCCCGGCGTTGCGCGATCCGGCGCACCTGGCGGCCGTGGTGCAGTCGGTGCGGGCGCTGGGCGATGTCGAGGGGCAGCAGGCGACCGCGAAGGCGGAACTGAAGGTGCAGCGCGCGCGCATCGCCCGGCTGCAGGCGAGTCTGATGCCGGCGGTGGCCTCGATCGAGGCGCTGCTGGAATCGCCGGTGCCGTCGCGCGGCGAGGTCCAGGGCCATCGGGACCGGGTGCAGGACCGGGACGGCCGCGAACGGGAACTGCGTCGCGAGGCCGAGCTCGCGCAGGCGGCGTTGAGTCAGGCTCGGCGCGAGCTGGAACGCGCCGGGGGCGCGATCGACGAAGACACTGCGGCGCAGTTGCAGCAGGCGCGTCGGCAGCGGGATGCGCTCTGGGCGCAGGTGAAGCGATGGCACCGCCTCCGATCGGTTTCTCCATCGGTCCCGGAGTCCGCGGCCCACACCGCCGCCCAACCGGCAGCGGTGGTCCGGAGCGGCGCTCAGGCCAACCCCCACGCAGAGGCGGTGCCGGGTTCAGCACGCGATGTAACGGATCCGCGCGCGGATCGCGAATTGGGAATGCCGGCCGGGTTCGACGAGGATCCGATCACCGCCTTCGAGCCGGCGCTGCTGGCCGCCGATCGAATCGCCGACCGGCGTTTTGAACAGGCCGAGGTGCTCGGGCGCCTGGCCGAACTCGCGCGGCGCATCGAGGACCAGGATCAGGTGTTGGCCCAGGTGCGCCGGCAGCAGCAGCAACTGCAGCAGGAGGCGGCGGCGTGGCAGGTGCAGTGGCAGGCCCTGTGGCAGGCCGCGCCCTTCGAGCCGCTGTCACCGGAGGCGATGCTCGAGTGGCTGGAGCTGCGCGGTCAGGTCGCGCAGGCGGTGCAGGCGCAGGACGAGGCCGCGGCGCGTCTGGAGACGCACCAGTCGCAGGTGCATCAGGCTCGGGAGGTGCTGCTGGATGAACTGGCAGCGCACGGCATCGCGCGTTCCGAGCGCGCTTCGGACGCGCTGGTGGTGCTGCTGGAGCGTGCCGCGGCGGTGTTGCAGGACTGCGAGGCGGCTCGTCGTGAGCAGGTGCAGGCCGAAGGCGCGCTGCAGGAGGCGAAGGACGACGGCGACCGACGTCGGCGCGAACTGGAGCGCGCCGAGGCGGCCTGGGCGGGCTGGCAGGCGCGCTGGCGGCAGGCGCTCGACACCCTCAAGCTGCAGCCGGATACCGAGCCGGAGGCGGTCGCCCGCCAGGTCGATACGCTCGATGCGATGCGCGATCTCGCGAGCGGCATCCAGACGCTGCGGCACGATCGCATCGAAAAAATCCAGGCGGACATCGCCGATTTCGAGCGGGTGGTCGCCGACTTCGTGAAGCAGGTGGCGGCGGACCTCGCGGACCAGCCGGCCGAGGCGGCGATCCTGGAAATCGAGCGGCGCCTGGACGAGGCGCAGCGGGTACACGCCCTGCAGCAGGAGCGCGAGGTCCAGATGCAGGCCCTGGAGGTCGAAATCGCGACGCTGCATGGTTCCGGCGAGGCGGCGCGTCAGGTAATCGAGCAACTGCGGCGGACCGCGCGGGTGGACGATCTCGAGGCCCTGCGCGCGGCGGTCGAACGGTCGCGGCAATGGCACGACGTGCAGGCCCAGTGGGCGGCCACGCTGCAGACCCTGGAACAGGAGGGCGACGGCCTGCCGCTCGCCGAACTGGAGCGGGACTGCACGCAGACGGATCTGGACCAGAATGCCGCGCGCCTCGAGACTCTCGACCAGCAGCGCAGGGACTCGCGGCAACGCCGCGATGCGGCGGTCGAGGCCCGCTCTCGGGCGCGCACGGCCTTCGAGGCCCTGGGCGGTGACGAGGCGGCCGCGGACCTCGCGGCCGCGCGCCAGGAGGCGCTGGCGGAACTGCGCGAGGTGGCGGAACGCTATGTGCGGGTGCGCAGCGCGGCGGTGCTGTTGCGCTGGGCGATCGACCGCTTTCGTCGGGAACGCCAGGCGCCGTTGTTGGAGCGGGCTGGAGCGATCTTCGCCACCCTGACGCGGGGGGGCTTCACGGCGCTGCGCGTGGAATACGACGACAAAGATCAGCCCCACCTGCACGGGCTGCGCGGCGACGGCGGTCTGGTGCCGGTCCCCGGCCTGAGTACCGGCACCGCGGATCAGTTGTATCTGGCGCTGCGGGTGGCATCCATCGAGGATTATCTGGAGCGTGCACCCGCGTTGCCCTTCGTCGCCGATGATTTGTTCATCAACTTCGATGACGAGCGGTCCGCGGCCGGTCTCGACGTCCTGGCGCAACTCGCTCAGAAGACCCAGGTGCTGTTCTTCACCCACCATCGCCATCTGATCGATATCGCCCGGGCCCGATGGGGCCCCGGCGTCCACGTCCAGCACCTTGCCGATTGACCCCCTGCGCCCGCGCGGTGGGCGTGTTGGGCTAGCGGCCGAAGACCTCCTGGAGCAGGGCGGTGGTGCGGGCGGCCGGATCGTTGCGAATTCTGCCTTCCTCTTGTGCAAGCAACAGGAACAGGCCATCGAGGGTCTTGGCGGTGACGTGTGCGTTCAGGTCCAGGTCGTCCATGGCCTCGAGCCCGGGCAGGCGCGTGTTGAGCTGGTCCGTCAGGGTGGTGTAGGCCGTGGTGACCCCGGTTTCCTGCATGGATTCGGCCACGATCGGGCGAAAGCGTTCGGCGATCGGGTCGCCGGCCTGGCGGCGCAGGTAGCGGGTGGCGCTGTCCGGTGCGCCGACCAGGATCGCACGCGCGTCGTCGATGGTCATGTCGGCAATGGCGGCGGTCAGGAGGTCCGCCGCTTCCGGTACCGCCTTTTCGGCCGCCCGATTCATGCTTTCCTCAAACTGATCGGCCTGACGCCCCAGACCCACGCCCCGCAACATGCTACCCGCATTCTCGAGCAGGCCCGGTAGCGGAATCTTGATCGCGTCATTGCCGAGGAAACCGTCTCTCTGGCCGGCGGATTCGATTGCACGCCGCCCGCCGATCTCGAGGGCCTCCTTCAGGCCCGCGACCATGGTGGAGTGCTCCGCACCGAGCGTGGGACGGGGGCTCGCGGGATCGTCGCGGGTCTCTGGTGTCGAGGTTGCGCCGGTTTCGGGCGCCAATCCCTTGAGCCGGTCGGACCAGCTGGCCGATGCCGAGGTGGGAAGGACCAGGACGAGGGTCAGGAACACGCCCAGGAACAGGGCGGGACGGATAAGAGGAAGGCCTGATCGGGATTGCATGCGCATGTCGTTCGTCGCTCGTTATGCGGCCGGTCCGACGCAGGACGTCACCGGCCCGGTCGAAGGGCTGCTGGCGAAGGTCCACGGGGTTGGCGTACGCCCTGCGGGCCTCCCAGGGAAAACAAGCGTCAGATTGAACCAAAGCCCGGATCCGGTCAAACGGCGCAGGCAGACCGTAGTCTGCAGCGGGTTCTCAGAACCAGCACCGAGGCCCTGAGCGGTAGAACCCGCATCGATCGCGGCTCCTTGACCGACTGCGGCATCGGTGCAAGCATCACGGGATGTTCATCCAGCCCGTCGAGCGGCTCTGTGAACGCGGCGACCCGTGTGCGGTGCAGCGCCCTGGGTGCCAGCGGACTCCGGCACATCGCACCTGGGCCAATCCGGGCCCGATTGGTGGGCCATTGCCCTTCGATCGTGCTACGCCGCGCTCGGTGTGCGCGTCGACCACCACCACCAGGAGGACCTGATGGCCAACAGCCCGAGTCAGAAGCCGGAGTGGGGTTCGCTCACCTCGAACGAGTTTCAATCGAATGAGAAGTGGTGGCCGAATGCGCTGAACCTGCGGATTCTCCACCAGCAGCACCCGGACTCGACCCCACTGGGCGTCGACTTCGACTACCGCCGGACCGTCGCCAACATCGACATCGACGCCCTCTACCGCGACGTCGACGCGCTGATGACCGATTCGCAGGCGTGGTGGCCGGCGGACTGGGGGCACTACGGCCCGTTCTTCATCCGCATGTCGTGGCACGCCGCCGGCACCTACCGGGTGGTCGACGGCCGAGGCGGCGCCGGCACCGGTGCACAGCGCTACGCACCGCTGAACTCGTGGCCCGACAACGGCAATCTCGACAAGGCGCGTCGCCTGCTGCTGCCGATCAAGCAGAAGTGGGGCAAGTCCGTCTCGTGGGCGGACCTGTTCGTATTGGCCGGCAACCGCGCCCTCGAGACGATGGGCTTCAAGACCTTCGGCTTCTCCTTCGGCCGCGAAGACATCTGGGCGCCCGAGGACGACATCTACTGGGGCCCTGAAAACGAGTGGCTGGCCACCCAGGACGAGCGCTACACCGGCAGCTGGGAGGACGGCAGCCGGGCGCTCGACAATCCCCTCGCCGCGGTCCAGATGGGGCTGATCTACGTGAATCCGGAGGGCCCCAACGGCATCCCCGACGCGATGCGCTCCGCCCAGGACATCCGCGAGACCTTCGGGCGCATGGCGATGAACGACGAGGAGACCGTCGCGCTGACGGTCGGGGGCCACACCTTCGGCAAGATGCACGGCGCGAGCCCCGCCACCGCCGTCGGCGCCGAGCCCGAGCGCGGGGGACTTGCCGCGCAGGGCTTCGGGTGGGCCAACACCCACGAGACCGGCCTGGGCGAGTACACCATCACGTCGGGTCTCGAGGGGGCGTGGACGCCGACGCCGATCCAGTGGGACAACAAGTACCTCGAGACGATCTTCGCCCACGAGTGGGAAGTGACCGAGTCGCCGGCCGGCGCCAAGCAGTGGCAGCCGCGCGAGGTGAAGGAGGGCTTCTGGGTCCCCGATGCGCACGTCGAGGGCAAGATGAACCCCCCGACCATACTCAAGTCGATGCTGCTCGACTCCGGTCTCACCGTCTCGCAGCTCGTGAAGGCGGCGTGGGCCTCGGGTGCGACCTACCGTCGCACCGACTACCGGGGCGGCGCCAACGGCGCGCGGATCCGGCTGGCGCCCCAAGCCGATTGGGACATCAACGTGCAGTCGGGTGTCGCCAGCGTGATCGCGAAGCTCGAGGAGGTCCAAGCGGCGTTCAATGGCAAGGGCGGTCCGTCGGTGTCGCTCGCCGACCTGATCGTGCTCGGCGGCAGCCGGCGATTCGCTGATGCTCGACGCCTTCGTCCGGGGTTGGGTCAAGGTGATGGAGGCCGACCGCTTTGACCTCCACGTCTGAGATCCGATCGGATCCTCCGGTGCTGGTGGATCCTTCGACGGCCCCTTAGGGCCGGGATCGCGACCGCACAGGTCCTCAGTGGACCGACCCTGCGCGGCCAGGATCAAAGGTCGGTGGCGTCGTCCATGACGCCGTCGGGATCCCTCAGAACCGATAGCTCACGCCAACGGTGGCAACGGGATAATATTTGGCATCGCGGATTTCTTCATTCAGGTTGGCCTCCTCGCGGCGCAGGTCCTCTGCAAACGCTTCGGGGTCAACGTCGTTGCCCAGCAGTTCGCCGGTCAGTCTGGCGGTTGGCGAGCCCGTGAACATCACCCCGAGATCGGCAGAAAACGAGAGGCGACCGCCCTTCAGCGCATTCCCCCAGCCAATGCCCAGGTAGGGCGCGAACGTCCGCCAATCGACGTCGGCGTTCAACCGAGCCGTGTAGGTATTGTCGCCGATATCCAGACTCCCATCAGCCTTGCCTTTGACTTCGTTGCGGTTCGCAAAGGCCCCCGCCGAGAGGTGAAACGGACCATCGAAGACATGCCAGTCAACCATCAAACTCGCGCTGCGAAGACGCAGGTCACCATCGTAATCAATTCCCTCCTCCTCGAAATCCTTGCTGTAACTGAATCCATTCAGGGCGCCGCGAAGGTTCAATTGTTCGTTTAATGCATAGACTCCCTCGACGCCGAGCCCGGTCGTCCCCGCCTTGATGCCCATGGCGAACGCGTTGTCTGCGCTGGCCACCCCCCCGAAGCTCAGAAGCAACAGGCCTGTACCCATAACACCAAAAACCCTGATCATTACCTTATCGTTCCTATTTTTTTGTGATACGCCGCAAAGGCATATGAAACCAAAAGACGACAGACCGTTTGCCTGGGGTCGAAAGTAATGTGCCGGTGGGCAGCCGTGGCTGTCAAGGCCCTGGCTGTCTAGGCCGTGGCTGTCAAGGATGCTGGGTGTCGCAGCGTGTGGGTGAAGCGCCGAGCGCGTGCCTCCTGCGGGCCTGGGGGTGGCCAGTCTTCCGGGGCGTTCGCGCGCGGTGGGTGGTTGGGAAAAAGAAAAAGGCACCCGTAGGTGCCTGATTCTTTTGCTGCATTGGTGGAGCGGAGGAGGATCGAACTCCCGACCTTCGCATTGCGAACGCGACGCTCTCCCAGCTGAGCTACCGCCCCAAGCCGCGCAGTGTAACAGGCCGGGGATGCCCAGGGGAAGCACGAGCACGGCACGCGTTCCGTACGCGGCCTCGAGCGCAACGGCGGCGCGCTGTGCGTGCGTTTCCTCGGCCTATGCCGGGCCCAGGATCAGCGCGGTCAACGGCGGCACGTCCAGGCGCAGGGTGGCCGGGAATCCCCGATGCGGGCGCGGCTCGGCCTGGGCCAGCAATGAGCCGCGCGAGCCGCCGCCGTAGAACTCGGAATCGGTGTTCAGGCGCACCCGCCAGGCGCCGGCGTGGGGGGCGGGGATCTCGTAGTTCAAGTGCTCGACCGGCGTGAAATTCAGGATCACCAGCAGCTCGGAATCACCGCCCCGGCGCAGGAAGCTGAGCACCGAGCGGCTGGCGTCGTCGCAGTCGAGCCACGCGAAGCCATTGGGCTCGAATTCCAGCGCATGCAGCGCCGGGTCGTCCCGATACAGGTGATTGAGGTCGCGCACCAGACCGAGCAGCCCCTGGTGCAGCGGGTAGTCGAGCACGTACCAGTCCAACCCGCGCGCCTCGCCCCACTCCTGGCCCTGCCCGAACTCCTGGCCCATGAACAGCAGCTTCTTGCCGGGGTAGGCCCACTGGTAGGTGTACAGCAGGCGCAGGTGCGCGTGCTGATCGGCTTCGTTGCCCGGCACCCGGGCGCGCAGGCTGCCTTTGCCGTGCACGACCTCGTCGTGCGAGAAGGGCAGCACGAAGTTTTCGGTGTAGGCGTAGAGCATGCCGAAGGTCAGCTGGTTGTGGTGGTGCGACCGGTGGATCGGGTCCTTCTTGAAGTAGTCCAGCGTGTCGTGCATCCAGCCCATGTTCCACTTCATCGTGAAGCCCAGGCCGCCGGTCTCGGGCGGTCGGCTGACGCCCGGCCAGGCGGTCGACTCCTCGGCGATCATCAGCACGCCGGGGTGATTCGTGAGCACGGTGCGGTTCAGTTCGCGCAGGAAGGCGATCGCCTCGAGGTTTTCGTTGCCGCCGTATTCGTTGGGGATCCAGGCGTTGGCCTCCCGCGAATAGTCCAGGTAGAGCATCGAGGCGACGGCATCGACCCGAAGGCCATCGATATGGAAGTCCTCGATCCAGCACAGCGCGCTCGACAACAGGAAATTGCGCACCTCGGAGCGTCCGTAGTTGAAGATCAGCGTGCCCCATTCCAGGTGCTCGCCCTTGCGCGGATCCTCGTGTTCGTAGAGCGCGGTGCCATCAAAGCGGGCGAGCGCGTAGATGTCCTTCGGGAAGTGTCCCGGAACCCAGTCCAGGAGCACGCCGATGCCGGCCTGATGCGCCTGATCGACCAGGTAGCGGAAGTCGTCCGGGCTGCCGAAGCGGGAGGTGGGGGCGAAGAAGCCCGTGCTCTGGTAGCCCCAGGAGGCGTCGAAGGGGTGCTCGGTGATCGGCAGCAGTTCGATGTGGGTGAAGCCGTTGTCGCGCACGTAGGGAATCAGCTGTTCGGCCAGTTCGCGGTAGCTCAGAAAGCGATCGTCGGGACCGCGCTTCCAGGAGCCCAGGTGCACCTCGTAGATGCTTAGCGGGCGCTGCTTCCAGGCGTAGGGATCGCGCTGCTGCATCCAGGAGGCATCGCCCCAGGCGTGCCGCGATTCGCCCAGAACCCGGCTCGCGGTATTCGGGCGCATCTCGTAGTAAGCGCCGTAAGGATCGGTCTTCACGAAGACCGCGCCGGTGTCGCGGTTTCGGATCTCGAATTTGTACAGCGTGTCTTCGGCCACACCCGGCAGGAACAGCTCCCAAACCCCGGAGCTGCCGTGCACGGACATGGTGTGCACGCGCCCGTCCCAGTGGTTGAAGTCGCCGACCACGCTGACCCGCTCGGCCGCGGGGGCCCAGACGGCGAAGCGCACGCCGCTGACGCCGTTGCGGGTTTCCGGATGGGCGCCCAGCATTCGATGGGCATGCCAGTGACGGCCCTCGCCGAACAGGTGCAGGTCGAACTCCGACAGCGTCGGCAGGAAGCTGTAGGGGTCGACGAATTCCACCGCGCGACCATCGACGCCCGCCCAGAGCACGTGCGGGTGCAGCGGGCAGTCCTGAATCGGGCCGGTCCAGGTGAACAGCCCCAGCAGCTCGGGATGCGGCGTCATCGGTTGCCGGTGGCCCTGTACGGTGTCGGCGGCCCCCCCCAGCAGCCAGGCCTCGCAGGCCCGCGGCTGAAAGATCCGCAGGCAAACCGTTTCGTGGTCCAGCGCATGACGGCCCAGCACCCGGTGCGGATCGTGCCGGCGCGCCTCGCGGATGCAGGCCAGATCCTCCGCGGAAAGACGGATGCAATTATCTGAGGCTGTTGTCATACTGGCATTCACTCACCTGGAATAGTTGACGAACCATACCGGTTGAACGAAACCCCGGTCCAGTTGGATTGGGCCTATCTTACAGCCTAAGGACGCAAGGAATATCGCATGCACCCCCAACCGCAACGCTTCGTGAGTCGACTGACCCGGGAGACCCTGGCACTGATACTGGCGGGTGGCCGGGGTTCACGGTTGAAGCACCTGACCCTCTGGCGCGCGAAGCCCGGGGTGCCGTTCGGCGGAAAATTTCGAATCATCGATTTTCCGCTGTCGAACTGCATCAACTCGGGGATTCGCCGCATCGGCGTGCTTACGCAGTACAAGGCGCACTCGCTGATCCAGCACGTGCAGCGCGGCTGGAGTTTTCTGCGCGGTGAATTCGGCGAATTTATCGAATTGTTGCCGGCGCAGCAGCGCATCGAAACCTCATGGTATGCGGGTACGGCCGACGCGGTCTATCAGAACATCGACATCATTCGTCAGCATGCCCCCGAATATGTGCTGATTCTGGCCGGTGACCATATCTACAAAATGGACTATGGCCAGATGATCGCCTTTCACGTCGAGAGCGGGGCCGACATGACCGTCGGCTGCCTGGAGGTGGAGCGCGAGCGGGCGAGTTCCTTCGGTGTGATGGCGGTGGATTCCTCGTGGCGGGTGACCGATTTCGTCGAAAAGCCGGAGGATCCGCCCGCGATGCCGGACAATCCCAATGTCGCGCTGGCCTCGATGGGCATTTATGTCTTCAATACCGCCTTCCTGTTCGAGCGCCTGATCCGCGACGCCGACGACAGTCGGTCCAGCCACGATTTCGGCAAGGACATCATCCCCGCGGTGCTCGAAAAGTCCCGCGTGATGGCCTACCCGTTCCGCGACGAGGCGACCGACGGGCAGGCCTATTGGCGCGACGTGGGCACGGTGGACTCGTACTGGCAGGCCAACCTCGAGCTGATCGGCGTCACGCCGGAGCTGAACCTTTATGACAGCGAATGGCCGATCTGGACCTACCAGGAGCAGTGGCCACCGGCCAAGTTCGTGTTCGATGACGACGACCGGCGCGGCATGGCCGTCGATTCGATGGTTTCCGGGGGCTGCGTGATCTCCGGCGGGACCGTGCGCCACTCGCTGCTGTTCTCGGATGTGCAGGTGAACACCGGGGCCCTGGTGCAGGACTCGGTAATCCTGCCGAGCGTCAATATCGGGCGCAATTGCCGGGTGGAGCGTTGCGTGATCGACAAGGGCTGCACTCTGCCGGAAGGCATGCAGATCGGCGTCGACGCGCAGGAGGATGCTCGACACTTCTATATCTCGCCGGAAGGGGTGCGTGTGGTCACGCCGGAGATGCTCGGACAATTGTCGCGTTATGTCCGCTGAGGAGGGGCGTTCCGGGGAGGTCGTCGTCGCACCGAAGCTCGACGTGGTGTTGTGCTGGCACATGCACCAGCCGCAGTATTTCGATCAGGTGCGCGAGGGCTACAGCCTGCCGTGGACCTATCTGCATGCGCTGAAGGACTATTCGGACATGGCTGCGCACCTTGAGGCCATCCCCGGGGCGCGCGCGGTGGTCAACTTCGCCCCGATCCTGCTCGAGCAGATCGACAGCTATGCCACGACGATTGCGGATTTTCTGAGCGACGGTGAACCGATTCCGGACCCGGTCCTGACGCTGCTGACCACGGAGACGGTGTCTGCCGATCCGTTGGTCCGGGCCGAGATCATCCGCGTCTGCCTGCGCGCGCACGCACCGCGGATGATCGACCCGATGCCGCTGTTCCGCGCGCTGGCGGCCGTCGCGCGTCAGGCGATCGACGATCCCGTCCTGTTGCGGCACCTGGATGCGGCCTTCTTTCTCGATTTGGCCACCTGTTATCACCTGGCCTGGCTCGGCGAGACGGTGCGTCGGGCGCATCCCCAGGTGCAGGCGTGGCTTGAGGTCGAACAGGGTTTCGATGCCGGCGACCGGCGCGCATTGCTGGAACTGATCGGGCAGGTGGTGGCGGACATCATTCCGCGCTATCGTCGCCTGGCCGAACAGGGGCGGGCGGAGCTCTCGTTCACCCCCTATGCCCACCCGATGATGCCGCTGCTGCTGGACCTCGAATCGGCGCGCGAGGCGATGCCGGACGTCGTTCTGCCCCGGCATCCGAACTATCCCGACGGGGAGGCGCGGGTTCGCTGGCACATCGAGCGGGGCCTCGCGATCTTCGAGAAGCACTTCGGGTTCGCGCCGAAGGGCTGCTGGCCCTCCGAGGGCGGGGTGAGTACCGCGACCCTGAAACTGCTCGACGAATACGGCCTGACCTGGGCGGCCAGCGGCCAGACCGTGCTGATCAACAGCCTGCAGGCGCAGTCCGCTGAGCCGCCCGATGGTTGGCTGCACCGGCCCTATCGCCTGGAGGACACCCAGCTTCTGAGCTTCTTTCGCGATGACGGGCTGTCCGATTCCATCGGCTTCCGCTATGCCGACTGGCATGCGCACGATGCGGTCGGGCACTTCGTACAGGATCTGGAGAACATCCTCGAGGCGCAGCCCAAGGGCGGCGTGGTGTCGGTGATCCTGGATGGCGAAAACGCCTGGGAGTATTACCCCGAAAACGGGTTCTATTTCCTGGAGCTCCTGTACGAACGTCTGGCGGCGCATCCGCGCCTGAACCTGTGCACCTTTTCCGACGTCTGTCGCAGCCCGCGGCAGACGCCGCCGGTGTTGCCCGCGCTGGTCGCCGGTAGCTGGGTCTACGGCACCTTCTCCACCTGGATCGGCGATCCCGACAAGAACGCCGGCTGGGACCGTCTGATCGAGGCCAAGGCGGCGATCGATACCGCGCTGCGCCAGCACCCGGAGCTGGATACCGAGGCACTCGCCGAGCAATTGGCCATTTGCGAGGGATCCGATTGGTGCTGGTGGTTCGGGGCCTACAATCCGGCCGGTTCGGTCAGCGACTTCGAGGCCCTGTATCGCAGTCACCTGGTGGCGCTGTACCAGCGCGCCGGTCTTGCGATCCCGGAGGCTCTTTCCGTGGTGTTGTCCACCGGCGAGGGGGATCCGGCGACCGGTGGCACCATGCGCCGCGGACAGGCCCATTCATGAGTGGCAGCGAGCCGATGAACCGCCTGCTGGAACGGCGTCGAGCGGGCGTGATTCTGCATCCCACCTCGCTGCCGGGGCCGGGTCCGGTGGGGCGTATCGGTGCCGAGGCGTGGCGCTTTCTGGACTGGATGCATGCGGGCGGGTTCAGTGTCTGGCAACTGCTGCCGATCAATCCGCCGCATCGCGACGGTTCACCCTATGCGTGTGTGTCGGCCTTTGCCGGGGACGTTCGGCTGATTGACCTCGAATCGCTGGTCGAGACCGGTTGGCTCACGCCTGCGCAGGCCCGGATGCCGTTGGGGCAGGCGCTCTCGGAGGCGCGCCGGCACCTGGAGGCGAACGACGGCGACTGGCTGGAATACACCGAGTTCGCTCGTGCACAGGCCCATTGGCTGGACGACTTCGCGCTGTTCGTGGTGATCAAGCGCCTGCAGGGCGATCGGCCCTGGTGGGCCTGGCCGGAGCCGCTGCGCCAACGTGCGCGGCCCCGCCTGGAACAATTGCGCGCCGAAATGAGCGAGGCGCTGGAGGCCGTGCGCTTTGCGCAGTTCGTGTTCTTTCGCCAGTGGCACGCGCTACGGGCCCAGGCGAACGCCCGCGATATCCTGCTGCTCGGCGACATGCCGATTTTCGTGGCGCACGATTCCGCCGATGTCTGGGCCCATCCGGAGGACTTCGACCTGGATGTAAACGGGCAGCCGCGGACCGTGGCCGGGGTGCCGCCGGACTATTTCTCCGAAACCGGGCAACGTTGGGGCAACCCGCATTACCGTTGGGATCGCATGGCCGAGCAGGGCTACGAGTGGTGGCTACGGCGCATCGAATGGGCTTTGAACGGGCTGGATGCGCTGCGCATCGACCACTTCCGCGCTTTCGAGGCCTACTGGTCGATCCCGGTGGACGAACCGACCGCGATCGGGGGGCATTGGGAACCGGGGCCGGGAGCCTCCTTCTTCGAGGCGTTGCTGAAACGCTTCGGGGAATTGCCACTGTTGGCCGAGGATCTCGGTGTGATCACGCCGCCGGTGACGGCCCTGCGCGAGCAGTTCGGCCTGCCGGGGATGAAGATCCTGCAGTTCGCCTTCGATGGCGGACCGGACAACCCCTACCTGCCCGAGCATCATGTGGAGCGCGGCGTGGTGTACACCGGCACCCACGACAACGACACGACGCTGGGTTGGTTCGAGGGGCTGTCACCCGTGGATCAGGAGCGGGTGCTGCAACGGCTCGGTGCGGCACCGGAGGCGATGCCCGGCGCCTTGATTCGCACGGCCTTCGAATCCTGCGCCCGGCTGGCGGTCATCCCGATGCAGGATGCGCTGGAACTCGACGGCGGGCATCGAATGAACACCCCCAGCACGACCGAGGGCAACTGGGCCTGGCGCTTCGATTGGGACCAGGTCGACCCAGAGCGCACGCAGCAGCTACGCCACCTGAACGAAGCCACCGGCCGTATCGAAGCCGCTTAATCCCCTCCTCGTCACCCCCACCCCGTCGGGTGGGCCGTAGGGTGGGTGCGCTGCGCTTCACCCACCCTACTCCGGAGCGTTCAGCCAGAGCAGGGCGCGGCGCCGGGCTTCGGTGAGTTCCGCGGGGTTCAGCTGCGACTCGAGGTTCTGGCGCAACGGCTCACTGGTGGCATCGCCGCCGGCCGCCGCGAGGCTGGCCCACTTGTACGCCTCGATGGCATCCAGCGGTACACCGTTGCCGACGGCATGAAAATGGGCCAGCCAGGCCTGCATCTGCGGATGACCCGCCTCGGCACCGAGGCGCGTGTAATACAGATCCTGCATCGGGTTGGCGGCGACCGAACCCAGGCCCTCCCGATAGATGCGTGCCAGATAATACGCGGCAGCCACCATGCCATTCTCGACCGCATGCACCAGCAGGTCGCGTGCCTCAGCCACCCGGTCGGGCGATGTTGGGCTGTGTGCATCCGTCACCACCAGCGAGGCATCCATCACCAACAGCGAGCCCAGGGCGAGGCGGGCCTCGTGGTCATCGCGTTCGTCGATGACCCGTTGAAACCAGGCCTCACCTAGATCCCGATCCGGTTCCACCCCCCGGCCCTGGATGTGCATCCAGGCGATCCGCAGCCCGTACTCGTTTTCGCCCGCGTCATAGGCCTGGGTGAAATAGCGCAAGGCCTGTTCGGCATCCGGCTCGACGCCGAGACCCTGTTCGTAGAGCCAGCCCACGGCCCCCATGGCCTCGACCGAGCCCTCGGCCGCCGCGCTTTCGAGCCAGAGCCGGGCCTCGACCAGATCCGGAGGCGTGAGCTCCAGATGCCGCTGCGCCGCGAGCCGGCGTGCCTCCGCGCTCATGCCCTCGGCCTGTTCGGCGCTGTAGGGGGCCGGCGCGGCCGCCGACGGGGCCGCGGCACCGGGCAGGGTGACGAGCGATAACCACAGGAATGCGAGAAGTAGGGATGCGCTGCGCATGGTTCCGGCTCCAATGCCGATGTAACCCCCCTATGCTACCGTTAAGTGACGCAACCTGCATGAAACCGCTCCATGGAGCCCCGTAGGTCACGTACCCCGCCACGAAGGAGAGCGCCCCACCCGAACCCAGGGTGAGCCCAGGATCAGCCAGTGTCCGCGGGGGGGCAGCCAGAATCAGCGCGAATCGAGGGTGTGTCGGGCCGGGATTCCGTAGGCGCGGGCGTGGCCGGAGACGGTGACGCGCAGGGTGGACTGGCCGGCCTCCAGGGCGGGGGCCGGGACGGCTTCCTGGTGGCGGGCACTGGCAAACATCGGGCGTGGTCCCGGGGCGCCGTCGTCGTGCAGGGTCAGTTCCTCCGGCAGCAGGTACGCGGCGCCCAGCGCGGTGCCCATCTCCTGGGCGGTGCGCTGCCACTGATCGATGGCCTCGGTCAGCAGAGCCTCCCGGTGAAGTCGCTGGATCTCCGGGCTCAGCGAGAACCGGATCTGCGTGATGGCGAGCCCCCGATCCTGCAACTCACCGGCCAGTGTCGTGAGAGGATCGAAGTCCTTCCCCTTCAGCTCCAGCACCTGGGTGACCTGCCAGGCCACCGGTGTTATGCGGTTCTGCGAAGCCCCCGGTTCGTGGCGCTCGTTGTTGCGGTCGTAGATCGGTGCAGTCGAATAGCTGATGCTGCGGGCATCGATCTCGGGCACCTCGGCCACGCGGTCCAGCGCCTCCTGCATCAGCCGGTTGATGGCAGCGGCGGCCTCGGTGGCGGCCTCCGCCCGGCGTTCGATGCTCAGGTGCACGGTCATCAGGTCGTTCTGCACCTCGGACTGCGCGTGGGCGGTGAGCTTCAGCAGGGCGAAGCGGTCCTCGACGGGAACCGGGGGGGTCGCGGCGAATGCTCCGGGAATCAGGAGCATGAGGGTCAGAAATGCGGGGATCAGGAAAGGGGCGAACCGGCGTATGGACCACTGGACTCGAGACATGGGCACGGCTCCACTCAGTCGGGGTCGCGGGCCAGACGCAGCCCGGCGAACACATGGCGTTTTTCGGGGGTGTAGAAATTGCGCATGGACGGCCGTTTCAGCCAGTCATGACTGAAACGGCTGCCGCCGCGCAGGCTGAAATGCTGCCCGTCGAACCAGGGCTTCGAGTACTGATCGTAGGGAAAGGAGCAAAAGCCCGGGTAGGGGTAGAAGGGGTTCGCACACCATTCCCACACCGCACCGGTGCCGACGAGTGGATACGCCCGCGCCGCCAACTCCCATTCGGCCTCGTGCGGCAGTCGGACCCCGGCCCAGCGCGCAAAGGCCTCGGCCTCGTAGCGTGACACGCCGCTCACGGGTGCCTCCAGGGGCGCCTCGGCTGGGGCGACTGGCAGGCAATGCAGCCGTTGGGTGCGGCGGCCTTCACAGGCACCGATCTGGAATGCCCAGTCCAGCGGGCCGGACACCCGGTTGGATTGCCGCCACAGCCAGCCTTCGGCCGTCCACCACTGCGCCTGGGTATAGCCGCCGGCGGCGATGAAGTCGGCAAATGCGCCGACACTGACCGGTCGGCGGGCAATCCGATAGTCGGCCAGGTGCACCTCGTGGACCGGTTTCTCGTTGTCGAAGGCCAGAATCGAATCGCTGCCGAGGGTGGTGGTCTGGGCCGGAATTTCCAGCCACTGCGCGGGCGGCACGCGCCCTTCGGCGGGGATTCGCCGTCGCGGCGGCAGGCACGGGCTTCGCCGGCGTGCCGCGGCGCAGCGGACCTGCTGCATGGTTTCCAGGTGCAGTGCGTGATGCTGGGTCAGAAAGCCGGTCAGGTAGCCATCCTGCAGCAGCGGGTGGGTGAGCACCCGATCATCGTGCGCCAGCAGCGCGCGGTGTTCCTGCTGGCGCTCCACGGCTTCGGCGAGCATCGCGTGCTGGTTTTGCAGCCGGCCGCCCCGGCGCCATTTCGGGCTCTGTTCCGGAAAATAGAGGTCGTGCCAGTCGCGGTCGGCCCGTGGTTTTTCCTGGAGGATGCGTTCGCGCAGCCAGACCGCCTCGATGAACAGGCAGTGTGCGAAGTGCCAGCCGATCGGGCTCAGCTCCGGATGGTATTGGTTGCGCAGTTGGTGTCCGGGCGTGCGTTGCAGTTCCTGGCGCCAGGTCGCCTGGATGTCGGCGAGTCCCTCGAGCAGCGCGGACGGGGTCGGGGCGCGCATGCGGCGGCCTCAGAGGGGAACCAGCTCGGGGGGTTCATCGAGGGCCAGCACCAGGATATGGCCCTCGGGCACGGTCCGCCAGCGCTCGCGGTCGGTCAGGGGCTCCGAGGCTATCACCATGGCGCCATCCGGGAAGGTGTCGTCGTCGCTGGTGTAGTACAGGCTCGGGCTCGTGTCATTGATCGCGTGGCGGCTCGCCACCAGGCGATCGCCGTCGGTGAGGATCACGTTCAACAACGCGCGTGCCGGACCGAGCCAGGATTGCAGGGTCGAGAAGGCCTCGGTAAGCGCGCCCTCCAGGCTCATCTCGACATCATCGAGGAGGCACTGGCGGATCAGGGCGAAGAGGTATTCGGAATCGGTGGTGCCCCGGATGCCGGCCTCCACCTCCGGTTCGATCCGGTCCTGGATCTGGCGCCGAATCGTGGGCAAAAAGTCGTCGATCAGGCCGTTGTGGCTGTACAGCAGATCGCCCTGGGCGAAGGGCTGGACGTTGACCACATCGCCGCCGAACCCCGGCGTGGCACTGCGCACTGCAGCGACCCAGAGGTCGGCATACAAGGTCCGTGCGAGGTCCGCCAGATTGGGGTCCTGCCAGATCGGATCGGCACGGTGATAGATCAGGGCCGTGTCGTCGTCGCCATACCAGCCAAAACCGAAACCGTCCGCGTTCAAGCGCGCATAGCGCAATTCCTGGGGCGCGCTCGCCTGTTGCGCCAGGCTGTGCGGGGGTGATAACAGGATGTCCTGAAGGGGGATCTCCGGACCCACATAGGCAACGTGGCGGCACATCGGTCTGACCTCCGTTAGTGGGATCCAGCAGGCTTGCATGGTAGCGTTCCCGCGTGCACCTTGCACGGATTCCAATCCTGGCCGCACCGAGCGCGGCGCGCTTGGGGTCTGCCGATCGCGAGGCCGCCCCCGCCCGGCACGTCGCCCCTTCGGACGTCCACCCGCCCAGAACGTCGTTTCACTGGAAATGGTCATGAGCTCTACAGGCCGATCATCATGAACACCGAACCGCTCGCACAGGAACGCTGGCTGGTGCTGATGCGCCATGCCCAGGCCGGCGACCCCGAGCGCTTTTTTCGCGAGACCGGCCGACCGGATCGGGAACGGCCGCTGACGGCGGCGGGCAGGGTGCAGAACCGGTCTGCGGCGAATGGCCTGCTGCGGTTGCTGAAGCGGGTCGATCACCTGTGGAGCAGTCCCTACGTGCGCGCGCAGCACACGGCGCAGGGTATTGGCGAGGCCTTTGGCCATCCGGCAGAGGCGCCGGCGGCGCTGCTGCCGCCGTGGGACGGCGCCGGCCTGACCGACTGGCTGGAGTCGCGCCTGAGGCCCGGCGAGACCGCGATTCTGGTGGGCCATGAGCCAGATCTGTCCGCCCTGCTCGGGCGCTGGCTCTGCGGCAGCGAGCCGCATTCGCCGGTCCCGATGGAGAAAGGCACCGCGTGTGCGCTGCGTATTTCCGGACCGATCCGGGTGGGGAGCGTGGAATTGCTGTGGAAAGTCCCGCAGTATTGCCTGCGCAAACTCTAGCACTGCCGTCATGCGCCCCAGTTTACCCATCGAATCAGGAAGCCCGATGCCAGTCAGCCCGCACGACCGTGTCTTCGAAACCGTTGCGGCGGTGGACCTGGGTTCCAACAGCTTTCACATGCTGGTGGCCCGGTGGCACGACGGGGAGGTCATCAAAGTCGATCGGCTGAAGGAGACGGTGCGTCTGGCCAGTGGCCTGGATGCGAGAAACCGGCTTTCCGACGCGGCCAAGCAACGGGCATTGGCGTGCCTGGAGCGCTTCGGGCAGCGTCTGCGGGAACTGCCGCCGGGCAGTGTGCGTGCGCTCGGCACCAATACCTTGCGCAAGGCCCGTGGGGCACGCCGTTTCCTGGATCAGGCGCAGCAGGCCCTGGGGCATCCGGTGGAGATCATCGGCGGTCGGGAGGAGGCCCGCCTGATCTATCTCGGCGTCGCCCACACGCTGGCCGACGACCAGGGCCGGCGCCTGGTGATCGATATCGGCGGTGGCAGCACCGAGTTCATCATCGGCGAGCGCTTCGAGCCGCTGCTGGCCGAGAGCCTGCAGATGGGCTGCGTGACCTTCAGTGCGCAGAATTTTGCCGACGGACGCATCACGGCGCGCCGTTTCCGTCAGGCCGAATTGCATGCGCAACTCGAGTTGCAGCCGATCGTCGCGGCCTATCGGAGCCGGGGCTGGGACCAGGCGCTTGGGGCCTCCGGAACCTTGCTTGCGCTCGATCGCATCTTGCACGCCAGCGGCATCGAGAAAGCACCCGGCATGAGCCTCGCCGGTCTCGAGGCGCTGCGCAAGCGCATGATCGAGGCCGGGGCGCTCGATCGTCTGAGCCTTCCCGGCCTGAGCGAGGACCGGCGACCGGTGATCGCCGGCGGGCTCGCGGTGATCATCGGGATCTTTCGGGGCTTGGGCATCGCCCGCCTGACCACCTCCGATGGCGCGCTGCGCGAGGGGGTCGTCCATGATTTGTTCGGTCGCTTTCGACATGAAGATGTCCGCGGCGCGACGATTCAGCACCTGCGCAAGCGCTTTGCGGTGGATTCGAGCCACGCGGAGCGGGTGGTCGCCGAGGTGCAGCGGTTGTTTGCCCCGCTGGCCCCGATCTGGTCGCTGGCGCCCGAGGAGGCGGATCTGGTCAACTGGGCTGCCGAGCTGCACGAGGTCGGGCTGGCTCTGGCCCACAGCCGTTACCACAAGCATGGCGAATACATTCTGGCCCACGCTGATCTGCCCGGTTTTTCGCGCCGGGAGCAGGGGGAACTGGCCTTGCTGGTGCGCGCCCATCGGAGTCGGCTGCAGCCGCGTTTGTTCGGAGAGTTTCCGAAAATCCGCCGGAAAAGACTGATTCGTCTGGCCATCCTATTGCGTCTTGCGGTGTTGTTGCACCGCTCCCGGACCGATCAGCCGGTTCCGGTGACCCGCGTCAGCGCGCGTCGGGAGACCCTGCGCATCGAATTCGAAGCCGGCTGGCTCGCGGCGCACCCGCTGACCGCCGCCGACCTGGAGCACGAGGCCGGGCAACTGTCCGCCGTGGACGTCCGGCTCGAGGTCGCCTGAGGGGTTGGATCCTGACGGGGCGATCAGCCCTTGCTGGCGAGCGCGTCCAGCAGTTGCTGTTGGACGGAGAAGGGCGCCTCGCCGGGGGCGGGTTGCTGGCGCTGGTAGCTGCCGTCCTTCTGCAGCACCCAGGCGTTCATGTTGTCGCGCATGTAGGAGAACAGCGATTCTTCGGCTGCGCGGGCGCGCAGCTTCGGGTCCTTGATCGGGAACGCGACCTCGACCCGACGAAAGAAATTGCGCGGCATCCAGTCCGCACTGGACAGGTAGATCTCGGGATTGCCGTCATTGCCAAAGTAGAAGACCCGCGAGTGCTCGAGAAAGCGGCCCATCACCGAGCGCACCTCGATGTTCTCCGAAACCCCCGGCACGCCGGGCCGCAGGCAGCAGATGCCGCGCACCAGCAACTGGACCTTCACCCCGGCGTTGGAGGCCCGGTACAGCGCCTGGATCACCCCCGGCTCGATCAGCGAATTCATGCGCGCCGCGATCAGCGCCGGTTTGTTGGCGGCGGCGAACTCGGTCTCGCGTTCGATGCGTGCGATCACCGCCGCATGCAGGGTGAATGGGGCCTGCAGCAGGTCCTTCAGCTTCGACACCTTGCCCAGGCCCGTGAGCTGCTGGAACACCCGGTGCACGTCCTCGGCGATCACCGGATCGGCCGTCAGCAGCCCCCAATCGGTGTAGGCCTTGGCGGTGCCGGCGTGGTAGTTGCCGGTGCCCAGGTGGGCATAGCGGGTGATCTGGTCCTTGTCGCGGCGCACCACCAGCACCATCTTCGCGTGGGTCTTGTACCCGACCACGCCATAGGTGATGTGTACCCCGGCGTCCTGCATGCGGTTGGCGAGCTCGATGTTGGCCGCCTCGTCGAAGCGGGCCCGCAGCTCGATCACTACCGTGACTTCCTTGCCCGCCTGCGCCGCCTCGATCAGCAGCTCGACCAGCTGCGAACGCGTGCCGGTGCGATACAGCGTCTGCTTGATCGCGAGGACGTCGGGGTCCCGCGCGGCCTGGCGGATGAATTCGATCACCGGCATGAAGGATTCGTAGGGGTGATGCAGCAGCAGCTCCTGCTCGCGCACGGCATCGAAGATGCTGACGCCGCTGGCCTGGGCCTTGGGCAGGGCCGGAACGAACTGCGGGAACTTCAGATCGGCGCGGTCGACCAGGTCGTGCACCGCGATCAGACGGTTCAGGTTGACCAGGCCGTGAACCTGATACAACTCGGCCGGGGTGAGCCCGAACTGGGTGAGCAGGAAGCGGGCGTCGTCTTCGGGGCAGTTGTCGGCGATCTCCAGGCGCACCGCCTCGCCGTAGTTGCGCTGCGGGAGCTCGCCCTCGAGGGCGTTCAGCAGGTCGTCGATCTCCTCTTCGCGCACGAACAGATCGGAGTTCCGGGTCAGGCGGAACTGGTAGCAGCCGGTGACCTTCATGCCCTGGAACAGCTCACCGACATGGGCGTGCAGGATCGACGACAGGAACACCAGGTCGTTGTTGCCCTTGGCCACCTCGCGCGGCAGGCGCACCACCCGCGGCAACGACCGCGGCGCCTGCACCACGGCGCGACGCGATTCGCGCCCGAAGGCATCCTTGCCCTTCAGGGTGACGATGAAATTCAGGCTCTTGTTCAGGATCCGCGGGAAGGGGTGCGCCGGGTCCAGACCGATCGGGCTCAGGACCGGCTGGAGCTGCTCCTGGAAGAAGTTCTGGAGCCAGCGCTTCTGCTCTTCGTTCCAGTGCGTGCGCCGGATGAAGCGGATGTCCTCTTCGGCCAGTTCCGGGATCAGTACCTCGTTCAGGGTGCGGTATTGCTCGGCCACCAACTGGTGCGCATGGTCGCTGATCTTTACCAGTTGTTCCGGTGCCGAGAGCCCGTCGGGCCCTGGCGTGTGCACGTTCAGCGCGACCTGTTGGCGCAGGGAGCCCACCCGAACCTCGAAGAACTCGTCGAGGTTCGTCGACGAGATGCACAGAAAGCGCAGGCGCTCCAGTAACGGAAAGCTCTCATCCAGCGCCAATTCGAGCACCCGCTGGTTGAATTCCAGCAGCGAAAGCTCACGATTGAGGTACAGCTCGGGGTTCGCGACGTCGATGGCGTTCATGGGGCTCCTGTAGGCCGTATCCTCAGGAGACTAAACCACTTTCAGCGTCGGAGATAGGTTCTTCGGGTGAGCGCGGCCCCGGTGCGCCTCAGCGCTGCAGCATCAGGAATTCGATCAGGGCCTTCTGGGCATGCAAGCGGTTTTCCGCTTCCTCCCAGACCACGCTGTGCGGCCCCTCGAGGACCTCGGTGCTGACCTCTTCCTCGCGGTGGGCCGGCAGACAGTGCATGAACAGCGCCTCCGGTCGGGCCAGGGCCATCAATGCGGCGTCGACGAAGAAGCCGCTGAAGGCCTGGCGGCGCGCACTCTTCTCGTCTTCCTGGCCCATGCTGGCCCAGACATCGGTGACCACCAGATCGGCATCGCGCACCGCGGCCTTCGGATCGCGAACCAGTTCCAGCGCCGCACCCGCGGCGCGGCTGATTTCGGGGTCCGGATCGTAACCCTCGGGGCAGGCGGCGGCGAGGGTGAAGCCCAACTGGCGGGCTGCCTGGATGTAGCTATTGCACATGTTATTGCCGTCGCCGATCCAGGCTACGCGCTTGCCGGCGATGTCGCCGCGGTGTTCGGTGTAGGTCTGCAGGTCGGCGAGCAATTGCGCCGGATGTTCCAGGTCGGTCAGGCCGTTGATCACCGGCACCGTGGCGTACCGGGCAAAACGCTCGATTTTTTCGTGTTCATAGGTGCGGATCATCACGCAGTCGACCATCCGCGACAGCACCCGTGCGGTGTCCTCGATCGGCTCGCCGCGCCCGAGCTGGGTATCGCGCGGCGACAGGAACAGCGCATGCCCGCCCAATTGCTGCATGCCGACCTCGAAGGACACGCGGGTGCGCGTCGAGGATTTCTCGAAGATCATCCCGAGCATCTTGCCGCGCAGAATGTGGTCATGGTGCACCCGATCCCGCGTCTCTTGCTTGAGCGCGATGGCGCGCTGAAGGAGGGCCCGCACCTCGGCCCCCGTCAGATCGGAAAACGAGAGAAAATGACGAATGGTCATGCGGTTATTCCTTTATCTTCAATTTCTTTGTGAGCATCCCTGGCCACCAATTGCAGGATGATCTGGGACACCGTGTCGGCGATCTCGGTGGTCTGCGCATCATTGAGAATCAGCGGCGGCAACAGGCGGATCACCCGTTCCGCGGTCACGTTCAACAGCAGGCCCCGATCGAGCGCCATGCGCACCAGATCCCCGGCGGGCCGATCGAGTTCGATGCCCAGCATCAGGCCGCGGCCGCGAATCTCCCGCACCGCCGGACAGTCCTTCAGGCGTTCGTCCAGCAGCCGCTGCAGGGCCTCGCCCTGGCGCTCGGCGTCTTCGCACAGCGCCTCTTCCTGCATCACGTCGAGCACGGCGAGCGCAGCGCGGCAAGCGAGCGGATTGCCGCCGAAGGTGGTGCCGTGGCTGCCGGGGGTGAACAGGCCGCGGGCACGCCCGGAAACCAGGCTGGCGCCGATCGGCATGCCGTTGCCGAGTCCCTTGGCCAGACTCAGCACGTCCGGGACGATGGCCTCGTGCTGGAAGGCGAACCACTGGCCGGTCCGCCCGATGCCCGCCTGGATCTCGTCAAGCATCAGCAGCCAGTCGTGCTGGTCGGCGAGTGACCGCAGGTTGTGCAGGTAATCGCTCGGCGGGATGCGAATGCCGCCCTCACCGGTGATCGGCTCCACCAGGATGGCCGCGATATCCGGATCCTCGGCGTATTCGGCGACCGCTGCCGCATCGCCGAAGGGGACGCGGACGAAGCCCTCCAACAGGGGTTCGAAGCCCTGCTGGATACGGGCGTTCCCGGTCGCGGACAGGGTGGCGAGGGTGCGTCCGTGGAAGCTGCCCTCCATCACGATGATCTTCGGTACCGCAATGCCGCGACGATGCCCGTGCAGTCGCGCCAGCTTGATCGCGGCCTCGTTGGCCTCGGCACCGGAGTTGCAGAAGAAGGCCTGTTCCATTCCCGCCAGCGCGCACAGGCGCCGAGCGAGTTGTTCCTGTAATGGTATCCGGTACAGGTTGGAGGTGTGGATCAGCGTGCGCGCCTGGTCGCTGATCGCGCTGGCGATCTTGGGGTGTGCATGCCCCAGGCCACAGACGGCGATGCCCGACAGGGCGTCGAGGTATCGTCGGCCTTCGGTATCCCACAGCCACACACCTTCGCCGCGCTCGAAGGCGACCGGCAGGCGATTGTAGGTGGTTTGCAGCGCATCGAACATCGTCGGGCTCTCCGGGCAAAAAACGAATGCCGGTCAGGCCACGGGCTGGCTTGATCGGCAATCGGCTTGAATGAAGAAGGCCGGTGGCATCAGACGACGGCGCACCGGCCTCGGATCGGGCCGCACCCGGCGGTGCGACACCATTACCGGGATTGTCGGACTATTTCATCTGACTGGCAACGAAGTCCCAATTCACGAGGTTCCAGAAGCTCTCGAGGTACTTGGGGCGAGCATTGCGGTAATCGATGTAATAGGCATGCTCCCAGACGTCGGCGGTGAGCAGGGGCGTCTTGCCGTCGCGCAACGGGTTGCCGGCGTTGGAGGTGTTCACGATCTCCACGGATCCATCGGCATTCTGGACCAGCCAGGTCCAGCCGGAACCAAAATTGTTCACACCGTGTTCGGCGAACTTTTCCTTGAAGGCATCGAAGGAGCCGAACGCCGCATTGATCGCATCCGCGACCTTGCCCGTGGGCGCACCGCCGGCATTGGGGCCCATGCAGTTGAAATAAAAGGTGTGGTTCCAGACCTGGGCGCCGTTGTTGAAGATGCCGCCGGCCGGGGCATCGCGGATGATGTCTTCCAGTGAGGCATTTTCGAAGGCGCTGCCGGGCAGCAGGCCGTTCAGTTTGGTCACATAGGTCGCGTGATGCTTGTCGTGATGGAATTCCAGCGTCTCGGCCGAAATATGCGGCTCCAGGGCGTTTTTTTCGTAGGGCAGCGGGGGCAATTCGTGTGCCATTGGGGATCTCCTTGTTGGTGGATAGCGAATGCTTCGCCAGGGACATGGTGACGAAAGATAGTCATACGCCCCCCAGGATGCAATTCCCGAGGTTTTTGGTCGGCTTTGGTGTCGAAGCGCCGGCGCGTCTGAGCGTGGGGTGTATCGAGGCATCGCCAGCGCGATGGACGCTTGGATGGGATGCCTTATCATGGTGGTTGCGGGACGCCGATTCAACGCGGCCTCGATCGGGCCCCTCACTGGAGACGCCGTGGAGACGTTGCTGCAGCAATCGGATCCGATGGGCCGCATCGGGCGCTGGCTTGGACCCCTGGTATTCGTTGGCTTCGTGCTGGTGCCGGCCCCGGAGGCAATCGCACCGGACGCCTGGGTGGTCCTGGGCCTGACCCTGTTCATGGCGATCTGGTGGGTCACCGAGGCGGCACCGATCCCGGTCACGGCCCTGCTGCCCATCGCGCTGCTGCCGGTCCTGGGGGTGATGCCGATTCAGGAGGCCACCGCCCCCTATGCCAACCCCCTGATCTTCCTGTTCGTCGGTGGCTTTGCCGTCGCCCTGGCGGTGCAGCGCTGGAACCTGCACCGGCGGGTGGCCCTGGCGATCCTGAGCCTCTCGGGCACCCGCCTGGATCGTCTGATCGGAGGGTTCATGCTGGCCACCGCATCCCTCAGCATGTGGGTGAGCAACACCGCCACCGCCGCGTTGATGCTGCCGATCGGCCTGTCGGTGCTGGCCCTGGTCGAGTCGGATCCACAGGGTCAGGCGGCCGGATCGCGCCCCGCAGTGGCGCTGCTGCTGGGGATTGCGTTTGCCGCCAACATCGGCGGCATGGCGACCCTGATCGGCTCGCCGCCGAACGCCCTGGCCGCGGCCTTTCTGAGCGAACGCTACGACGTAGAAATCGGCTTTGTCGAATGGTTGGTCATGGGCGCTCCGATCGCGGCCGTGCTGCTGCTGTTCACCTGGTGGTCCCTGACCCACTGGGTCTTCCCCGTGCACCGGATTGGACTGGTCGGCTTGGGCGATCTGCTCCACCAGCAGCGCAAGGATCTGGGTGCCTGGTCCTCTGCGGAACGTCGGGTCGGGTTGGTCTTCGCGCTGGTCGCATTGGCCTGGTTGCTGCGGCCGGTGTTGAACCACCTGTTGCCGCTGGAACTCACCGATCCCGGGATTGCGGTGCTCGGGGCGGCCGTGCTGTTCATTCTGCCCTCCGGGCGGCCTGAGCAGCGCTACCTGCTCGCCTGGGAGAACACACGGGACCTGCCGTGGGGCGTGCTGCTGCTGGTGGGCGGCGGCCTGAGCCTGGGTGCGGCGATCGAAGGTAGCGGGCTGGCCGAGGTCGTCGCCCAGTCGCTGCAGGTTGCGGTGGATCTGCCGTTCTGGATGCTGGTGGTCGGGGTGATCCTGCTGACCATGACACTGAGCCATGTGACCAGCAACACCGCGACCACTGCGACCCTGCTGCCGCTGGTGGCGGCACTGGCCGTGGAGGCCGGCCTGGCACCGCTGTTGTTGATCGTGCCGGTGGCCTTGGCCGCTTCGGTGGCGCTGATGCTCCCGGTGGCCACACCGCCGAACGCCATCGTCTTCGGGAGCAATCGCCTGCGGGTGATCGACATGATCCGGGGGGGGGCACTGCCCAGTCTGTTCGCTGTGCTGCTGCTGGTCGGCGTGGCATTGGCTTGGGTCGGCTGGATTCTGGGTGCGTGATGAGTGCGTTGCGCCCGGTCGGAAGGGACGCCGTACGGGCCATGCTGGACGACATGCTCTGGCTGCTGCCGGTGCCGGTGTTGCTGGGGTTGGCGGCCGTCTTCGGCACGGCGCTTGCGGACGCGCTGGTGCTCGCCTGCGGCTTGGGGCTGGCGCTGTTGATGCTGCCGGGCCTGTGGTTGCGCGCAGTGGTCCGCCGGCGAATCTTCCTGCGCGGCGCGATCCGCGATGCCAGCTACTGGCATCGGTGGCTGCGCGGCGGTGCCGGAGTCGCCGTGCTCAAGCTGCTTCTGGCCGTGCCGCTGGCGGCCCTGCTGCTGGTCGCGGCGGTCCGGCCCACCGGCTGGCACTTGCCGGCGGCGTGGGTGCTGAATCTTCCGGTCTTTGTGGGCCTTTGGCACCTGGCGTCCCGGCGCCTGTTGCCCCATGCGGTGCCGCGGTTTCGGCCGGTCCTGGCCCTGCGTCTGGCGATGGCGTTGAATTTCGGGTTGTTGTTCCTGGTGTTGGCGATCGCGGCGGTCTTCCAGTCCTATCCGGATCTGGGGGCCTTGACCCTGTCCGAGGCCATGCTCTGGGAGATCGGCCGCCAGCAGGCGCGCAGCGAAGGCCTGCTGATCCTGTTGCAGGCGGCGGCGGCGAAGGATGCGCTGGTGTGGTGGCTGGGGCAGCAGCTTTTGCCCGGCGTGATGGCACCGGTGCTGCAATTCATCGGCTGGGCCGTGTGGCTGGCCGCCGATGCCGTGATGCTCTGGGCCTATCTGGTGATTTGCGCGTCGGTGCTGAGTCTGGTGCACTGGCGAGAATGGCATCCGGGAGTCGATCCGCATGACGACGAATCCCCCTGATTCACCCCCTGATTCACCCCCTGATCGACGGGCAGAGCGATTGCGTCTCGGGACGCTTGTGCGCCTGCTGGTGCTGGCGATTGCACTCGGGCTGCTGTTGGCACTGGTCCTCGATCCGCGTGTTGGGCAGCGGCTTTTGGCCCCCGAACCCGGTTATGACCTCGTCCTCCAGGGCGCGCCGGTTCGGGTGCCGCCCGAGGCGGCCGAGCGCCTCGGGCGGCACTCGGCGTGGCAGGCCGAGCGGGGCCGGGAACACGCGACGGCCGTACTGCACGCGGTGCTGGCAGCCGAACTGGATGCGCTGTTCGACGAATTTCACGGCCGTCTGCCGGCGTATGCTGACTGGTATTTCTCCCTGACCGGCGAATACGCACGCCTGTCCATGCTGCTGCTGCAACGCACCGGGCTCTCCGAAGGCGACTACCTGGCCGATCGCGCCGCCACCCTGATCTTTGGAAATGTGCCCCTGGGGGCGCAGATCGGTGCGATCGAGGCCCGGCTGCAGAGCGAGCTGCGAACCGAGGCCGCCGAACTCCAGGCCGCCTGGCTGGCCCAGCTGCTGCGCTTGACGACAACTGCGCAGCCGGTGGCGACCGACCGTGCCCCACGCGCCACGTTGACCCTGGACGACCTGGCAGCAGAGTTCAGTGGTCATGGTCGCAGCGAATTCCTGACCCGCATCTCGGCGACCTCGGTCGGCGCCGGCGGCCTGGCGGCCGCACCGATCCTGACCCGGCTCGCCGCAGGTTCGGCGGGCGCGCTGTCGGGACGGGCCGCGGCGCGCGGTGTGAGCCGCGCGGGGGCGGCCGGCGCCAGTGCCCTCGGTTGTGCCGCCACCGGGCCGGCAGTGCTCGGATGTGCGCTGGTGGTGGGCGGTGCTGCCTGGGTGGCCACCGACTGGGCGCTGTTGAACGCGGACGAATGGCGCAATCGCGACGCATTGATCAACGAGTGGGACGCGCACTTGCAGCAGCTGCGAACCGAGTTCGAGGACACCCTGCGGGCTCACTACGAGCCCGCCATCGCCGCCTGGCACGCAGGCCTGCAGCTGGAGGTGGAACGGAGTTTTTCGCCGCTGCAGGCCATTAAAAGAACAGAGGGCGAACGCCTGAACCATTGAACGCCCGGCAGAAGGCGTGCCCCGGCAGTGTCCCGCATCCGCTGGCGGGGGTCGGCAGCAGGGCGGTCGCCGTCCCGCCTACGCGGCGGAGGTCACGGCGTTACGCCAGCGATTGCGGGGTGCTGCAGGGGCGCGCGCGCTGCGCCATCATCGCCGAAGAGGGCGTGGGCGTTTTCAGTGGCGATGCGGCGGGCGACGTCGGGGGGGAGTTGGGCGAGCCAGGCGCGGATGTCGGCGACGTGTTGCTCGACCTCGAGCCAGCGGCGGTGGCTGAAGGTATCGGCGCCGACCAGGAAGCGGTCGGCGTGATCGATCAACAGGTCCTGCCAGTCGAGGGGCATGAAGCCATCCCCGTACAGCCGTGCACTGCGCATCGAGAGATCGACGTACAGCTTCGGGTAACGGGACAGGTAGTCCCGGATCAGCGCGGGAATGGGAAAGGTCCCGGCATGGGCCCAGAGGATGGTGAGCTCGGGTTCGACCTCATAGGCCCGGTCGATCACCGCCGGATCGCCGTGAATCATCACCGGCAGGTCCCGGGTCCGGGCGATCTGCAGCAACTCGGTGAAGACCGCCGCGTGGCGGTCGTCCGCGAACAGGTGCAACTCGCCGATACCGCGCCAGGCGCCGGTCTTCAGCCCGGCATCGAGTCGGGCGCGGATGCGCTCCGGCAGGCCGCGATCGTGCATCCAGGTGTCCTTGTGATCCGGTGTCGCGTAGATGTCCAGGAAGGGCAGGATGCCGCCGGGCTTGGCGCGCATCAGGGCCTCGAGCAGGTCATCGTGCCGGGAGGACACCACCGCGCGTTCGATCCCGGCCTCGGTCAGTGCCGCGGCCGCCGCCGGCGGTGACAGCGCCTCGACGTGGGCGGCGTTGTAGTGCAGGTGGGTGTCGAACAGCGGGCCGTCGAAGGCGGCAAGGGATACGGGAGCGGCTATTGAAACCGGCAGCCACAGCAGTAGGGCCAGCAAGGGCGTGCGCCGCCGGTGGCGGATGGTGGGGGTCGTGTTCATCGGGGGTCCTCCGAAGGTGGGTTGGCGAAGGTGGGACCAGTCCCAAAGCCGTGCTGCAGCCAGCCGCGCAGGTCATCCAGCCCGCCGAGGCTCGTGGCCTCCGGGGGCCACGCGCCGTCGACGAAGCCGCGGGCCCGGAACGGCTCGAGCAGCGCCGGATCGCCGCTGATCACATGCACCGGGACGCCCGGTGCAGGATCCAGCCCGGTGATCAGACGGGCCGGCTGATGATCGCCGAGCAGGATCAACAGCGTTTGGGGGTCGGTGTAGCGGGTGGCGTAGGCGCCCGCGACCTGGACCGCATAGGCGACCGACTCGGCATAGTGTTCGCGGACGCGGTCCGGGTTCAGCCACAGGCGCTCGGGGGCCTCGCCGAGACCCTCCCACTGCCGGAAGATCCGGCCATCGCCGATCTGGTCCCAGTCGTCGAGCACCGGCAGGATCGGCACCCAGGGGGCATGGCTGCTGAGCAGCGCCAACAGCGCGAACACCGGCCGCGCATCGCTGCGCCGCACGGTGTTTTCCAGGAAGGACCAGGTGTACTGATCGGGCATCGCGACCCAGTTGAAGGGCGGGCCGGTATAGGCCATGTCGGCGGACTCGTAGATCGCCTCGAAGCCGTACCAGCGGCCCTCGGGCCACGGCAGGTTGATCGCGGGCATCAGCATCGCCGTCCGGTGGCCGGTGCGCTCGAAGTCCCGCGCCAGGCTCCCGCGTTCGGTGGCGAGCAGGAATTCATAGCGCATCTGGCTGTCGATCCACAGGCCGCTGAGCACCGAGGCATGGGCCAACCAGGACTGCCCGCCGAAAATCGGTGCGTCCAGAACGCCACTGACCATCGTGAGGTTCGCGGCGGCGACCTCGGCCTCCAGGGTGTCGAGTCGGGGTCCGACAACGGGTGCATAGCGCGGGTCGAACACGCTGGAAACCCCGTAGGATTCGATGAAGCCGATGATCACGTCGGTGCCGGCCAGCCCGGGAAGCGCCCGACCGGCTTCGGTTTCCGGGCGCTCCTCGAGTACAGTGGCAAAGCGCCGTTCCTCGCGATGCGCGCGGCGTACGGCCTTGATCTGGTCCAGGGCCAGGGTGAGGCCCGGGGTGATCGCCCGCGGCAGATTGGGCACCGCGGGTCCGGCGTGAAAGGCCGTGATCCCGGCGGTGCCGACCAGAAGCAGCGCGATCGCGAGCGCGGGGGGCGCCCGAACGGGTCGACTCGGCAGGCGCCCGAGCAGCCGGCGAAACAGCAGCACGATGCCGCCGAAGGCGGCGAGCAGGGCCAGCGGCACCAGGATCGCGCCGGCCAGCGAGGCATTGCCGTCGATCAGGTGGTAGACCGAGCGCAGCAGCGGGTAATCCAGGTAAACATTCACCGGGCGGGACAGGCTGATCCGGGTGAGGGCATCGGCAACGGTCAATAGGGTGAGCAGCCCCAGCAGCACGCCCACCACCCAGGCCAGGGCATTGCTGTAGCGCCCCGGAGGCAGCAGGATGAACAGACCCACCAGCACCAAGGCCTCGAGCGCGAGCCCGTTCGGCCCGAAGCCGGCATAACGGGGAATCTCCAGCGCCAGCAGGTACAAGTTCAGCAGGGCGAAGGCGAAAAGCAGGCGTAGCATCGGGTCTCCGGGGATAACGGCAGCGGGGCGGTCGACGCTGCAGGCGGTCAGGGATCCGATCGGTCGGGCCGATGGGCCGTCATGATGCCAGTTCTTTGTGACAACGTTTGCACACGGAGGTTGTCCATGGTGCATAGAAGGGGGTGACCGAATGCAATGGCGACGTTGGATGGCGATGGCAATGATCGGCACCGTGCTGGTTTGGGGGGCTGCCAGCCTGGCCGAGACCCCCGATCTGGCCGAGATCCCTGGTTTGGCCGACGTTTCCGGTCTGGCCGAGATTTCTGCCTCCGGTGTGGACGTGGCGCAGGCGCTGTTGGGGCCGGCTGCGACGCCGGCCGAGGCCGCCGATCCGGAAACGGCACAGGCGCTGTTCGAGGCGGTAACCGCACTGGCCGAGGCCCGGGCCCGCGCGGCCTACCAGCCCCCGAGCGGGGCGTTGCCAGGGACGCTACGGGCGATGGACTACGACCAGTACCGGGCCATCCGTTTCCGCTCGGAGGCCGCCCTGTGGCGTGATCAGACGCGCTTCGAGGTGCAGTTTTTCCATCCCGGTTTCTTGTTTCCGCATCCGGTCTCGCTGCATCAGGTGGATCGTACCGCGAAACACCCGATCGCCTTCGATCCGATGCTGTTCCGCTACGAGGCCGAGGCGCAGGGTTTGGACGCGAACCTGCCCGAGGACCTGGGCTTTGCCGGCTTCCGGCTGCATTACCCGCTCCACGGTCCCGCGTACAAGGATGAGGTTCTGGTCTTTCTCGGGGCCTCGTATTTTCGGCTGGTGGGGCCGGGACACGTCTATGGGCTGTCCTCGCGCGGGCTTGCGATCGACACCGCACGGTCGGGCGGCGAGGAATTTCCCGCGTTTCGCCGGTTCTGGTTGCTGCGCCCGACGCCGGAGGGCGACACCATGACCCTCCTGGCGCTATTGGATGGCCCGTCGGTCAGTGGGGCCTACCGCTTCGATCTTCGGGTCGCGGAGACGGTGACGATGGACGTGGAGGCGCGATTATTCGCCCGCGAGGACGTGGCGATGCTGGGCGTCGCGCCGTTGACCAGCATGTTCCTGTTCGGGCCGGACAGCGGTGGCGGGTACGACGACTTCCGGCCCCGGGTCCACGATTCCGAGGGACTGATGCAGCACAACGCGGCTGGGGAGTGGATCTGGCGCCCGTTGAGCAACCCGCGGCAGCTGCGCGTCAGTTCGCTGCGCGACCACCAACCGCGTGGCTTCGGCCTGGTGCAACGCCACCGTGATTTCGCCGGGTATCTGGACCTCGAGGCGCAATACCATCGTCGTCCCAGCCAGTGGGTTACGCCGCTAGAGGGTGACTGGGGTACCGGCGGCGTGGAATTGGTGGAGATCCCGACGCGCTCGGAGACCGAGGACAACATCGTCGCCTACTGGGTCGGCGAGGCGCCTTTCCGGGCCGGTGACGATCGCCGCTACCGCTATCGCCTGACCCTATTCGATGACCAGCCCCCCGGAGACCCGCCGGCGCGTGTGGTGCGCAGTCGCTCCGGCTGGGGTGCGGTGCCGGGCGTGGTGCCGCCGCCACCGCGGTCGCTGCGTCGCTATGTGGTGGATTTCGCCGGCGGCGCATTGGCTGCTCTGGATGCCGATGCCGCCCTGCAGCCGCGGCTGCAGGCGAGCGCGGGCCGGATCGACGATCTCGGGGTCCGTCCGCTTCCGGAGTCTTCCGGCTGGCGGGCCTCCTTTCTGCTCGATCCCGAGGCGGCCTCGGTGGTGGATCTGCGCCTGGCATTGACCCGGGACGGTCAGCCGCTGACCGAAACCTGGAATCACGTCTGGTATCCGGATGAAGGCTGAACCCGCTGCAGGAGGGACAAGCGGCGCCGTCGGATCCGCCGACCGGGTCGCTGGCGTTGGCGCGGGGGTGCTGCACGCGCCGGGAATTCGGCTGCGCCGCGTGGTGTTCTTCGGGCTGGTGGGTATGACCGCATTGATGGGCACGGTCATGATGGCTCGGGTGCTGCACGCCGCCGGACTCTCTGGTTTCCAGGTGGCGATCCTGCCGTTGTTTTTGGTCACCTTTGGGTGGATCGCGGTGTCCTTCTGGACCGCGGCCGCCGGATTTTTGTTGCGGATGCTGCGCCGGGACCCACTGTCGCTGCAGCGCTGGCCCACGGCGGTCGTCGCCGACGTGGAGGCGGCTGGGCCCGAGATCGCTAGGCCCGAGACCGCAGTTGCCGGGGCCGCGCAATCCCTGCCGCATACCGCCGTGGTGATGCCGATCTTCAATGAAGATCCGTTGCGGGTGAGCCAGGGCGTGGAGGCGATCTGCCGGTCGCTCGCGGCCACCGGGCACGCGACCGACTTCGGGTTTCACCTGCTCAGCGATAGCAACGACCCGGAGATTATTTCGATCGAGGATCAAACGGTGCAGCGTCTGCGTGCCCACCTGCCCGCCGGCATTTCCCTGCACTACCGGCGTCGGTTGGCGAACACCGGGCGCAAGGCCGGCAACATCGCGGAATTCTGCGGGCGCTGGGGGTCGCGCTACACCTACATGATAGTGCTGGATGCCGACAGCGTGATGGAGGGTGCGACCCTGGTGAGCCTGGTCCGGGTAATGGAGGCCAATCCCAGGGCCGGTCTGGTTCAGACCCTGCCGTTGCCGATCCGGCAGGAATCGGTGTTTGGCCGCCTGCAGCAATTCGCTGGTGCGCTGCATGGCCCGATGCTTGCCACCGGGCTTGCCGCCTGGCAGGGGGCTTCGGGTAATTACTGGGGGCATAACGCCATTGTGCGGATTCGGCCCTTCATTCGGCATTGCGATCTGCCGCGGCTGGCCGGCCGGCCCCCGCTGGGCGGCGAGATCCTGAGCCACGACTTTGTCGAGGCGGCCCTGTTGCGACGGGCCGGTTGGGAGGTCTGGTTGCTGCCGGATCTGCCGGGCAGCTACGAGGAACTTCCGGGAAACCTGATTGACTACGCGCGGCGCGATCGGCGTTGGGTCCAGGGCAATCTGCAGCATCTGCGGCTGTTGTCGACACCCGGGTTGCCCGGAATCAGCCGGCTGCATTTTCTGTTCGGTGCCGTGGCCTATTTGGCCTCGGTATTCTGGCTGCTGTTGCTGCTTGCCGGCACTGTGGCCGTGCTGGCGGTGGCGATCGGCCTGAGTGGCGAGGTTCATGTTTTTGGAGAGCTGGGCCCGGGGGGAGCGCCGACGCACCCCGCGCCGACAGGCCTGGCTACCACCTTGCTGGGGGTAACCCTGAGCCTGCTGTTCCTGCCGCGATGGCTGGGGATTGTGCTGGCCCTTCGCGACCGGGCCGCCGTGTTCGGCGGAAGGGTGCGTCTGGTCGTCAATGGATTGGTGGAAATGGTCTTCTCCGTGCTGATCGCCCCGATTCTGATGGCCTTTCATGCAGTGTTCGTCGCGGCGGTGGCCAGCGGGCGTACGGTGGCCTGGGTGGCGCAGCCGCGCGCCGGCCGGGTGGTGGGCTGGAACGAGAGCCTGCGTCGAACCGGCGGTTTCATGCTGGCCGCCATCGTGTGGGGGGCACTGGTCGCTGCCTTCGCGCCGGGGTATGTCTGGTGGCTGCTTCCGGTACTGGGCAGCTTGTTGCTGGCACCCATTCTGGTGCGCGCCAGCAGTCGCGGCGACCTGGGAGCCTGGATGCGCCGCCGAGGATGGCTGCTCACGCCGGCGGAAGTCCGGCCCGGTCCGGTCTTGGAACTGCTGCACGGCCTGCAGACTTCGACCCTGATGCCGTTGTCCGCGGCTCCGTGGCCCGCGGCCCCGTTTCCCGTGGCTCCTCTGTCCGTGGTTCCTCTGTCCGCCCCGTTGCCCATCGCTGCGTTGGCAGTACAGAACGGCGGTTTCAGCGGCGGGGTCGGCGCCGTGCCGAGTGCCGCCTCCGCGATCAACGAATCCGCTTGACCGCAACCCCATCCCGGCTTACTCTTTGGCCCGGTTGGGCGGTTAGCTCAGCGGTAGAGCACTGCCTTCACACGGCAGGGGTCACTGGTTCGATCCCAGTACCGCCCACCAAGAAACAGCGGTAAAACAGCACCTTTCGGTCATTCCGGGGTGCTGTTTTCGTTTGCGGCCATACGCCGAGGCGGCGGCCCCATCGAGCGACGTTTGCACCGGCTGGCCAGCGTCCCGTACATTTTGAGGTGTGGGTCGTACGCGCTCCTTTCCGGAGGTGCAGCCATGTCCGATCAACCGCAGAAGACCACAGCTCGTAGCCGGGCGCATCCAGCGCCGGCGCTGACCCTGCTGCTGACCGGGCACCTGTGCCTGCGGATGCCGTCCAGGCTCAGGAAAGATCCAGCGCATGGCGCTTGAGATCGGCGAGGTTGATGATCTCCAGCGCCTTTTCGGCCGTGGCCATCAGGATCACCCGGGGTGCGGCGTTGGCCTCGAGCGCTTCTTGCCAACGGGCGGCGCACAGGCACCAGCGATCTCCGGGCTCCAATCCCGGAAAGCCGTATTCGGGCTGCGGGGTGCTCAGATCGTTGCCGCGAGCCTTTGAGAAGGCGAGAAAGGCCGCCGTGACCTGGGCGCAGACCACATGCCGGCCGCGGTCCTCGGGTCCGGAGCTGCAGTCGCCGTCACGATAAAAACCCGTGATCGGTTCGCCCTGTGAGCAGGGCACCAGTCGCTCGCCGAGTACATTGCGGGTCTCTTCTTTGCCTGGGGGTCCACCATCCATCGTTGCAGTCCTCTGGTTGATATCGGCGACTGGATATCGCCGACGTGAGACCGTCGACGGCACTGTCGGCCAACCCATGGTTGATGGCCATCGGGCGTGACCCTTTTTCGGACTCATTGTGCAAGCGTATTTTCGATCGTCATTGTAGGCGCCTGCCCCGGCGATTGCCACGCGCGCCTGGCCATCATTGCCGCTACATAACATGTGCCACCCAACACGCGAGGCACGATTCCATGGTAAAGCCCTGCACACGCGTCTATGATTCCGAGGGTATTGAAATCCAGGGCATGGGCAGTGAATGCCTCAGGGACGGCGGCGGCAGCGTCGGCTCTGTAACGTTCTCGAGCGCCAACGCCTCAAGGCTCGTGGCTGATCCCAAGGTTGTATTACGTACAGGATGAAGGTTCATGAAGATCAAATATAAGTTGATGTTGCCGGTCACGGCGATTCTGGTGGCGACGATCACGGCAACATCCTGGCTCTTTATTTCCTACCAGATCGACAATCTGGATCAGGCCTTCGAGGCAAATCTGTCGACAATCGCAATCACCTCGGCGCGCATGGAGCATTCCTTTGCCGAACGCTTCGCCCAGGAGCAGGGGCTTCAGTTTCATCAGGTCGTGGAGGGGTCGCAGAGCGCTGTACCGGAGGTTCAGGCGCTGGAGACCGAGGTCCTGAGGCGCTTTCAGGATGATGCCAAGTTGCCCGCGGTTCGGCGCATGCTGCAGCAGGATGGGGAATCCCACCTGTATGTCTATGTTCCGGCGCGGTTGGACAATGGCTGCAGCTATTGTCATGGGCGCGGGCGGGGACGCATCGATCTCTGGCCGGAGGCCCGCAGCGGCGACCTGGTCGGAATCTTCGGGGTTTCCGGTTCCACTGCGGGGGTGGTCGCGCAGAAGGCGACGTTGCAGGGATCGGTGGTGTTGATCGCGATTGTGGTCTTGCTGGTGATCAGCCTGACGGTGCATTACGTGACTCGACGCTTCGTGACCCAGCCCGTCGATCGGCTCGGCCTTTCGGCCGAACGCGTTGCCGATGGCGATCTGCGGATGGGGGTGCCGGTGCAGGGCCATGATGAACTGACCGATCTGGGCCACTCGTTCAACCGGATGGTCGACAAGCTGAACGAGGCGATGCACCGGGTCCATGACACCAGCACGAGTGTGGCGACGGCCAGTATGGGAATCTCCACGAGTGCCGAGCGGATGGCGAACGGTGCGCAGGATCAATCCTCCCAGACCAACCAGGTGGCGGCGGCCGTCGAGGAGATGAGCGCCACCATCCTCGAGAATTCGCGCAATTCAGCCGAGACCTCCGAGACCGCGCGCCAGGCCAAGGCGAAGGCGGAGGAGGGGGCGGCGGTGGTCCGGGAGACGACGGCGGGCATGGAGCGTATCGCCGAGGTGGTCCGGAAATCCGCGACTACGGTGAACGCCCTTGGCGAATCGACCGCACAGATCGGCAAGATCGTGTCGGTGATCGACGAGATCGCCGATCAGACCAACCTGCTCGCCCTCAATGCGGCGATCGAGGCCGCGCGTGCCGGCGAACAGGGCCGCGGCTTTGCCGTGGTTGCCGATGAGGTGCGGGCCCTGGCGGAACGCACGAGTCGGGCGACCAAGGAGATTGCGGAGATGATTCGCAAGATCCAGGAGGACACCGGCAGCGTGGTGCATTCGATGCAGGACGGGACACAGAAGGTCGATGAAGGCATCGTTCACGCCGAGAAGGCGGGGGAGGCGCTGCAGCAGATCGTGTTCATGGTCGACAAAGTGACCGGCATGATCGTGCAGATTGCGACGGCCAGCGAGGAACAATCGGTGGTCAGTGAGCAAATTGCGCGGAATGTGGAGGAGATCAGCGTGGTCACTCAGGAAACGGCCGGAGCCAGCACCCAGGTGGCGGGCGCGGCCGAGGACCTGAACCAGTTGACCGAGAACCTGAAGGAACTGGTGGCGCGTTTTCAGCTGGGGGATCCGAACAGTAGGGATTCAAAGGAGACCTAGGCCTTGTCGCCATGGGCCTTGATATGTTTGGCCAGGCGTTGGTTGGTGCCGTACAGAAAATGGGTGGCCATGCGTTCGGAAAAGCGGCTGGCCTCGGTGATCTTGCCGGCGACCTCCGCCACTTCGCGCGTCAGCATCGGGTTGTTGCCACAACAGACACCCAGGTAGCGAATCCCGAGCTCCAATGCCTCTCGCGCCCATTGGCGGATTTCATAGCGATTCATGTACAGGGGATCCAGCGCGGTCGGGAAGGTGCGTCCGTGCGGTGACGGGCAGGTGCAGCCCTGATCGTCCGGTAGATTGAAGAAGGTGGGGTGTTCCGGAGTGGTGCGGTAGGGCACCGGCAGCGCGGCGATGGGGCCGGCGACGGTGTCCCGGATTTCCCGCAAGTGCGGCATCATCGTCGCGGGTCCGCGAAAGCAGTTCAGGCCGACCACGTCAGCCCCGGCCTGTTTGAGCCTCTGGCAGGCGGCGGCCGGGGTATCGCCATCCTGCATCCGGTTGTCGCCCATCACGGCCAGCGTGACCACACAGGGCAGCCGGTGCTGCTGCATGGCCTCGAGCGCACACAGGGCCTCGCCGGTGTAGTAGAAGGTCTCGCCGATCAGCAGGTCGGCACCTTCCTCCACCGCCCAGCGGCACATTTCCTCGAACATGGATCGGGCTTCCTGCTGGCTCGCCGGGTCGTCGGGATTCCAGAGGTTGGTGTTGGAGATGTTGCCGGCCATCAGGTCGGCTTCGCCGCCGGGGTTGCTATCGGCCACCTCGCGCGCGATGCGAAGTGCGGCCCGGTTCATCGGTTCGAGCAGGTCTTCCTGGCCGATGAGGCGCATCTTTTCGCGATGGCCGTTGTAGGTGAAGGCCTGGACGATGTCCGACCCGGCACGCTGGAAGTCCCGATGCAGCATTCGCAGGGCTTCGGGGGCCTCCAGCGACACCACGGGAACGAACTCGCCAGCGGCGACGTAGCCCCGGCGCTCGAGTTCGAAGAGAAAGCCCTCGGCACAGACAACCGGACGCTCGTTGAGACGTTCCATCAAGCCGTTTGGTCGAGCCATCATGCCTCCTTGGAGCCACCGGCGCCTCCGGTTCGAACTGGGCTGCGAAATGGGGCAGTCCTGCTTCACCCCCACGCTGCGCGTGCAATGACCGGGGCCTTCTTCAGCGATTGTCTACTGCAGGGGCTTCAGGTCATCGAGGACAAACGGAAGCAGTTCGCCGACCGTCGGATGCGGCAGCACGGTCTGACGGAGTATCGGATAGGGCAGCCGCGCCTGAATGGCGAGCGCGAGCAGGCCGATGACCTCATCGCCGCCCACCCCGAACACGGTGGCCCCGACGATGCGCTGGCTCTTTGCCTCCACCAGAATCTTGATCAGCCCGGCGGTTTCGTCCTTTTCCCGGGCGCGGCTGACCTGGCCCATGGGCAGGGTGCCGATCAGAATCGGGGTGTCGCTCGTCCGTGCCGCGGTCTCCGACAGGCCGACGCGAGCCAGTGGTGGGTCGATGAACATCGCGTAAATCGGGGTGCGGTCGGTGATCGCGCGGGTGCCGCCGGCGAGGTGATCGACGAAGACCTCGCCATCGTGCACCGCGGTGTGGGTGAAGGCGCCGCGGCCATTGACGTCGCCCAGCGCGTAGATGTGCGGTACCGCGGTGCGCCCGACCTCGTCGACCGGGATGAACCCGCGTTCGTCGACCTCGATGCCGGCCGCCTGCAGCTGCAAGTCCTCGGTATTCGGTTGGCGCCCGACGGCGATCAGCAGGTGGGAGCCCTCGACGGTGCGCTCGGCATCGTCCTGCTGACAGGTCAGATTGATACCTTGCGGATGATGGTTTCCGGGGGCCAGTTGTGTGGCCTCGGCGCCCAGGTGGACCTCGATGCCCTCGGCCAGCAGTACCTCGAGGGCGATCTGGCTGATATCCGGATCCTCGTGGCTGATCAGGCGTTCGGCGCGTTCGAAAACGCTGACCCGGCTGCCCAGGCGCCGGAAGGCCTGGGCGAACTCGAGGGCGATATAGGAGCCGCCAAGGATCAGCAGATGCTCCGGCAGGTGGTCGAGTTCCAGGATGCCGCGGTTGTCCAGCCAGGGTATCGTGTCGATGCCGGCAAGGGGCGGGGCCAGTGCCCGGGTTCCGGTGTGGATCACGATGGTGTCCGCCTGCAGGTCGACGCCGTCCACCGTCACCGTATGCGCATCGACGAAGCGTCCCGTGCCGCGATGGAAGTCGGTGGCTTCCTCGAGCCAGGACTGCAGGCCCGCATTGGAGGCGTTGCGCAGCCGGTCGACCCGCTGCATCACCTGGTCGAAATGGATCGAGAAATCCTCTATGGCGATCCCGAAGTCTGCCCCGCGCCGCGCCATGTGCGCCGCCCGTGCGCTGGCGATCAGGGTCTTCGTCGGCGTGCAGCCCCAGTTCACACAGGAACCGCCGACCCGGTCGCATTCGACGGTCGCGATCTTCAAGCCCCGGCGCAGCAGCGCGTTGACGACGCCGCCAGTGGCCTGGCCGGTCCCCAGCAGAATCAGGTCGTAGGTCTTCATCGGTCCTCCGGCGCCGGTCGGGACGGATGGGACGGTCCTGAATGCCTTCGTGTGTCTGAATCGCCAGCCTAAACCCTGTCAAGCCCTGGACCAATGCGCAGCTCTACCCCTGCGGCGAACCGAGCGAAGCGCTTGGGACGGGTCGGTGCCCCTGGTGCCGAATGCGAGCGATCCAAACGCGACCAACGGTCCGAACCGCAGTGCGCCTTCCCCCGACGCTCAGGCGCAGGCCTTGGCGCGCGCCGTTTCGCAATCGAGCTCGATTTCCGCCTCGACCACGCCGTCTTGCGGCAGGGCGAGATGAAAGCCGACCTTGCGACAGACGCGCTGCATGCCCTGGTTCTCGCTCAGGATATCGGCGGTGATCCGCGTCACCCCTTCCTCGCGCGCACTGTTCACCAGCAGGCGGAGCAACTGCGTGCCTACGCCCAGGCGCTGGTCGTTGTCGTTGATCAGCATCGAGAATTCGGCGTGGCGGCTGTCGTGCAGCCGGCTCCAGCGCCCGACGCCGAGGATGCGGTGTTCGTCGCGCTCGCGGTCGTGATAGTCGACCACCAGGGCCATCTCCCGGTCGTAGTCGGTGAAGCAGATGCGGGTGAGCCGCTCGTGGGCGACGCGCTGGGTCAGCTGCATGATGTGGAAGTAGCGCAGGTAGACGCTGCCCTCGGACAGGTTCTGATGGAACTGCGCCATCAACGGTTCGTCCTCCGGGCGAATCGGACGGATCGTCACGGCCCGCTCGTCCTTCAGGACCCAATCGGTAACGTACTGGATCGGATAGGGTCGGATCGCCGGGCGCGGCAAGGTCTGCATATCGACGTTCGGTTCATGCAGCAGCACCCGGGCATCCAGGGCGCGCAAGGCGCCGTGTCCGGAAGCGTCCATCGGCGAGGCCAGCAAGGGGTTGATGTCGATCTCCTTGATCTCCGGATGCTCGATGATCAGCTGGCTGAAGCGCACCAGCAGCTTTTCGATCTGCGGCAGGTCCACCGCCTCGCGGCCGCGAACGCCCTGCAGTGCGGTATGAATGCGGGTCTGCTCCATCAGGCGACGGGCGAGGGTGGTCGTCAGCGGCGGCAGGGCGACGGCGCTGTCGCGCATCACCTCGACCATCTGCCCGCCGGCACCGAACAACAGCACGGGGCCGAACTGGGCATCGACACTGCTGCCGAGGATGAGTTCGTAGCTGTCGTCGCGGGAGATCATCGGTTGCACAGTGACGCCGTCGAAATGCTCCGCTCCGGCCTTCGCCGTCACGGTGTCGCGGATGCCTTCGAAGGCCGCGGTCACGGCCGTGTCGTCGGTCAGGTGCAGGCGCACGCCGCCGACGTCGCTCTTGTGGGTGACGGTCTTCGAGTCCAGTTTGACCACCACCGGATAGCCGATCGAGCGGGCCTGGAGCACCGCCTCGGCGGCGGTGTGCGCCTTGTGGGTCGCGACCACCGGGATGCCGTAGGCCGACAGCAGGGTCTTCGACTCGAGTTCGGTCAGCACGGTGCGCTGGTCGCGGGCGGCCTGCTTCAGCAGGCGTTTCACCTGGGTCAGCGCGAGGCCGGACTCGTCCCAGGTCATCGCCGGGGCCGGGGTTTCATACAGCGCCTTCAGGCTGCAGTGGTAGCGCCACATCAGGTTGAACAGGTGGGCGGCGGCATCCGGATGCGAATAGGTCGGGATGTTGGCCTGGTTCAGAATCGCCTGGCCGGCGACGACGTCGGCGCCGCCCATCCAGCTGGCGAGCACCGGCTTCTTCAGGTCTTTCGCGCATTCCTTGATGCGCTCGGCGGTGCGGGTCGGATCGGTCATCGCCTGCGGCGTCAGCACCACCAGGATGCCGTCGGCATTCGGATCGCGTGCGGCGATCTCGAAGGCCTGGGCATAACGCTCCGGATCGGCGTCGCCCAGGATGTCGACCGGGTTGCCGTGGCTCCAGTGCGCCGGGAGTACGGCATTCAGTCCGGCCAAGGTGTCTTCGTGCAGCGGGGTCAGCTCGCCGCCGCCGGTGATCAGCGCGTCGGTGCTGAGCACGCCCGGGCCGCCGGCATTGGTCAGAATCGTCAGACGCCGTCCCTGCGGCAGATAGGCCTGCTTCGCGAGCACCTGCGCGACATTGAACATCTCGGCCAGCGAGTCGACGCGCAGCACTCCGGAGCGACGGAACGCGGCGTCGAGCACCGCATCGCTGCCGGCCAGGGTGCCGGTGTGCGAGGCGGCCGCCTTCGCAGCAGCGTCGGTGCGGCCGGCCTTGATCACGATGATCGGCTTGGTCAGCGCGACCTCGCGGGCGGCGGAGAGAAACGAGCGGGCATCGCCGATGCTTTCCATGTAGATCACGATGCTGCGGGTGTGCGGATCATCGCCCAGGTAGTGGATGAGATCGCCCCAATCGACGTCGAGCATCGAACCGATCGACGCGAAGGTGCTGAAGCCCACGTTGTGCTGCCGGCTCCAGTCGAGTACCGCGGTGCCGACCGCGCCGCTTTGGCTGATGAAGGCGACGTGGCCGGGCTGGGCCATCACCCCGGCGAAGGTCGCGTTCAGACCGGTGCGCGGGCTCATCACCCCGAGGCAGTTGGGCCCGATCACCCGCAGCGCGCTGTGCTGCAAGGCTTCCTGGATCTCGGCCTCCAGGGCCGCGCCTTCGGTTCCGATTTCCCGGAAGCCGGCGGAGATCACGATCGCACCGCGTACGCCCGCAGCCACGCATTCGCGAATCACCGCGGGCACGGTCGGTGCCGGCGTGGCGATGATTGCCAAATCCACCGATTCCGGCACATCCGCGATCGTGGCGTAGGCGCGGACCCCCAGCACGCTCTGGCGCTGTCCGTTCACCGGGTACAGGGTGCCGCCGAAGGGGTGGCTGAGCAGGTTCCACAGCAGGGTGCGGCCGACACTCCCGACCCGGTCGGTGGCGCCGATCAGCGCGATCGACTTCGGGGAGAAGATCGAACGCAGGTGCTGGTGATCGGAACGCAGGATATCGTAGGACCGATCGGGATTCCGGGCGAGACTCAAGCTCATGGTGCATACCTGTGGTGGGCTTCGCCGAGGCCGGTACGAAGCGCGGCTACAATCAACGTGGCAACGCGCACTTCGGGCGTCCCGGCGAGAGGCTGTGCTGCATTGCACAACGAAAGCTTACTCACAATCTGAATCCAATTCAAGGATCTGATTCGCATTTTTACCCAGTATCTTGCCAACGACCGTGATGGCGTTGGGACCGGGCGACAGTTTGGTGGGCCAGCATCGGGGGAAATACGCAGTGGGCTTCTGGAATCAGATGGCGTACGCGATACGCAGCACCCGCGCGGCCATCGCCGCTCTGGGTATGGTGGTGGTGTTGATGGTGCTGCTGTACGGCCGCTGGACGACGCCGGAGGTGGTGGACCGGCGTGTGCTCCTGGTTCCCGTGCTGGCGGTGGAGCGGGAAAGCGAGGAGACGCACTGGATCCGGGTCGTGGTCGAAACGCCGGAGGATGGGGTGCTGCGGATCCTCTGGCGGGAGGCGCAGCCGTCGTTGCAGGCGGGTGCCGAGGTGCCGCTCGCGGTCATCGAATACGCCGATGGTCGCCGCGATTACCGGTTATTGGCACGCCCTTGAACCCAGGATGCCTGGCGCCGTGCCGCCACGCATCCATGCCCGCCCATAGGATTCAACTCTGGTCGCGCGGGATCTTCAGCGGCCATCCGGGTTTTTTACCGGCCACCCCGGTTTTTCACCAGATTGACGCATCGGATGCCCTGTCCAGTCGCTCGAACATCCGCTGTCGATACCTGTCTCGAGCGGACGTTGGAGCGGGATCGGATACCGTT
>Ga0207421_10000453_pt1 | contig 52644 bp, 57 predicted proteins | sample SodLakKL_010_SED_4_FD_187542 | JGI IMG/M metagenome (GOLD analysis project Ga0207421, IMG submission 187542) | Alkaline sediment microbial communities from Lake Tanatar, Kulunda Steppe, Russia - 8KL_010_SED (SPAdes) (version 2) | ecosystem: Environmental > Aquatic > Non-marine Saline and...
ATCTTTTTGTTTTTTTCATTAAAAAGGAAATCGGATGTGGAAGCTAGTTTTCAGAAGAAACATTTCCCTTATTTCAAAGGAAAAACGGCTTGTGGAAAACTTTCCCTTGCCATTAACTACTTACTTGATATCTTCTCGCAATGCTAAAAAAGACCGCCGACAAAACAATAATATTTATTCTCTCGTTAATCTTTTTTGCTTTTTTTCTGGGAGTCATCTTTTTTTCGGAGGAAAAAGGAGAAAAAGAGGTGATTGACCTCCGCGGGGAGCGGTCATTTCTCAGTCCGGATTATGTTATAGAAAACTCCCTTCTACAGGTTTTCGATCTTTCTTTGGAGGTGCCCGAGGGGTGGAGCGTAGAAAGTTACGCGGAAAAAGAAATGGGCATGGAAATCTTTTCTCCCTCCTGCCGCCTTTACCTTACCTGCTACAAAGAAGAAGATAAGCTCTCCCACCTAAAGGCTTATATAAACGCCGTTCAAAGTGAAAAGATAGAAAGAGAGGATATAAGACTTTTACCAATAAACGACACCAAGGGAATAAAAAGAACCAAACTGGGTCCCGTGGAGTTCTTTTTCGAGGAAAAGATATGTGAAATAGGTATAGCTGAAGACAAAAAAGCGTGCACCGATAAACTTTATAAATTAACCGATTCCATTTCTTTTTAAAATGAAAGAAAAGTTTGTTGTTTATCTTTTTCTACTTTTTTTACCACTCAACGTTTTTTCTATTTCTCTTCCCTCTTTGGAAACAGGAAAGATCTTTCAGTCCTTAAAGCATGAAATAGTCGACCTTTATACTGTCCTTCCTCTTCCCAGTACAGAATACTCTCCCGAAGAGGAGGCGGTAATTGTCATCGCCAAAGCGGCTACTTTTAGCGAGCTTTCCACACTCACCTTGGAAAAGCTTCCCAAAGAGTTTACTTTCAAAGCTTTAAAGAAAACCGGAAAGCTTCTCGCCACCTCTCTCGGAGATCCTTCCGAAGCCATAAGGGCGGAACTTCTTTCTATGGGAAAAGAGAGGCTGTTTGATTACCTTAGAAAAGAGGAGGTAAGTCTCACGGGAGGAGAGATAAGTTTTACTTATGAATCCCTAAAAAGAGAACGTGAAGAGATAGAACTTTTGTACTCTCTATCAAGAAGAAAAGACGGAAAAACCTCTGTCTCCTTTTATTCTCTCAAGCCAATCTCTCCTCCTTTCCCCAAGCCCAGAAGATCTCCCGTAAACAGCACCAAGTGGGACGCACAAAGCTTCGATAAAGACTACTTAGAACCTTTTTCGATTACTTTTTCGGGTGATCTTCTTAAGTCTTCCCAAGGATTTTTTCTCTGGGATGAGTCTCCCGAGGTGTCCATTAACTTTGGAGAAGATGTTCCAAATCTTGAAATAGAAGAAAATCCGACCTTTTTGGAAAGACTTGCCAATGCGGGAAGAGCTTTTGTGGGAGGCGTCTCTTCTTTTCTGGGTTTTTCCGAAAGAGCCGTGCCCCCGGAAGAAGATTCCGACACTTCCAAAAAGGAAGAGCCCGTTCCCGTTAAGAGAGCTGCTGAGACGGAAGAAGATGATAAAGAAGAAGATGTTGGCGAAAAAGAAGATTCTCTCGATTCCTACGAAAAACCTTCAAGAATTGAAATAAACTCAGCTCTCGGAGAAGAATTGGAGCTTTTAACGGGGATTGGCCCTGTTTACGCGGAAAGAATTATAGAAAAAAGACCTTTCTGCTCTCTCGATGAACTCACAAAGGTTCCCGGAATAGGAGAAAAAACCTTAGAGGGTATAAAAAAAGAGGAAAAGGCTTACGTCTCCCCTTCTTCGGAGTGTTCCTCGGAAGAGAAAGAAAAGGAAAAAGAGAAGGAAAAAGAGAAGGAAAAAGAGAAGGAAGAGGAAAAAGAGGGGGAAGAAGAAAAAGAAAAGAAAGTAGACGCTTCGAAAGAAGAAGCAAGAAAAAAACTCAAAAAAATAGAAGAAAAAATGATCGATTTAAGAGAAAGAGTTGATAAGTACTACAAAGAGAAAAAGGAAGAGGAGAGCAAAAAAGAAGAAGAGAAGAAAGAGGAAGAAAAGGAAGAAGAGGAGGAGAAAAAGGAGGAAGAGGAAAAAAAGAAAGAAAAAGAAGAAGATGACGTTTCGGAAGTGGAAATAAACTCTGCACAAAAGGAAGATCTTATCCAAATAACTCATATCGGAAGCGCTCGAGCGGAAAGTATTATGGAGAAAAGACCTTTTTGTGCTCTTGAAGAGTTAAAAGAGATAAGCGGGATAGCGGAAAAAACCCTTGAGAATATAAAAAAAGAAGATATCGCTTACGTAGACGCTCCCGAGTGGTGCGATGAAGAAGAAGACGAGGGCAAGGAGGAAGATGATGATGACGACGAGGAAGAAGATAAAGAAAATGGCGATAAAGAACCCGTTTCCGATATCAAAATAGAGGGTGCAAGTTTTTCTCGCGATATAGGCCTTTCTTCCGAAAAGCTGGGTGCTTCTCTTTCGGACACTGAGCTTTTTCCAAAAGCATTAATAAGCAAAGGAGAAGCAACTCTTTTCCTTTCGCTAGAAGAAAAAGAGACAACCCCTGGGAAAGAAAAAACTTTTAAAGCTCAAATATCGGGAGCAAACGACACCTTGCAAAAAATATTAAAAGAGTATTAAGTAAAAAATATTTATTATGAAACCAAATAAATTAATTATTTTCTTTCTTTTGTTTGTTCCTTTTCTGGTAGTAGCTGATTCTCCAGAAAAAACTTTTCCCAAGGAAAGAACAGGTATCACCGCTTACAGTAAAATAGAGGAAGTTAACGAAGAAAACAGTGCAAAAGTAATAAATGCCATTCACAGCGTCCTACTGGAAGAGGAGAAAAAAAGTAAAGAAACATACATTGTCGGAAAAACGGAGATAGAGATAATTATAGAAGACAGTGACGGAGAGGATTATCATCTCTCGAGCCTCTATCCTTATATCTACGCCAACCTAAAAGGACAAATAGCCGCCTATTTTCCTAAAGAGTATCCCACCAGTAAGATTCTTAACTGGAACGAATATTTTGCAAAAGGAGAGATGGAGTCCACTTTCCTTGAAAAGGCCATAGAAAGTGTCTTAGAAAAGGTAAATGACCTGGAAGAGGTGGAGGAAGAATTAAGCCTTTCAGAGCCCGCCAAACACTTTCATTTTCAATACCCGGAAGCAAACAGAATGGCAGTAGCCACAAATACCATGCAGGGTTATTCCGGCGAATCACCCTCTTACGATCCTAAAAAGAAAAACTTCTCTGTTCGTGTTCCCGGTACAGTACATGAATCTTCATACGCTTTCTATTACTCAATTAAAGCCCGCCAAGGGTGCGATATTGCTCTTAAATTGGATAACTCCCTGATAGACGAAAGAAAAGATTATTTTGATTGGTGTAATGGAAAGGATTTTGTATACGGATTCTATCCAAAAGAGAGTTTTTCTCCCAATATCTCACACTCGATTATGGCAAAAGGAAGATGGCTCCCGGAAGAGATGCTTATCGGAACCGCTACCGTCCTTCTTTATGAGAGCGATTAAGCTCCTCCCTTTCGCTTTTGTAGTAATTATCTTCTTTCTCGTAGAGGATTTTCCCGCATTCAAAGGAGCGGAAGGACAAAAAGAGACGGTAATATATCTGGAAAAAGAGAAAAAAGACGTTTCGAGAGACGGCAGAGAAAAGCCGGAAGAAGGAAATTGCCAAATAAACATCAATCAAGGAAACAAAGAGGAGCTTCAAGAATTGACCGGGATAGGTCCCGTATATGCTAAAAAAATAAAAGAAAAAAGACCGTTTAGTGACTTAAGAGATCTTCTTGAGATAGACGGCATAGGAGAAAAGACACTGGAGAGTATAAAAACACAAGATTGCGGATATATCTCTTCGAGCAAATGAAAAGGTTGCCAAAAAGGACTGGGAGTAACTCTTGTGCCGGAGAAAGAGCTTAAACGACTCGCCGAAAAGGCGTAGAAAAGCTAAGAGTTATGAAAAGCAACCAAAAAGCAGGCGGAAGCCTGCTTTTTTTAGAACCCCCACAGAGTGGAAAGGTAGTCCATAAAGGCCACGTATACATAGAAAAGAAATACTGCCGAGGCAATGGCAAAAATTCCCGTAAAGCCGTTCATATTATTTTGCTCCTACTTTTTGCTTTTTATTTTTCACTTTGTGACTCTCAAAAACCACCTCCCCATTCTTGGTCTTGACGGTAACTCTCTCCCCTTCTTCTATCTTTCCGGAGATTATTTCAAAAGCAAGCGAATTGAGTATTCTCTTTTGAATAAATCTCTTCAAGGGTCTTGCTCCCATATCTCTATCAAAGCCCTCTTTGGAGATAAGGTCTTTAACCGATTTTTGGAAAGTGATAGTGATATTGTTGTTTACTCTCATTCTCTTTCTTACTTTTTCCAGCTCAAGCTCAATTATCTCTTTCATATTTTCACTGGAGAGATGATTAAAGATAATAATGTCATCAATTCTGTTTATAAACTCGGGACGGAAAGTTCTTTTAAGAGCTTCATTTACCTTGTCTTTAAGAGACTTTCTGGCGGTATCTTCTTCTCTTTCGCAAAAACCTATCTCTCCCATCTCGGTAATATGCTCGGAACCCACATTAGAAGTCATAATAATAATGGTGTTCTTGAAAGAAACCTTTCTTCCTTTGGTATCGGTAAGGTGTCCGTCCTCGAGAACTTGCAAAAGGATATTAAACACGTCCGGATGAGCTTTTTCTATCTCGTCGATAAGGACTACGCTGTAAGGCTTTCTCCTTACTTCTTCGGAAAGCTGTCCCGATTCCTCATGTCCGACATATCCGGGAGGAGATCCTATCATCTTGGATACCGAGTGCTTTTCCATATACTCGGACATATCCACTCTGATAAGCGAATCCTCGCGAGTAAACAGAAATTCTGCTAAAGCGCGTGCCGTCTCCGTCTTACCCACTCCGGTAGGTCCCAAGAAAAGGAAAGATCCCAGGGGTCTGTCCTCGTCGGCAACTCCCGCCCGCGATCTGCGGATAGCGTGAGAAATAGCGGCGATAGCCTCTTCCTGCCCTACCACTCTCCTGCTTACTATCTTCTCCATTTTCTTTAACTTCTCCACCTCTTCCTCGAGGAGCTTGGTAACGGGAATACCTGTCCAGCGGGAGACCACATTGGCCACGTCTTCTTTGGTTACCGCTTCTTTGAGTATCGGCTTCCTTTTTTGCAGATTTTTTAGCTTTTTTTCTTCAGCTTTAAGCTCCTTGGTAAGCTCGGGTATTTTGGCGTATTTTATTTCCGCCACTCTCTGCAAGTCACCGTTTTGCCCGGCTCTTTCCGCCTCGTACTTTAAGCTGTCTATCTCGTTTTTTTTATTTTTGATACTGGCGATGGTTTCTTTTTCGGCTTTCCAGCGAGAATCGAGCTCTTTGGCTTTCTCCTTGAGATCGGCAAGCTGCCTGGAGATAACCCTTTTTCTTTTTTCAGACTCCTCGGACTTGCTGCTCTTTAGAGATTCCATTTCTATTTCAAAATCCTGTATCTCTCTTTTAAGATCTTCCAGCTTTTCCGGTTGGGATTCCACTTCGAGCCTCAAAGAACTCATCGCCTCGTCCATCAGATCCACCGCCTTATCCGGAAGAAATCTGTCGCTTATATATCTAGAAGAAAGCTCCGTTGCCGCTTTGATGGCTCCGTCTTCTATTTGCACTCCGTGATGCATCTCGTACTTTTCTTTTATTCCTCTCAAAATCATCATCGTCTCTTCCTCGGTCGGCTCGGAGACAGTGATAGGCTGAAACCTTCTCTCCAGCGCGGGATCTTTTTCGATATACTTCTGATACTCTTTAAGGGTAGTCGCTCCAATAGCTCTCAATTCTCCTCTGGCAAGATCCGGTTTTAGCAGATTGGAAGCATCGATAGATCCTTCGGCAGCTCCGGCACCGATAATAGTGTGTAGCTCGTCGATAAAGAGGATGTACTTTTCACCTTGAGATTTTATCTCTTTTAGTAGAGCCTTTATTCTGTTTTCAAATTCTCCCCTGTATCTCGTACCGGCCACGAGAGTCCCCAGGTCCAAGCTGATAACTTCCTTTTCTTTCAAGCTTTCGGGAACGTCTTGTTTGGCAATTCTCTGGGCAAGACCCTCTACCACGGCGGTCTTTCCCGTTCCGGCTTCACCGATAAGCACGGGGTTGTTTTTTGTTCTTCGGGAGAGAACCTGCATTACACGCCTTGTCTCTTTCTTTCTTCCTATTACAGGGTCGATTTTTCCTTGGCGAGCAAGCTCGGTCAGATTTCGAGTATACTTTTCTATAGACTGCATCTTGGATTCGGGATAAGGGTCGGTTATCTGCTGATTTCCTCTCATCTCGTGGAGTATCTCTCTTGCCTTATCATAGCTGAGTTTCTCCGCATCCATGGGATCGGGTCCTCCTTTTTTGGGAGGAAGGAAGGTAGCCGTCTCCAGTATGTCTCGAGCTTTGGTGTTTGCCGAAAGAAGTGCCAAAAAGAGATGTTCAACGGAAATAAACTTGTCTTTCATCTTCTCCGCCTCTTCGCCGGCTATCTTTAAAATGTTTGCCATATCTTGAGAAAGGTAGAACTGCTGATCCCCACCTTCACTCGCTCCCGTATCGGCTATTCGAGGGGAGTTGCGGATAGCTCTTTCCGTTCTTTTCTTGAGCATCTCAATATCTATTCCCGACTTTTCTAGAAGATTAACAACAATACTCTCTTCTTGAACAACTAGGGAATACAAAAGATGCAGGGCATCGATTTGCTGATTTCCCTTTTTGGTAGCAACTTTCTGCGAGACTATTATCGCTTGCTGAGCTTTGTGAGTAAAATTTGCTCCGGGCATCATGGACATAATACAAGTAGTAACTTAATGCTAAATATCTTTTTTTCTCGGTCCCTAATGATATCAGTTTTAGGCCCGAAAATCAACCGCAAATCTTCGGAAGAGATGGCTCCCGGGAAGCGATTTTGTTATATAAATTACATCTCTCCGAGAGTGGCTTCCAAGGTAATCTCTTCTTCGTTTCTTATAACTTCCAGAGATACCGTATCCCCAGGATAGTACTGAACGATAATCTTTGCCAAGGGGTTTCTTTGGGTAATCTTTTTTCCGTCAAATTCCGTGATTATATCCCCCTCTCTCAGTCCGGCCTCCTCTGCCGCCGAACCGGGTTCTATGGCAGTTTCTCCCATATCTCCCCTAACAACGAGGGCTCCTTCGCTAACGGGAAGGTTTCTTTCTTCCTTTAGGTCTCTGTCTATCATAAGATAACGGACTCCCAGGAAGGGATAAACTATCTCTTTTTCTTCTTTTGCCGCCTGAATTGCCCTTTGGGCACTATTTACGGGTATGGCAAAGCCTATTCCTTCCGCGTGAATGGCGGTAGCCGTATTCACTCCGACCACCTCTCCGTTAAGATTCAAAAGAGGACCTCCCGAATTTCCGAAATTAATGGCGGCATCGGTCTGGATGAGATCGTGTAAAACCTCTGCTGTCGCCCCTCCTCTGGCTACAATGCTTCTTTCCATTCCCGAGATAACTCCCACCGAGACCGTATCTCTAAACTCCCCCAGAGCGTTTCCGATGGCAATCGCCGTCTGCCCCGGACGAACCGTATTCGAGTCGCCGATGGTTACCGGCTCAAAATCTTCTCCGTCCACCCTTATCACCGCTATATCCTGCACAGGGTCTTTGGCCAAAACTTCCGCCTCAAACTCTTCTCCGTCGGTAGTTATTACCGTATATTCGGCATCATCATCCTGAACAAGATGTCGGTTAGTAAGGATAAGTCCGTCTTCGGAGATTATAAACCCTGTTCCCTTTCCCGTTTCCAGTCTTTCTTCCGTCTCTCTCTCATTTCCGGGGAAAAAGAAAAAGTCATCGATAGGAGATCGGCGATACTCAACATACTTGGAAGAGACAATACTCACCACCGAGGGAGCATTTTCCTCTACTACGCTGATTACCGCTTTCTCGTGATCAAGTATCGGCTCATAACTCTCTTCTGTTTCTCGTTCTTCTCTTCTTTCCTCAATCCTTTCTTCAATACCAAACTCTCTTCCGATTATCATGCCGGCAAGGAGTATTCCCAAGAGCACCAAAAAAGTTGTAACTCCCGTTAGTATGCCTCTTTTCATAATGCCTCCCTTATAACAGAAAAACTAAAAACTTTCAACAAGTCTTATGAGATAAGGAAGAATGATAATAGCTCCCACAATAACCGAGCCTATGCTGGCAACAAGCACCGCTCCGGCGGAAATATCTTTCATTTTTCTTACCTCCTCGCAGTAGTCGGGCCTTAGTATATCCAAAACCCTTTCTATTTGCGAATTCACAAGCTCCAAGGAAAGCACAAGCGCGATAACGAGAAAAAGTACGGCTCTTTCCAGCGGATCAAAGGGAAAAACTAGGAGAGATATTCCGACAATAATGGCAATGACAAAGAGTATTCGAAAAACCTGCTCGGAAAAAGCCTCCTTTATTCCCTTGAAGGCGTTTCTAAAAGACTTTTGAAGATTTTTTATAAAAGCCATATTTTTGAGAAGCAAAAATGTCAAAGGTTCGACCTCTGACATTTTATACTTCAAAATACCTAACTAATCCTTATAAAACTTTTCTCTCAAATTCTCTTCCGGTATATATCGCAACGCTTGATTGTAAATGGCCTTTATCGTTCCCTTACTCACCTCTTTGTAGTCGGGGATAGTCATTACCTGTTTCTCACCGGTCTTCTCGATATGTCTTTTTAATTTAACGTGGCTCCCTTTTTGTCCGGCAATTTCAAAACCGAAAGATTCCAGTGCCTTAACAATGTCTTTCCCGGAAAGCACCCTTAATTCAGGCATAAGCGGAGTCCTCAAGTTCGTAGTTCAAGAGAACAGAGGGCTTCGAAGATAGATTAAACTCGGAAAAATCTTCTCCCTCTAGGTGAAGTGCAACCGCCTCCTTTATATTTTTAGTTAATTCGTCCAAGGTTTTTGCCTGAGTGACCACAGAAAGATTAACTCCCTGCGCTACATAGCAGTCTTTTTCTTTCCAAACGTGAAACTGAATTATGTTTTTCATAGTCTTCACAAATTAGTTTTAGTCAAGTGTTAAAATTCTATCACTGATTAAGTTTTGGTCAAGATTGCAGTGGTCTTATAAAAGCCATATTATTCGTATCTCAGCGCGTCAACAGGCTCCAGTTTGGCGGCTTGCTTGGCCGGAAAGTATCCGGAAAGACAGCCGACGGCAAAAGAAAACCCTAGTCCAAAAAGAACAAGCCAAACGGAGATATGTGCTTCCAGTTGTATCATCGCCTGCGGAGAAGCAAGCGCGACTTGGGCAAGAAGTGCCAATCCTACTCCGAGGAGAACTCCTCCCGCACCCCCTATTAGACCGATAATACCCGCCTCGAAAAGGAAAATAGAGGTTATCTGTCTTCTTCTTGCCCCCACCGCCTTTAGAACACCTATCTCCTTGGTTCTTTCTTTTACGGAAGTATACATGGTATTCATTATCCCTATTCCTCCCACAATAATAGCGATACTGGCAAAAGCGATAACCCCCGCCTGCAAGACCCCCATAATATTTTCCACCATGTCGGTCACCGTTTCACTGGTCATTACCGTAAAAGAGGGACTATCCTCGTCTCTTCTTCTTATCGCCGAATCCTCGAGCTCCCTTTCTATGTTTTCCACTACATAATCGGGATCATATCCTTCTTTTATTTTTGCCATCACCATAGGAGATCCTTCTCTGTCTCCCGTTATATCCCGATAGTCATGCAAATCCATGGCAATAGCCATATCATCTTCTCTGTTTCCCAAAGACCGCATCACTCCCGTCACGGTAAACTCCCTTCCTTTCATCCTGATAGTATCTCCGGGAACAAGGTCGGGAAAAACGTTGTGCGGAACAAGATTTCCTACCATTACTTCCCTTCTTCCCGCTCTCGGAAAATCTCCCGTAGTAACATCCCACCCCATATCGTCGCGAAGAACGGGCAACCCCTCACTAAAATCAATCCCGAAAACAAGAGAGGTTTCCGCTCGTCCCAAGTGTCTTGCCGTTACCGCGGAAAAGGGCATCTCGATGACCGTTTCCACTCCCTCCGCCCGTTTTATAGAATCTATGTCTTGCTCTTTTAGTTGCGTTCCTCCCATCATAGTAGTCATCATATCCGAAGTATCTCCCGGAAAAACGATTATCATATCTCCTCCCATCATCTGAAGTTCGCTCATTACCGACTGCTTGAGCCCTTCACTAAGCGAAAGAAGAGATATTACAAGAAAGATACCTATTACTATTCCTAAAATCGTAAGCCAACTCCTCAGAGATCGTGACCTGAGATTTTCCAATGCTATTTTAAAATATTGCGCTATCATATTTTTTACTCTCTTAAAGCGTCAACGGGATGCATAGCGGTGGCTCTTTTGGCCGGAAGATATCCGGAAAGACACCCCAAAAGAAACGAGAAGAAGGTGACAAGAACGATCATCTCAAGAGAGAAATATCCCTCAACAACGAAAGTGATATCGGGAGAAACTCTCATTCCCCATTCAACGAGCTTTACAAACCCCCCTCCGAGCAAAGTTCCTATCACGCCCCCTAACAGTCCCACGATTCCTGACTCCACAAGAAACAGGCCGCTTATCTGTCTTCTTCTTGCCCCCACCGCCTTGAGAATACCTATCTCTCTTGTTCTTTCTTTTACAGCAGTAAACATCGTATTCATTATCCCTACCGCCCCTACTATGATGGCAATCCCGGCAAGAGCAAGTATCGCCGCCTGCACCACTCCCAGCACCGATTCCACCGTTTCCAAGACCGCCTGACTGGAAAGAACGGAAAACGAAGGACTATCCTCTCCCCTTCTTCTTGCCATCGTCTCCTCAAGATTCTCTTCTATGTTGGCAATAATCACATCCATGTCGTACTCCTCGTCCACAATAACCATAGCGTAGGGAGTGCCCCCCGTATCCCCCGTCACACTTCTGTAGTCGTCCATGTCAATTATTACCGAACTGTCGTTCTCACGGTGCCCTAAAGAGTTTAATATTCCCGAAACGGTAAACCTTCTTCCGGAAATCGTCACTTCATCCCCGGGTTCCAAATCGGGAAATGTGTCATCGGCAATGAGTCTTCCTAAAGCTATCTCTCTTGCTCTTGGGCGGGGAAGCTCTCCGTCCCTGGCACTAAGGCCCATATGCTCTTCTAAAAAAGGCATTCCGTCCGCATAATCAAGTCCCCAGAGATAAACCTGACTGGCCTCTCCCTCGTATCTTACGGTTTTTGCTGAAAAAGGGACTTCAAGAACAGCATCCACTCCCCTTACTCTTCTTATAGCGTTAAGCTCAGCCTCCTCCAACTCTATTCCGCCAGCATGGGTCGTCATATCCAGGGGTCCGTCTCCGGGCATCACCATCACTATCCTTCCTCCCACTACCTGAAGCTCTCTCATTATCGAGCGATTAAGCCCCTCGGAGAAAGAAAGCAGGGTAATGACAAGAAAAACACCCACCACAATCCCCAACACAGTAAGCCAACTCCTGAGTGGTCTGTGCCCCAAGTTCCGCAAAGCGATTCTGAGATATTCACCGGGAGAAATGAGAGAGCTATTCTTTCTCATTTTCATTAAGATTTACCTCTCCATCTTTTATGTTTACCACTTTACTGGCAAATCTTTGCAAATCTCTGTCGTGGGTTACCACGATTACCGTCTTTCCTTCTTTGTTCAAATTCTCCAAAATCTCCATTATCTTTTCTCCCGTTTTGGAGTCTACGTTCCCCGTGGGCTCATCGGCAACAATTATCTCTGGATCATTCACCAGGCTCCTGGCAATAGCTACCCTTTGCTTTTCTCCTCCGGAAAGCTCCGCCGGGCGGTGCTTTATTCTATCTTTAAGTCCCACCGAGGACAGAAGCTTTATCGCTTTTTCTTCGGCTTCTTTCCGCGAGACTCCTTGAAAAACCGTAGGAAGAACCACGTTTTCCAAGGCGGAGAGATGTGAGAGAAGATTAAACTGCTGAAAAACAAACCCTATCTTCTTTCCTCTTACCTTGGCAAGATCGTCTTCGGAGAGTCCGGAGACATCTTCCTCCTCCAAAAGTATCTTTCCCGAGGTAGGAACATCCAAACAACTTACCATGTTAAGAAGAGTTGACTTTCCCGAACCACTAGGCCCTAAAATTACAGCAAAATCACCCCTTTTTATCTCCAGAGAGATGCCTCTAAGCACTTCCAGTTCTATCTTTCCCAAAAGATACTTTTTCCAAACGTCTTGTAGCTCTATTACCTTTTCCATTTAATTATTCAACAAGAACTTTTTCGCCCTCCTCCAGTCCGGAAACTATCTCCACTTTTCTTCCTTCTCCGGTAATGCCCGTCTCCACCTCTCTTTCTCTTCTTTCTCCGTTATCCAGCAAGGTTACTACGTATCTCCCCTCTTTTCTTCTTAGTGCTCTATCCGGAAGAAAGAGAACATTTTCTTTTTCTTGCGTTTTGATGGTTACGTCCACCGTCATCTGAGGGAGAGTGTTTTCCGGATAATTTTCCAGAATTATCTTCGTTTCGTAATAAACAACACCGTCCACAACCTTTCCGGTTTCGTTTATGGTAACCACCTCCCCTTCAAAAACCTCTCCCGGAAAAGCGACAAAAGAGGCTTCTACCGGATCTCCCACTTCAACCTCTCCAATATCTCCCTCATAAATCTCTACGGCGATTTGCATTTCCTCGTCGGGAATAATTGTCGCTACCGGAGAACCCGGAGAAACAACCTCCCCTCTTCTTGCCGTCAGAGAGGCCACCTTTCCGGATACCGGACTCCTTAAAACGGCATCGTTTATCTTGTTTTGCGCAAGATCGACTCTCGCTCTTGCTTGCTCTATTGCCGCTCTCGCTTTTCTCCTTTCCGTCTCACCGGCTTCCGCTTCTACTTTTTCCATCTCGGCTTGGGATCTTTCCAGAGCGTTTTCCGCGGAGGTGACTTTTGCTCTGGCGCTACTCATCATAGAGTCGGCCTCCGCTTCCACGGAAGCTATTTTCCCTACCAGAGAAGAGACTTCCTGCAGGTAGGTATTTGTTGTACGGCGGTGATTTTTAAGAAGTTCTCTGGATTCTTTTGTAAATCTGTCTTCGTAAAAATCCGATTCGGAGATATCGATAAGATTATCCAGTTCTCGCAAAATAATTTTTAGATGTCTTTCCGTCTCCTCTAAAGCTCCTTTCTTTTCGTCAAAACCGACGTTTTTCTGAACCAGGTCTCTGTAACTTTCTATCTCCCGAACACTTCTTCTTATGGTATCTCTGCTCCTTCTTCCGGAGACCGTCTCCGAAACCACAAAAGAAGCAAAATACTTGCTGGAGATATCTACTACGTCATCTTTTATGTCATTGGTGTTCATAAAAACATCTCCCAAGAAAGTATCCGTGTTTCGATGAGCCTCTCTGAGCATCTCGTTTACCACTCTCTCTTGATCTCTAAGCGACTCCCTAGCGGAAGAAAGTTCTTTTTCCGCGGAAGATACCGCCGTTTCCGCTACACGCCTATCCTCTCTAGTCGCTCCTTCCAAAAGCCTTTGATAATCGGCTTGCGCCGTCTCAAGGCTTGCCTCTGCTTCTCTTAAAGAAGCTTGCAGATCCGCTTTTTCAACCTCGGCTACTACTTGCCCGCGAGAGACATCTCCTCCTTCGTCTATATTAACACTCTCTATCCTTCCTCCATCCTTGAAGGAGAGGCTAACTTTTTCTCCTCTCTCGGTAGAGCCCGTTTCAAAAACCTCCTTTACAAGCGTTCCTCTTTCTACAAAAACAAAATCCCCCTCCTCTGCTTCATTTCTCAGCAGCAAAAAGCCCGCCACCAAAAAAAAGCAACACCCCTAGAATAATGTAATACTTTTTTTTCATTTTTAGTGCCTTTAATTTTCTTTTTACATGTCATCTTTATTCCGGAAAATTACAAAAGCCCGAAAAACTCGGCCAAGGAAATTCCCGTAAGCGGATAAAAGATAAGCTCTATTACGGAATAAATGATGGTGATAAGGACCGGAAAGAAAAGGAAGATGACGATAAAAAAGATAATAATACCGTACTGGGCGAAAAACACTTTCACCTTCTGAGAGATTTCCGGAAAAAGAGCAAAAAGGACGTGTGACCCGTCAAGAGGAGGAATGGGAATAAGATTAAAGACCGCCAAAAGAAGGTTTACAAAAACCACCGCCCCGAAAGCAAAAAGAAGCGATTCCGTTTCTCTTATTACCGGAAGAAAACGAATAAAAAGGCCGAATACGGCAGCCAGAGCTATGTTAGAAAAAGGTCCGGCGAGAGCAACTTTCATCTCGGCGTTCTTCCCTTGAAGGTTTATCGGGTTTATTGGTACCGGCTTTGCTCCTCCGATAATAAAGTTGGTGGGCATAATTATCATAAGAGCCGGAAGAAGGATAGTAAAAAAGGGATCAATGTGTGGTATAGGGTTGAAAGTAAGTCTTCCCATGTTCTTAGCGGTAGGATCTCCCTGAAGATAGGCAGCTAAACCGTGCGCATACTCGTGAAGTATCGCCGAAAAAATAAGTATTATAAAAATGAATATCCATAACTCTCCCATACAGGTTAAATATTATCACAAATCTTTATTTAGATAAATATACAAGGGTTGTTGAAAAAATAATGATTTCTATTATAATATACCCGTTTAGTCTGTTTTTATTAACCAAAGTTAGAAATCATGCCAAGACAGTGCGAGGTATGCGAAAAAAAATCCACGATGGAGAGTGCCAGGAAAAAGCTGATGTCCCAGTACAATCCCACTCCCAAAAAAAGAAAACGTCCCAACCTGCAAAAGACGTTCGTTCCGGAAGGAATAAAAAGAGAAGCTTTTAAGAAATTTGCCGGACAGAAGATTCTTGCTTGCACAAGGTGTATCAAGACCTTGGGCAAGAAGGACAATTAGTTTTTATTTGCGGGCCGTGGCCTAGCGGCTTAGGGCGCACGCATGGGGTGCGTGAGATCGTGGGTTCAAATCCCGCCGGCCCGACAGGGTTTATTTGAAAAGTAATAAAAGAAAGGAGGGATACGTTGTACCCTGAGAGAAGTTACAGAAAATACCAAGCTGTAAAAAACTTTGTGAAGAGAGAAAGAAAAAAAAGAGGTATGACCAGGGACAGCCTGAATATTGATTGCCGGCCGGAGCCTTCCTGTATTGCCTACGGAGAAGGACGAAATTTGGTAGAGTGCCAACTAATACCGACCGACGAGAGATACAACATGACCTGGGAGCTTCTAAGAAAAAACTCTACTCTTCTTAATCTAGCTTATAATTATGCAGTTTACGGTATCCGAGGCTAACGCCTTTTATTCGCGGCGGGATTTTATCCTGCCCTTTTTTATTGCAAAAAAATGTTGAATCTAATATACGCCACCCTCATCATGCTTCTTGGTTCCGCTTTCTTTTCGGGCACAGAATCCGCCTTCTTTAGTACTCCCCTAAACAAGGCCAAGATATTGGCCAGTCAAAAGAAGAAAGGAGCTAAGTACCTTCTCCGAATAAAAAAAGACATGAGGCCAACCATTACCGTACTGGTCGTTTTTACCAATATCTTTAATATCGCCGGAAGTATTTTTGTGGGTTCCATTGCGGCAGAGATTTTCGGAAGTGCCAAAATTGGTATTTTTTCGGGCTTTCTGACTTTTCTGGTAATAATTTTTGCGGAAATAATACCAAAAAGTATCGGCGAGACCTTTGCCGTGCCCGTCAGTCTTTTTCTGGCCAAGCCCTTCTTTTACGCTACCAAACTTTTTTCTCCTCTTGTTGCGCTTATCGAACTTTTCACTCGCCCCCTTCCCAGAAAAAAAAGAACAATCTCCGAAGAGGAGATAAGAACCTTGAGCAATATCGGCTTTTTGGAGGGTGTTATTGAAAAGGACGAAAAAGAGATGATTCATAGGGTATTTCTTCTTAACGACCTCACCGCCAAAGATGTAATGACCCCGCGAACGGTAATTACCGCTTTTAGAGCCGGCAAAAAACTAAAAGAACTGGAGGAAGAGATATACTCTCTTACTCACTCCAGGATCCCGATTTACAAAGACGATTTGGACAATATCGTGGGGATATGCCATCAAAGAGATCTTTTGATAGGTCTCTCCAAGGGAGAAAAGGAGAAGGAAAAAACCGTCGAGAGTTTTGCCAAGAAAGAAATAACCACTGTTTCCGAGAATCAAAAAATAGACGAGCTGATTCCCGCTTTTCAAAAACAACGCTGCCACTTGGCAATAGTAATAGATGATTTCGGAGGAACTTCGGGAGTGATATCTCTCGAGGATGTTTTAGAGCAAATAATCGGCAACGTCGTCGACGAAACCGACGAGACAATCGACCTTCGCAAAAAGGCAAAAGAAAAATTGGAGGAGAGGTAACTCTCTATCCCATCGACTGCATCTTCTGCGCGGCAGCCATCTGAACTTTTCTCATTACGCTGGAAAAGCAGTTTTTTATAGCCTTTTCCGTTTCCTCTTTGGAAAGGTTTTCGTTTAGCTCAACCTCTACGAGCTCCATTTTGCCGTTCATTGTCATCTTTACTCCGTTTACCTCCTCTTGGAAGGTTTCTTTCTGCAACTCGCTTTGCATTTTTTGAAGCTCTCTTGCTTTTTGTAGTTTATCCCACATAGTCTTTTAATTACTTTTTAATTTCTTCTCTCCCTTATAATTTACGCTGGCTACCAAGACTACCGCTCCCATTATGTAAAACAGACTTGATACCGTTCCGACAGCAATATGATTTTCCACAAAGGTTCCGATGATATAACTTGTAGCCGCTCCTCCAAAAAGGAAAAAGCAGGCAACGGTAATCATAAGCGCTCTTCCGAAAGCTATCTCGCTTTTTCTTTTCTTGTGAGTAAAGTGTGCATAAAAGCCCATCGCTGTCAAAAGTGAAAGAGCGAAGACAATACCCGCAAACAGGGCTCCGTAATCAAGAAAAGGATCTCTTATGATAATCCAGTAAGCAGACCCCCTATAAAGCTCCTCTTTTCCTTCCAGACCGAAGTAATTCAAAGCGCTGATGATTAGTATCGCCAACAAGGTAAGTCCGATATATAATCTTTCCAGGACGGACATCCCCAGAAGGCGGAAAGGTATAAGACAAAAGAACATTCCTCCCAAAAGTAAAATGGGTCGAAAAAGAGAAGAGAGGGCGTAAACAAAAAAGCCGTCCTCTAAAATAATTCCCGGCATAGCTTTTGTAAATAGATAGAGGGCGATAAGAGAGAGGCCGTAAAAAAAGTAGGCTATGCTGGTACTTTTCTTTTTTCTAACCACAAAATATATCCTCACCGCGGCGATAGATAGCGCCAAAGAAGCGGCAAGATGAAAAGATGATATCAAAATAAGTTCTTGCATTTCCCGTGATTTATTCTGTTTTCATTCTACCTTTTTTTTCTTTCTTTACAAGCAAACAAAAACTCCTCTTTAAAAAAGAGGGAGCTTTTACGCCTGCTCGTTTTTTGATAAATCTGAGAATTAATCAAGTGGGTGCCGCAGTCATACCCCACGGGGCATGAATCATTTCCGGCTCCCTTAAGATCGCAATTCAGATTTCAATTTTAACGAGCAGGCATTATTAATCCTATCAAACCACCAGACTTTGTCAAGAAAAAGCACTGCCTACATCCTTCTTAAAATGTCCGCCAATTGCTTTATAAAAGAAACAACCACGGGAGGGGCCATTAAGCTGTAACTCTCCACTCCGTTGTCATCTTTTATCGTCCAAGGAGTCTCCTCTATTTCCACCTCTCCTTTTTCTTCGTTCCATTTATACCTGTATTCGGGAGTAAGTTCGTAATCGGAAACATATTCTTTCGCTTTTTCCACAGGCACCGAGTTGCGCAGAAGTATCTTAGGAACCCCGTAAAGTTCAAAAGCCTGTTTTATAAGCTTCTCGTCCATGTCGAGCCTCTCTTTTATCGGATCTATCCCGGCCTCATCACCTTCTTTTTTTATCATTCTACCTCCTTCGCAATCGGGATTATCACAAAGAAGATGAAACTCGCCTGTTTCTTTGTCATAGTCTATCTTGGAGGTGGGAAGGAGCTTTAAACTTCTGGAGGTATCACATTTTGGACAAACCCTTCTCCACTTTATTCTTTCATCAATAACCTGTTCTGGAACATCGATAAGTGCAAAAAAGTCCGCATCATCACGATAACCGATAAGATCCCGAAAGAAAAGCGAATAGGATATCTGATCCATGTCTCTAGGAAAGCCGTCAATAAAGATAACCTTTCTCCCTCTCTTGGCTATTTCTCTTTTTACCAGGGTAAGAATAACCTCTGTGGGAATAAGCTTCTTGGTGCTCCTCTCTTTGAGAAGTCTCATTACCTCGTCTACCGAACTCCATCCTCTATAATTCTTTTCCAGAAAGTCTCTAAGTTCGGCCTCTTTTTTCTCGTCCTGCAGCTCACCGTCCACCGTTCTTATCATGTCTCCAATGGAGAAGTGGTCTATTTTTTCCGGATCAATCGCCTCGGCAAACATCTTTGAGTAAGTTCCTTTTCCGGCACTCTTTTTCCCCAAAAGGTAGAGAATAAATGCGGTCTCTTTGAGATAATTTCTTATGGTTTCTATTTCATCCCCGGCCTTAAATCGGAAGTACTCCTCGCGACCCTTGGGGTCGGAAAGATTGAACGGGCGATCATTTTCAACTTTTGTCTTGTAGATGGGAAATTCTATACCTTTCATTTTTTTGAATTTTAATTTTTAAATTTTTTCTCGAAGTTTTCTTTTACTATTTCCACCGCCTCCTCGGGGGTATCGACAAGCTTAAAAATGTCGAGATTTTCCTCCTTTATTGTTTGTTGCTTATGGCAAAGCTCTTCCCTTATCCAGGAAAAAAGAGGCTCCCAAAAGTCTTTTCCGACTACCACTACCACCACATCCTGGGGAATCTTTTTGGTTTGGAGGAGAGTAAGAATTTCGAAAAGTTCATCCAGGGTACCGAATCCTCCGGGGAAAAACACATAACCGGAAGAACCAAAAGAAAGCATCACTTTTCTTGTAAAAAAGTAATAAAACCCGATGGATTTGGTTAGGTATTTGTTGGCTCTTTCTCCGTCCTCAATCTGGATGTTAACGCCTACGGACTCTCCTTTTTCTTCATAAGCTCCTCTGTTGGCTCCCTCCATAATTCCCGGACCGCCCCCGGTAATAACCGTAAAACCTTCTTTGGCGAAAAGATTGCCGAGTCTTCTTGCTTTTTCGTAGTGAGGATTATCTTCCTTGAAGTTACTCGAACCGAAAACGGCTACCGGTTTTTTAAAGTCGGTTACAAACTGAAACCCCTCCACGAACTCCGCCATAATGCGGAATATTCTCCACTGAAAGGTCTCTCTGAAATCCTCCTTGGCAGGAGGAAGATCTGTGTCGGGAAGCTTGGAAAGGTCTTTTTTTTCTTCCATTTTGTGTAGTTTTGATTTATAACTTCCCTATTATATTACAAAAGAAAAAAAATATCTAATACACGAATCTGATTGTTCCGTCTTTGTCGGTTCGAAGAACTTTCGTACCTTTATTTTCAAGGGTGTCTATAGTTTCCTCGTGAGGATGACCGTACCGGTTATCTTCTCCGGCCATTATTACTCCGTAAGAAGGCTTAATTTTCGAAACAAACTCGGGAAGAGTTGATGTTTGCGAGCCGTGATGCCCAACCTTGAGAACATCCACTTCCGGAAGATGATAAGAAGAAAGAATCTCTTCCTCTTGTTGCATATAGGCATCTCCCGTAAAAAGAAATCTTTTTCCTTCCATAGTAAGATAAGCAACTACCGAAACGGTATTTAGGTCGCTAACCGTTTCTCCGCGAAGATCTTCTTGAGGATAAAGTATATCGAGCTGAAATCCTTCTCCGGTGACTCGCTTTCCCTCTCTAGCCACCCTATACTCCTCTTTTTCTCTTATTTTCTCCCATTTTTTGGCAACGCCGCTATCCCCTTTTATTCCCGTACACATTACCTCTTCCACCTCATAAGCCTCCAGCACTTCCATAAGACCCGCAACGTGGTCATAATGAGGATGCGTAAGAATGGCCAGATCTATCTCTTTTTCCAAAAAAGACATCTCTCTTCCCAGATGCTCAAGCACCTTACTTCCCGGACCTCCGTCAATAAGAATAGTCTGCTCTTGAGGGGTTCTTATAAAAATCGCGTCCCCTTGTCCTACGTCAAAAAAGACCACCTCCGCCTCTCTTTCCCGTGAAAAAAACAGAAAACCCCACGAAATGAGGTTGAGAAAGAGAAAAACAAGAACGATCTTGATTGTTCTTCCTTTTAACATCTTCCTTTACGAAAACCACCGGCCGAACGGCCGGTGGTCTCTAAAAAGCCATCTAGTTTGCCTTGCCCAAAATTCTGAACATTTTGGTTTGGCACTCGGGGCACTCTCCCTTGAGAGCTTTCCTCTTTACGCCTCCTTTACCATCCATTTCCACTTCTTGCTCGTCCTTCATTTCTCTTTTTGCCTTGCACTTTACGCAATATGCTTCAGTCATAAAATTATTTAAATTACCCCCTCCCCTTATAACGACCTTTACTCGCGCGCTTATTATACCCGAAAGTCAATAATATTCAACCTCCAGCGCTCTTACTTGCTGAAAATAAGCTATCCCGAGAAAGATTCCTCCGTAAAGTGCAACCACCCCAAGAAAAGGAAATCCTTCCAGGTAAAGGGCGGCGAAGGGTAGGTTTGCCACTCCTCTTACAATAAAAAGAACAAAGCTTAGGAGGAGATAGGCGGGAAAGGAAAAAACAAAAAAACCCGTAATAGCCGTCAGTATTCCCAGTATCATAACTGCGGGAAGAAGGGGGACTATTAGCAGATTAGCAGGAAGAGAAAAGAGCGGAACATGCCCGAAATTGTACATTATAAGGGGAGTTACCATAAGCTGAGCGGATAAAGTAACGCTCAATATATCAATTAGTCTTTCCCGTCTCTTAAAAAAGGATACTCTTTTAAGAAGGCTCCCTGCCGGTTCGTGTAGACAGATAATACCCGCAGCCGCTAAAAATGAAAGCTGAAAGCCCAAGTCAAAATGCAGAAGAAAGGGGTCGAAAAGAAGCATTACCGCGGCAACCATTGCCATAAAACGAAGAGGATTTGCTTCTCGGAAAAAAACATGAGAGAGAAGTACCGCCCCTCCCATGCTCCCGGCTCTAATGGCGGATATCGGAGCTCCCACGAAAAGAACAAAGAGCAAAACGAAAACAAGAGAAAAAAGCGCGGAAGATTTTTTGGAAAACCCCAAAAAAGAAAACACATAAAAAAGCAGACTGGAGATAATCACGACATGCATTCCCGAAATAGCGGTAATATGCCGAGTTCCCGAAAGGCTCAGTTTTTCGTTTAGACTTTCCGAGAAAGAGTCTCTGTTTCCCAAGACTATCGCCTCCAAAAGAAAAGAGTGGGGAGCAGGAACCTCTCTTCTTATATTTCTCTGCATCCTGCTTCTTGCTTTCTCAAGACTGCTTCTTAAAAATCCCCCACTGCTCCCTATTTTTTCCGTTTCGGGATTAAAAGAGGTGTAAATGTGGGGAGCATGCTTTGATCTTTGAAAATCTCCCTCTACAAATAAAATATCTCCAGGAGTATACTTAAAAGAGAGATCCTTATACAAAAATACGCTCTCCTTGTCAGTGCTCAGAGCAACTCTCTTGCTTTCTCCTTCCCTCAAGGAGATCTCCTCCACTTCTCCTACCAGCGGGGAGCGGAGAGGGTCTTGAGCTTTGTAAGAAGAAAAAAGAAAGTAAGAGAACCCGGCAAGAAAAAAGACAAAACAGAGAAGAGATATTTTTTTGTCTTGAGAGAGAAGCGCAAAGAAAAAAACGGCAACAACTCCCGGAATAAAACCTGCGGGAGAAAAGAAAATTCCCGCAACAAAAGAAACGCAAGCAAGGAAAATGGCTCTGGAGAGAGTTATCTTGTTTTGCAGATTTCCACGAATTTTTCTGCTACCTTTTTAAGTTCATCTAAATCCTCTGGAGAGAAGGGCTTTGTTTTTAAAAGACTTTTGTCGATAGTCTTCTCGGGGAGAAAGTTTTGTAGAAAGTATGTCTTTGCTCCTTTTATCTCTTTTCCTATCTCCTTTATCTCCTCTTTTCCATGTATTCCGGGTACCACGGTTGTCCTGAATTCATAATCAATCTTTTCTTGCAGAAGAAACTCGATACTTTCTCGAATCTTGTTTTCGTCAAACTCTTCACCGGCAACCTCTTTGTAAGAAGAAAGAGGGAGCTTAATATCCATAGCGATATAATCCACAAGATCTTCTTTGACGAGATTTTTTAGTGCCTTTGGATTGGAGCCGTTAGTGTCTACTTTAACTAAAAAACCCTCTTCTTTTATTTTTTCTATAAAAGAAGAGAGTTCCTTGTATATAGTCGGCTCTCCTCCGCAAACAACTACCGCTTCCAACTTCCCTTTTCTTTTTCTAAGAAAAGAGAAAAACTCTTCCTCAGAGATGCCGTAATCCTCTTTTTTTTCTTCGGGAAGAACAAGCTCGGGAGAGTAACACCACGGACACTTAAAATTACACCCGAAAAGAAACACTGTGCAAGCGACTCTTCCGGGATAATCGATAAGGGTAAGCCTTTGAAGTCCTCCTATTCGCACAAAGTTACTTTTCGGACACCTTATACTCTTTCCTTTCCCGGTATTCTTGGAATTTTCCCGCATTCCACTGATTGACAGGTCGCAAGTAACCTACAATACGAGAGTAAACCTCGCACTTCTGATACCCCTCGAGCTCCTGTCCTTTTTTAAGGCAATCATCACACTTCAAGACGAAAACATCCTCATTTCCGTCTTCGTATACGAGAAGAGAACCGTCTTTTATTTCTTCGGAAGTTATCTCAAGTTCCTTCTCACAGTCAAAGCACTTTTTTGTTTCCAGTGCTTTTTTTTGACTTCTAAAAACCGGTTTTTCCATTTTTTCTTAGTTAGATGTTTTTAACGACCTTTTTGGGTGTCTTAAGTCGACAATTAGGACAGTAAAATCTCTCACCTTTAAGATAACCACATTTTGGACAAATTGAAAAGGTGGGTGAGAGGGTTATATAAGGAAGGCGGTAGTTCTCAAAAACCTTTCTTACCAGATTTTTAGCCGAATCAGAGTCATCCACCTTTTCTCCCAGGAAAAGATGAAGTACCGTTCCTCCCGTAAAGCTTTGCTGCAGATCGTCTTGAAGGTCAAGCGCTTCAAAGGGGTCGTCCGTATATCCTACGGGGAGATGTACTGAGTTTGTGTAGTAAGGAGCGTCTTTCGTTCCGGCGGTAATGATATTAGGATACTTTTCTTTATCCACTCTCGCTTGTCTAAAGGAAGCTCCCTCCCCAGGAGTTGCCTCCAGATTATAAAGATTGCCCGTTTCTTCTTGGTAATTGACAAGCTTATCTCTCATAAACTCAAGCACCTCCAGAGAAAACTTTTTCCCTTTTTCCGAACCGATATTTTCTCCTATAAAGTTAAGAGCAGCTTCGTTCATTCCGATAAGACCGATGGTCGAGAAGTGATTTCCGAAATAAGAGCCTCTCAGTTTCTTTACCGAGGAAAGATAGTTTCTGGTATAAGGGTAGAGACCTTTTTCTATGAAATCGTCCAAAACCTTTCTCTTTATCTCCAGGCTCTCTTTGGCAAGGTCCATCATCTCTTCAAGTCTGTAGAAGAAATCTTTCCTTGTCTTAGAGAGGTAGCCTATACGCGGCATATTGATAGTAACCACACCAACACTTCCCGTAAGCGGTTGTGATCCAAAGAGACCCCCTCCACGCTTCACAAGCTCTTGATTGTCTAGTCTAAGCCGGCAACACATACTCCTGAAATCCTCGGGGTTCATGTCTGACTGAACAAAGTTGGAAAAATAATTTATTCCGTACTTGGCCGTGGCTTCCCACATCTTGTCCAGTGACTTGTTTTCCCAGTCAAAGTCCTTGGCAATGGAGATAGTCGGAATAGGAAAGGTAAACACTCTTCCCTTGGCATCTCCTTCCATAAGCACCTCATAAAAAGCACTATTGAAAAGATCCATCTCTTTCTGGAACTCTCCGTAAGTTTCTTTTTGAGGCTCTCCTCCGATTATTATCGGTTGATCTTTCAGGAACGCGGGCACTTTTACGTCAAGAGAGATATTTATAAAGGGGGTCTGGAAACCAACTCGCGTAGGCACCATGCAGTTGAAGGCAAACTCTTGCAACGCCTGCTTTACCTGCTTGTAGTCAAGATTGTCTCTTCTTATAAAAGGTGCCAGGAAAGTATCAAAGTTACTCATCGCCTGGGCGCCTGCCGAGTTTCCGCACCAGGAAGCCCTACCATTTCTTCTTACGTAGAGGGTGTGATTGGGTACTTCCAAGCAGTAAACCTTTCCTTTGTACTCAACTTCTTTTATGTTCTCTCTCGATATTCTGAAGTGCTTGCTTCTGGAATTACAGACCTTAAACCAAGAAAAGGATCCCTTGTTCTTTTTATAGATATTTGCGGTAAGACCCAGTTTCAATATTACCTCCTGAACATCATCCGCCAATTTCTTGCTCTTCGTGTAGTATTCAATATTTCCATTTCCTTCATACCCATCTCCTTTCATCATCCACTCAAGAAGAGAAGAAAGGTGGTCTTTTGCCAATCCCTTTACTTCTTCAGGAATGAACTTTTCTCCTGAACCTCCGAAATTGCGCAAATATGAAAAGAGTTGTTTGCTCCAGATACAAAACTCCAGCTTTTCTCCTGTCTCTTTTACAATGTACTCAAAGGGCAGTTTGTTAAGAATTTTCTTGAACTCCTCAGCACTTTCTCCTTTGTTTTGAGTAATTCTTACCTGATATTCATAATAAGGTTTATTTCTTCCCTTTCTCTCCCTTTTTTGCAAAGATGTACAGCCTTCCGCAAGCCAAAATCCGAAAAAGGGAATCCAATCACTCATTGGTATCTCTTTGGCCTCTACTTTTTCTCTTCTATATCTTCCGGTATATCCGCTATATTTTTCTACCCAAATACTTGGAAGGGTAAAGTACTCCTCCTCTTTCCCTTTCCAAATAGCTTGCTTGGGAATAAAGTGCGTATCCGGATTAAAATCTTTGGCTTTCACAAATTTAAATTTATATTCCTCGCTCGCTAAGTCGGGATTATACTGCCTTACGGCCATATTGTGATTGGGTGTTACCAGTAGATCCAGTTTTTTGGATTTGAAGTTGTAAAGTTTGCCATCATACTTAAACTCATAAAACCTGGTCGGTTCTTGCAACTCAACTTCTTCCGTTTCACTATTTAGCGTAAAGACTTTGTCTTTTTTGGTAACTTCATAGAAGTACTTCCACCCCTCCTTTGTTAGCACCTGGGTATCTTCCGAGTAGCACTCCCCCTGAAGTGTAAAGAAGAAGTTTACTATCTGGCCGAGAGCGGGTCTTAAGTGCTTCGGAGGTTTTGATTCCACCTTGGAAGGCACTCCGCCGAATCCTCGCATAAGAAGGTCTTGCAAATCCCAACCACAACAGTAGGTAGCTAAAAGGTTTAGGTCATGAATGTGAAAATCTTGATTTTGCGCCGCTTTTCTTATTCTGTCCGGATATATCTTGTTAAGCCAGTACTTCTTGGAAATATGAGAGGTGGTGTACTGGTTTAGGCCCTGCAAGGAGTAGGTCATGTTAGCATTCTCCTTTATCTGCCAGTCCATTTCATCAATATAATTTTCGATAAGCTCGGTAGACTCGTCGAACTCCGAAACCGTCTCTCTTATCTCTCTTCTTTTCTCCCTGTAAAGGATATAGGCTCTGGCCGTCTCCACAAGCCCTTCCATGATGAGCATCTCTTCGACAATATCCTGAATTTGCTCGACATGGGGGGTTTCTTCACTACTAAACCTCCTTAAAAGGAGGTTGTATACTTTGTCGGCGATCTCTTTCGCTCTTTCTCCGTTTCCTTCTTTGGCGAAGGTAAGTGCCTTATAGACCGCTTTTTCTATTTTTGTCTCGTTAAAGGGCGCAAGCTCTCCATTTCTTTTTTTGACCTTGGATATCATTTTCCGCTTTTAGATAAGACTTAATAAGCTGGCAAAAATAATATGTTCAAGTCACTTGAACATATTAGAAAGATCCTCTTTTGAAAAAAACTTTCCTAGAAGCCGGTGGCGATCACCGTTACTTTAATCTCTCCCTCTTCTAAGTTTTCGTCCTCTACGGCTCCAAAAATAATACTCGCTCCGGAAGAAACCTTCTTCTTTATTACGTTAGCAATCTCGTCCACTTCCGAAAGACTAAGATCCTTCCCTCCATTAACATTAAATAGCACGCCTTTTGCATTTTCGCAAGAAAGGTCCACTAGAGGAAGGTTGAGTGCGCGAAGAGCCGCCTCCTCTGCCCTCTTTTTGCCCTTAGCTTTCCCCTTTCCAAAGAGTGCCGAGCCGGAGTTTCTCATTATCGCTTTCACATCCGCAAAATCAATATTAATAATTCCCGGGAGGGTTATAAGGTCCGATATTCCCTGCACGGCCTGCCTGAGAATCTCGTCACAACCCCAAAAAGCCTGAAGGAGAGAAACGTTCGGATCCAAAGTGGATAATAGCTTATCATTAGAAATGGGAATAAGAGTATCCACTTTGTCTTGTACATTTTTTAGCCCTTTTTTGGCTACCTTGCTTCTCTCCTTTCCTTCAAAGGAAAAAGGAGTAGTAACCACGGCAATGGTCAAAGCTCCTGTCTCTTTGGCAATCTCGGCCACTACCGGCAGAGCTCCTGTTCCCGTTCCTCCTCCGAGTCCGCAAGTCAGAAAAACCATGTCGGAGTCTTTGAGAGTTTCGGCTATCTCTTCTCTGTTTTCTTCGGCAGCCTTCCTTCCGGTTTCGGGACTCATCCCCGTGCCGAGACCCTCGGTGAGTTTTTTTCCGATACGGATCTTTGTATCTCCACGCGTATCCTTTAAGTCTTGAAAGTCGGTATTAATAGCTACCAGCTCAACACCCTTGATACCGCACTTCTCCATTCTGGAAATAGCGTTCCCTCCTGAACCGCCAATACCAACTACTTTTATTTTCGGTAGCGCTTTGGTCATGGTATGAATACTCTAAAAATCTTTTTAACTTTTTCCGTAAACCCTTTTACATTCAGACCTCCTCTCTCCTCCTCTTCCAAGTCCATTCCGGACAAGACAAGGCCGCAAAGTGTAGAAAAGGAAGGGTCTTCTATAGGCGGGAAAAACCTTCTGGGAAGCCCTACTCGACAAGGAAGTCCCAGCTTTTTTCTGGCGAAATCAACAATTCCCGGAGTCTTGGCACCTCCACCGGTAATAACGATACCGGCGGGAAGAAGTCTATTACGTGAGATCTTCTTCAGCTCCTTCTCGATTTCCTCAAATATCTCCGCCATTCTGGGCTCGGCTATCTTTTTTAAATCCCCTCTTTTAAAAACAACATCTTCTCCGGCGGGAGATTTTAATTTCTCCTTTTTGGTGCTTTTGTCACCGAGAATAGAGCCTCCGTACTTGTTTTTAATAAACTCTGCCGTCTCTATATCCACTCTAAGCCCGATGGCGATGTCATTGCGAATATTATTCGTTCCTACGGGAAGCACCGCTGTATGAAGAAGATTGCCCTCCTCAAAGACGGCTATCTCCGTAGTTCCCGCTCCGATATCAACAACCAGCACCCCCAACTCCTTCTCTTCAACAGTTAGAATAGCCCTCGCCGTAGCAGTAGGACTTACAATAAGATCGCTCACTTGAAGATCGGCGTTTAAGATAGCTTGACTGAGGTTTCTGGAGTAAGAAACAAACCCTCCCACAGCGAGAATTTCCGTTTCCAATCTTACTCCATGGAGACCGACGGGATTTTTTATTCCCCCTTCTTTATCAATGACAAACTCCCGAGGGATGATTTCCAGTATCTCTTTGTTGGCGGGAAGAGAAAAGGTTTTGGCAGCGTCAATCACCCTGTCCACATCTTCCTGGGCTATTTCTTGATCTGCGCGAGAAACGGAAATAAGTCCTCGCGAAGAGATGGAAAATATATGAGCACCGTTCAAGTTGGCATACACCTCGTCGATCTCATGGCCGGCCTCTCTTTTTGCCTCGGCCATCGTGTCTTGTATTATCTTTCCCGCTCTTTCGGGGTCACTTACCACGCCTTTTCTTACCCCCGAAGAAATATTTTCGGCCTTCCCCAAAACCTTGTATCCGCCTTCCTCGGACTCTTTCTGTACGATTATTGCCTTTATACTCCCTGTTCCTACATCTACCGCGGCGATTGTGGGGATTTTACTCACCTTTCTTTGGAAATATGATCGCTCGTCTTCCGTTTTTTCTGAAAAGACAGCTACCAAATTTCAATTATTTTACAATTTCTCCTATTTTAGCTTTTTACAAAATTATTTTCAAATCTGCTTTTTTTGCAGTTTATCAAGAAGGCTATCCGTCTTCATCTGCATCTCTTCTTCTTCCTCTTTACTTTTCTCGTGATCATATCCCAAGATATGTAAAATACCGTGAATAGCTACACGGAAAAACTCCCGCGTGAAATCTTTTCCCTCTGCATCCTCTTCTATCTTTTCGGGACAGAGAATAACTTCTCCCAAAAAATCCTCCTCACCGTAAAAAAAAGAAAGGACGTCAGTGGTACGGTCCTTTCCTCTGTAAGTCCTGTTGAGCTCTTTTATCTCGTCTTTGCCGATAAGAGCAAATCCAATCCTTCCTTCTTTTTTTTCTTCCTTGACTATCTTTTCTGCAAGTACCAAAAGCCTTTCTTCATCAATCCTATAAGAAGTAAGATTGTTTACCCCCTCTCTTTCTTCCATGGTCTTTATTTCTTGATCTCTCCCATTCTCCATTTTCTGTCATACTCCTCCCTGGCACGAATCTTCCTCAAGGCCGCTTTCTTTTTGGCAGTCTTACTTAGAGGTCTTTCACGAAAACGCCTCGAGCGAGCCTCTCTGATAATTCCACTTTGAATAACAGCTCGCGTAAACCTGTGCACGATACTGTTATTATTCTCCTTTTCTCTTCTTTTTACTTCTAAAGCCATATTTTTCTTCTTTATTTTTAACCTTTATACCACCCTCCTAAAAGATGAATGTGGAGGTGAAACACCTCTTGCCCGGCATCCTCTCCCACGTGTATCTTAAGTTGATACCCGGAGTCTTTTACTCCACTTTTTTCTGCCGCTTCTTTGGCGGCAAGCATCATCTCCCCAAGAAGACTCCTGTCTTCCTCTTCTATCTCGTTTACGGAAGCAATGTGTTTTTTGGGAATAATAAGGAGATGTACCGGCGCCTTCGGCTTTATATCCTCAAAGACCAAAACATTCTCCTTTTCCAGCACCACTTCCGCCGGAATCTCTTTTTTTATAATCTTGCAAAAAATGCAACTCATTTTTATTTCTTTTTAACTCTTTTTTTGACTTCTTTTGTTATTTCGCTCGTTTTTATCTTTTCTTGTTCACCGGACTCCATATCGCGGAGAATCACCCTGTCTTCGGCAGCCTCCTCTTTGCCGATAAGAAGAGTTATGCGAGCACCCGTCTTGTCGGCTCTGTTCATTTGACTTTTTAGGGAGTCCTGACCGAAAGATTCAGCTACGGGAATTCCGATCTCTTTAAGCTCTTCAAATATCTTGAGAGCTTTTTTCTTTGCCAAATCTCCGAGCTGAGCGATGAAAACTTCCGGCTTTTCTTTCTCTATGGCCACCTTGTTTTGTTTCATGGCAAGAACGAGCCTTTCCACTCCTATTGCCACTCCGGTAGCCGGTCTCTCCTCGTCCCCGAGCATCTTGCTTAATCCATCATACCTTCCCCCTCCTCCCAAGGCAAGTGGCTCTTTCTCTCCCTTTTCTCTGGTAAAAAACTCATAGACGGTTCCCGTATAATAATCAAATCCTCGTACAAGGAAAGGATCAAGGTCATAAGGAACGCCTACTTCTTCTAAGAACTCCAGAACGCTTTTAAAATCATCACAGCAACTCTTGCAGATATAATCGACAATCTGAGGAGCTCCCTCTTTAACCTTGACGCATTTCTTACAATCCAGGGCCCTCAGAGGATTTTTTCTCATTCTTCTCTTACAATCACTGCAAAGAAGATTTGATTCTTTTCTTAAATACTTTCTTAGCTCTTTTTTGAACTCATCGCGACATTTCTCGTCCCCCATATTATTTATCGACACTACGGCATCCACTCCTAGTTCTTGGAATATAGTATATATTGCTTTTATTATCTGCGCATCAAGAGCGGGACCTCCTTTTCCGATAGCCTCCAGTCCGAACTGCCAAAACTGACGATATCTTCCCGCCTGCGGCCTTTCGTATCTAAAGAAAGGAGCAAAATAGAAAAACTTTACCGGTTGAGGACGAGTATACAAATTGTGCTCGATATAAGCGCGCATCACGGGAGCGGTACCTTCGGGCCTTAAAGAAACCTTATCATTTCCTTTGGTTTTAAAAGTGTACATCTCCTTCTCTACTATGTCCGTATCTTTTCCCACTCCCCTCGTAAAAACTTCCGTATCCTCTATAACGGGAGTTTCAATTCCTTCGAAGCCGTAGATTTTAGCATTTCTAAGAGCCACCTCTCTTACTTTTTCCAAGTAATCGTACTGATCACCGAAGATATCGTGCATTCCGCTTGGAGATTGAAATTTCTTAGCCATTTGAGATGTTTTCGGTTCTTAATTTTAAGCTTCGTTTTCTATTTCCTTATACTCCGGAGCGCTCACCCATCTTAATACATTAAAGGGGGATACTTGAAGAATCACTCTTCCTATAATATTTTCTTTGGGGAGCGAGCCCCAGTTACGAGAATCAACAGAAGAAGAGCGATTATCTCCCATTACAAAATACTCCTCTTCTCCCAATTTTATCTCTTCCTCTCCAAAATCTCTTACCGCAGGAATATACTCCTCCAGAAGAGGCTCTTTTTCTCCCTGAGTAACTACGTAAACGTTTTTCTCATCAATAAAAATCTCTTCTTCGGGAAGACCGATGATGCGCTTTATGTGCATTTTTCGGGGATCGTTCGGGTAGCGAAAAACGATTACCTCTCCTCTTTTCGGATCTCGAAAGCGGTAGGCAAGTTGCTCCACTATCAGATAATCAGCTTCGTGAAAGGTGGGTTCCATAGATGCACCTCTGACAATAAAGGGCTGGAATAGAAAATACCTTATAGGAATAACTATAAGAAGAGCAAAGAAAACTATCTTTGCCGTTTCCAGAATTAATTTCGTTGCCTCTTTCATACGCCGCAATACTAGCAGAATTTTCCAAAATTATCAAGAAAGGATATAATACCACATATTCCTTATTTTCTCCTTTTATGCTGAATTTTTTCAAGAAAAAAAGAAAGAAAGATTCCAAGCTTGACTATCTGGTGGTCGGCTTGGGTAATCCGGGAGAAAAATATCGCCGAACCGCACATAATGCAGGATTCAGGGTAGTCTCTCTTCTGAGAAAAGAAGAAGAATTGCCTCATTTTGAAAAGGACAACACTCTAAGCGCCCTCCTTTCGAAAGGAGTGATAGATAAAAAAAAGATAGCGCTCCTCCTTCCTCTTACTTTTATGAACCGCTCAGGAGAGGCAACGGGAAAAGCTGTTAAACGCTTCCTTAATTCCTCTTCTCAGCTCATCGTTGTGCACGATGACACGGATCTCTCTATGGGCAAAATTAAATTTTCCTTTCAAAGAGGAAGTGCGGGACATAAGGGAGTACAATCCATTATAGACCACTTGCGATCAAAGTCCTTTTACCGCCTTCGCGTTGGAGTAGGACTTCGAGACGAAAAGGCTGTAAATACTGTACTAAAAGATCTTCCCCAAACGATAAATGAAGTAGAAAAAAAGGCGGCGAGCAAACTAAAGGAAAAAATTTTAGGGGAGCTGTCCTCCGAAACCATTCAGTTAAAGGACAAATAAAAACCGGACAACTTCCGTGTCCGGCATTTAATTCTTACTTCTTTTTTCTTTTTGCATCTCTTTTTGGGCTTTTTCCTTCTCTCTTCCAACTCCGGCACTTATCATAATTCCCTCTCTGCTTGCCTTTTTTCTAATCTTTTCCGCTGCAGTGAGGGCTTCTCTTGTAGTTGTCTCGGGAAGAAGGACAAGAAACTCGTCTCCACCCACTCTTGCCGGAACATCTACTTTCCGAAGGTTTTTTTCTATTATTTCGGCCGCTTTCTGTATAGCCCTGTCACCTTCGTCATAGCCTTTCGTGTCGTTTATCTTCTTCAACTTATCCAAGTCAAGAAAAAGCATCGAAAAGTTTTTTGCATTATACCGCTCAATCCGCTCTCTCTCTTCGGCAATCCTCTCTTCAATGCCCCTGCGATTAAGCAGGCCTGTTAAGTAATCTGTCCGGGCCTCTTTTTTTAATAGCTTATTTTCTTTCCGGAGCTTTCTGTTTTCCTGCAAAATTTTAAAGAACACGGCTCCTCCTTTCAAAAAAAGTTCCCCGGGTTTATCTACGGGCCCTGCCCTTCGAAAACTGATTACAGCTCGAGGGCAAAGAGGTGTCCTTAACGGGCACCGACTCTTATAAAAAAGGAGGGATTTTATTTTTTCTGCAAGTCCTTCAAAGAAGAGACTGCAAAAAAGAGTCACCCGTAGATAAACCTGGAGAACCTTTTGAAAGAGCGCCTATATTATATTATATTTTACAGATTTGTCAAACATTCTTCCTCGGGAGCGTTTGTTTGTTTTTCTTTTTTTTGTTATTCTTTTTCCACTATGCGACTGGTTTTAGTGGAAAGTCCAACAAAAACGAAAACCCTGGAAAAGTTTCTGGGGAAGGAATATAGGGTCCTCGCCTCCGGAGGGCATATTCGCGATCTTCCCAAGAGCAAACTGGGGATTGATGTGGATAATAACTTTGAGCCTCAGTACGTAATCCCTCAAAAAGTAAGAAAAAATATAAAGCCTCTCAAAGAGGCCGTTAAAGAGGCTGACGAAGTGTTTCTCGGCACCGATCCGGACAGAGAGGGAGAAGCCATCTCCTACCATCTTTTGCACGCTCTAGACATAAAAGAGTATAAGAGAATAACCTTCAACGAGATAACAAAAAGTGCCGTAGAAGAGGCGACCAAAAACCCCCGAGAGATAAATATGGATCTGGTAGGTGCCCAGCAAGCCCGAAGAGTTCTCGATAGGCTTGTAGGGTATAAACTGTCTCCCTTCCTCTGGAAAAAGGTTGCCAAGGGTCTTTCCGCAGGAAGGGTGCAATCGGCCGCTCTACGCATACTAACCGACAGAGAAAAGGAGATCGAGAACTTTAATAAAGAAGAGTACTGGAGCGTTTCGGTAAACTTCAAGGCAAAAGAGGGATCTTTTATCGCCTCCCTTAAAAAGATCGACGGGAAGAAAATTCCCGAGCCGGGAATAAAAAGCAAAGAGGAGGCGGAAAAAATCAAAAAGGACTTGGAAAAGAGCTCTTTCGAGGTATCCAAGGTACAAAAAAAGGAAAAGAAAAGAAAACCGTCTCCTCCTTTTACCACCAGTACCATGCAGCAAGAAGCCTTTAAGAAGTTGCGTTTTCCCTCCGGTTTTACCATGCGAAATGCTCAATCTCTTTACGAGAAGGGGCTCATTACTTATCATCGAACCGACTCACTTCACGTCTCCGGGGAGGCAAAGGGAAAAGCTAAAAGCTATATAACGGAAAATCTGGGCGAGCAGTATTATGCCGAAAAATCCTTCAAATCAAAAGGAAGAACGGAAGAAGCTCACGAAGCGGTAAGACCTTCTAACCCTCTCCTCACCCCGAAAGAAATAAAAAATATTAAAGAAGAAGAAAGAAAGCTTTATCAACTCATCTGGCAGCGCTTTATCGCCTCTCTAATGAGCGACGCTGTTTTTTACAACACTTCCGTAGAGGTTAAGGGAAAAGGAGAGAAGGAATATGACCTCTCTTCTTCCGGATCCATTATGAAGTTTGACGGTTTTACTCGAATATATCCCCTAAAATTCGAGGAAACGACACTTCCCGAGATACAAGAGGGAGAAGAGCCTTCGCATCAGGAGACATCCCTCTCTCAACACTTCACCAAACCGCCGGCAAGATACACCGAGAGCTCGCTTATCAAGATACTGGAAAAACACGGCATAGGAAGGCCCTCTACTTACGCTCCCATTATCTCCACCCTCACTCAAAGAAATTATGTAGAAAAAATAGAAAAAAGATATCTAAAGCCGACCGAAATAGGAAGGCTGGTAAGCGACCTTCTTTCCGAGCACTTTCCTTCCATAGTCGACCTTAAATTCACCGCCAAAATGGAGGAAAATCTGGACAAGGTCGCCAGCGGCGAAAAAGAGTGGCGCCTCCTTATCGGAGATTTTTACGGTGACTTCTCCAAAAAACTGAACGAAAAAGAAAAAGAAATAAAAAAAGAAGATATTATGAATGAAGAAAAGGTAAATCAAAAATGTGACAAGTGTGGAGGAGATATGGCGGTAAAGATGGGGAGATTCGGGAAGTTTATTGCCTGCAAAAACTTTCCCGAGTGTAAAAACACCAAACCTCTCACCGAAGACGAGGAGGAGACAGAAGAGGTAACTTGTGATAAATGCGGAGCAAAGATGCATCTCAAACAAAGCAAGTTCGGAAAATTTTACGGCTGCAGTAATTACCCGGATTGCAAGAATATAAAATCTGCAGAAGGAGATCTCAATATAAAGTGCCCTCAGTGCAAAGAAGGGAACGTGGTAAAGAAAAGATCAAAAAAAGGCACCTCCTTTTATGCTTGTGACAGATATCCGGATTGTGATTTTACCTCCAGCAAAAAACCCTCTTCCGAAGCATAGGCTCTCACAAAACCTCACCTCAGGGTGCGGCTTTTTTAATAGGTAGATACGCAAAACTAGAGCGCTTCTTTTTCTATGTCTTCTCGCAATTTTTTCATCATACCAAGAAGGAAAAAGAGGTTATGGTGCATAAGGAGAATTATCCCGTATATCTCTTTCTTTTTTGCCAAATGATGTAAATAGCTTCTCTTATATCCGGTACACGTCCTGCAAGAACACTTCTCATCGAGAGGATTATCGTCTTCTTTGTATCGTGAGGACTTCAGGTTAATTCTTCCCCGGCTGGTAATGGCCGTCCCGTGCCGGGCAAAGCGCGTAGGTATAACACAATCAAAAAGATCCACCCCCCTCTTAACACTTTCCAGTATATCTTCCGGCTCCCCTATTCCAAGAAAATGTCTCGGTTTTTCAAAAGGCAAGATGTCTGTAACAAGATCGAGAATGGAGTACATGTTGTCTTTCGAGTCCCCGTAAGAGCTCCCGAAAGAGCCCCCTATCCCAAATCCGAAAAAAGGAAGGTTTTTAACAGTTTCGGCAGATTTTTTTCTGAGATCTTCAAAGCCTCCTCCTTGTACGATACCAAACATTACTTGCTCTTTGGAGGTATGAGTCTCCAGAGATCTTTCCCCCCAAAGGCGAGTTCTTTCCAGTGACTCTTTTTGATACTCGTAAGAGGCAAGAGGAGAAGTGCATTCATCAAAAGCAAAAATAATATCAGCCCCCAAGCTCTCCTGAGCCTTTATCGAACTCTCGGGAGTTATCTCTACCTTGCTTCCGTCAAAGGGAGACTTAAAAACAACCCTATCTTCCTCTATCTTTACTCTTTTTTTTCTTTCCTTGTTTTCTTTTTCTTCTTCTTTGTATATCTTCCCCGTTCCCTGCTCCCATCCCGCTCCCAGACTAAAGACCTGGAAACCTCCGCTATCGGTCATAAGAGGATAGTCAATATTCAGAAATCCATGAAGACCTCCTTTTCTTTTTACCGTCTCGTACTCTTTTCGGCAATAAAAGTGAAAAGTGTTTACCATAAAAATATCCGCCCCCAACTCTCTTACATCTTCAAAGCTCATTCCTTTTATGGCTCCACGAGTGGCCACGGGAACAAATCCCGGAGTCCTTATCTTTCCGTGGGGAGTATGAAGAACGCCGGTTCTCGCCTTCCCGCTCTTTTTCTTTACCTCAAAATCAAACATCTTTTAGATTATAGAGGAGGGAGGGTAAAAAGTAAAAAGAGGCACAAGTTTGTGCCTCCTTTCTCCGCCCTTTTTTTTCTTTTTAGCTTCCATTTTTCAGAAGCAATTTAAATCCGTTGTACGCCAAATAAACGAGCAGTGCCAGCGCAGCAACAGAAAGAAGTAATTTAGCTTTTTCAGGGTCATTCGCCGCCTCCTCTAAAACTTTCCAGATATTCCAGGGAAGGGCTACTCCCGCAGCCAAGCCCCCGATGAAAATCTTTATTCTCCCCGATATCATTCAGATCTCCTCCTTTTTTTATAGTAGAGCAGAGTGTTTATACTATATCACACTAAAATTATTTTGTCAAAACTTATTTTGCCGGCACAAACTCCAGTCTCCTGGTTTCGATACTTCCTCCCACAAGCTTTACCTTGATCTTATCCCCTAAAGAGTAGCGCCTGCCTTTTTTGGTTCCTATGAGAGAGTATGTTTCTTCGTCAAGAACATAGTAGTCATCTTCCAGGTCTCGTATAGAGACCATGCCTTCCGCTTTTGTCTCCAGTTCTTGCACAAAAATACCGAAACTGGTAACCCCGGCCACAATGCCTTCAAATCTCTCACCGACTCTCTCCAGCATATACTCCGTTTGCTTGTAGGCGATAGAGCTTCTTTCGGCATCAAGAACATCCAGCTCTCTCAAAGATATTTCTCCGGAAACTTTTTCATAATCTTTAGAGCTCACTTTCTCTCCCCTGAGCCTCTTTTTTATTATCCGGTGCATGAGAAGATCCGCATATCTGCGTATAGGAGAGGTAAAGTGCATATATTTATCCAGAGCAAGCCCGAAGTGTCCTTTGTTTTTCACGGAATATTCGGCTTTTGCCATAGAGCGCAAAACCGAAGTCTTTACAAGAAATTCTTCGTTTTTCCCTTCCAGTTTTTCAAAAAGCTCGTTAAGTTCCGCGGAAGTTATGTCATTACCTCTCATGTCCACGTAATATCCGAGCTTGGAAAGAAAAGAAACAAGGTCGTTTATTTTTTCTCTGTCGGGCTTTTCGTGTATACGGTAGAGGGTGTTGAACTTCTCCGCAACTTGTCTGTTGGCAAGCACCATAAACTCCTCTACCAGGCTGTGAGTAAAGAGGTGCTCTTTGCGAAGCACGGAAAGAGGTCTTCCTTCATGATCAAGTCTGAAGAAAAGCTCTTCGTCGTCTATACGGAGAGCTCCTCTTTTATCTCTCTCCTTTCTAAACTTTTCAGCTATATCGGCAAGAAAGGAGAGTTCTTTGCAGAAAGGTCCTTTTTGACTGTCTAAGATATTCTGCGCCTCCTTGTAAGTAAACCTTTTGTCGGATCTTATAACCGTCTCTCCGAACCAACTATCCACAACCGTTCCGTCTTTTTTCATCTTAAAGACAGCGGAAAAAGCTGCTCTCTCTTCTTCGGGTCTTAAGCTGCAAACATCATTGGAGAGAGTTTCCGGAAGCATTGGGATAGTTCTATCTACCAAATAAATAGAAAAAGCTCTCTTTCTGGCCTCCTTGTCAAGTTCCGAACCCTCCTTTACGTAATAAGAAACGTCGGCAATATGCACGCCTATTTCGTAAAGCCCCTTTTCCAGTTCTTTTACGGAAAGGGCGTCGTCAAAATCTTTCGCGTCTTCCGGGTCAATGGTGAAAGTGGGAGCTTGCGTAAAATCTCTCCTGTTTGCTTTTTTTATCTCACTACCCTTCAGTTTTCCAGCCTCTTTTTCCACTTTCTCGGGAAACTCAATAGAGAGTCCTTTTTCCAGAACGATAGAGTGAAGCTCCGCCTCGTTGTCTCCCTTTCTCCCTATCTTTTTTATCACCTTTCCTTCGGGATTCCTCTTACTGTCTCCCCAATCTATCACCTCTACCAGCACTTTTGTTTTATTCTTCACATCTTCTCCGGAGATAAAAATATCTCTTTGCATCTTTTCATCATCAGGGACGAGAAAAGCAAACTTTTTGCCTTTTTTCTTTTCCACCTCTCCGACGAATCTGGTTTTAGCTCTTTGAAGGATATTTACAACCTCTCCGGTTTGCCTTTCACCTTTTTTTCTGGGAAAAAGAAAAGCCTCCACCTCGTCTCCGTGAAAAGCCGTGTTCAGAAAAATCTGTTCTATTTTTACATCTTCCTCTAGGTCGTCACTCTTAAGATAGCCTGCTCCGTTAGAAGTAAGCTTTATCGTTCCTTTTATTTTTTTAGTCATACGATGATCTGTCTCGTTAACAAGAAGAGGGGGCAGAGCCCCTCTGTAATACACTCTAAAACGAAAACCCCCTCATTTTATGAAAGCGAGAGGGTCTCTTTTTTAGACGCGAGTAACATTCGCTGCCTTGGGCCCCTTGTTAGAGGTGGCAACTTCGAAACTCACTTTGTCCCCTACCTTGAGATCATCAAAGTTTGCATCTACGAGATCGTTGGAGTGAAAGAAGAGATCTTCTTCTCCTTCTCTCTCGATAAATCCAAAGCCTCTCTCGGTAAGGGTCTTGATTGTTCCTTCCATTAAGTGATGCTTGTAAGTTTTATAAGGTGGCAGAAATCGACTCCGTTCCTACGCTACGTCCGTATGTTTACACAATTATCTGCATTTGTCAATCAAAGACTGACTCCGGCAAGAAGAGCGGAGAGCAGTCCTGCAAGAAAGACGGCGTCTGTAACCCCTCCTCCCCCTATTACCATCACCCCTCCTTTTCGAAGCAATATCTGAGGAAGGTGGAGAAGATCGGCGCCTATCAATACGCCCAGCACTCCCGAACAGAAGGCTGTCTCTCTGGCATATTCCGGAGAAAGAAGAAGAGAAAAAAATACCGCAAAGAGAACAGGCAAAAAAATGGAAAGAAGCACCCCTCTTTCTTCCACATAGCGAGCACTGACAAAGGCAAAAAAAGCAACCACAGACGAAGAAATAAGAACGGGCTCCAGGGGAATATAAGAAAGAAAGTATCCAACCACAAAAAGAGGAATCAAAGCTCCTCCCAGGTTAACGGAAACCCCTTGATTTCTCCAAACGGGCTTTGTAAGAAGCCCTAAAAAGTAAGGCTCATTGATTTTCACAAGTCTTCTTTTTCCGAGAGGAAGGTTTACAAAAGAAAGGGCGATTATTATTACCAAAAGAACTATCCCCACCTCCAGAGACATATCAAGATACCCGAAGCCCGTGGCCGTGAAATGGAAAAACCCCCAAACAAGAAGAATGGGAAGAGCTACGGCAATCACACCAATCAAAATCAAAAGATAGAGTAAGTACATTGGTTGCAATACTAACAGCTTCCTTTAAAAGTCTCAAATAAAAAGACGAGGAGAAAACCTTCCTCGTCTTTTTATGGTAGCCCTGCGCGCCTCAGAAAGTGCTTTTAGAGGGTCTTTTGACGTCCTCGATAGCGTCACATTTGCAGTAGTAGTTGCCACACGTCCCACACAGATAGGGGTCGATATTTTCGTTACAGAAAACGCATCCCTCCCGATAGGGGTCGCCGGCGCACTTACAGTCTATAAATCGAATATAACGTACTACCTTTACTCTTTCTTCAACAATCTTTCCCCCGAGGGTATACCTATCCACACGTTCCACTTTCTCTTCTTTGTAGGCCACTTTCATCCCTCCCTTTTAAAAATCTCCTTCCTCTTTGTATTTCCTTTTTTGTTTTTTGTCAATAGATACAAAAAAAGGTTTTCTGTTTAAGAGGAGCTGTGCTAGAATATCTCTTAATGGAAATTGCGATATCTATAATCTCTGTCGGTCTCCTTGTTTTTCTTGCTCATTTCTTTGCATGGCTCTTTGGTTTTGTCCGGATACCCGATGTTCTTCTTCTTATGTGTATCGGTATCCTTCTGGGACCCCTTCTGGGAGTTGTCTCCCCTTTCTTTTTGGGAGAAGCAGGAAACGTAATCGTCATGCTTATCTTGGTCCTTATTCTTTTTGAAGGCGCTATTAAACTTAAACTAACCACTCTTAGAAAGGCGATATTCGGCACCTTTAGTCTTGCTTTCACAAGTTTCTTTCTGACTATGTTTGGTGTGGGATATCTCCTCTATCACTTTACGGAACTCCCCCTTATCCTTTCTTTCCTTGTTGGAGCTATTGTCGGTAGTAACTCTACGGCAATCGTCATTCCCATTGTTGAAAAATTAAAAATAAAAGACGAATCAAAAACAACCCTCTTTCTGGAATCGGGAGTTAGTGATGTGCTGAGCATTGTCTTTACGCTCGCTTTTATTACTTCTCTAGAGCTTGGCGTATTTCATTTGGACGCCGTAGTGACAGAGGTTCTAACCACCCTGCTTGTAGCAACAGTTATCGGGGGAGCTTTCGCTTTTTTATGGTCACTTCTCTTAAACAAAGTACACAACATTCAAAATTCGGTATTCGCCACTCCGGCCTTCGTTTTTATAATTTACGGAATCACCGAACTTCTCGGTTACAGCGGTCTTATATCCGTCATCGCTTTCGGAGTAGTTCTTGGAAATATTCCTCTCTTAACCACTTCTCTAAGAGAGAAAAGTAGCTTTCTTTACAGACTTTTACACCCTCAACCGCTTTCAAGCAGAGAGCTTTCTTTTTTCTGTGAAACAGTCTTTCTGGTAAAAATATTTTTCTTTGTGTTTATCGGCATTTCTCTGAACTTCGAGGACTTTTCTCTGGTACTCCTCGGGCTTCTCCTTACAGTATTTATTTTTGCGGCACGCATTCCCGCCATTCTTTTTACTATTCCAAAAAAAACGCCGCGTTTTGACACGGCTATTATGGCGGTAACCGCCCCGAGGGGGCTCGCTCCGGCAATTCTTGCCCTCATCCCTGTTCAACGAGGACTTGCGGGCGGAGAGTTAGTGCAAAGTGTAACCTATAACGTTATTTTCTTTTCTATTCTTTTCGCTTCCCTTCTTATCTTTCTTATTTACAATACCCGGATACGCAAACTATACGGGTACCTTTTACCCGGCTTCTCTCCCAATCCCGAAAATAGCGGGAGCAGCGACTACCCGCAAGAAAAAGACTAGATTTCGCAGCCTACTTCCTCGGCAATTGCCTCGGGGTTTCTTCCTCCTTCGTAGAGATTACCTTTTATTTGAATTTCCGGAACGTACCTTGTTTCCTTTTCATTGTCACATTTTTCTCTTTCCTCGGCACACTCCACATAGATAGGATCAATTTTTTCTTTTCCTCCGAAGTCATTTACAAGCATTGCGCAGGCGGGACAGGTCATGCTTCCGTAGATAACCACTCCCTCTTCTTTAAGGCAATCAACAAGGTTGCTCATTTTTGAATCTCCCATAACCTCTCCTTCTTCCGTCTCTGTCTCTTCTTCATCCGGGAGATCGTCACTACCTTCCGTATCTTCCTCTACTCCTTCGGTTTCCCCCAGCTCCTCAACTTCTTCTGTTTCCTCATCCGTCTCTATTTCTTCCCTTTCCTCCAAAGTGGCAAAATAAAGAGCTGTTGCTATAAGCAAAACAGCTATCAGTATGGCAATTATAGTCTTATTCATGTTTATTTTGATTTATTATTCTTCTTGCGTCTTTAACAGGATATCTGTCCCGTCAGCGTTTATACTCCAGTCCGCATCCTCTCCTTCTTCAAGAGAGTTTGTGGTAAAAAGAAGTCTCTCCCCGTCTTCATCCCACTCCAGACTACGAAACTCGGGAGCGAATTCTATTTCTCCGTCACCAATTTCTTCATCGGAAACCCCCAGTCCCAAAAGAATATCTTCATCCTCAAGAGTAAACTCTTTTTCAAGCGTTTCCGCATTATCTACGGTAAGATAATCTCCCGGAGCTCTATCGGTATTAAGAAAGTAAGCAAAGTGCTTTCCGGTTGGTGACCAGATTATGTTTCCAATAACCCCTTTGTTGGGTTCGCCAACAAAGCTAAGTTCTCCGCTTCTTATATCAATCACAAAAAAGAGAGAAAAGTCGGTAGGCATAGCATAGGTCGCTACAGCGAAGACCATTTCGGTCGGTTCGACAAGAGGGGAAGCAGCAACAAATCTTTGAAAGTTTTGCGGTTTAAGTTCCGTTTCCCCAACCATAATAGGCTCTTCCAGGAAATTATCCCACCTTCCTTCCACATGATTACGCCAATCAGTTATGGAATAATCAAACACCACTCTATCGTCTTCGTCCACTACCTGGAGTCTGTCATCTTCTTCGGATATAACAATGCTTTTTCCGACAAGATCAAGATACTCTACCTGAGAGTATAGAAAGTAAATGGCAAGCCCCATTACCAGGGTAACCCCGGCTATCATCCCTACGAGAGAAAGTGCTTTTTTTGTTTTTGTCTCCATATGTTTGACCGTTAGAGCTTTTCAATTGATATATTCTACCAAAAAAAGAAAAGCAAGGCAAAGCCTTGTTTGCTAATAATCCCTCACACATCGAAGTTGAGCCGTTCCCACTCCGAGATGACAATCCTTTTTTATAGCCGTCTCGCTCGCTTTTATTTCTCTTATCGTATAAGCCTCTTCGTAATATGAGCAATCCTCGTCTTCGTTAGCACGTGTTGACGACCAGTGAAAAGCACCTTCTCCGAGATCGTAAAAAAGTCTTAAATTGAAAGCGGGCTGGTGTCCTCCGGGAAGAATATTTAATCCCGAGGAGGCAAAATTACTACTGCTTCTCAAAGGCCCTTCTTTCCAGAGATCATATCTTCCGGCAAGTCTGCTTCCTTCTTCTCCTCCTCGAAGACCGTATCTCTCGGATATCTCTCTTCTCATCCCCATCTCTGTTTCCAAGGCCTGCCAATCTCCTTCCGTTGGAATTCTCCAGCCGAAAGGACAGATCCCTCTCATTCCCTCCTCCCTTTGTCCGCAACTTATGCTGGAGAAGTCGTACAGCCCTCCGTATACACTGCAGTTCCCTAAATCGTTGTCATAACAGTGCCTTTCTATATCACACTCTCTGTCAAGCTCATCTTCCGTTACATTTACATTCTCCGCAAACCAGCACTGCTCACCTATTTCCACGGTTCTGTAATCTTTGCCTCCGTACTCAATATCCTCTCCGCAACTCCAAGTACCTCCCGTGGTAGCACTTACCGTCTCACTACGAGCACTCTCCTCTCCTTCTATAACCTGAGTAACGGCATAATAATAAGTGCTTTCGGGCTGTAGATCTCGATCAGAATATTCTTCTCTTGTTGTCGCGCCTACTTTTCTAAAAAGACCCCCTTTGTCCTCTGTCCGATAAATCCGGTATTCTTCAATCTCTCCTGTGTAGTCCCAGACAATATCCACTCTCAGTTCCAGGTCTTCGTGAAAGTCAATTGGCTGAGCTTTAACGCCGATGGGCTTTCCCGGGCCGGTAGTCGCACTCACCCTTGCGCTATACCCGCTCTCTCGAAAAGAAACAACTTGTGTGACTTTGTAATGGTACTTTTCTCCGGCATCCAAGTTCTCGTCTACGTACTCCTCTTCATTACTGAATCCCACTCTCTCATAAGGACCTTCGGGATTGTCGGCTCTATATATATTAAATTGGCTGGCTTCCTCATTACCTACCCAAGTAAGTAGTACACTATCAAAAGTCTTTGTTTCCGCAGCAACGTGTACCGGAACTTCTCGCGTACGTTGTCCGGAAACAAGAATAGTGATTATCACTCCTCCAAGAACTACTGCCACTCCCGAAATTAAAAGAAATCTTTTGGGGATCATTTTAAGATTACTCTTTCTTTTCTTTTAGCTCTTTTAGTTCTTTTTTTGTTTCTTCGAGTTCTTTTTTCATCTCCTTCATTCTGAGTTCCCTTCCCACCATTAACTTACTCATTTTTTCCAGTTCCGCCAACCTTTTCTTCGTCTCCTTGGTTCTTTCCTTTACTTTATTTTCAAGATTTTCATTCATTTCTTCAAGCTCTCTGGTTCTCGCCTTAACCTTAACTTCAAGAATCTCCTTTCTTTCTTCCAGGTCTCTTTGTAGTTTTTCCAGATCTTCAGTCATCTTGTTAAAGCTTTCCGCAAGCTCTCCAAACTCGTCTCCTGAAGAAATATTCGTCTTTGCTTTAAAGTTTCCCCTGGCCACTTTCCTGGCCACAGCGGATATCTCTCTCAGGGGCCTTGTTACTTTTCTCGACAAAAAGAAAGACGTTAGTGCTATAGGCATAAGTAAAACCAAAGAAAAAATAACATACCTGTTCGTTATTTCTCTAACAAACTCTTGTGCAATAGTCATCTGTTCTGGCGGAAGCATTTCCACCAAAAAAACATTGAAGGAGTGTATAAGGAAACCTCCTCCCACCACCAGGGGAGCTATGCCGATCATGACAAGAATAAAAATAAGCTTTGCTGTGAGTCTCATAGGAATTTATGCAAAATAGTTACTTATTCAATATATCACGTATTACTTTTTACGGCAAAATAAAATGCCACCCATCTTTTCTTTGATGCGTGGCAGCGCTTTTCAAGAGTCTCTTATCTTTTTTCTATTACATACCCACACTCGGGATTGGAACACTTCCATTTTTCAAAAACATCTTCCTTGTAAGAAAAAGGAAGTAAGGTTCCTTTTTGACACTTGGGGCAAGTCGGAAATAGACAAAGACCATCTTTTTTTTCTTCTTCCATAACTTAAATGGTTATTTTTTAAACCGACCTTGTTTTGCTAAAATGTTATAACAGAAAAAATCTCCTTGCAAGGACTACTCTCTCTTAATCATTTTTCTAAAAATTGAGCTAATCTCTCTTCTCTCGCTACTTTTCTCTCCTGCTCTTTTTAAACATCTCATAAACGGCAAAAAGAACAAATCCGGCACCAAGGCCGATAAAGAGTCCTGCCAAAAAATTACCAAAAAGAAAGCCGAAGCCCATTCCTCCCAGCACACCACCGGGAATAAAGAGTTCCCCGGGAGAGTCGTCCTCTTTTCTTATTTCTCTTTTTACTTTTTCTATAATCTCCTTTTTTATTTTATCTTTTTCTTCTTTTTGCATATATTTATTATTTAATTATTATACCTCGCCTTTATTATACCATATTCTCAAATGAAAAGCGTATCGCCCCGAGAAGCGATACGCATAACTTTTTTGACTCTTTACAAGTTAGCTCTGCTCAAGATACATATCTTTTATCTCTTCGCAAGAGTAAGTTTTGATCGGAATAGCTTCATCCGAGAGATCCTCTATTCTCTCCTCGTAGAAGTGAACTTCATGAAAATCGCTTTGGTGATGACATAAGATGGGAACGAAAGTGGGTTGTTCATCTTCACTCCCTGGTTTTCCTAAATTAAGAAGAAAGGTTACTTCATTAACTCCGTTCTTTTCTTCTTCTTCCAGTGGATGAGTTGGGAATGTTTCCTCTGGACCGCAGAAAACATTTTCCGCCAGCTGTTCCCTATTATTTTCCAAGCAAACAGTCTCATAATCTCCTTCGATTTCAAGAATCATATTCGTTCCTATGCTGTATACAAAATCAAATCCCTCTTCTTCTCTAAAAGGGGGCACACCCTCCTCTTCTCTAAGTGGGGGAGCTTTAAAATCAACCGAGAGAATCCACGGCCCCTCCTCACCAGCTCTCTCAACCTCTTCTCCGGGGACTTCAACCCCAACATCCTCTCTTTCTGTCTGAAAAAAGTAAACAGCAAGCAGACCGACCAATACCACTCCCAGAACGATCAAGATAATTTTTTTATTCATAAGTATGATTCATTAAACTTTTATACTCGACTTATATCACAAAAAAAATCTTTTGAGAAGTACTTGTTTTAAAAAAAACGAATAAAAGCGGTTAGAGAGCTGTCAAAAGAATCCTTGAGCTCATCATCCATATAGACATCCGCTTTCCCATCTTCTCCAATGACGATCCTATTTCCCTTTAGAAGCTTTTTTAACACATCCTGTTCTTTCGACTTATCCGTTTCCTCGGGAGTGTGCTTGGGAAGATAATATACCCGTTTATACCAAAGGTTGTTTTTGTCCTCATAATGCCCATCAAAAACAAACACCGCTCCTTCGCCGGTAGCTCTTTCCGTATTTTTTCGGAAAAACTGGATAGCAAGTGGTCTTTTCAGCTCTTTTACCAGAAAAGAGTATATTTCCGGAAAATTTGACAAAAACTCTAAAACACCTTGAGTGTAACTTATTGTCGCTTGGCATTCGTAGCTGCACACGTAGTGTTTTACCAAGACAACATTGTTATCCGTTCTTATATAAAAATTATTAATTCGGTAGTCAATGTCATTGACCCTCCCCAAGGAAAAAACATCCTCGGCGTCCATTCTGTAATCCAGGGTATCGGCACAGCACTCGGGGTAAGAAAGTAACTTTCCCATTTCCGGATGAGAAAATTTTTCTCTAGGAAGCTCGGAAATCTCCTTTAATCTTGATAGAAGCTCTTGGTCCTCCCCTACAAAAGCGTTCTTCTTATAATTTCCCGCAATCTCTAAAAGCCAGTCTTGAGGATCGGAATAAGCAACTTGAAAATCTCTTTCCGGGGAAAGCTCTTTTACTCTTTTCAGGAGCAGATCAATCTCCTTCTCGTCTTTTATTTTTAGGAAAGCCGCCTTCTTTATTCCCGAAGCCAAACCGAATATCTCGCCCAATCTGCCGTCGATTTCCGGCTCATAGAGGTTCAGCCCCAGGAAAGCATTATTCCCTATGGAAGCTTCGCTTGTATTGCCCTCTTCTTCTTTCATGTTCTTCATTTTATCTTGAAAGTGTTCGGGTGTCAAAAAAAATTTTCACAGATATTCCTTCTTGTAAACTTGCAAGAAAAATGCCTAGAATGGAATAAGCTTTAAAAACCCGTTTCGTTTTCACTTAACTTATATGCCAAAAGAGTTGGACGTAAAAATCAGCTATCGTTGTAATAATGCTTGTTCCTTTTGTATTAACAGTGACAAAAGAGGAGCTCAAGAGAGTTACTCTTTAATAAAAAAAAGTGTCACGGATTTTGCTAAACAAGGAGGAGAGAAGCTTATTGTCTCCGGAGGAGAGCCATTAATCTCAGAAAATTTTTTCAACCTTCTGTCCTTTAGCAAAGATAAAGGAATAAATGTTCTGGAGGTTCAAACAAATGCCCGAGCACTCTCTGATGAAAAAATAATAAAAAACCTCAAAAAATTCGAGCCGATCTCTTTTCTGGTTTCTTTTCATTTCCCAAACGCCAATCTTTATCACAGGCACTGCCGCTCAAACGGTTTCTATCAAACGGTTGAAGGCGTTAGAAATCTTCTCACGTACAACTTTGATTTCACTGTTAATACGGTAGTCATGAGAGCAAATCTTTCTTTTTTGGAGGAGATGATGGTTCTTTTGAAAAAAATAGGGGTTAAAGGGGATATGCAGTATAGATTTCCGGACGGTAAGAATTTTGATAACTATGAGGCTTTGGTTCCTCGCTACAAAGAGTGCGTACCTCTTGTTGAAAAAGTAATAAGAAAATATGAAGAGATGAGCATCTCTTTACGAGAGTTCCCTTTCTGCGTTTTGAGTGAAGATATAAGAAACAGCGCCAAACTTCCCTTAAGGCCAAGAATAAATCTTTCTAAAAACAGAAAGATAGCTTTTGCTAGTGAGATACGCAAGCAACACTTCTCTTTTCCTAATTGCGAAAAATGCCTCTACAGGGCAGAGTGTTTTGGTGTTAGAAAAGAATATATTGATAATTACGGAAGTGGGGAGTTCAGCCCAATAGATAAAAAATAATACTTATCCTGCTTTCTTTGCCAACCACAAGCGTATTGACACTTTTTATTTTTTTGCTATCCTTACCGGCAATGATTCAAATTAGTCTTAAAGTCAAGAAGGACAAGATCCGCTTCAGAGGAAGGGGCTAGTTTGATTTAGCAGAAAAAAAATAATCCCCTTCCTTTCCCGGAAGGGTTTTTTGTTCTTTCATAAAAATAAAAAGGAGGGAAAAGAATGAGGATCACAAGATCCGAGATAAACGAAAGGGAAATAGTGAGAAGTTGTCATCTCTTCGCAGACTGGATTACAGAAGAAAGCAGAGGAAGTCTTGCCAATATGCTACCTCAAGATGCCGAAGCCCTTGTCGAGCAAGCTCGCAAAAAGTTATCAGTAATAGCTATAAACGACGTAACTTTTTTGGGTCATGCCACCTTGTGGGAATATGAACGTAATTCAGTAGCAGAAGTGGGCGCTCTGATTGTCCATCCTTCGTACAGAGGGATGGGGATCGGTAAAGACCTCATCGGTAAAGTTATTGAAGAGTTCGAAGCACAATACGACATTCTCACGGCTACTGTAAAAACAGTAGCTGCGGAAAGAGCTTTTTTAGAGAACGGATTTTTAAGAACTCCCTTTCATTCTCTTTCTCGGGATATTCGGAAAGATTGCTGTGTTTGTTACAGTCCTTTCGAAAAATGTCCCAAGAAAAACAAGGAGTGTCGCCTCCTTATTTATAGCGGCAGATAAGAGGGAGAGGCAATCTCTCCCTTTCTTCTTTTTTTTACTTCTGACAAAAACAAAACATGATAAATAAAAAAAGATTAATTGAAGAGTTTTTGAGTCTTGTGAGAATAGACAGCACCACAGGAAACGAAGAAAAGATGAGTGAGGTTGTTCTGGAACACCTCCTATCTATGGGGCTAAGCGCAAAGAAAGATAAGCACGGAAATGTAATTGCCACAAGAGAGGGAGAGGGAAAACCTATTCTTTTTACCGCTCATCTTGATACGGTATCACCGGGAACGAATATAGAGCCGGTAATGGACGGGGATTTCATAAAAAGCAAAGGTGATACAATACTGGGAGCCGATAATAAAGCTGCCGTAGCGGCAATCTTGGAAGTTCTTCGATCAACAAACACAAAAAGAAAACTGGAAATTGTTTTTACCGTATCGGAAGAAAGAAAAAACACGGGAGCTTTAAATCTAGACTACTCAAAGCTTGAGGCAAAGAAAGGCTTCTGCTTTGATTGCGGAGAAAAGATAGGAACAATTATCACCAAGTCTCCTTTCTATGACAACTTTAAAATAACCGTTAAGGGAAAAGCGTCTCACGCGGCTTTCCCCGAAAAAGGTATTAATGCGCTATCCTGGACAGCTCACTCTATTACTAAAATAAAAACAGGGAAGGTGGACAAGGAAAGCGTGATCAATATAGGAAAAATATACGGAGGAAGTACAATAAATACCGTTCCGGGAGAAGTAATTCTTGAGGGAGAAATAAGAAGCTTTGACAGGAAAAAAATAGAAAGTCACGAAAAAAGAATCAAAAAAACTTTTCTAAACCAAGCAAAGCCAAAGTCTTCTGTAGAAATAGAAATAGAGAACAGTGGTTACGTATTTACAAAAAAAGACAAAGATCTAAACGAGGTTAGCAAGATACTTTCAGGGCTTGGAGTTCACCCTCGCCGCAAAGCTTCTTGGGGCTGCTCGGACGCCAACATATTTAACGAAAAGGGAATAAAGATAGTTAATCTCGGAGAAGGTGCGGAAAATATTCACACCACAAATGAAAGAATAAAAAAAGAGAGCCTTGTCTCTCTTGCTCTGCTCATATCACAACTGGCAAGTGAAAAGGTGGATATATAAAGCCACAGCCGTTTCCGAGGAGAAGCGCCCGCTTATAAGATCTTCCGCTTTTATGCTAATCATTCTTGAGGCAACGCACCGATAGACCGTGACTCTTCTCAAAGGTTTCGCGAAGAATGTTCGCCTTGTTACTTTCCATGACACGCCTCCAGGCCTGATTACTATTATCCGTAGAAGTCCACCAGGAGCCGGTTGTACCAAGAAGCTCTTCCCCTTCACCAGAAATAATTATTCCCCCTGGCAGAGCATCAAATCCGGACTCCCCGCATTCCATGACACTATCACACCACCCATAATCGGAACACTTTAGCTTGTCTCCCTCATTAGTTCCCCGATAATCAATCTCATCAGCCTCCTCTTCTGACATGCCAAGCTCCATCTCTAGCTCCTTAAAATCTTCGTCGGAAGGAAGAATCCATCCATCCGGGCAAACCAGCATAGCAGCTTCCCAATCGTAAAGGCGTCCGTAATTGTCGCAATTTGAAGATTCGTTTTCATAGCACCAACTATTTCCATCCGCATACCCTTCATAATCCAGATTTTCCTGTATCCAGCACTGCTGACCTATACGAACCGTTTTATGTATTTTCCCGTCCCGATGATCGATAAAATCTCTTCCGCAACTCCACTCTCCTGTCATCATCCTTGTTTCCCCTTTTGCCGCAAGATATATATCACCACGAGGATCCATGGCAATATAATAACCCGTATCATAATTATTTTCGTCTTCCCAGTTTCCTCGAATAGGATCATGCAGGGGATCAGAAAGATATTCAGGATAGATACATTCATAGAGGTCGTACTCATGACTTCCTATACGGGTTAATTCCTCAGGGACAACTGGGCAGTTCCAACCTCTTTCCATTCGCATTTTTTGATCAATAGATATTTGAATGGCTTGAAGATCTACCTCTCGCTGATTGTCTCTGGCCTCGGATATTCTTTTTGCCGGATTGATAACTATAAAAATGGCCGCCACCAAAAAGCCAATAATTCCAACAGCAATAATTAGCTCAATAATAGTAAATCCTCTTTCGTTTTTAGGTGCAGTCCTCATAGCCTCATCGGTTAAGTTTATCTAATAGAGATATTTGGAAGAATTTCCTCTTTCATTCTCTTTGCAAAATCCGTTTCCATGTTTTGATGAACACTATATTCATAAGAGTACTGGTTTCCCAGAACAATGAGTCCCGGAGGGTGGGGAAACTCATCAAACTCCGAGCTCGACAGAGAAAACATAGGTCTTCCTCCAAGCTCCCCCTCCTCCCTAAACGTTACCTCGTCTTCCAAGCTTGAAAAATATTTTCCTATCCACTCCTCCATATTGCCCTTATATGGATAAACGGTCAAACTAAAACCTCCCCAGTAATCACGGCCGGAAGGAAATCCTTCGGGAGGAATAAGATCAATTCTTATCACAGCTATGGCGCTTCTGTCTTCGTCAAAATAACGAACAATTTCTTCTTTTTCCTGAGCTTTCCAGCCATCGGGGATGTCAAGAGAAAATCCCATAATCTCTTCACCACTTACATATTTTTCTTGCTGCCATTTCTCCGAGGACAGATCTACTTCTCCTCCTTCTTCTCGACTCTGAAATCTTTCCAGAATACCCCACCCTTCTTCTTTTTCATAAAGGAAAAGAAAAGCAGCAGATCCTAGCACACCCAGAGCGATTATGAGTGTAGTTATTATTCGTTTTTTCATGAGATGAATTGACCAGCTTGTATTACTCGAGTATACCACAAAACAAAAACCCGAAAAGTCTTCGTTTTCGCCGAAGCAAAAAACTCCGGACAAAAGAATTGCCATAAATTTAAGCTAGCTAACAAATCCGTATTCTAATTTTACGTTCCCCTATAATACTTCCAATAAAAAAGGCTTACACCGAAAGCGTAAGCCCTCTCCTAATTTTTTCTTCAAGTAGGTATTATCTCCTCAGGAGCACTTTTTCTCTCTTTTTGATTTCTCTTATCTTTTCTTCAACTTTTGCATACGCCGTTTCGCGAGGAAACCCCTTGATAAGCATTGTCCTGGCAAGCGCCTCTTTGATTTGAAATAACTCCTCATCGTTGAGGTAAAGCTTATGAAGGTTCACTACACCCCCTCCTTTCTACCTTTTTTATATCACAAATTATTGTAAGCGCAAATATCAATCATGAATTCGCCACTGAAGTGAAACGGTAGGTTTTTGCAAATAACATACTCGTGCGGTACGCTGGTAATAAGTACAAACCAGTAACCAACACGAGTATGTACACACATTTTAGCAGAGATGACAGATCTGTCATCTCTAGTGGATTAAGGTTAGGAGAATCGTATGCAGATATCGCCTCCCGCATTGGTAAAACTAAAGGTGCTGTGTGAAAAGAAGTTAATCGCAATAAAGATTCGGATGGCGTGTACCGAGTATGGTCGGCAGAAAGAAAAGCAAAACAAAGAAGGAAAAATTCTAAGAAAGAGTTACGTCTCATAGAGAATAATCCAGAACTTACCGAAGCAATTGAAAAAAATCTCTCTCCTCTTGTTTCTCCCGAAGTAGTAGCACACAAGCAAAACATTCATCATCAAAGTATTTACAGCTGGATAGAAAGATCTCGTCCTGATTTAAAGAAAAGACTTCCTCGTCAAGGAAAAAGAAGAAGAAAGTACGGCAAAAAAAGAGGGAAAAAGCAGGGCTGGACACAGTATGTACGTTCTATTGATGAAAGAGTAGAAAAAGAAGAAAACTGGGAAGGAGATACGATACAAGGATCATCTAAGTCGGGACTTTTAACCTATGTAGAACGTAAAAGTCTCTTTGTCATAGCGGATAGACTAACACGACGCACAGCTGACAGTGTACATGCAAAAACCAAAGAACACGCTTTAATGGGAACAATCACCTATGACAGAGGAAGTGAATTTGCTCTTTGGAGAATGATTGAAAGAGATACCTCTGCTAGAGTGTATTTTGCTCACCCTCAATCACCATGGGAGAGGCCTAAGAATGAGAATACCAATGAACGTTTTAGAAGAGTATTTAAAAAAGGATGTAACTTTGCTAATATCAGCGAAGAAGAGATAGGCGGGGTAACATGGATTATTAACCATACTCCCAGAAAATCTCTTAACTGGCGTACTTCGTGCGAGGTTTATGGCAAGTGTTGCACTTCAACGTAGAATTCACG
>Ga0207421_10000454_pt1 | contig 52597 bp, 40 predicted proteins | sample SodLakKL_010_SED_4_FD_187542 | JGI IMG/M metagenome (GOLD analysis project Ga0207421, IMG submission 187542) | Alkaline sediment microbial communities from Lake Tanatar, Kulunda Steppe, Russia - 8KL_010_SED (SPAdes) (version 2) | ecosystem: Environmental > Aquatic > Non-marine Saline and...
GACGATATCTTTATCTTTGTCCGGGACGAAAATGATGTTTCCGTGGAAGACATTACCGAGGAAAAAGAACTTTGGTTTCAAGGTGAAAAACGGATGGGGGAACTGCTGGTGGAGCGTGGTTTGATCTCGCCTGATGATGTGGAAGAAGTCCTGCAGAAACAAAAGCGCGTGGGTGAACTGCTCATTGAAGAAGGGAAGCTGACCAAGGGGCAGGTAGAGAAAGTGGTCCAAACCCAGCAGAAATACAGGGAGCAGGAGCAGACCAATACCATCCGTGTTGACACCCATAAATTGGAGGAAATTCTGAACAACATTGCTGAACTTCTTATCGCCCAGTCCCGGGTCAAAGAACTGGTCGTTAACCTGGCCAGCGAAGACCGTTCCGCCACTGTTGAAGTCCTAAACGCATTCCAGGAAGTGGACAAAATCATCCGCTTCCTGCAGGAAGAAGTGATGAATACCAGCATGATCCCCATCGGGGGCACTTTCATGCGCTTTCAGCGTATGGTGCGTGACCTGGCCCGTGAGAACGGCAAAGAGATTGAGCTGGTCATGCAGGGCAAGGAGACAGAGCTGGATAAAAAAGTAATTGAGCAGATTGCCGATCCCCTCAAGCACCTGATCCGCAATTGTGTGGACCACGGCCTGGAAACGCCTGAAGAGCGGGAAAAAGCGGGCAAGCCCCGCCAGGGCACCATTTGGCTCAACGCTTACCACCAGGAAGGCAATATAGTCATTGAAATCAGCGATGACGGGCGGGGTATCGACGAGAGCAGGGTGTTGGAAAAGGCCCAAAGCCGAGGCCTGGTCGATCCGGACCGGACTCTCAGCCGCTCGGAAATCCAGCGACTGCTTTTCATGCCCGGTTTTTCCACAGCCAAGGAAGTAACCGACATTTCCGGCCGGGGGGTGGGACTGGATGTGGTCATGACCAACATCACCAATCTGCGCGGAAGCGTGGACCTGCAGTCGGAGCAAGGCAGGGGGACCACGTTCAGCATCAAGCTTCCCTTGACCCTGGCTATCATCGATGGAATGATGGTCCGGGTAGGAGAAGAACGCTTTATCATCCCCCTGACGTCCATCACAGAATTTATCAAGGCCCGCCCCCAGGACATCCGGCAGGTAGAGGGCAAAGGTTTGATTGTCCACCTGCGCAAGGAGTATATCCCCTATACGGGCCTGTTCCAACTGCTGGATATCGAGGCCGAGTACACCAAGCCGACGGAAGGAATCCTGGTAATTATCAAGGAAGGCCGCAAAAAGTTGGCCGTTTTGGTGGACGAGATTATCGGCCAGGAGCAGGTAGTGATTAAAAGCATGAAGGAAAACATGGAACAGATTGACGGCATTGCTGGTGCGACCATCTTAGGGGATGGGAAAGTGGCCATTATCCTGGATATTTCTTCCCTGTTCCGTTTGGCCCGAACCAAAGATGTTTCCCACAAGACCCAGGTAATGCAGTAAGATTTGCAATGTGCTGCGGCTCGACTACTTTGCATTTTGGAGGAAAAGAGATGGCGGAAGTAAACCGTCCTATTGAGCTGACCGAAGATGATTTTCAGGCTTTTCGGGACATGATTTATCGTTCCATCGGTGTCAACCTGACGGAAGCCAAAAGAGCTCTTACTATCTCCCGGCTTTCCCGGCGTTTAAAAGAACTGCAACTGCAGACCATCGGTGAATACCTCCGTTACGTGGAGAAAAACCCCGGGGAACTGGAAATCATGTTTAACTTGATTACCACCAATGTAACCAAGTTTTTCCGGGAAAGCCACCACTTTGATTTTTTGAACCAGGAGTACCTGCCTCACCTGGAAGCGATGGCCTCCTCTGACCAGGATAAGCAAATCCGGGCCTGGTCGGCGGGATGCTCCACCGGGGAAGAGCCCTATACCATGGCTATTGTCTTAAACGAGTTTTTTTCCAAAAAAAAGGGCTGGAAGATCAAAATACTGGCTTCAGATATTAACACAGAAACCCTGAAAAAAGCGGCAGAAGGCGTGTATTCCAGGAAAGAGGTGGAAGGCATCTCGTACCCTTTGCTGAAAAAATACTTCAAACTGGGGACGGGTTCCAACGAAGGTCTGTTTAAAGTGAAAGATGAGCTGAAAAGATTGGTCACCTTCCGCCGGGTTAATTTAACGGCTGAAGAAGACTTTCCCATTAAGCAGGGTCTCAACTTTATTTTCTGTCGCAATGTTTTCATCTATTTTGACAAAGAAACCCAGACCCGGGTCCTGCGCAAGTTCAATGCACACCTGGTGCCTGGAGGGGTGTTGATGCTGGGCCATTCCGAGTCGATCAACTCCACACATGGAAACCCGGGAAACTGGCGGTTGCTCAAACACACCATTTATGAAAAAATTCCTTGAAAAGGCGGTGCTTCAAGGCTTTGAAAAAATACTTTAACCGCGGTTTTAACAAGTATACCTACGAACTGTTCGCGGGAGACTACTACGCAACCAAAGAACGCAATATTGTGCTTACCACCTTGTTGGGTTCATGTATTTCGGTCTGTATGAGGTGTAAGACAACTGGCATCGTTGGCATGAACCATTTCATGCTTCCTTCCACCGTGCGCATAGAGGACATTGTATTTAGTGAGGATGCACGCTACGGTATTAATGCCATGGAGCGCATGATTAACGATATAATGAAGCTGGGTGGCAAAAGGGACAGCCTGGAAGCCAAGATGTTCGGGGGAGGCCGGGTGATGGACGGGGCCATGAACAACGTGGCTCAATCCAACATTGAATTTGCCCAATCGTACCTGCAGATGGAGGAGATACCCCTGCTTTCCAAGGATGTGGGAGGCAAGACCGGCCGCAAGATTTTCTTTTTTCCCGACCAGTTTAGCGTGTATTTAAAACGGGTCCATTACAACCAAAAACTGGAAAATGCTGTTTCCCGCGAAAAACGCTTCCTGCACTGGATGCGGGAACAGCAGCGTAAAGAGGCAGAACTTACGCTTTTTGACGAAGAAAGGGGTAAAAATTATGCCAGCCAAAACCATCAAGGTGCTAATTATCGATGACTCAGCCCTGGTGCGGCAGATTTTAAGTAAAGTGTTTGCCCAGGATCAGGCCTTTGAAGTCGTGGGGACGGCCATCGATCCTCTTTTTGCCATTAAGAAAATCAAGGAACATAAACCGGATGTCATTACCCTGGACCTGGAAATGCCCCGCATGGATGGGCTTACCTTCCTGGAAAAATTGATGTCCATTTACCCGATGCCCGTGGTGGTAATCAGTTCCCTGGCCCAGGAAGGGAGCGCTGCAACGCTTAAAGCCCTGGAGTTGGGTGCGGTTGACTATATCCCCAAACCGGCCGCCGGGCTCGGTCAGGGCCTGGCGGGAATCAGCGAAGAAATTATCAGCAAGGTAAAAAATGCCGCCAGTGTCAACATGGACGAGATGAGAAGGCAGGTGAAAAGAACCCGGGCCAAGCGCCCTGCTGATGCCCCTCAAGCAGAGCCTGTGGAGCCTTCCGTAGAAAAAAAACCCCTGGTGCGCAGCACCGACCGGATCATTGCCATCGGCGCATCCACAGGGGGAACCGTGGCTGTAAAAAATATTTTACAAAAGCTGCCAGCCAACCTGCCCGGGATCCTGGTGGTGCTGCACATGCCAGCCAGTTTTACCACCTCCTTTGCCAGCAGCCTGAACAGTTCCTGCCGGATGAACGTGAAAGAAGCCGAGGATGGGGAGTCGGTGATGGCCGGCTATGCATACATAGCCCCCGGAGGCAGACACATGCTGCTGAAACGTAAGACGGAAGGGTACTACATAAAAATCGATAACAGCGAGCCGGTAAACCGCCACAAACCCTCCGTGGACAAAACCTTTCAATCCGTGGCAGAGAGCGCATCCCCCAGCGGCTTGGGCGTGATCCTGACCGGCATGGGCGATGATGGTGCCAGGGGATTGAAAGAAATGCATAGCAAGGGTTCATTAACGTTAGCCCAGGACGAGAAAACATCCATTGTTTTCGGCATGCCTAAAAAAGCTATTGAATTAGGGGGTGTTGACCAGGTACTGTCACTGGATAAAATCAGTGAAGCCATTGTGACCTATGTAAAAGGCTAGGCATTATTCCAAGTTATACTTTTATGTTTTCGAAGCAGGACACAAAATCGTATGAAGAAACGGAGGTGAGTTTCAAGCTGCCCCCTTACCCGTACCGGGCAGTTTGAAAAGCCATGCGACTGACAATCAGAATGAAATTGCTGGGCGGTTTCGGGTTGGTCCTTCTCTTGATGATCATCATGGGCGGTGTAGCCTTCTTTATGAGCGAGCAGGTGGACGAGGCCAACCAGGAAGCCATTGAAACCATGGAGCAGATTATTTTTTCCGTCGAAAAAGAAGTCGACCACTTGGATTACCTCAACCTGCTGGCCGATTCCTTTATCTTCCAGCAGCAGTTCACCGGGGAACTGGACTATACCCAGTGCGATTTCGGACGGTGGTACTATGACCTGCTGGATTCACCGGAGTTCCAGGAGATGAGCCCCGAGTTCCGTGATGCTTTCCGCCGGATTGAAGATCCTCACATCGGGGTTCATTCAAGCGCCGGGGATATTGTCGCTACTATTGACGACATGGGCCTGGATTCCGAAGAAGGCTGGGCCATGGCCGAGGAAATCTACACCGAACAAACCCAGGATCACATCGATGAATTCCGGGTTATTCTGAATGAAATGGAAGCCGCCCTGGATGCGGAAAGAGAAACAATGGTGGCCCAGGCCCAGGCCCAGGGAGAGCTTACGCAAAGTATCATTCTCATCGCGTCGGCCATAGCTTTGGTCATCGGCATCACGGCCGCCCTGCTGATCAACCGCGGCATTACCGTGCCGATCAAAGAAGTGGTTGACTTCTTGAAAGACATGGCCGAAAGCGGCGGTGACCTGACAAAGCGCATCGACATCCGTTCCCGGGACGAGGTAGGCGACCTGGGTTACTGGTTCAACGCTTTTGTCGGCAAACTGCAGGAGATCATGGTCCAGGTTCGCAATGCTTCCGACCTGGTTTCCAGCGCTTCCGCCGAAATATCTTCCGGCAACCAGGACCTGTCCCAGCGCACCGAGGAACAGGCGGCCTCTTTGGAAGAAGTCTCTTCCACCGTGCAGGAAGTTTCCTCCTCCCTGGAAAGCTCTTCCGGCAATGCGGCCGAGGCGAATAATCTGTCCAACCAGACCATGGATACCGTCAAGCAGGGCTCTCAGGTTGTAGATGAGATGCAGGGCGCCATGCAAGAGATCACCAAGGGCAGCCAGGAAATTGGGGAAATCATCAGTGTGGTCAATGACATTGCCTTCCAGACCAACCTGCTGGCCTTGAATGCTGCCGTGGAAGCGGCCCGGGCCGGCGAGCAGGGCCGGGGGTTTGCCGTGGTTGCCGCTGAAGTGCGCAACCTGGCCGGCCGTTCCGCCGAATCGGCCAAGGAGATTGAGAAACTGATCAAAGACAGCATTGAACGGGTAGACAAAGGAAACACCCTGATGGGTCAAACAGAAGATGTGTTAAATCAAATCGTGGAAAACACCCAGAAGACAAATGATCTCGTGGGTGAAATCTCCGCTTCCTTGAGAGAGCAGTCCACGGCCTCAGGCGAAATCCGCACCGCGGTGGAAGAGCTAAACCAGGTGACCCAGCAGAATGCTTCCCTGGTAGAAGAAATCGCCAGCTCCAGCGAAAACATGAACAGCGAAGCCATGGAGTTGAACAACCTGGTCAACCAGTTCAAGCTGAACGGCAGCAAGCAGGGTCGCAGGCAGGAGCACCGGGAAGAAGATAATGAAAGGAAGAAAAAGGCCAAAGCTCCGGCAAAAGAAACAGCATCCAGAAGCGCCAAACCTGCTCAGGCCAAGCCTGCCGCCAGGCCGGCGGAAGACAATGACATGGATATGCTGGATGATTTTGACGAAGGCGATTTTGAGAAGTTTTAAGCCAGATTTGGCGTAAGGAGGGGATCAAGCATGGTCCGGGAACAACAAGAACAGGAACGCGGCTTGAACTTCCAGGATGATCACCTGGACAACCTTTCCGCGGAAAACCAGTATGTAACCTTCAGGATTGGCGAGGAAGAATACGGCATTGATATTATGCTGGTCCAGGAAATTATTCGTTACAGCAAGCCGACACGGGTCTTTAACGCCAATCCAGTGATCAAAGGAGTTATCAATTTCAGGGGCAAAGTGATCCCGATTCTGGATATGCGCCGCAAATTCAATCTGCCTGAGCAGGAATACGATGAATATACCGTGGTTATCGTGATTGAAGTAAACGGAAAAACCATGGGAATGATCGTGGACCGGGTTTCGGATATCATCAGTTTTAATGAAGAAAACATCCAGCTGGTGGACCAGGAGTTCGCCGACGATATCAAAACAGAGCACCTGAAAGGGATGGCCAAAACCGGCGAGCGCATCATCCTGCTGCTGGATCCACAACGGGTCCTGACTTTTGAGGAGTTAAAGCGCCTGGATAAGGAACTGCCCCGGGAGTTGCCGGAATCCACCGAATAGCAGGTGGGCCCACATCGGGCCCACCGAAAGTAAATTGGAGGAACACGCATGCCCAAAGATGTTAACCAGCCTCAACAACGTTCAAGTTTTGTGGTGGACTTAAGGTCCATCGAGGACAAGCTGCAGGGGCTCATCGACAATACAGAACATTATTACGGGGTCGTTCACGAGAGCCTTCCGGTGATCGAGCGCAATATTGAGCTGACAGACCAGGAAACATCAATGCTGATCAATTACTTTATTGACTCCGATGACCTTTCCCCGGCGGAGGGACAGCAGGAAGAACCTTTTCTCATGGCCGAAGCCCTGCAGCAAATACAGGATAAGTTCCAGGAAATCAGCGAATTTCTCCTGAACCAGGAAGAAATAAACCAGATGCTGGGTCATTTTCTGGGAAAAACGCAGAGCCACGATTCCTTTGAGAACTTTCTGCAGCGCATCCAGGAGGTGGAAAACACCCTGAGTGAAGTAAATGATATCTCGCTCAATGCCATGATCTTCTCTGCCCGCCTGGGAGACAGCGGGAGGGGGTTTGGTGTCATCTCCGACCATATTCATCAAGCCTCCACCTTCATGGACCAGGAGTTCAGCATGGTGGATGAACAGCTGGAAGCACTGCAGCAGTGGCAGCAGGGCCTGGTGGACAACGTGGAGCAGATTGTCTCCACCCAGGAAAAGGCGGTCCAGGACTATATCCAGCAGATCGATGACACCTTTTCCCAGGTTATCCAGTCTATCCAGGCCATCAGCAAGATCCTGCGGAATATCATGCAGAATGTAAATGAGGCCGTCTCCCCTTTCCAGGAACTGATGACTTTTATCCAGCGCCAGGATATTGTTCGGCAGAACATGGAAAATACCATTAAATGCTTAAGCCAGGTAGAAGAAAAATACAGCAAATACCACCAACTGGTGCAAGGGGAACAAACCGATTCCCGCGATATTCTGGACCATATTGCTTTCATTGAGCGGGCCCTGGGGCTTTTGGAACAGTTAATGGGCCGGGTTTCTTCGGAACTGGGAGAATCTTTGGATGACATTTCCGGCACCACCGATCAGCTGGTCCAGTCCCTGGAAGAAGTAAAGGAGGATTCCCGGCAGTTAACCAGCTATCTGGCAGGGGAATCCATGATCCGGGATGGTGTGGAAGACCTGAGCATGGTGGACTATACTTTCAGCAGCATGTTTGCTTTTATGAATGAATTTCTTGACCTGCTCAAGGAGATTAAAACCCGGGCCGAATACCTGACTGCGGACAAAGAGACCTTTAACAGCTCCATTACCAGCCTGGAGCAGAGCATGGGCAAAATCTACACGCGGATCAATCTGCTGAAAAAAGTCAAAACCCTGGCCAGGATCGAACTGGCCCGGATGGGGCAGCAGGATCACGCCATCGGTAAAAAGGTGGAATCGGTGGTAGAGGAAGTTAGCGAGCGGATAGAAAGCAACCAGGAGATCTTTAACAACCTGAAAACGAGCTTGAATAAAGACCTCAGCCGCTTTGACCAGATTATTGCGGGAAACCAGGAACAGATCAACCGTGCTGTCGACGAGGTGGATGTTTCGCTGGAACAGGTCAAGGCTACCAATGATATTATTGGGCAGGCAGTTGTAGCTTTGAATAAGGAAATTGAAACCCTGCACCAGACGGTAAACCAGGTTTACCAGCGGTTAAAAGGGGTTGAAGAACTCAAAGAGAAATGCCAGGAGATATATTTGGAATTAAGCGATGCCCTTGCCAGGGCCCAGCAAGAAAAAGAGTATACCTTTGAACACTACCAGGTGGAAGACTGGGAAGAGAAAAGCGAAGAGTTGGTGGAACTGTTCAATCTTTTCACCAGCTACCTGGAACGCTCCACGGCCAAGAGCTATTTCGGGGAGCAGGACCTGGATGAGGGTTCCGGTGAGGGTGAACTCACTCTATTCTAGCCTCGCAGTGTGTGGTGTAATCAGTGGGCTGAGCAGTTACAAAAGATTTTCCCTTACCCGCCTCGGATTTGCTCAGAATTCCCGGCAGAAAACCGGCATAACTTGAGGTGATAAGCTTGTTTGCGGAGCAGAATATATATCATTCCATCCTGGATAATCTTCATCTGCATGTTGCGGTCCTGGATAACCGGGGGGCGATTATCTACACCAACCGCGCCTGGGAAGATTTCGCCCGGGAAAACGGCATGGAAGAAAACGCACAGTGTATCGGTGTGAACTACCTGGAAATCTGCCGCCAGGCCCAAGGGGCCAAAGAGGCAAAAATGGCCCGGGATGTGGCCGCTGCACTCCAGGAGATGCTGGAAGAAAAGCGGGAAACCTTTGCCCTGGAATATCCCTGCCATTCTCCGGTAACAGAGCGCTGGTTCGTTCTTTACGCCGCCCGCGTACAAGAACCGGGACCGGCCTCTATTATTCTTTATCATGAAAATGTAACCCGGGCCCGGCAGGCAGAAAATATCAGCAGGCAGGAGCAGGAAAACTTGAAACGTTTCAGGCTGGCCCTGGATGCATCTGCTGACGATATCTACCTGATTGATTATGAGACCATGCGCTTTATTGATGTGAATGAAACGGCCTGCCGGAACATGGGCTATCAATGCCAGGAATTGCTGGCCATGGGTCCCCAGGATATCAAACCTTATGTCACAGAAGAGGAACTAAAGAAACGCTTTTATTCCATCTTATCCGGCAACAGCAGCTTACAGGTCATTGAAACCGAACACCAACGGAAAGATGGAACCCGGTTCCCCGTGGAAGTTCACCTGCGGCCGGTTGAGCTGAACGGTCGGCAGCTCATGGTGGCCTCAGTCCGTGATATCACTTTACGCAAGCAGATCGAGGAAGAACTGCAGCGCTCCGAACAGGAAAAGGAAATCATCCTTTCCAGCATGACCGAACGGGTTGTTTACCACGACCCGGAGATGAAAATCCGCTGGGCCAACCGCGCTGCGGGTTCATTTTACGGCGTATCCCCCGGCCAGGCCCGGGGCAAAAGATGTTTTGATCTGCTGCAGCGCTCTTGGGACGAATGTGAGGCCTGCCCGGTAAAGCTGGCGATAGAAACGGGAGAAGTCCAGGAAGCAACCCGTTCTTTTCTTGAGGGGAATACCTTTTTGATCCGGGCTTATCCCGTTATTAATGCCGCTGGAACGCTGGAAGGGGTGGTGGAAGTAACCATGGATGTTACTGATCGGGTCAAATACGAGCAAGAGTTGGCCCAGGCCCGGGACAGGGCCCAGGCTTCCGACCGGGCAAAAACCCAGTTTGTGGCCAATATGAGCCACGAGATCCGTACTCCGATGAATGTGATTATGGGAATGACCGACCTGGTGCTGGCTACGGGGCTGCTGCCGGAGCAGAGGGAATTTATGGAAATGATTAAGGCTTCATCCGAATCGTTGTTAAACTTGATCAACGATATCCTGGATATCTCCCGGATTGAAGAAGGCAAGCTGGAGCTTGAACAGCTATCTTTTGACCTGGTGGAAACAGTGGAAAAGACTATCGCCTTTCTTTCCCTGCCGGCTCACGAAAAAGGACTGGACCTGAGTTATTCCATCGACCGGGATCTGCCGGCCAATCTGCTGGGCGACCCTTTCCGGCTTCGCCAGGTGCTGGTCAACCTGGTGGGAAATGCGATCAAATTTACCGAAGAGGGCTATGTCAAGCTCACAGTCTCCCGGGCTGCAATGCCTCCAGAGTCAGGTAAGAAAAAGCAGGGGCAGGTAAACCTGCATTTTTCCATTGCCGATACGGGCACAGGGATCCCCCGGGATTCCCTGGATCTGCTCTTTAAAAGCTTTACCCAGATTGATGGTACCATGTCCAGGACTCACGAAGGGGCCGGGTTGGGATTGGCGATTTCCAAAAATCTGGTCCAGATGATGGGGGGCCAGATCTGGGTGGACAGCCAACCGGGCCATGGTAGCATCTTCCACTTTACTGCGGTCTTTGAGGAAGCCGAAGTCCCCCAGGCAGCTCAAGGTGAACCAGAAACTGCGGCTGTTTCTGGACCCGGGCAGCAGGGGACCCAGTGCCAACGCAGCGGTGGCTTTTCTATCTCTGAGCAGCCTTTGAACATCCTGCTGGTGGAAGACAAGCCGATGAATCGCAAGCTGGCCCGGGTTCTGCTGGAGAAAAAAGGGTGGAAAGTCACCGAGGCGGCCGATGGAAAAGAGGCGGTATCTGTAATTACCCTTTCCCCTGGCCGTTTTGATCTGATCCTTATGGATGTCCAGATGCCGGAAATGGACGGCCTGGAAGCAACCCGGTTGATCCGGGAGCAGGAGCAGCAGGAAAAGAAACGGACGCCCGTTATTGCCATGACAGCACACGCCCTCAAAGGAGACCGGGAACGTTTCCTGGAAGCGGGGATGGATAATTATATTTCCAAACCAATCCAGGCCGAGGACCTCTATTCTTCTGTAGCCAGGGTGACAGGGAAAGTTGCCCAGCAAGAGATTGGCAGCTGTGCAGATGAAAACGAGGCAAATCCCGGGAAAGAACAACCTGCTCTTCCTGAAGATCTGGACAGAATGTTAAACCAGGTGGCCGGCGATACATCTTTGCTGGAAGAACTCTTTACGCTGTTTTTGGAAGACAGCCGGCAGGATATCCCCCTGCTCAAGAAATCGGTTGAACAAAAAGACCCGGAAGAAATTGTCCGCCTGGCTCATGGCTTGAAAGGAGAGCTGGGCAACCTGGGTGTCCGCAAAGCCGCCGAACTGGCCAGGCAAATGGAGAAACAGGCCAAGGAAGGGGACCTGGAAAACATCACCGGAACAATAGGGCAGCTGGAACAGGAGATCCAGTTCCTGAAACACTTTTTTTCCCGACCGGACTGGAAAGAACAGATCCAGGATGGCTGATTTAAGCAATAACCAAAAACAGAGAAAATAAGGAGGCAACTATGGAAGCCCGGTTTATGGAACCTTTCTTGACAGCGTTAAGCGAAACCTTTGAAATGTTTAGCGGGAAAACTGTTCAAAAAAAAGATGTCACCACCCTGGAAAACCCCCTGGTTGAAGGTACCGATATCCATATTTTCCTGGGAGTTACCGGCGACCTGCAGGGAGCCATCTTTTTCAGCGCTGCCCGGGAAAACGGCCTGCAGCTGGCATCTTCGATGGCGGGCATGAAATTTGAACAGTACGATGAAATCGCTACCAGCGCCCTGCAGGAACTGCTCAATATCACCTCCGGCCGCGCCCTGACCACCCTGGGAGATATGGGCATCGATGCGGATATTACACCTCCCTCATTTTTAACAGGCGAGAGCATGGAGCTTCGCGTTCCCTACCCCCTGGTCAGTCTCTGCCTTTTGGCTGGGGATGCGGAATTTTATATGAATCTATCCTTGAAAAAGGCCCAGGTAAAAAATGTTCTGATCACCGATGATAAGGCTGCGACCCGGGAACAGCTTTCCCGGTTGATCCAAAAAAATGGTTACAACCTGGCCAACATGTGCTCCAACGGCAGCGAATGCCTGGATACCATTTCCGAGTCTCCACCTGACATAATCCTAATGGATATTTCCATGCCGGTGATGGATGGACTGGAAGCCTTGGAACGGATCAAACGTGATTTCCCCGGCATCAAGGTGGTTATGGTCACGGCCTTTGGTGAACGGGATAATGTGCAGCGGGCCATGCAGCTGGGTGCTGACGGGTTCGTGCTCAAGCCATTTACGGAAAAATCCCTGTTAACTGTTTTGCGGGGACTTTAACCCCCGGGAAAGTTCTGCTTTAGCTGTGTCCGGTTCCGGAGGTCTCATGGTATGTTGCCAAACAAAGAACGGCACAAATGCTGCAGGGAAAAAGAACCGCAGCGGCTGTTGAAGATAAGCGTTGCCCGGGGGAAACCGCCGTTGGAGATGGGTGGTTTTTGCGTCTTGCCCGGCACCTTTGTTTTGTGTTACTATTAATTGCAAAAAGGAGCGAACAGGATGGGCAAACGCAGAAGAAATAGAAGCACTGGACTGATCCTGCTGCTGGCCGGGCTTTTCTTTTTGGCCTTGAACCTGGGCTGGATACCCGGTGGCGTGGGGCCCTATTTGGTTCTGATTATTGGACTGGGCTTCCTGGCTCTTCACCTGGTATCCCGGGAAAAGTGGCCTGTTTTCCCCGGCAGTTTCATGACCATGATCGGGATTGTTGTGGCCCTGACCGCCACCAACACAGTGCCTGGTGATTTGGCCTGGCCCGGTTTCGTTATCGGCCCCGGGTTGGCTTTTTTTCTCATTGCCGCCCTGGTGGCAGAACACAGGGAGTGGGCTTACATTCCCGGCGGCATTATCACATTTATCGGGTTGGTTTTGATGGCGATAAACCTGGGCCCGAAAGTGCCGGGCTGGTTACCCCAACTGATCTTTCCCCTGGCTTTGATCGCGGTAGGAGTGTATTACCTGTTGTTCCGTCGATAAACGGCATTTTATCTTAGATGAAGTCATGAAGTGTTTCTGTGCTTTTTATCTGTGCCGCCAGCCATGGAGGTCCCTTCCTTCGTTATGGTTGCGCGGCTGTTTTTAGCTGCGGAGCATATTATTGAAAGGAGCGGATATGATGGCGGTTAAAATAGTCGATCTGAGTGACCGGATCGAAAATGGCACGGTGGAGCCGATTCCCCACGAAATAACGTACATTTCCCATGAAGCAGGTGCCCAACAGGCGGCACAGCTGTTTGGCCTGGATCCGTCCGATTTTCCCGAAGGGAAAGCCTGGTCGGTTGAGCTTGTCAACCTGGCCACCCATTCCGGCACCCATGTGGATGCCCCCTATCACTACGGGGAGCATTCGGAAGGGAAGCCTGCCAGGACCATTGATGAAATGCCCCTGGAATGGTTCTTCGGGGATGGTGTCGTGCTCAATTTCAGCAGCAGAGAAGCCGGTGAACTTATTACCGTTGCAGATGTAAGGAAGGAACTGCAGAGAATTGACTACACGTTAAAACCGGGAGATATTGTGCTCATCCGTACAGATGTATGGAAGCGTTTCGGCGAACCGGGCTACCAGGAGATGCACCCGGGTATGAGTGAAGAAGCCACCTTATGGCTGGTTGAACAGGGAATCAGGGTTACGGGCATTGATGCCTGGGGCTGGGACAGGCCCTTTAGCGTCATGGCCCGTGAATATAAAGAAGAGGGTAAGAACAGGTTGTGGGCAGCCCATTTTGCCGGCAAGGAGAAGGAATACTGCCACATTGAAAAGCTGACCAACCTGGATCAGCTTCCACCTTTCGGGTTTAAGGTGGCCTGTTTCCCGGTCAGTATTAAAGGAGCCAGTGCTGGATGGACCCGGGCGGTGGCAATTTTTGAAGAATAAAAAGCTTGGAGATCCTCAGGCTGGCCCGTTAAGCGTGGACAAGCTTTCAGAGAGTGAACTGGCTGCCAGGGATTTTGGACTAAATGGAGAATAGATTATTGTCCAGCGCTTTTGCTGAAATAAAGGAAGAAGGTGATCAGGATGAAGGAAAGGAAAAAAATTGCGGTAATTGGTTCCGGTACCATGGGCCACAGCATGGCTCAACACTTTGCTTACTGGGGATATCCGGTTGCGCTCCAGGATGTCAACCAGGAAGTGCTGCAGCAAGCCAAAGAAAAGATGAGAGCCAACCTGGAGATCATGGTGCGGCTGGAAGAAATGCCCGGGCAGAAAATACAGGAAACCCTGGACAGGATCCAGTTTACGGGCAGCCTGGAAGAAGCCCTGCAGGGAGCAGGCTGTGTTATGGAAAATATAACCGAGCAGCTTGCTGCCAAGCAGGATCTTTTTGCAGAAATGGAACAGCTGGTTTCAGCGGACACCCTGTTAGCCAGCAACACTTCCAGTTTGAGCATTACCCGCATTGCGGAAAAAGTCAAGAGCAAAGACAGGGTCCTGCTAGCCCACTGGTTTAACCCGCCCCACATCGTCCCCCTGGTCGAGCTCTGCCGGGCTGAAGGCACTTCAGAGGAAACCATGGACCGGATGAGAGATTTGCTGACCAGCTGCGGAAAAGTTACCATCGATGTCCAGCAGGAAGTTCCCGGCCTGGTTGCCAACCGTCTGCAGGCAGCTTTGGCCAGGGAAGCGTTTCACCTTTACCAGGAAGGGGTTGCTTCTACGGAAGATATAGACAAAGCAGTCATGTATGGCCCGGGGCTGAGGCTGCCTGCCGGTGGATTTTTCCAGATTGTCGATTTTGGGGGCCTGGATATCTGGAATGCAGTAGCCAGGTTTATCATGGCTGAAATAAATTCCGATCCCAACCCTCCGGCTGTGCTGCAGGAAAAAGTCAACAAGGGCGAACTGGGCCTGAAGACGGGCAAAGGTTTTTACGAATATCATGACAGCGCCGAAGAATACATGTATCGGCGAGATGTGCTGCTGATCAAGCTGCTTCAATTGATGCAGCAGCAAGGTTGAGCAAGAGCTAATAACAGCTCCTGGATGAGCACCAGGTCAAAAGCTGCCCCTGCAGCCGGCTGGCAGATAAAAAACCCCAGGCAAGCCAATGCTGCGGGGGTTTTTTGGTTAAACCCTTTTTACCCGGTTACTTTTCCGGGATCAGGTCTTTCCACTGTCTGAAACCGTTTCCAATTCATCCAGGGGGACATACCATTTGGCATAGCGGGTCCCGGTCTGATCCTGGTACTCGCCCTGTTTATCCGGGACCATAACCGTGGCCCGTTTGTTGATCCGGTGGATGAAGCCGCTGAACAAAGCTTCCTGGTGGCGAAACCGTACCGGCATACCCGGGACAAAGCCGTATTGGACGGCGGCAATTTCTTGTTCAGTAGGCAGGTGGTGGTATGAGTCGTTATGCCCAAACAGACTGAAGGCAATGGTTTTGAAACGTTCCCGGCGGCAGCTGGATTCCCTGCAGCAGTGCAGTTCCACCAGGTGGCATATTTCATGTTCAAAAACCAGCTGCAGGGCTTCCAGGGCATTTTGGGCCTGGATACCGTTGACCGTCTTTTCCCTTGCCAGTTGGCCGAAATTGAACAAAAAGGCGACACCGATGCGGATTTCGTACTCTTCCTGGTGGGGTTTCAACTGGCCCAGGTTTTTGGGAAAGTGGGTTTTCCCTGCGCTGCGGGTCATCCGGCTGGAAAGGGAAAAGCGGACTGACCCGGCAAACTGCTTTGTAAAATACCCTTGCAGGAAAGAGTGGTCATAAAGTTGAAACAAATACTCCAGGTCCCCGCTGGAGATGCGGGTGATTTCTGTCCCGGTAATATTGGGCGAGTTTTGCAGCGTATGCTGGCCGACGGCAGCCCGTTTCTGGATAATATCAGAAGGGCTGTACTTTAACTGCAGCAAACCTGTTTTTTTCATCAAGATCAGGTCCTTTCCCTAAGTTGGCTGGTAAAAGATCTGTCATTGCCCAAAGCCATTTGCCTTAGCAAAGCTGTGGCGGCGGTTTTGGCGCTTCCGGAGCGCAGGAGCGCAGCGGAGAGTCGACAGGGAAGCGCGAGCACCGTCCCTTTGCTTCAGTTCACCTGTTTCCTTTATGAGCTCTGGGTGTGGCGAAAAATGGGCTGAGCGTTACCAGGGTATTATCGTCAAGATTGCTTATAATTTTCGGTTTCGTGCAGGCAAAACCCTGCTGCCGGGAAAAGAAAACTGCAGGTTTGGCCAAAGATTCCCGGCATAAAATCTCCAGGAAAAACAAGATTTAACAAAGGAAATCAGGCAGGGTTGTAGAATCTATCAGGTTAAGCAGCGGCTTCAAAAAGTGAAAGTGGTTGTGACAGGAGTTCTTTGCCGGCAACACTGCCCAGGAAATGTTTGCAGCATAATATTCAATGGAGGTTGAGCTATGGATATCCAGATGATCCGTGATTTAATTGTCGTTTACGCCGGACGAATTTTGCTGGCAGGTGTAGTCTTCCTGGTCGGCTGGATCCTGATCAAGCATCTGGAAGTATTAATCCGGGGGCGCATGGAAAAAGCGAACCTGGAAGCATCCCTGGTTTCTTTCCTGGTCTCTCTGACCCGGGCGATTTTACAGATCATTTTAATTGTCACCGTTGCTTCGATGCTGGGCCTGGAGGTGACCACCCTGATCGCTGTGCTGGCAGCAGCCAGTTTTGCCGTCGGCCTGGCGCTGCAGGGGAGTTTGGCCAACTTTGCCGGCGGTGTTCTGATTCTCTTGTTAAAACCTTTTCGGGCCGGTGACTACATCGAGGCAGTAGGCTATGCGGGAACGGTCCAGGAAATCCAGATCTTCTATACCATCCTGCATTCGCCTGACAACAGAAAAATCATTATTCCCAATGCCAACCTGTCTAACAACAGCACAGTGAATTACAGCGCCAATGATACCCGGCGGATTGATTTTACCTTTGGTGTCGGCTATGGTGACGATATCCAGAAGGTTAAGGAAGTTTTAAGGGAAATTGCTGAGAGCCATCCGCAAATTTTCAGCGACCCCCCGCCCCAGATTGTTCTGGGAGAGCATGGCGACAGCGCAATCATCTTTTACATGCGCGTCTGGTGCAGGACAGAAGATTACTGGGGCATCTACTTTGAACTGCTGGAGAAAGTCAAAGTCCGCTTTGATCAGGCCGGGATCACCATACCTTATCCCCAGATGGATGTGCACCTGCCCCAGTCGGCCAAGACAGTTTAAAGACGACGATGCAGAAAAACTGTGGGTGGATGGCCAGCCAGGCTGGAGTCCGCAGTTTTTTCTCAAAACAAATGCCTGGATGACCATAAAGTATTACTATTTGCTGGAAAAAAGGTTTTTAAAAAGTTTTTTTTCATAGGCAGGAAGCAGTGGGTTTTTTGGCGAAAAAAGTCTAAAATTTAATATGCCCGATTGCACTGGTCCCTTGCAGGTAGCCAGGAATTCTTGCAGGGGGCTAACCATTGCTTTCCCGTTAATGCAGATCAGGTATAAAGAGGTGCTGGCAAGGGCTTTTTCTGGGTAGATAAAGCATAAGAAGCACCAGCAAAGACAGTTAAGGAGGAGAATCAGAGCAGTGAAAAAACTACTTTCCACAAGCATCAGGAACAAAATTTTATTTTTGGGCTTACTACCCATCATTTTATTTGTGATGGCAGTTTTTGGTTTCTTGCTGCCCAGAACGGCCAACTTGGCCAATGAATTGATTGAACTTAACCTGACCCACAAACTGAGCGGCGACATTAATTCCGCCCACCTGTACATGGAATATCACTTTGGAGCAGTGGGCTACCAAAATGGCACCCTGGTGGACGAACAGGGCAATTCGATTGAAGGCCGGCATGCCATGGTCGACCAGATCCGGGAAGAGCTGGATATCGTTTCCACGGTTTTTGTCCGGGAAGATGATGATTTCCGCAGGATCACTACAAGCATCATGCAGGAAGACGGGGAAAGGGCTGTGGGGACCATGCTGGGTCAAGACAGTGCGGCCTATCAGCCGGCCATGGATGGAGAGCTGTATATCGGAGAGGCAGCTATATTGGGCCAAGATTACTTGACGGCCTACGACCCGATTATGGAAAACGGCAATGTCATCGGGATCCTGTTCATCGGTATTCCCCGGGCTGAAGCTGATGCCATGGCCGGTGCCGGGATCAGTTCTGTCCGAAACTATATGCTGGGCGCTACTGCAGCAGTGATCATCCTGTCCGGCTTTTTGCTCACTTACATATCCAGGCCGCTGATTAACAATATCAAGGAACTGACGGATATTATTGGACAGGGGGATTTAAGCCAGGAGGTTTCCCAGCATGCCCTGGGGTTGCAGGATGAACTGGGTTCTTTGGCCAGGGGGTTTAATTCCATGAAGGAGATGCTCAGGGAATCTTTTACCAAGACCCAGCAGAGTATGGACCAGGTCCACAGCCACAGTGAGTCTTTGGCCGCTTCCTCTGAAGAGATGAATGCCTCCCTGGAAGAGGTTGCCAGCTCCGTCAATGAATTCTCCAGCAACTCCCAGGATCTCAGCCAGAGCTCAGAAAGTATGTACAACCTGGGAAGTGAGATATCCAGCAAAGCGGTCGAAGGCAGCAAATCCATGGAAGAGATTAACGAGCAAATGGCCAATATTTCCTCCAGCGTTTCCGAGCTGCGGGAAGACATTGACTCGTTGAACGGCCTGACAGACAATATCGGGAAAATTGTCGTCACCATTAAAGATATTGCCGAGCAAACCAACATGCTAGCCCTTAATGCGGCCATCGAAGCAGCCAGGGCCGGTGAACAGGGCAGGGGGTTTGCCGTGGTGGCTGAAGAGGTGCGAAAGCTGGCCGAACAGTCGGCCAATTCAGCGGAAGAGATCACCGGCTTGGTCGGTCAGATCCAGGACCAGTCCCATGAGGTCGTCAAGCAAATGGGGGAAAGCGCAGAAGATGTCAATAAGGGTTCGGAGGTAATCGCCACCACGGGCGAAACCATCAAGGAGATCATTCACGGCATCGAAGAAGTGGTGGGGCAGATCAGCCAGGTCAATGCTGTCTCCCAGGAAATCAGCGCGGGAAGCCAGGAAGTCTCGGCCAGCGTCCAGGAGCAGACAGCAACAATGAACGAAATCGCCGGCACGGCCAACGAACTGCAGGGGCTGGTCGATGACCTGAATGAAGCCGTCGGCCAGTTCAAGTTCTAGCTTGATATTGTCGGGGCTTTTGATTTCATTGTTTATTTAGACGTTCAGATATGACCCCGGGGAGAAGATCGCTCCGGGGTTGTTTCCTTTCCCCTTCACGTCCCGGCTGCAAACGGGTGACAGACGTTCTCCCGGGTATTGGAATGTCCAACTTCGATTGGATCCAGGCCTACGGGACTGTGGCTTTAAGCGGGGAAAAAGCATATTTTGAACAGTATTCCGAGCCTTTAGGTCGCTGGTACGAAGTGACTGCTTACAGTGACGAGCCGGGGTATTTCATTACTGTTTTTTACGATATAAGTGAGCAAAAACAGGCGGAAAGAGCCATGCAGGAAGGTGAAAAGCGGTTTCAAAAAATGCTGGCCCTGATACCCGACGCCATTTCCATCCAGGATGCCGAGATGAACATAATCTACAGCAACTGGAACGGGTTTCTGGCAGTCCCCGAAGAAAAGCGGGTGCTAAATACCAAGTGCTATCAAACGTACAGGGGCTATAACCAGGTCTGTCCTGACTGCCGGGCCAAAGAGGTTTTAGCCACCGGTGAAGACCTGCAGGAAGAAGCCAGGCTGCCTGATGGCACCTGGATTGACCTGCGAATTATCCCCATCCTGGATGAAAACAACCAGGTGGCACTTTTCGTGGAGTGGATCAGGGATATTTCCGATCTGAAACGATCAGAACGGGCGCTCCAGGGGCTAAACCTGGAACTGGAGCGGATCAATAGGGAGTTGGATGCCTTCAGCTATTCTGTTTCCCATGACCTGCGGGCTCCCCTCTATACCATCCAGGGGTTCAGCCAGGCCGTCCTGGAGGATTACAGCGAGACCCTGGATGAACAGGGTGTAGATTACCTCCAGCGGATTCATGGAGCCGGGCAGCGGATGGGCGAACTGATCGAGGACCTGCTGAAACTGTCCCGTGCCACCCGCCTGGAGATGCACCGGGAAACCGTCAACCTTAGTGACCTGGCGGCCTCATATCTTTCCGGACTGCAGCAGCAGGAACCGGAACGCCAGGTGGCAATTATTGTTGAACCGGATATTTATGTGACCGGGGATGCATCCCTGCTGCGGATTGCCCTGGAAAACCTGCTGGATAATGCCTGGAAATTCACCCGGGATGTCCGGCAGGCCAGGATAGAATTTGGCACAAAACAGCACGACGGCCGAACCTTCTATTATATTTCTGACAATGGAGCCGGGTTTGATATGGCCTATGCCCACAAATTGTTCCATGTCTTTCAGCGCCTGCATGACCAGGAAGAATATGCCGGTACCGGTATTGGGCTGAGCATTGTGACCCGAATTATCCAGCGCCATGGCGGCATGGTCTGGGCTGAAGGAGAAGTGGGCCGCGGTGCGAAGTTTCTTTTTACCATTGAGTCATGAACCAGGAGGCATACTGTGGATCTACAGCCACTTCATGTCCTGATCGTCGAGGACTCCGAAAACAGCACCATTTTAATGCTCCGTGCCCTCCGTCAAGGTGGCTATGAAACCTTTTACCGGCGTGTGCAGACAGAAAAAAATATGCGCGCTGCACTGGATGATGGAACCTGGGATTTGATTCTTTCCGACCACGATATGCCCCGTTTTAGCGCGACGAAAGCCCTGGCGGTCTTTCAGGAAAGCGGTCTGGAAATCCCCTTTTTGATTGTTTCCGGGGCTATCGGGGAGGAAATCGCCATCGCGGCCATGAAAGCCGGCGCTTATGATTTTATTATGAAAAAGAAACTGGCCCATCTCGTTCCGGCTGTCCAGCGTGAGCTGCGGGAAGCAGAAAACCGCCGGGAACGTCGGAAGGCGGAAGAAGCTTTGCGGCGCCGGGAGCAAGAGTTCAAGGCCCTGGTGGAAAATGCCCCCGATATAGTGGCCCGTTTCGACCGGACGATGTGCTGCCTCTATGTCAACCCCGCCATTGAGCAAGAAACAGGTATTGACCGGCACTTTTTCCTGCAGCGGTCTCTGGATGAGCTGCAGTTGGATTCACAAGCTCTGAAACTCTGGCAGCAAGCTATTACACAGGTTTTTCTAGGTGGCGAAGAGCAGACAATTTACTTCGACTTTTCCCTGCCAGGGGAGAAAAAAAAATATCATGCCCGCATCGTCCCGGAATTTGATCCGGGCAGCAAAGTGGAAACGGTGCTATCCATTACCCGGAACATAACAGAAGTAAAACGGATTGAGGCAGAGCTGCAGCAGGAACTGGAAAAAACCAGGCGCCTGCATTTGCGTTCGCTGCCGCAGCTGCCCCCATCCTGCCCGGGAACCATCCTGGCAGCTCATTACCGTCCTGCCGCACAGTTAAAAGGGGACTTTTATAACATCATCCAAAAAAAGGGCCGGCTGTTTTTTTACCTTGCCGATGTGAAAGGCCAGGGCCTTGATGGAGTGACGGCAAACTATTTTGTGCGCAATCAACTGGAAAAATCCCTGGAAACACTACGTGCAGGTGACTTTTGTTTCACCCCGGAAAAAATGCTGGAAGAGCTGCTGGAGCAATTTGAGCGGGAAAATCCCGATACGGCCGGCCTGCTTTCCATTGTTCTCGGCGTACTGGATCCACAGGCCGGGGTCCTGCAGTACTCCCTCCACGGTTTTTGCAGCCCCCAGCTGCTGACTGTGGACTGCACAGCAGTAGACAGGCAGTGTTTGCAAAGAGAGCAAAGGCCTGGAGAAGGAACTGGACCTGGACAGTTTTTTTGAACGGGGTCGCGGTATCAGTATGACCCGGATGATGTCCGACTACCTGGGATATAACGAAAAAGGCAACCAGGTGACCCTGGTCCGCCTGACGAAATAGAAATAATTACCATACAAAAGAAAGGTGATGATAACAGGACAAAGACGGGGTAAAATAGCAAATAAAAAACGTTCGTCAACGAAGGGACTATAATAATTCAGAGAGGAAAGAAAGCAATGTTCAAAAAAATGAGCTTAAAATTTAAACTGATTGCCCTGTTTTTGTTGGTTGGCCTGGTGCCCATGGGCGTGATCGCCCTTATGTCTTACAACAGGGCCGAAACAGAGATCCGTGAAGAAGTATTTACGGGCCTGGGCATGTATTCAATCCTGGCCTAGGACTCGATGAACTTGTATTTTGAAGATATTTTAAACGATGCCAACGTAATGGCTACCACCCGGGATATCTACCAGAGTTTTAATATCCTGGCAGAAGCCGGCTACGATACCGGCGATCCCGACTGATTGACATTATGCTGGTGCAGGAGATTATCCGCTACAGCCAGCCTACCCGGGTAGCCAACGCCAACCCGGCGATTAAAGGAGTCATCAACTTCCGCGGGCAGGTAATCCCCGTCATTGACATGCGCCGCAAGTTCAACCTGCCCCAGCAGGAATATGACGACTTTACCGTGGTGATTATCATCGAAGTCCACCACAAAACCATGGGGATGATTGTAGACCGGGTCTCCGATATCATGAGCTTTCAAGACAAAGATATCCAGGTGGTGGACCGGGAGTTTGCCGACGATGTGAAAACAGAGCACCTGCAGGGGATGGGTAAGTCGGGGGACCGCATCGTCATGCTGCTGGACCCCGGCCGGGTTCTATCCTTCAAGGAAATGAAGCAGCTGGAGCAGGCAACTTCTAACCCTGAGGCGCTTAAGTCGCAGGATCAAAAGTAAATCCAAGGCTCAGTTTCATGTCATGCCAGGGGCGGAAGGCAAAGCATCAGCAAAAAATAAGCTTGTCTTCTGCCCCGGTATTTTATTGACCTTTTCCCCGCAATATTATAGGATAAGTAACACAGGCTGCTCCGGCCTAAATAACAAAGAGGTGAAATTATGGATGCAACTTTGATTAACTCATTTGTGGACTCATTTAATGAAGTTATTGGAATGTTCTCCAATGAGAATATAGAAAAAAAAGAGGTCAAACTACTGGAAAAAGCTTTGAATACCGATGTACATACCATGGTCGGTGTTACAGGGGATGTTTTCGGCACGGTCATTTTGGGAGCAGACCGGGACAACGCCTTGGGTGTAGTTACCATGATGTCCGGCATGCCGGCAACGGAATTTGATGATTTTTCTTCCAGCGCCCTGCAGGAGCTGTTAAATATGACTTCGGGCAGCGCCTTAACAAAAATAGCCGATCTGGGTTTCGAGGCCGATATCACCCCTCCAACTTTTTTTATCGGGAGCGGAGAACTCCGGCTTCCCCTGCCCCTTTTGGAAGTCTGCATGGGTATAGGAGATAAAAAGGTTAGCCTGAATCTTTCTTTAAAGAAAAGGAAGGTGGATCATGTTCTTATTGTCGATGATTCGGTCACCTTCTGCAAACAGGCAGAGATGTTCTTGCAGCCGGAGCGTTCCTTTAAGATTGTTGGCAAATGCCTGAACGGAAAACAATGCCTGGAATTCCTGCAGCAATCTCAACCGGATATCATCCTCCTGGACATGTTGATGCCCGATATTAACGGTGACGTTATCCTGGAAACGATCAAACAACACTACCCCGCGATCAAAGTGCTGATGGTTAGCTCCCTGGGACAGGGATATGCCCAGAAATTTTTGCAGTTGGGCGCCGATGGCTACCTTCCCAAGCCATTTAGCAGCAAAAGTCTGCTCCTGGCCTTAAAGAACTTATAACCGGCAGCTTTGTTTCCCGGTCCTGGCCCTGGTTTGCCTGCTTGGAAACACGTTTAAGCTCAACTCAAGCTTCCGCGCCCCGACCTGGAAACTTAAGCACCTTATTTTAAAGATGAAGCTTTTTTATTTTTCGATATAATGTGGAAAGATCGATTCGTGCAGCCATTGCTGCTTTTTGATAGTTGCCTTCGGCATTATTCAGAAGTTTTTTAAAATACTCCTGTTCAAAGTGTTCTTTTGCTTCGTTAAAAGAGCATAATTCTTTCCTGTTTGCCGATACGCTTTCCTGTGGCAGGTCCTCTTTAGTTATCATTTTTCCTTCATGAAAAATAAGTAAATTTTCAATAAAATTCTCCAATTCTCTTACGTTGCCTTCCCAGTAGTATTCTGCCAAAGTTTCAAGAGCTTCCTGGGTAAACTTTTTTGCAGGCATACCGAAGGCTTCACAACGTTTTTGCAAGAAATGATCAGCCAACAGGGCAATATCTTCTTTTCTTTCCCGGAGAGGTGGAATAAAGATATATACAACAGCAATGCGATAATATAAATCATCCCGGAATTCTCCTGCAAGGACCTTGCTTTTTAAATTTTTATTAGAAGCACAAATTAAGCGGTAGTCGGTATTTCTTTTAACAGAACTGCCAATTCTGGAAAATTGTTTGTCTTGAAGGACCCTGAGCAATTTTGTCTGCAAGGAGAAAGGCGCATCTGCTATTTCGTCCAAGAAGATTGTTCCTCCGCTGACTTCTTCAAAGTACCCTTTTGTGGTTTTGTAGGCACCGGTGAACGCCCCTTTTTCAAAACCAAAGAGCAGACTTTCTTGTAAAGACTCAGGAAGTGCCCCGCAATTTAAAGGCAGGAAGGGGGCATCAGTTCCCCGGCTTTGTTCATGAATCATCTTGGCCACCACTTCTTTTCCTGTGCCGCTCTCGCCCTCTATTAAAACCGTGCTATCAACAAAAGACAATTTTTTGGTTATCTCAATTATTGCCTGTGTTTTCTTGCTTTTTCCAATAAACTTATTATTTCCTTTTAATGTGGCAAGACTTTCTTTTAACCAGGCATTTTCATTAACCAGTTTTTTGCTATTTATCGCATTTTTGATGTCTACCAATATTTTTTCCATGTTATCAAAAGGTTTAGTTAAGAAATCATGGGCTCCGTTTTTCATCGCCTGGATTGCATAATCCAGGGTTGCATAGGCGGTTATGATAATAACCACTGTTTCAGGGTTGGTTTTTTTTAATTCTTTTAACACATTGATGCCATCAGTGTCGGGAAGCTTGAGATCCAGCAGTGTTAAATCGATATCTTCATGTTGAAGAACTCTTAGCCCATCCTGCCCTGTTGTTACACCTTTAAACCAATAATTGTGATTGGAAAGCAAGTTCTCAAAATATGTTTGAGTATAGCTGTCATCATCAATTACCAGTATCTTTCCCTGTTTCATTTGAAGAACCCCTTTCTCATTATAAACTCCTTTCTACAGGCAGTTTCACCTTAACAGAAGTTCCTTTGTCAGGCAGGCTGGAAATATTGATAATGCCCTTATGCTCATAAATAATGCGTTGTGCCAGGCTAAGACCGAGTCCAGAATTGTTAAAGCCTTTTGTTGTAAAGAAAGGTTCAAAAATATTGGTTAAATTGTGTTTGCTAATTCCCTCTCCGGTGTCAATTATCTCCACGATCAGTTTTTCCCTGTAATTCCTGCTTTTAATCGTAAGGGTCCCCTCATATGACATAGCTTCAATGGCGTTGACAATAATGTTGACAAAGGCCTGCTTGAGAACCAGGGGGTCTGTTTTGATAAAAGCACCTTTGCCGGACAGGTCTTTTTTGACGATGATCTTTTTGCTGCCAATCATACCTTTAAGGTAGTGCATGATTTCTTCCAGCAGCAAAGTAATGTTGACAGGCCACTGGTTTTCTTCGTCACTATTGCTTTGGATTTTATCGGGAAGAAGGAGCATCTGTTGGACAACTTTCTTACAATCTTTGCTTGCTTGATAGATAGACTGGACCAGGGCTTTTTGTTTTTCATCACCGTTAAATTGGCTGTGCAGGAGTTCACTCAGGTTTACTACCCCTACCAGAGGGTTATTCAACTGGTGGGCCAATTCTTTTGCAAACTTGCCAAGCACCGCCAGTTTTTGAGCCTGCTGCAGGTTGTCAGCTGTTACTTTTTTCTCCGTGATATCTTGAATAATAAACAGGTTTGCTATTTTGAAATTTTTATCGTCTGTTATCCAAGATACAGTTATTTCTGCTGGGAAAGAACTTCCATCCTTCCGGAGACAACGGGTTTCATCTTGCAACAGGCTTTTTGCACTATCCAGCTTTTTTTCAAGTATATCCCTTTCATTGGGATGAAATAGTTTTTTGTACGAGTGACCGGCAATCTCTTTATTTTTGTAACCGAAGATATGTTGAGCTGCTTTATTAAAAACAACGATGCATTTTTTACTGTCAACCGCGATGACGATATCCGGGTTTGCGTCAAGAAGCTGGATAACAAAAGGGTTTGACTCTTCCAGGAACTGGACAATCAAGGCATAGCTGGCTGTGCCTTGGGAGAATACACTTCCCCTCAAGTACAGGGATACCGTAGCATCATAGTATTGGGGAACATATTTGTCCAGATAAACTGAGAATGGGATATGGTTGTGGATCAAATTGAGATAATGTTCTCTTAATCCCTGGTCCAGCAGGTTAGGGTATACTTCCGGGACTGTTTTGCCAAGGGCGAAAGAACGAGCTATGCGGGAGTTTTTCTCTTGTTTTTTATTGAAGCCGACAATTTTACCTTCACGATTTAAGAGGAGTATTCCTACTGGGAGTTCATCGATTAACTTCTGGCAGAAGACAATCGTTTGGTCTGCCACGGGTGTTCACTCCTAAACTACATAATGGGGCAAGTCTTAGCAGGATAATCATACAAAAAAATCACAACAATTACAATTACCCAAAAAGGTAATATATTCTGTAGTATTTGCAAAACTGCATAAGAATTTGCTTTTTTGCCAAAACAAAAGAAAACTATAAAATGATTTAACGGCCATCGTGCCCGATCAATTAGTATTTATAAGGTAGACTGAAAAAAAGTGAGAACTGTCCCTTGTTTCGTGGCGTGTCACGCAATCACACCAGGCGCAACCACATCAGGGCGGAGCAGTTATTTTTAAGTTTGCATTGCTGCCGTAATGGTGAAAATGGCATCGTCTCAGCGGATCTTTCCCTTTTGTCTGCAGTAATGGCATGGTTTTTGCAAATATTAAAAAAAGACCCATTATTTTTGAAATTAACGGGTTGGGCAGGGATAATTTTTGGAAATATTGGAGGTGGATTACTTGGATGGCGTTTACATTATTGGCGCAGGCATGACAAAATTCGGCAAGTTTCCAGATATGTCAATTAAAAGTTTGTCCAACCAGGCCATTTACAGTGCGCTTCAAGATGCAGGAATCAATCAAAAAGACTTGCAGGCAGGGTATGTTTCCAATACGTTTTGGGGTCGCTACAGCGGTCAACATTCGATTAAAGGCGAAGTAATATTAAGAGCATTTGGGATAGAGGAAATACCCGTTATAAACACAGAGAATGCTTGTGCCGGTGCCTCAACTGCCTTGCATTTGGCCTGGACCGGGGTGAAAAGCGGGCTGTATGATCTGGTATTGGCTTTGGGCGTCGAAAAATTGTCTCATGAAGATAAAGATTTCGCTTTACGCTCTTTTGATAGTTGTGTGGATGTAGAAAACTCTGAGCAATTTTTTGAGCAGATTGTTGCCATTGATCAGCAGTCACAATCCACCGGGGCAGAATCATCTATTGGACAGGGCAGAAGTATTTTTATGGATGTGTATGCCTTTCTGGCACGATGGCATATGGAAAAGTATGGTTCAACCCAAAAACAGATGGCAGCTATTTCTTCCAAAAATCACGAACATGGTTACTATAACCCCTTAGCCCAAATCAGGAGGAAAATGAGTGTGGAAGAAGTGTTGGCAGACAGGGAGATCAATTACCCGATTACCAGGGCCATGTGCTCTCCTGTCGGGGATGGAGCAGCGGCCGTGATCCTCTGTTCAGAAGACTACTTGAAGAGGATGAAGAATGCCAAGCCCGTTAAAGTTTTGGCCTCAATGATCGGTAGCGGGAGAAACCGGAGCATTGACGAGGAACATGTTGGCAGCAAGGTTTCCAAAAAAGCATATGAACTATCCGGAATTGGTCCTGAGGATGTTGATTTGGCGGAGTTACATGATGCTACAGCTTTTGGTGAACTGCTTCAAACGGAGGTGATGGGTTTTTGTCGGGAGGGCGAGGGTGGCCTCTTGGCTGAAAGAGGTGAAACCCGGCTAGGTGGAAAGTTGCCCATTAACACTTCCGGGGGGCTAGAATCCCGGGGCCACCCCATCGGTGCGTCAGGATTGGCTCAGGTATTTGAAATCGTATTGCAGTTAAGAGGAGAAGCGGGTGAAAGGCAGGTGGAAAACGCCAGGATTGGCTTGACGGAAAACGGTGGAGGCTTTTTGGGCCTGGAAGAAGCGGTTGTATCAGTTAACATATTTCAGGGGCTGTAGTAATCACAATGTTGTTTATGCTCAAAATTGGGACAAGTTTCAGAGGGGAGGTGTTCAGCAAGAAAAGTATTGTCATTGCGTTACAGGGTGTGTCAGCTGTAAAAACAATTAATCGGGAGGAAAAGTTATGAGCAGACTCTATATGAACGATTGGCCTCCTTATGCCAAAGCGGATATGAATCGTAGAGATGGCTCGCTGCTGGCGGCAAAGCTAATGGCCAATGCGGCACAAACAGCCCCAAAAGCAGGTGGGATTGACCAGGTGGAGTGTTGTATTGTCTCTGGTGAAGAAGAAATGGAGCTTATTGCCAGAAAAATTGAAGAACTGGCCGATGAGAATTCCAAGAACAAAATGTGGAAAAGAATATTCAGAACAGAAGCAATCATGGTTCGAGAGACAGACTGTGTTCTTTTTATCGGCAATTACCGTGTCGCTGATAGTCCCCTTGATCTGGGTTGTGGCGTTTGCGGAGGGGCTGAAAAGTGCGGTTATGTGTATAACCGTAGACATAGCCGCTATGGCCAGATCGACCTGGTTGAAGGGAAAAAAGACCGGTCTCACCGGATGGTGGACGGCCCGCTCTGTTCAATCTTTGTCGGCGATTTGGGCTATGCTGTCGGAGGTGCAACTTACATTGCCAAGCAGCTTTTTGTCGATACGCGTCCCCTGATTAGTGTAAGTATTGCAGGGCAGAAACTAGGCTACTGCCCAAACTCAGAAATGGTCGTAGGGTTGCCCATATCATCTTTACCGAAAAATCCCTATGTTGATGTCTTGCCTGACTACCACCTGCTTACCAGGGATAAAGCAGTTAAGCAGCTGCGGAAAAATTATGTAGTTTCACGCATGGTACACTGGTTTGATTATCGCTCCTGGTATCCCAAAGAGAAAAAGGGGGATGAATAAATGGCGATCATGGATGGCAATAAGTCAGCAAACGAATACCTGGTCGAAATTGCCAGGATGGGGGCTATGGCTGCTTTAAAAGCACCCAATATGGCCAATACTGAAATTAAAACGATGATTTTAACAGGAGAAGACCTGGAGCCTCTTTCGGAGATTCTTGTGGCTTTGGGGGCAACCAGTGCCTTCATTTATGGTGATGGTTTATGCGGGAAAAAGTCTTTTGAGGCGCAAACACCCATCGTCGAGCTTTTAATCGGCGCCAACTTATCACAATCAGATTTAAACTGGAATTGCGGTGCTTGTGGTTTCGATACCTGTGCGGAGTTTAATCGTTATGCCAAAGAAAACTTAAGTGCTGGCGGCTTGTTTGCAGGTCCCTCTTGCAACTGGAAAGTGCTGGACTTTGGCACAGCCCAATCCTGGGCTGCGGCAAGCATCTGGCAGCAAAATGTAGACAACAGGGCCCAGGCTTCGTACGGCGCCGCTGCCATGCTGGTAGGGCATATGGAAGGATGCACTACAACAGTTGGTATTTCTATAGGGCCCTGCAGGGATACCGTATGGTATAACCGGCCTGACATGGCGCATACCTTTGATATGGATAAACACGAACAGTTTGTTCTCAACACCCTGCCCCAGTTTTTCGTCGGGTTTTGCGGTGGTGGTTATCCCCAGGTTAAAGATAAAACAGGTTGGCCCGTGGAACCACCACAGTACCTTCAAAAAGGAGAATCTCCGGAATTAATCGCCAAAAGCCAGGAAGCTATGGGAAGAGTTGGAGAACTGATAGCCAAAGAGAAAAAGCGCCTGGGTAAAGTTTAATCAGCTGTGAACAGGGAGAAGGAAAATGAAACCAACTTCGATCAAAAAAGTTAATACACTTACCAGCGCCAAGATTCAAGAATATGAAGAACTGGCACTAAAGCAAGGTGCTACCCATACGGCGCCAATCCTGGCTCAAGAGGTAATCATGGATTATCGTGCCTACTATAAATGCATCATTCCCAAGTGTCCTTATTATAACACCAATATCCATTGTCCTCCTTTTGCTCCGTCCTTTCTCGATATGGAAAAATTAGTTAATTGCTATGAAGCAGGTATCTTGATCGGCGTAAAGCTTCCCCCCACGGCAGTAACTGGCAAGGGAGGGAAAGAAAAGGGAAAAAACGCCCTGGTTTCTTCAGAAGTGGTTGCTGGAAGGCTAAAGATCCATGAAATTGTTACCCGTGTTGAAGCAAGAGCCTTTTATGATGGTTTCTATTTTGCAACTGCCTTTAGTGGGGGAAGTTGTAAGGCGGCATGGTGTCCCGATAGGCCCTGTCAAGTATTGGAGGCAGGAAAAGCTTGCCGTTTTCCACTTAGAGGCAGGCCCTGTATGGAAGGGGTAGGCATGGATGTTTATCGGATGGCCAGCAATGCAGGATGGGAAATATATCCTGTGGGGAGCTGCAGCAAAAATGAAGAGGTGCCTCATGGAATGAGAGTCGGGCTTGTCCTGATCCAGTGATTGAAAAGAATAATTCCCGTTGAGGAGATGAGCGTATGGATGATCGGTTGGCCTGGAACCCGGAGATGGAATTAATGCCTGAGGAAGATATGGCAAAAATTCAATGGAAAAAACTAAAAAACACGTTGGAGCACGCTTATGAAAAATCGCCTTTTTATCGGAAAAAGTTTCAGGAGGCAAACCTGCACCCCAAGGATATCCGATCATTTGAAGATTTTTCATTAAAAGTGCCTGTTACGACAAAGGAAGAAATCAGGGAAATGCAGTCGAAAGGTTATCCGTTAGGGGATAACATGACTGTTTCTATGTCTGACATTGTTTGGGTCACAGCTTCTACAGGAACGACCGGCAAGCCAACTTACACTTGCTGCACCAAGAATGACTGGCAGATGTGGATGGAATCCATTAAACGTATGCTGTGGCTGGGTGGGTTGCGTCCTCGGGATGTGCATTTCCATGCCCTGGCACTTAGCACCTGGATCTCAGGCATCTCCTTTACCCAAGCAGCAAGGGAGTTAGGAGCCACTGTAGTTCCAGTGGGAGTTCCTACTCCGGCGCAAAGAATGCTCATGCTGGCTGCTGACCTGAACCCCACAAGTATAATCTGCACTCCTTCTTATGCTGAGCACCTGGCATTGCGGGTTAAAGAAGTTTTGGGCCTGGAGCCGGCCGAGTTGGGCATTCGTAAGTTTCTCTGCGGTGGTGAACCTGGAGCGGGTATCCCTTCGGTAAAAGAGCGGATAGAGCAAATATGGAATTGCGATCTTCGCGACCTGTGGGGCAGTCCGGAAATGATTGCCGGGGATAAAGTGGAATGCCATTTAAAGCAGGGAATGCATATTGTTAACCGGGAGTATTGCTATAACGAGATCTGCGATCCGGAAACCAAGGAACCCCTGGAGTTGGAAGATGGGGCAACGGGAACATTTATCTATACTTCCCTGGGCAAAGAAGCGGGTCCGTTACTCCGGTTTGATGTTCAGGACCAAGTGAAAGTGTGGACAACCCCTTGCGAGTGTGGTTATCCGGGAATACGAGTTACAGTAACGGGACGTTTTGACGATATGCTGAAAGTCAAAGGGGTAAAAATATGGCCTTCTACGATAAAAGATATAGTGGCGACTATGACACCTAAACTAACGGGTCAATTTAAAATGGTTTTATCCCAGAAGCCTATTTCATTTCGTGTTGAAGGGCCGATCCGGGTCAAGGCGGAATACGGAGAAAAGGTCCAGGAAAGTGAACTTCCAAAACTAAAAGAAGAACTAACCCAGAGAATTCGTAATGCCACTTTATGGGCCCCCGAACACATAGACCTGGTTCCTCCCGGCACCATACCGACCCCGGAGTTTAAGGCAAGCTACCTGGAAATAAATGAGTAATTGGCTTAAAGCTGGGGTGCCCCAAGGATAATTTCAATAAGGAAAGGAGCATTGGAGTAATATCCTGCATTGCTCGTAATTGCTCAGCCCTGATGTGATTGAGCGAAATGCCGCGAAGAAGTGGGACAGTTTTGGCGTTTTCCCTGTCGGTTTTCTGCTGCGCTCAGGAAGCGCCAGAACCGTCCCCGCAGTTTCGCTTACAAATAGTGTTGAGCACGTTACAATTGATCTGCTTGGTGTTGGTCTGATGTTTCCCGGCAGGGATATGGGCTCGATTGGTGCCAGTGTCCCAGGCCAATATTTATCATCATGGAGGGAGACAAGTGAAATTTATTAGAACGGGAGAAGAAGTCAAGCGCATTTTGGGTGTCATTGCCAAGCCAAAATTTCTTAATTGTGAAATGCTCGCTGCTGCTTTCAAAACTACACCTGAATTTGTACAAGAGGTGCTGCCGCCTCCCCTTAAGCCAGCTGCAGAACCACTAGGCACATTATTGGTGGGTGCTTGGGGAAAAAGCAATAGTGTAGGGCCTTTTCGGGGCGCTGCTCTGTATGTGAGGGCAGTCTACGAAGATATTGAAGGCGATTACTGTTTAACTATGCCTATGAATACGGATACAGCGATTCTGTTTGGGCGTGAAACTATGGGTGAGCCCAAAAAACAGGCGCAAACGGATATTGTCTCTGTAGGCAGGAAAGTTATTGGGACCGTGCAGCGCCATGGTATTGAAGTAATGCGTGTTACAGCAACGCCAACCGGACCAGCAGATCCTCAGGATCTTTCCAGCTTTATCAATTTCCATTTCAAGTATACCTTCGCAGCTGATGGTTCAGGACTGGACCATGATCCGCTTTTAGTCCATGTTTTGTTCTCCAATGTTGTTGAGGAAGCCTATGCCTGTGATGTAGAGTTGGCACTAACCAGGACAGACAATGATGTATACGGTGAAATTCCTGTTTTAGAAATGCTCCAATGCTGGTATACACCAAAAGTGGACATGCATGCCGAGTCGAAATATCTTACTACAGTGGATAAAGAAGCATTTTTGCCCTATGCTTTCTTTAAAATTGACCCTTATGATGATTATAGCAGGTAGCATCTGTACTATTGGGGTTTTATTTAAGCTTCGATGATATCAAACCAAGAAAGGGGTTTATCAAAATGGCGAAAAAAGGCAAGTTGAAAGTTCAGGACTTTGGTTATACCATGCCGGTCAGCGATCCGGCTCATTGCAGTCCACCTTTTCTCTACAGGGGTATTGAAGCGTTTTCCATTGTATATGAAACGGATTATGAAAGTGCAGCACAAATGCTTCCTGAGCCCTTGGAATTTGCCAGTGATCCTCCAGTAGCAGGGTTGATGATGAGCAACCTAACATTTTCCAACTTCGGACCTTATAAAGAAGCTATCCTCATGTTTAATGTTACCTTTAAGAACAAAAATTACCTTTATATACCCAACCTTTTTGTAACGCAAGAGGACCCACTAATCGGCGGCAGGGAGATTTGGGGTTACGCAAAAAAACTTGCAGACATGGAGTTCAAAAAAGAAAGGAATCAAATTATCAGCTGGGTGGAGAGGCCAGCGGGAAACAGGCTGTTTACTGCCACAGTCAGCCCTGAAACCAACCTCAAGTTAGAGGACTGGCAAAATACAGATATTCTCTCATTGAAGAAAATTCCCAGCGCCGAGGAAGGAAAAGGCCCGGATGTCTGTCAGCTGGTTGGTTGCGAATTTAAGCTGACCCCAATTGTAGGTTCCGATGGTATCGCCGAGCTATGGCGTTGTAAAGGAAGTTTGACCTTTGACAGCTGGTCCAGGGATGATGCCTGGCACCGGGTACCGGTGGTGAATATATTAGACGCGATTTATGGCTGGTTTAACATTCACTTGCCGTACGGATATTTGGTCCATGACTACTTGGCTTAAAGGTAAAACCAAACTCGGAAACTTAAAAGCTTTATTAAATGCTTTATACGTAGAGTAATTGCTCAGAAGAATTTGCAAGCGAAGCCGCGGGGACAGTTCGAGCGCTTCCGGAGCGCAGCGGAGAACCGGCAGGGAAAGTGCTCGAGCCGTCTCCCTGCTTCGCGGCCTTTGGCGAATAAATCTGGGCTGAACAGTCACAACGTGGAAAAAATACAAGGGGGGAAGTGGCCAGCTTCCCCCCTGAACATCTTTTTTGCCTTGTGAGCTTGAGGCAATACACAAGAGCGATAGGAGTGATTGAGGATGAATGTTGCGATTAATAAGCTTCTCGAGCCGATCAGTATCGGCCCTCTAAAACTGCTTAACCGGATAGGTATGCCTCCGATGACCATGTGCTACGCGAATGAAAATGACGGTGTGAGTCGACAGCACATTAATTATTACCGGGAAAGAGCGGCCGGCGGTGCAGCTATGATTATGGTTGGTGGAGTTACAGTGGAAGGTGAAATGGGCAAACTCTTCTGCCCTTCGCCTTTACTACGCCTGGACGACAATAAATACGTAGCCGGTTTTAACCGGCTCGTGGAAGCGATCCACGACCAGGGGAGCAAAGCTGTAATTCAACTTTACAACTCCGGGCGCCAGACTACACCTGAAAAAACAGGTGGCAAACCACCGTTATCTGCCTCGGATTGTTCCACAAAACTTATGGGCGTGTTGCCCATGCAGGATGCCCGGGCAATGAGTATTGATGAAATTGAGCAACTGGAAGATGCATATGCTGCAGCAGCTCTCCGGGCTAAAACTGCAGGATTCGATGCTGTGCTGATTGACGGTGGAGCGGGATATTGTATTGCCCAGTTTATGTCTCCTTTTACCAACAAAAGAGATGATCAGTATGGGGGTGATTTGGAAGGAAGGATGCGTTTCCCCCTGAACATTATCTCCAAGGTCAAGGAGCAGGTGGGAGATGACTACCCCTTATTTTTTGATTTGCCTGCAGATGAGCTGGTGGAAGGCGGGATCCGTATAGAAGAAAGTACGGTGATGGCCCAAATGCTGGAAAAGGCGGGCATACTTGCTTTTCGCCTCCATGTTGCTGTTTATGAAACTTACCAGTATGTAGTGCCTCCGGCAGCAGTGCCCCGGGGAGTGCATGCAGAACTTGCTCAAAAAATAAAAAAGGGGTTGAAATCAGCAAAAGTGATGCTGGGTCACCGGATCAATGACCCCGGATTGGCAGAAGAGTTGCTGCAGCAGGATGTGGCAGATATTATCTTGCTGGGTAGGCCCTTACTAGCAGATCCTGAATTTCCCAGAAAGGTGGCGCAGGGACGAATTGATGACATCCGGCGCTGTATTGCTTGCAACACCGGTTGTGCCGCTCGCATTGTGATGGGTATTCCGGCTACGTGTACAGTTAACCCTTCCGTTGGCAAGGAGGAAGAATATCAGCTTGTTCCGGCTCAGCGAGCAAAAAAGGTCCTCATCGTGGGCGGTGGAGTCGCCGGATTGGAGGCTGCCAGGGTTAGTGCACTCCGAGGCCACCGGGTTACTTTATATGAAAAAAATGACAGGTTGGGTGGTCAGGCAAACCTGGCAGCTGTACCGCCTACCAAAGAAGAGATCTTGCACCTGGTAGCATGGCTGACCCGGCAGGTAAAACAGTTGGGAGTAGATATCCGACTGGAAAAGGAAGTAGATGCCCAAGAAATTCTTGCGGAAAACCCCGATGCAGTTATAGTGGCTACAGGTGCTTTGCCTTCAGTGCCTGTTCAGCTAACAGCCCAGAAGGCGGTTACCGCTTGGGATGTGCTTTCAGGCAGCGTGGAAGTTGGTCAAAATGTCATCGTGGTTGGAGGGGGCCAGGTGGGAATCGAAACAGCAGAGTACCTGGCAACTCAGGGAAAAAAAGTAACCGTACTGGAGGCCCTCTCAGAAGTGGGGTTGGATATGGAACTCTTTAGCAAAGTATTTTTCTATTCCCGCCTTGGCTCCCTGGACCTGGAACTGGTTACCGGTGTTCAGGTGGATAAAATTGAGTCCAATGGTGTGCAGGCTGGTGAAAACCATTATCCTGCTGATACAGTGGTTCTGGCACTGGGGCAGGAACCTTGTGCCGGGTTGGCTTCAGCCCTTGAAGGCCAAATCAATGAACTTTATGTGGTCGGGGATTGCCTTCAGGCACGTAAGATGCTCCCCGCGATCCATGAAGGTGCCCGGGTTGCCCGATTAGTTTAGGAGAAACGCTTTGACTGGAATTTGCGTTCACCGGAAGAGGTGCGCGGGAAAAGTTAAACAATATTTAAGGGGTTAAAGAAACTCGAAACAAAAAGACGGCCATATTTTGGAAGATTAAAAAAGCTTTAGGAGGAATGGATGATGAGAAAAAAAGTGTTGCTTTTATTTGTCGTCGTGGTGGTTTTGCTGTCCTTTTTTGCGGGAAGTAGCTTTGCAGCTTCTTCAGATACACCATTTAGCACCCCGACAATGAGTCCCTTGTTCGAAGCCCCACCTAATGAATATCGGGACAACTGGGGGATGACCATTATGTTTAGGACGGATCCGGAAGTGATAGCTCAGATGGTTCCCGAACCCCTTGTGCCTAACCCTGACAATTTAATGGGCATACAAATTAGTGAATTCTTTGTTAGCGGCTTTGGCAGTTACAATGAGCTAATTTTCTTTACCCCGGTAACCTTTAATGGCGAACTGGGAAATTTCAGCCACTACTTGATGTTGGATAGCGATATTCCTGCAATGGCAGGTCGAGAAATATGGGGTTTTCCAAAGAAAATGGGTCGGGTGGAACTGGAAGAAAAAGATGGGGTGCTCACCGGGACTGTTGAGCGCGGGGGAATTGTTTTGATAAAAGCCGCCATGCAGATTGGCCCTATGGGGGGGGCTGAAGATGTCGGTGGTAGTGCCACTTATTACAATCATAAGTTGATACCTTCAATTAGAGAAGGGGCACCACCCCTTGTCGATAAGCTTACAACCACCACCCTGGAAAATGTAGAAATCAAAAAAGTCTATATGGGGCGGGCCATCTTAGAATTTGGCCAGTCCCCGGTAGATCGTTTCCATGAGATTCCTATATTAGAAGTTATGGATGGCGTTTTTGTTAACAGTGATTTCGACCTGGGCTGGGGCGAAGTTATCCACAACTACCTGGAGGAATAGTTTTTGCTTGCTTTTCACAGGAAGGTGGATTATCCAGACTTTGATGAAGAAATCTTGTCGACTTATGCTTGGTAGCTTTACAGGCCAGGGGTTCCAAAATTAGGAAACAAGCTGATAGTGCAAAATGGATGCAGGAGAAAGAGAGATTCTTTAACCCCTTGTTTTCATTATTAAAAAGGTCCTGTTCTTTGCCAAATGTTGCGGCCTGAATCAGTATGGCCGCAATGTTATTAAAAGCCTGTCTTTATTCTTGGATCCCAATGCTCTTTGAATACTTGATCAAGTCTTCTTTTTGGCGGATATCCAGTTTTCTTTTTATGTTTTCGCTGTGCTTGTCGACAGTTTTGGGGCTGATGGTAAGAATCCGGGCGATTTCGTTGCGGGTATGCTCCTCGGCCATCAACTGGAGCACTTCCCGCTCTCTGCCTGTCAGCGTATCGTAGGGGGAAGGTGCAGAAGAAGTTTGCCCCTGGCCCAACATCTGGTCCACAAGCACCTTGGAGACGGCGGGGCTGACATAATACTCCCCTTTGGAGACGGCCTCCAGGGCCAGCTTCAGTTCCTCAAAAACCGCGCTTTTCAGAACATAAGCATGGGCGCCGGCCTGGAGAGCATGGGTTACATGACTGTCCTCGGCATACATGGAAAGCACCACCACTTTCACCTCGGGAAAGCGTTTTTTTACCTGGCGGGTTGCCTCCAAGCCGCTGAGATAAGGCATGGCAATGTCCATGATCACCATGTCGGGAAGGTGTTCAGCCACCTGGTTTACAGCCTCCCGCCCGTCTGATGCTTCAGAAATGATCTCTACATTTTCATCACTATCCAGCAGAGACCGGAGACCCTGGCGGACAATAGCGTGGTCATCAACCAGAATTACTTTCACTAAACCACCTCATTTTCTAGAGTTCAACCTTGATCAGGATCCGGGATCCCCTACCCGGCTTGGAGTCAATGGTCAACTTCCCGTCAATTAAATCCACCCGCTCCTGCATGCCCACCAGTCCGACACAGTCCCGGTTTTCGTTCAGGGACTCCGGGTTAAAACCAACGCCGTTATCTTCAATCCGCGCTACCAATTCCCCGGGATTTTGTTCAACAGCAATCAGCACTTTGTTCGCGCGGGCGTGGCGGTAGACATTGGTCAATGCTTCCTGGATACAGCGGAAAAGAGCCGTCTCCAGTTCTTCCGAAAGCCTGTAAGTGCCGCATCCTTTTGCCGATACTTTTGTTTGAATTCCTGTGCGCTTGCTGAACCCGTTGGCCATATTGCGTACTGCGGGGACCAGCCCCATATCATCCAGGGCCGGCGGCCTCAGGGATACAGCTTTGGTCCGGGTGAAATCCATCAACGAGTCGACCAAAGCGATGCTTTGGGGCAGTTTATCGGACAGGTTAACCTCTTTCTTCCCATAATCCCGTTCCATAATTTGCAGCTCCAGTTTGATTGCTGTAAGCACCTGCCCGATTTCATCGTGCAGTTCCCGGGCCATGCGGGCTCGTTCTTCCTCAAAGGCTTTTAAAATCTTGGCTGATAGGGATTTGTTCCGGGCAAAGCTTTCTTTGAGCTGTTCCTGGGCCTGCATATTTTGGACGGCATAACCCAGGGGATAAATGATGGACTCCAGTAGATAAAAGGCCTCTTTATCCAGGGCATGGGGATTGCGGTTCAGTAAATACAAAATCCCGGTTAACTGCTGTCCTGCTTTTAAGGGCAGCAGGGCTACTGTCTCGTAACCTGCCTGAATGCAGCGGGTACAGCAGCCTTCTGCACGTTGAGTAAACCTAACATCTTCTAACAGGCTGCTCAACTGGTTGAAGATAAAACTGCCGTATTCGCTTTTCAAGATCTTGGAAAAGCCTGTTTCCCGGGCCCATTTATCCAGGGCACACTGCATGATGGGGTCTTCTTTTCCATCCTGGACAAACAGGCCATCGCTGTTGGCCGAGTGAAGGTTTTGCGGAATAACCGGCTCGGGCATACCTTCCTGGACCATAAAAGAGTAGCTATCCCCACCGATTAAATGGATGGCGCCGGCGTCAAACTCGGTAATTTCCAACACCTTCAACAAAACTACCTGGATAACCCAGGGCAGTTCATTTCCTTCAGCCATATAATTAAGAATTTCTATCCCTGAACGGCTGTAATGCAGGCTTCTGCGCAGGGCATCCTCTGCCTTTTTGTGGGGGCTGATCAGCTCCTGGGTGTTTTCTGCCAGCTGCTGGAAGCGGGCTTCACTATGGTGCAGATCCTCTTCTGTCTGCTTCTGCCTGAGCAAAAAACTTAGTTGGCTGGCCATAAGCTGCAGTAGCTTCTTTTCCTCCTGTGAAAACGCCTCTTCCTCTGCGGTTAATTCCTGCAAATAAACGGCCTCGACGCGTCCCACTTCGATGCCGTTCACTTCGATGGGGGCCAGGTGGTTGAAAGAGGTGGGGCGGTAATTATTTGTCTTGAACTCCCGGCTTTCCAGGATGATGCGTGCTCCGGTATGCTCCGGATTCCCGCAGGCCCGGGGAATCAAATTGACGGCTTCAGCCAGGACAACATCAAGTTCGACTGCCTTTTCACAGGATAATTCTACTACTTGGAACAGGCAGTCCAGTGCTGCAGTCCACCTCTCTTTAAATTTTCGGTTTTCATCTTTCTTCAGGTTCATTCCCGGTTACTCCTTGCTCATATTTTCCACAGTTTGATCTTCTCCGGCTTACAGTTAGTTAAAAATTCGCGAAATTACTATATAATTCCTGCCCCTGCATAGGAAAGAGAAGATCTTTTTGGCGATTCATAGGGAATTATTTTCTGGAATATAGGAAGGGCCTAGGCAACAGGCAAGATTCTATCGGCTCTTCTGTTCTTTTGGTATAGGAAATTAGCAGTGCCAGGTAGGGAACGTCAAGCCAAAAAAGGGGGAATATTCTGCCCGTATATAGGGAGCCCTGCTAATCGTTTTTTCTGTCCATTTCGTTCATAATGATATTTACAGCATCATTTGAACTTTCTGAATGAGGGTGCAATGCATGAAAAGATTCTTTCTATCTCGGGACGGTCTGACAAAAACGTGTTTTTACACCAATGGGATGGAGGCTAAATGAAGATGGAAGTGATCAAAGAAGGGACATCTGCTACCATCAAGCCTGGTGTGAAGTTAAATGCATCCCGTCAGCAGGAAATAAAAACAGTCATGGAAGAGCTGCAAAGGGAGGGTTTCTTATTCATCATTCTGGATTTTGCTATGGTGGAAGCCATCGACAAGCAGGTGCTCTATTATTTTTTAGTCTTTCAAAAAAAATTCAAAGAATCTGGAGGAGAGGTGTTGATCAAAAATGCAGTGAATCCCCGGGTAAAGCATATCCTGGAAATGATTCAGTTGGCCAAGGTGATTCCGGTCAAATAAGCATCTAACAAAAACAAGTAAAGGAGGAAGGATGAAACAATGTTGAGAAAAATGAGTTTGAAGTTCAAGTTGATTGCACTATTTTTACTTGTAGGCTTGGTTCCCATGGGCGTTATCGGCCTGCTCTCTTACAACAGCGCCCAGGGTGAGATCGAGCAGGAAGCATTTGAAAAACTGGCCTTATTCGCAGATTTAACCGATGCGCAGATGGAAGACTATTATGCAGAACGGGAAGGCGATGCCGTAGTCCTGGCAACTGCGCGGGATCTCTACCAGAGCCTGAACATTCTGCAAGAAGTAGAAGGCGATGTCAATGACCCCCTCTGGCAGGAGCGCCTGGATATCCTGGACGATCTGTCCGCCAGTGTACTGGAGGAATACGGTTATGTTGCTTTGTTCGTCACCGACGATGAAGGTAGAGCTGTCTATGCTACTGATGATCAAGTATGGCATGCTGATCTTTCCGGGCGTGATTATATCCAGGGTTCCCTGGACGGAGATATCAGCTGGTCTGAACTGTTTTATTCCGATGTGGTTAACGATAATGCCATGGTCGTTTCCGCGCCGGTGCGCAGTGGAGGCCGTTCAGGCAATGTAATCGGAAGTGTAAACCTGCAGTTTGACCAGCAAACCATCAACTATCTGACTCATGTGGGTGTGGATGATGTGGGCCAGTCGGGAGACTCCTACCTGATCAACGCCGATGGAATGCTGCTGACCGAAACCCGGCTGGGGGATTACACCCATGATGCCGCCCTGCAGCAGACCATCAATACCCGGGCTGTGGAGCTGCTTTCCGGAGCCATCCGGGAGGGGAACTATGAATTTGAGGCGCAGGACGTCTACCCGGACTACCTGGGCAATCCCGTGCTGGGCACCCTGGAGGTGGTCCGGTTCGGGGGTGAACCGGCCGGCCTGATAGTGGAAATCGATGAAGCAGAAGCCTTTGCCGGAGTCGCGGCCTTGCGCAACATGATTATCCCCATTATCGGTGTTACGGCAGCGGTGGTTGCCGTGATTGCTTTTGTCGTCGCCCTGTCCATTGTGCGGCCTGTGCAGAAGGTCAGCGACCTGACCAAGGACCTGGCTACCGGTGACTTTACCGTCAGTGCTGATATTAGAAACCAGGATGAGGTGGGACTGATGGCGGAAAACCTGAACAACACCATCGGGGTGCTCAGCGAAACCCTCTCCCGGGTCCAGGCAGCTTCTGACAATGTGTCCGGCGCTTCGGCGGAAATATCCTCGGGCAACCAGGACCTTTCCCAGCGGACCGAGGAGCAGGCCTCATCCCTGGAAGAAGTTTCATCCACTGTGGAAGAGATTGCCTCCTCCCTGGAGAGTTCCGCAGCCAATGCTTCTGAAGCGGACAACCTCTCCCGGGGGACGATGAACAGCGTTAACCGCGGTGGAGAAGTGGTTCAGGAGCTGCAGGGCGCCATGAGCGAGATCACCAAAGGCAGCCAGGAAATCTCCGAAATTATTTCCACGGTCAACGATATTGCTTTCCAGACCAACCTGTTGGCCTTAAATGCCGCCGTGGAAGCGGCCCGGGCCGGCGAGCAGGGACGCGGCTTTGCCGTTGTGGCCGCGGAAGTGCGCAACCTGGCCGGCCGTTCGGCCGAATCGGCCAAGGAAATTGAGAAGCTGATCAAAGACAGCGTTGTCCGGGTGGAACGGGGCAATGAACTGATGACCGATACGGAAAACGTACTCCAGGAAATCGTGGATAATACCCAGAAAACCAGCGATGTGGTCGGCGAAATCGCCGCTTCCCTGGGCGAGCAGTCCACCGCTGCAGCCGAGATTCGCACAGCCATCGAGGAACTAAACCAGGTCACCCAGCAAAACGCCTCCCTGGTGGAAGAAATCGCCAGCTCCAGCCAGAACATGAATGCCGAAGCGGTAGAGCTCTCTGAGCGGGTCAGCTTCTTTAAGCTGGCGGAAAACGGCCGGACACAATCGCGGGCGAAAGCTTCAGGGAGCAGGCCGGTAAAAGGCAGTAATGGGGGCAATGGCAGCAAGGAAGCCAATAACAACAAAAAAGCGAAGGCAGCCCAGAAACGGGCAGAAGAAGAGGAATTCGAACTGGATGAAGAGGAATTTGAAAGATTTTAATGCCCAGTATTAGAAGAAAGGAGGCGAGGCAGGTTGACAAATGAACAACAACACAATGAACAACAGCAAATGGAGTCAACGGCTTTAGAAGGCATCAACGGGCAGTTTGGCAATGGTGAAACCGAAAATCAGTTCATCACTTTCCGCATCGGAGAAGAAGAATACGGCATAGACATCATGCTGGTGCAGGAGATTGTGCGCTACAGCAAGCCCACACGGGTGGCCAACGCCAACCCCTTCATCAAGGGCGTGATCAATTTCCGGGGCCAGGTTATCCCTGTCATCGATATGCACCGCAAGTTCAATTTGCCCCAGCAGGAATACGATGACTTTACCGTTGTGATTATCATCGAAGTGCAGCACAAGACCATGGGGATGATTGTCGACCGGGTTTCCGATATAATGAGCTTTAAAAACGAAGACATCCAGGTGGTGGACCAGGAGTTTGCCGATGATGTGAAGACAGAACACTTAAAGGGGATGGGCAAGTCAGGGGACCGGATTGTGATGCTGCTGGATCCCAACCGGGTGCTTTCCTTTAAGGAAATGAAGCAGTTGGAGCAGGTTGCAGCCGCCGGAGAGATTCAACAAAAGTCCCAGGATCAATAACAGGGTTCCAGAACAGGCATGATGAGAATAGCAGCAGGGTGGAAGGTGCAAAATTGAACAGTAATACTTTCACCCTGCTGGTTTATTCCCAATGCTCCTATGAACCTGATAGGGAATACTGAAGTTAAGGGAAAAGGTGGGTGAGTGTCACGTGTTTAAACTCCCTTCAACATTAACCATTGACAATGTCCACTCTATAAGGGATGAACTAATGCAGAAAGTGAATGCGGCACAGGCAGGCAGCTTTGTTGTTGATGCCGGAGAGCTGCAGAATATAGATGCGCTTGGTTTGCAGCTGCTCATCGCGGCCAGCGGCAGCCTTGAAAAAGAAGGTTGCTCATTCCAGCTCATAAATGTCACACCGGTTTTGCAGGAGCTGTTGGAGGTTTCCGGTGGGAGCGATCTGCTTGAAACGGAAGGTTCAGCTTAACCAGGCATGCAGCCATTGTGAAAATCAGCTCTTTGGCAGGTTGTACCGGGAGGAAACCTGACAAAAGGTTAGCGTTAAATATTCTTGAGAGGTGATTAACCCCATGTCGAACGAAGAACTGCTTCACGCTTACCTGGTAGAAGCCCAGGAAAACATCCAGGCCATGGAAGAAGGTTTTTTGGAGTTGGAGCGCCGGCCTGCCGATAGCGAGCTGATCAATGTTGTCTTTCGTGCCATGCACTCCATCAAGGGCGGTGCCGGCATGGTGGGGTTATCCCAGGTTAACCTCCTGTCCCACCGTCTGGAAAACATCCTGGATCGCATCCGCAGCTCCGGGGAAGAAATGCCTCCTACAGTTTTAAATCTGCTTTTTTCCGGCATGGATCTGCTCAAGCAGATGCTGTTCGGGGATGAGCCCGACAGCGCCATTGTGTCCTCCCAGTTGGAGGAAATACTCATGGCGGTCAATGAATACGAAGAGGGTGCCGGCGAGGAAGCGGCCGACGACGACAGTGTCAGCCTGACGGGTTTCATCAAGGATTTCGAAGCCAAAATGCTTGAAGAGATGACCCTGCAGAACAAGACCCTGTTTAAACTGGATGTCACCCTGGACCCCTCCTGCATGTTAAAAGCTGTCCGGGCTTACATGGTTCTGCAGGCTGTGGCTGAACAGGCGGAAATCATTAAGGCAATTCCGTCGGTGGAGGAACTGGAAAAAGAAAACTTTGAAACTGATTTTTCCCTGCTGCTTGCCAGTGAAAAAGATGTTGACGAGTTGTGCAATACCCTGGCCAATGTTTCTGAAGTTGTTCATGCAGAAGGCCGCCGGGTTCCTGTGGAAGAAGCCTTTTCCCTTATTGATCAAGAAGAAGGGAGTCAAGATTCTGCCATAGAACCTGCGGTTGCAGTGGATGGTGAAGTAGTTACAGCTTCCGAATCCAAAACATCCGCCCGGGGGGCGCGCTTTTACCGGCTTGAACTTCACTTCCCCCCCGATATTGTCGCTACCGGGATCGACCCCTTGATGTACCTGGTGGAGTTAAAGGAATACGGCCGCATCCTGGAAAGATACATCAACATTTCCCGCCTGCCGGCTCTGGAAGATCTGGATCCCGGTTCACTTCAGCTTTACTGGACCATCTTTTATGAAACCCGGCTCAGCCCGGAAAAAGTGGAAGGTGTTTTTGCAGGGATACAAAACCGCAGCAGCATCAATGTCGAGGAAATCACCTCAGAACTGGAAGAGTGGTTCCAGGGGGACAAAAGGACCGGCGAGCTCCTTGTTGAGCGCGGCCTGGTCCAGGCCCAAGATATTGAAAAGGTTCTCCAAAAGCAGAAGCGCATTGGCGAGCTGTTGGTGGAAGAAGGCAAGCTTTCCTCAAAGCAGGTGGATCAGGTCCTTCAGTCCCAGCAGCGCCTGCGCGAGCAGGAACAGGTAGATACGATCCGGGTGGAGACAAACAAACTGGAAGACATTCTCAACTCTGTGGCAGAACTGCTTATCGCCCAGTCCCGGACCAAAGAGATGGCTTTTATGGATAAACATCAGGCGATAAACACAGATTTGTTCAATGCCTTTCAGGATGTAGACAAGATTATTCGACGTTTGCAGGAAGAAGTGTTGAATGTAAGCATGATTCCCATTGGCGCCACCCTGGCCCGTTTCCAGCGCATGGTCCGGGATCTTTCCCAGGAATTGGGCAAGGATGTGGAACTTTTGATCAGCGGACGGGAAACGGAGCTGGATAAAAAGATAATTGAGCAGATCGCCGACCCCTTAAAGCACCTGGTTCGTAACTGTATGGACCACGGCCTGGAGACTCCAGAAGAGCGCAAAGCAGCGGGCAAACCACCCCGGGGCACCATCCACCTGGACGCCTTTCACCAGGAAGGAAACATCGTGATCCAGATCGCCGATGATGGCCGGGGCATTGATGAGGAAGCTGTACTGAAAAAAGCCCGGGAAAAAGGGCTGGTAGAAGATGATTCAAAACTGACAAAAGAAGCTATCCAGCGGCTGATCTTCATGCCCGGCTTTTCCACCGCCCAGCAGATTTCCGATGTTTCCGGGCGGGGTGTCGGGCTGGACGTGGTGATCTCCAATATCCAGAACCTGCGAGGCAGTGTGGAACTGTCTTCGGAAAAGGGCCAGGGAACCACCATGGCGATTAAACTGCCTCTGACCCTGGCCATAATCGACGGGATGATGGTCCGGGTAGGCGCTGAACGATATATCATCCCTCTCACCTCCATCACTGAATTCATCAAAGCAGCTCCTGGAGACATCCGGCAGGCCGAGGGCAAAGGGCTGATCCTGCACCTGCGCCGGGAATATATCCCCTTTGCCGGCCTCTACCAGCTTATTGATCTAGAGCCTGAATATACCGAACCGACAGAGGGAATATTGACCATCCTCAAGGACGGGAAGAAAAAACTGGCCTTGATGGTTGACGAGATCATTGGCCAGGAGCAGGTGGTAATCAAAAGCATTAAAGAAAACATGGAGCAGGTACCCGGTGTAGCCGGGGCCACGATTATGGGCGATGGACAGGTGGCTGTTATCCTGGACGTGTCCTCGTTGTTCAGCCTGGCCCGGGAAAAAACCGCCACCACCACCGGGACCTTTGCTTAAGGAGATGTTATTATGTGAATGATCAAGGAATAATCAACTGGAGCTGTTGAGTAATTCAGGGCGAATAGGGTTGAATAAATGTTAAGGGAGGGGAAATGTGTGTTCAGAAAAATGAGCTTGAAGTTTAAGTTGATTGCGCTCTTTTTGCTGGTTGGCCTGGTCCCCATGGCTGTAATTGGCCTGTTGTCTTACAACAGCGCCCAGGGCGAGATCCAGGATGAAGCTTTTGAAAAACTGGCCTTATTCGCCGATCTGACAGAAGCGCAAATGAATGATTATTACAGTGAGCGGGAAGGTGATGCCGTTGTACTGGCCACATCGCGGGATGTTTACCAAAGCCTCAATGTCCTGCAGCAAGTGGAAGGTGATGTAAATGATCCCTTGTGGCAGGAGCGGTTGGATATTTTGGAAGTGATGGGCCCTACGGTTATCGAGGAATACGGTTACGCTTCTTTGTTCATCACTAATACCGAGGGAGTTGCTGTTTATGCCACAGACGATGACCTCTGGCATGCTGACCTTTCGGATCGGGATTATATCCAGGGTTCCCTGGGTGGTAATATCAGCTGGTCCGAACTGTTTTACTCCGATGTAATTCATGAGAACTGTTTGGTTGTCTCAGCGCCGGTGCGCAGCGCAGGCACTTCCGGCACCGTCATCGGCAGCGTAAACCTGCTCTTCGACCAGCAGGCCATCAATTACCTGACTCATGCCGGTGTGGAGCAGGTAGGCCAATCGGGTGATTCCTACCTGGTTGACGCCGACGGGCTGCTGCTGAGTGAAACCCGTTTGGGGGATTATACCCAAAATGCAGCCCTGCAGCAGACCATCAACACACGGGCCGTGGAGCTGCTTTCCGGCCCCATCCGGTCTGGAAACTGGGACTTTGAAGCCCAGGATGTTTATCCCGATTACCTGGGCAACCCTGTCTTGGGCACGCTGGAGATCGTCCGGCTGGGGGACCAGCCGGTAGGTTTGGTTGTGGAAATCGACGAAGCGGAAGCTTTTGCCGGAGTTCTCGCCCTGCGCAACATGATCATCCCCATTATCGGTGTTACGGCAGCAGTGGTTGCCGTAATTGCCTTTGTCGTCGCTCTCTCTATCGTCCGGCCCGTGCAGAAGGTCAGCGACCTGACCAAGGATCTGGCCACCGGTGATTTTACTGTCAGCGCCGAGATCAAGTCCCGTGACGAGGTAGGGATGATGGCGGAAAACCTGAACAACACCATCGGGGTGCTCAGCGATACCCTGACCCGGGTGCAGGATGCATCTAACAATGTATCCGGCGCCTCTGCGGAGATATCTTCAGGCAACCAGGATCTGTCCCAGCGGACCGAGGAGCAGGCCTCATCCCTGGAAGAAGTCTCTTCGACTGTGGAAGAAATCGCTTCATCCCTGGAGAGCTCTGCATCCAATGCTTCCGAAGCGGATAATCTCTCACGGGGGACGATGAACAGCGTCAACCGGGGTGGAGAAGTGGTGGAGGAACTGCAAGGGGCTATGAGCGAGATCACCAAGGGGAGCCAGGAGATCTCCGAAATCATTTCCACGGTCAACGATATTGCCTTCCAGACCAACCTGCTGGCTTTAAATGCCGCTGTGGAAGCCGCCCGGGCCGGGGAGCAGGGCCGCGGTTTTGCCGTTGTGGCCGCTGAAGTTCGCAACCTGGCGGGCCGATCAGCGGAATCGGCCAAGGAAATTGAGAAGCTGATCAAAGACAGCGTTGTCCGGGTGGAACGGGGCAATGAACTGATGACCGATACGGAAAATGTACTCCAGGAAATCGTGGATAACACCCAGAAGACCAGCGATGTAGTTGGTGAAATCGCCGCTTCCCTGAACGAACAGTCCACAGCTGCCGCCGAAATTCGTACAGCCATCGAGGAGTTGAACCAGGTTACCCAGCAAAACGCCTCCCTGGTGGAAGAAATCGCCAGCTCCAGCCAGAACATGAACGCCGAAGCTGTGGAGCTTTCCGAGCGGGTGAGCTTTTTCAAGCTCTCGGGTAATAACCGGACAGACTAAAGAGGTAAAACAGGAGAAACTCCATCTTGCAAAATAGCAGAAAATGCGGTAGAATATAGGGCGCAAGCCGGCATAGCTCAATTGGCAGAGCGACGGAATCGTAATCCGTAGGTTAGGAGTTCAAGTCTCCTTGCCGGCTCCAGGTATAAACCGTGTGGATGCCCATTTCAGCGAAGGTCATGGGCATCCATATTTTTTTGCTCAGCCGCATGCCTGTATGGGCACCCAGTAACGTTAAAGGGTAGAGCGTGGTTACAACCTGCCTGTAATTAAACTGCCTGGAATTAATTTCTGTGTCGCTATAGCCCAGCCATTTATTTCTGCTAATACGGTCTATTTTTACTTAAACTCTTTTGATGCAGCGTTCATAGAAGATGAGCGGAAAGTAATTTTTTTAATTGGCATTTTGTCCTTAAGAAGCTCGTAGAAAAGCTCGCAAAGATTTTCACAGGTGGAAACTTTTTTGGTCACAACTATTCTGTACTCCGGGTACGACCAGGCAAGTGGGTGGTCTATTTTCTTTAGAGGAACACAATGCTCCGGGTCGTTAGTAATGCCCTCCTTCTTGTATACAGCGAGAACCGCGTCAAGAAGCGGATCGCCTTCTTGAAACAGTGTAGCATGGTGGAAATGGTCACAAACTTCCCATGCTTTTTTAAACCCTTCTTTACAAGCGTGTGCAAATCCGGTTTCGGGGTCAACGGTGTCTTCAAGTTCAATCGTTAAAAGACCTGAGTGCCCATGAAGATGCTTTGCTTCTCTCGGCCAGTTCATAAACCTATGTGCATACTGGAAATCAAGGTTTACGATTGATGTGTACTTATCGTTTGACATAATAATTTTCTCCTATCCTTTTTTTTTGTTATCTGTACAATGTAATACTTATCGAAATTCTACGTCAAATCATAATTTCCTTCATTTTGTGCATTTTTTTAATATAATTACTCCATGATATCACAAAAGGATAACCCCAGCCAGCAGCTACCGGGCGTAAAAAGTGAGCAATATGGTTTCATAAGCAGGAATTGTCATAAAAATATCGAAAAATGTCATATTGTGAATTATAAGGAGTGCTTTACATGGAACCCGGAAAAGACAAATATCGCATACTTGAACACCTTCCCGATGCCTTTGCCTACTGCCAGATCGTTACGGACGACAGCGGCAAGCCGGCAGACTGTATCTTCCTCGATATTAACCCGGCTTTTGAAGAAATGACAGATCTTTCCCGGGAACAAGTAATCGGCCGGAAGGTTACAGAGGCTGTTCCGGGCATTACAAGCGCTGGTTTTGATTGGATAGGCACTTTCGGCAAAGTCGCACTGGATGGAGAAACGGCCAGGTTTGAACAGTATTCAAAGCCGCTGGGCCGCTGGTATGCTGTTACGGCTTACAGCGATGAACCGGGATACTTTGCTGTTCTGTTTCGTGATATCACTGCTATGAAACAGGAAAAAGAAACCCTCAAACAGGCGAAGCAGGAAGTTATAGCCCAACAAAAATTGCTTGAAGGAGTCATGGACAATATTTCAGATGTCCTGTCAATCCAATACCCTGACCACAGCATCGAACACTATAACCAGACCGGATATGATCTGCTGGGCATGGGTCCAGAAGAAGTGAAGGGCAGAAAATGTTACGAACTCATCGGGCGTGACAGTGAATGCAACGAATGTGCCACTCGTAAAACGCTGCAAAGTGGAAAGAAGGAACAGATAGAAAAATACGTTCCAGAGTTGGGTGTCTATTTAGATTGCCGAAGCAATCCCGTGCTGGATGAAAACGGCAATATTGTGCAGGTTGTAGGGCAATTAAGAGACATCACCGAGAAGAAAGAAAAAGAAAAACAGCTACAGGAGAGTGAACAGCGCTACCGCCTTCTGGTTGAAAACATTGGCGACTTAATTTTTAGTGTTACAGACCAGGGCGTGTTTAAATACGTTTCTCCCAATAGCGAAGTGATTCTGGGCTACAAGGCCACGGATCTTATTGGCAGGAGTTTCGTTGAGTTTGTCCATCCAGATGATGTAAACAATATCTCTGGAAGATTACATGAAGTTATGAAACGTTTCCGGGAAACGGCTGGGAAATATACAAAACAGATAACAGTTGAGTATCGAGCCAGACACAAAAACGGCCAGTGGAGATGGTTGTCTGCCAAAAATACCATTTTAAAAACCGTAAGCAATGGCTATGAAATGGTTGCCGTGGCCAGGGATATTACAGAGCAAAAAGCATACGAAGCAGCCCTGCAGGAAAGCGAAGAAAAATACCGGACGATTGTAGAAAACACAAACGATGCCCTTTTTATCCATGATTTTAACGGGGTTATTCTCGATGTCAACAAAAATGCATGCTTAATGCTGGGCTACTCAAGGGAGGCGCTTGTGGGTGCTTCTCTTTCTATGATCGACAGCCCGCGATATGTAAAACTTATGCCCGAACGAAGAAAACAGGTTATTGCTGAAGGCATGCTGGTGTTCAAATCTGAGGCAGTCCGGAAAGATGGTTTATTGGTGCCGGTGGAGGTAAGTGCAAAACTTGTTTCAAGCGAAGGTTCCGGCCTTATACAAAGCTTTGTACGGGACATCACCGAGCGCAAGCTGGCAGAAGAGGCGCTAAAAGAAAGCGAACAGTTTAAAGATAATATTTTGGAACATATGTATGATCTGATTTCAATAACAGATCTGGAAGGCAACTTCAAGTTTGTTGGCAACTCTCATATAATACTTGGCTATGATTTAGATAGCCTGCTTGGTAAAAATGTAATGGATTTCGTCCATCCCGACGATTTTCCAAGAGTATGGTCTGTTTTTGAAGCGTATTTGAATAACCACAACCAGCAGAGCTATGAAAAAGTTGAATACAGATATCGGTGTGCCGATGGGCAATATCTGTGGTTTGAAACAGTTGGCAAGTTTTTGATGGACGAAAATGAAAAACCAAAGGAGATAATATTTAGCACAAGAGATATCACCGAACGGAAACAGGCTGAAGAAGCGTTGCGCGAAAGCGAAGAAAAGCACCTCCGCCTGTTCGAGACTATGGCCCAGGGCGTTATCTACCAGGATGCAGATGGAAGAGTAGATTCGGCAAATCCAGCGGCGGAAACGATCATCGGACTCACCTTAGAACAGATGCAGGGGAAATCCTCCTTGAACCCGCGCTGGAAAATGATCACAGAGGAAGGTACACAAGTTGCCGAGACGGAACACCCGGCCATGGTCGCTCTTAGGACAGGCCAAACAGTTGGCCCGGTGACAAGAGGGGTTTTTCACCCAGACAAGAATACCTTTTTATGGATGAATATCACGGTAACACCACTTTTTCAACCAGGAGAAGCTAAGCCATTCCAGGTGTATGCAACCTTTGAAGATATCACCGAGCGCAAGCAGGCGGAAAGAGAGCTTCAAGAAAACAGAAACCTTTTAAATAGTATGTTCCAAAGTATCCAGGATGGTATCAGCATTCTCAATGCCGACTTGACCATTAGAGAAGTTAACCAGACTATGGAAAAGTGGTACGGCCATGCGGTGCCGTTAATTGGTAAAAAGTGCTACGAGGCTTATCATGGTCGTTCAGAACCGTGTGTTAAATGCCCTTCTATCAGGGCTCTTGAAGAGAAAGCAGTTTGTTCTGAAATAGTTCCATTAATGGGAGAGGATAAGCAGGCAGGATGGGTAGAGATTTATGCCTATCCTTTAATGGATAAGACAACAGGAAATGTTAATGGAGTTGTTGAGTTTGTGCGTGATATCACAGAGCGCAAGCAGGCCGAACAAAAGATAGCCGACTACACCCAGGAACTGGAAGAGCTTTACCGTTACTTGGACCAGGAGATTAGCAAAGCGCAGCAGGTGCACGAACAAATCCTGCCTCAAGTTCTACCCACAATTGAAAACCTTTCCTTTGCTGCGTTTTATCAACCTGCGGAGAAAATGGGCGGTGACTTTTACGACCTGATCCAGCGCGATAACAAGCTCGTTTTTTATCTCTCCGACGTTTCCGGTCACGGCCTGGACGGCGCCATGTTAAGCCTTTTTGTCAAACACACCATCAACAGCTACATCGACCTTACACCCGTTGAAGCCATTAAACCAAAAACAGTACTTACTTACCTGGCTGAAAAATACTACCAGGAAGCCCTCCCGGAAGAACTCTATATTGCCATTTTCCTGGCTGTTTTGGAT